>Ga0210395_10004567_pt1 | contig 10639 bp, 7 predicted proteins | sample IncBWH4OmetaG_FD_150861 | JGI IMG/M metagenome (GOLD analysis project Ga0210395, IMG submission 150861) | Forest soil microbial communities from Barre Woods Harvard Forest LTER site, Petersham, Massachusetts, United States - Inc-BW-H-4-O ...
AGCAGCGCGTCAGGCGGCACGGGATCTTCGGAGATCGCGAAGGCACCGCGCAGCGCCTCGGCCTGCCGGGCCGGCAGGCCGCTCACGCGGTCCAGCACGGGCCGCAGCAGCTGATGCAGGCCGGCGAACGCCAAGTCCTGCTCCGACTCCCGGCCGGCCGCCGCCAGGACCCGCATCCCCGCCAGCCTGGCCCCTCGCGCAGCTGCGGCTAGCAGGACGGTCTTGCCCATGCCCGGATCGCCAAGAATCAGCAGCACCCGGCTTTCCTCACACGGCGGGGTCACCAGTTCCCTCAGCTGGGACAGTTCCTTCCCCCGGCCGACCAGGCTCGTATCCTTGCCGGTCATCATGACGCTTACGGAGCCTCGCGGCAGGAGGCACCGTCGCCTTCGCCGGGAAACGCAAGCCCAGCTTCACCATTCACCGGGTCACGCATTGAGCCGGGCTGCCCTCCCCTGGGCCAGGGCGGCGTCGAGCAGGGTGGCTGCGGCCGCGCGGGCCGCGGCGGCCGCGGCGGGGTCGTGGTCCATCCGCGCGGACTGCCCGCTGCCGTCGTAGAGCAAGTGCAGCTGGCGGGCCAGGATCTCGGGCTCGGGCACGCCGGCGCGGTCGGCCAGCTCGGTGAGTAGCGCGCGCACCCAGCGACGGTAGGCCTCGGCGGCCTGTTCGGGCAGGTCGCCGGGGTGCGATTCGGCGCTGGCCCGGGCAAACGCGCAGCCGCGGTAGTCGGGCTGGGCGAACAGCTCCCCCTGCCCTTCGAACACGGCCAGCAGGCGCTCGCGCGGGGTGTCGTAGCGTTCCACCGCTTGCGTGATGCGCTGGGTGACGCTGGCGTGGCGGGTCTCCAGGTAGGCACGGACCAGCTCGTCCTTGCTGCCGAAGGTGTTGTACAGCGAGGCCTTGGCCACGCCGGCCTGCTCGATGACGCGGTCGATGCCGACCGTGTGCACGCCCTCGTTGTAGAACAGCTCGTTGGCCGCGGCCAGCAGCCGCTCGCGCGCCGACGGCCGGACCGCGGTCGCTTCCTTGACAGCCATGATGATGGCCACCTTCCTAGACAGGCTTGTCTATCGTATGCCCTGGGCGGGGCAGGCAGCAGGCTCCGCGGCGCGGCCGGGCCCGGTCTTGATCAGGCCGAACAGGGCCAGCGTGGCCAGCGCGATCACTGCGGCACCGTAGTAGCGGGCGGTATCGATCAGCCCGCCGCCGTGCACCACGCCGAACCCGGCCAGCACGGCGGGCACGCCCAGCCCGAGGTAGGACACCACGTAGAGCAGCGAGACCAGGCCCGCCCGCTCGTGCGGCGCGGCCAGCGGCACCACCAGGCGGATGCCGCCCTGGAAGCCGCTGCCGAACCCGGCGCCGGCGATCGCCGAGCCCGCGAAGAAGACCGCCGCGGATCCTAGGCTCACGGCCGTGACGGTCACGGCCACGCCGGTGATCAGGGCCAGGATGCCGAACAGCATCACCGTCCGGGCCGCGGCCTGGCGCAGCACGATGGTCGCGACAACGGCCGAGGCGGCCAGCACGAACAGGCTCAGGGCGCCTAGCACCACGTCACCGGAGCCGGTCAGCCCGTGCACCAGCGCCGGGCCGAGCGCGCCGTACAGGCCGGCCAGCGCCCACACCGCGAACAGCACGGGCACGGCGGTCAGCACCGGGGCCCGCACCGCCCGCGGCAGAGTTATCTCCGGTCGCAGGCTGGCCAGCGCGCCCGGCGCCCGGCTGACCGTCTCGCGCATAGCGGCGATCGCGGTCGCCTGCAGGGCGAGCACGCCGATCAGCGCCAGGTAGATGAGGTGGGTGGGGTCAGGCAGGAAGCGGACCGCCAGCGCGGACAAGATCGCACCGCTCGCGCTGCCCATGCCCGGTGCCACCGCGTTGGCGAACGTGCCGAGCTCCCGGTCCATATCCAGCATGGCCGCGCCGATCGCGCCCAGGGCCGCGCCGGTGGACAGGCCCTGGACCACCCGGGCGGCCAGCAGCGCAGGCACCCCGGTGGCGGTGGCGAAGATCACCAGCGAGCCCGCGTGCACGGCGATCGCGGTCAGCAGCACCGGCCGGCGTCCGACGTGGTCGGAGAGCTTGCCCAGGGTCAACAGGGCGGCCAGCACCGCCATCGCGTACACCCCGAACACGACCGTGGTGGTGATCGGCGTGAAGTGCCATTGGGCCTGGTAGATCGCGTACAGCGGGGTGGGGGCAGCGGAGGAGGCCAGCAGCCCCACGATCAGCGAGGCCAGCACGAAGACGGCCGGCCGCCCGCTCAGCCGGTGACTGCCCTGCCCGCGCAGCCAAGGCCGGCGCGTGAACGGGTCCGCCGGGAGGGCCGCGGCAGTTCCGCTGGCCGGACGGCGGACCTGCAGAGCCTGAGCACTCACGACCCGCTCGGCGGGCTGCGGGGCTGGTACCGCCTGCGCGATGCCCGCTCGCGGTCCGGCACCGTACTGCATCGTCATGTCTGGTTACCCACCCTAATTGAGTAGACAGGTCTGTACACTCAAGATAATAGACAGACAGGTCTAATCAGTCAAGGGTGGCGGTCCGCAACTTTGCGCCCGGCGGGGCCACCTAGCTGATGGCGGGATTCATGTGGGCCTCCAGTTCCTGGTCGTCTCCATGACCGAGAGCAAGACTCTTTTCCCGCGGGGGTGAGCAGGCGTCACACGGCGGGATGATTCGCGACCGGAAGCGGGCGTAAGGTAAGGGCGGGGCCGGTCAAGGAGGGCGCCGTGAGGCCTGCCACCTGGTCCGGGGCCGCCGATACTCCGGCTGCTCCGGAGGTGCGGGCCGGGGTCGTTTCCCGGCCCGGGCTTTTCGAGCTGCTCGGCACGGCCGGGCGCGTGACCGAGGTGTCGGCGCCGCCGGGAAGCGGGAAGACGTTCCTGGTGCGCTCCTGGATCGGCGAGAGCGGCCTAGCGGAGCGGGCCGCGTGGGTGCCGGTGCAAGGCGAAGAACGCGACCCCCAGCGGTTCTGGCTCTCAGTGCTCGGCGCGCTGCGGGACACGGCCGCCGGGTCGAAGCTGGTCCGGCCCCTGACGGCGGCGCCCGACCTGGACGGCTGGGCAGTCGTCGAGCGGCTGCTGACCGATCTGGGCGGGCTCGAGGACCGGGTCTGGCTGGTGATCGACGACGTGCACGAACTGCGCTCGGCCGAGGCGCTGCGCCAGCTGGAGCTGCTGCTCATGCGCGCGCCCGCCGGGCTGCGGTTCGTGCTGGCCACCCGCCATGATCTGCGGCTGGGCCTGCACCGGTTGCGGCTGGAAGGGGAGCTGACCGAGATCAGGGCAGCTGACCTGCGCTTCACCCTGGAGGAGGCGCGGGCTCTGTTCGAGACGGCCGGGATAGCGCTGTCCGATCCCGCGCTCAGGTCGTTGTACGAGCGGACGGAGGGCTGGGCGGCGGGGTTGCGACTGGCGGCGCTCTCGCTGGCCGGGCACCCGGATCCGGACCGGTTCGCGGCCGAGTTCTCTGGCAGCGAGCGGACGGTGGCGGAGTACCTGCTGGCCGAGGTGCTGGATCGCCAGCCCGAGCCGGCCCGGCGGCTGCTGCTGCGGACCTCGGTGCTGGAACGGGTGAACGGCGAACTGGCCGACCTGCTGACCGGCGGCTCGGACGGAGAGCGCCTCTTGCAGCAGCTCGAGCAGGCCAACACCTTCGTAGCCGCGCTGGATGCACGGCGATCCTGGTTCCGCTACCACCAGCTGTTCGCCGACCTTCTGCAACTGGAACTGCGGGGCAGCGCCCCGGGCGAAGTGCCCGCGCTGCACGCCGCCGCCGCCGGGTGGTACTCCGAACACGGGTATCTGGTCGAGGCGGTCCGCCACGCCCAGGCGGCCGGGGACTGGGCCCTGGCCGCCCGCCTGCTGTCGGACCACTGGGTCGGCTTCGGGCTCGATGGACTGGGCGCTACCGCGCACGAGCTCCTGGCCCGGTTCCCGGCCGGCGTGATCGCGGCGGATGCGGAGCTGGCCGCGCGGATGGCCGGGGACGAGCTGGCCCGGGGGTCACTGGAGGAGGCCGAACGGTATCTGAGCCTGGCCACCCGGGGACTGGAATCGGTGCCCGCGGACCGACTCGGCCGCTCGCAGGTGGTGCTGGCCGTCGTGCGCATGCGGCTGGCCCGCCAGCGCGGGGACGTCCCGGCCGTGGCCGAGCAGGCGCAGCGGCTGCTGGCCGCCGCCGACCCAGCGGAGCTCGGGCTGGGCGGGGACCTGCAGATGCTGGCGTTGATCGATCTCGGCATCGCCGAGCTGTGGACCGCTCGCTTCGAGGAGGCCGACCGACACCTCGAGGACGGCATCTCCTTGGCGCGCCAGCTCGGCCGGCCCTATCTGGAGGTCACTGGCCTGGCGTACTCGGCGCAGCTGGTGAGCTGGCGGTCGTTCCCGCAGGGAGCGCAGCGGAGCATGCAGGCGATCGAGCTGGCCGGCCGGCATGGCTGGGCGGAGGAGCCGGTCGCTGGGGTCGCCTACCTGGCGCTGGGTGTGGCCATGGTCGCCCAGGGGCGGCTCGAGGAGGCGGAGCGGTCACTCGAACGTGCCGAGCGCACCGTCCGGGCCGAGGTCGAGCCGGCGGCCGGGATGAGGCTGCACTACGGCCGCGGGATGATCGAGCTCGCACGTGGCCGGTACCCCGAGGCGCTGGCCGCCATCCAGACGGCCGAGCGGCTGGGCGCGTTGCTCGTCACGGAGCACACGCTGGCCAGGCGGGGGAAATCACACTTGCTGCAGGCGCTCGTGGGGATGGGCGAAACGCGGCGCGTCGAGCACGTCCTGGCCGAGATGGACGGGGCGGAGCGCGACAGCGGCGAGATACGCATCGCCGTGGCGGCGCTGCGGCTCGCCCAGGACGATCCGGAAGCGGCGATGGTCGCGCTGGCGCCCGTCATCGACGGTTCCGTTCCGTTGACGAACGCCCACCTCTGGGAGGTTCAGGCGTTCCTGCTCGACGCGATCGCCCGCGACGCGCTCGGCGATGCGGGCGCCGCCAGGCGGGCCCTCGAGCGCGCCCTCGATGTGGCCAAGCCGGAAGGCCTGCTATACCCGTTCCTGGCTGATCCCGCGCCGGACCTGCTCGATCGCCATCGCCGACACGGCACCGCGCACGCTGCCCTGATCGCTGAGATCCTGAACGTGCTGGCCGGGCGGCAGCCCGGCCAGCGGCCGGACGAACCTCAGCATTTGCGTGAGCCGCTCAGCCACGCCGAGACCCGCGTGCTGCGCTATCTGCCGACCAAGCTGTCCGCGCCGGAGATCGCCGGCCAGCTCTACCTGTCGGTGAACACGGTCAAGACCCACATGCGCCACCTGTACGACAAGCTCGGCGTGCACCGGCGCCACGAGGCCGTGGAGCAGGCCCGCGCCCTCGGCCTGCTGGCGCCTTCCCCGCGCAGGCCCTGACCGCGCGAGCGAATCACCCGCCCGTGTGACGCCCGTTCACCCGGCCCGGCGTGAGGCTTGGTCCTGTCTGGACCTACCCCCGGAAGGAATGTCATGACCACGCAGCTTGCAGAACGGCCGTTCGGACAAAAAAGCAACCCCGGCCACAGCCGGCCGGCCACCCAGGTGATCGCGTTTGTGGGCACCGGGCGGATGGGCGGCCCGATGGCCGCCAACCTGGCCCGGGCCGGGTTCGAGGTGCGGGCGTGGGACCGCACCGCCAGCCACGCCGCCGCCCTGGTCAAGGACGGCGCAACCGTGGCGGCCAGCCCGGCCGAAGCGGTCAGGGGCGCCGGGATCCTCATCACCATGCTGGCCGACGGGCCCGCCACCGACCAGATGTGGAACGGGCCGGACGGGCTGGCGGCCGCGGGTCCCGGCCTGATCTGGGTACAGATGGCCACCGTCGGGCTGGAGTGGACGCAACGGTTCGTCAACACCGCCACCCGGTACGGGGTGCACTTCTTCGACGCCCCGGTCTCCGGCAGCCAGGGACCGGCCCAGGCCGGGGAGCTGACCATCCTGGCCAGCGGCCCGCAGTGGATGGCCGAGGACGTCGCCCCGGTGTTCGGCGCGCTCGGCCGGGCCACCGCCTGGCTCGGCCCGGCCGGCAACGGCACCCGAGCCAAGCTGGTCCTCAACAACTGGCTCACCACCTTGACCGAGATGACGGCGGAGACCCTCACCTTCGCCCGCGATCTCGACCTGGACCCCGCCGCGATCGTGAACCTGCTGGAGTCGACGCCGCTCGGATCGCCGTACGCGGTGCAGAAGGCGCGCACCATGCTGGCCGGCGACTTCACCCCCGCGTTCGCGCTCAAGCACGCGCTCAAGGACGCCGAGCTCGCCGTGCAGGCCGGCGGCACCGAGCTCACCCTGACCAGCGCGCTGCTGCCCAGGTGGCGCCGGGCCGCCGCCAGCGGGCACGCCGACGACGACCTGGCCGTCATCTACACCACGCCCTGACCCGTATCATCGCGGGCCCGGCGCACACCGATCAGTTGGCACGGTTCGGTGGTCTGGCCGAGTCGGGGCTTTGCTGGCTCTTGCTCTGGGCGGCTACGATCCGGGTTGGGAGGGTAGATGGCCGGCAGGCGGCGTCGGCTCGACCCCGTGGGACCGTTTGGCAATCCGGACGGGTCACGAGCCGACATCGAGGATCTGATCAGCGAGTTCGTCGACTTCGGCGGCGATCCGGCGTTCGGCCACCTCGCGACCCGGGCCAACGACTCCATGGTGCGGATCATCGTGGGCAAGCTCGGGGCGGGCAAGACGGTCTACCTGCGGCGGCTGCAGGATTTCCAGTCCCATCAGGACTCCGTCTACGCCGACGCGCCGCAGCAGAGCCTGCCGAAGACCGAGGTCGTGGTGAAGGCGTGCCAGTGGTTCTCGGACCAGGTCCTGGTCGAGAAGTGGATGCAGATCTGGGATCGCGCGATCATGCGCTCGCTGGCCTCGCACGTGCTGAGCCGTCCGGAGTTGCGTCAGCAGTTGCGCGACGAGCAGATCACCGAGATCGAGGGGTCGTACGCGCGGTTGCTTGATGACTTCCGCCGGCCTAAGTCGATCTACAGCCAGGTCCGCGACATCATCAACCAGCGGAACACCGCCCATCAGCTGTCGGCGTACCTCGACGACCCGCTCTGGGACGACCTGGAGGACCTGCTGGGCGAGGTGGTCGGCCGGTGCAAGCCGATTTACTTCTACCTGGACGCGCTGGACGAGGAGTTCAGCCACGCCCCGATGTACTGGCTGAAGTGTCAGGAGGGGTTGTTCTACCAGGTCATGCGGCTGCTCCGGGACCACAGGCTGGGCGGGCGCCTGCACATCGTGGTCTGCATCCGCGACATCGTCATGTCGTCGGTGTACCGGTCGGAGCACGCGCCGCGGTACTACAACGAACCGCACATCCGCGTGCTGACCTGGGACCGCAGCTCGCTGCTCTACCTGCTGCAGCGCAAGCTGGCCCGGCTGCCGCCGTCCCTGCTGATGCGGCGCGCCGCCACCGGCCCGCCCACGATCAGCGACTGGCTCGGGGTCAACGGCCACTGGCCGGGGCCCGACGGCGACGGGCCGATCGGGGACTACCTGCTCAGCCACACCAGGCTGATCCCGCGCGACATCATCTCGCTCGGCAATGACCTGAACGAGGAGGTGCTGCGGACCAAGCAGGCGGGCCACCAGGGCCTGTCGCCGGCGGCCCTGCAGCGGGTGGTGCAACGCTGCGCCAAGCGGTTCGGCGACTCCCAGCTCGCCCAGTGCGCCAACCAGATCTCCTCGGACCTGATGCCGGCCGGCGCCGCCCTGCACGACTACTCCGAACTGTTCACCAGCACCCAGGCCTACATCAGCGGCGTGCAGGAGGACGTCCGGTCCTTCGTCCGGCTGATCGGCGTCGACCGGTTCTCCCGCGCGGATCTCGAGGCCCTGCAGGAAGTGGCGGATCTGCACTTCGAGAAGGCGACCGACCTGCCCTCGGTCCTGTGGCAGAACGGCCTGCTCGGGTACGTCGACGAGTCCGGGCGGCGCCGGTTCTACTCGATGGGCGACGTGGAGGAGTTTCACTTCCCGCCGGACGTGGCCACGTACGTGCTGCACCCGTGCCTGGTGTACACCGTCGGAGGCATCCGGCACGTGGGGGCGGACCCGGACTCCGGTGTTGCGCGCCGCACCATGGCGTTCACCTCGGCCGAGCGCGTCGATCTGCCCGGGGCCGCGGCATCCTCCTCGAGCGGCAGCCGGGCGCTCCCCGAACCTGACCCCGCCGAGGTGCGCTCCTCGGCCGGGGGCAGGGCCGCGGACTACGCGGTCGGCGACGTCATCGAGGACCGCTTCGAGGTCCTGGACGTCGTCGGGCAGGGCAGCTTCTCGAAGGTCTACCGCGTGCGCGATGACGTCGAGGACGAGGAGCGAGCGCTCAAGCTCTTCGACAGCGCCGCCGGGTACCAGGCGGTGCGCCGCGAGATCGGCGCCCTGCGCAAGATCCATCATCCCCACGTGGTGCAGGTCTTCTGGGCCGGCAAGACCAAGGCCGACGAGTGGTATCTGATCGCCGAGTTCGTCGACGGCGAGCCACTCAGCGAGTTCGTCAGCGGAACCAGGCACCTCCGCGACCGGGAAGCAGTCGATGTCGCCCTCGACCTGCTCGACGCGCTCGTCGCCTTTCACCCTGACTCGGCGCGCCTGCGCCAGCTCGATGACCAGCGCCGCGAAGGGGACCTGCCCGAAGCCGAGTCGCGCGAATGGCTGGAACTGCAGGACAAGGGGCTGGTGCACCGCGATATCAAGCCGCTCAACGTGATCCTCACCCGCACCGGAGCCAAGCTGCTCGACTTCAACATCGCCTCCCGGGTCGGCGACCCGGTGCGCACGCACTCGGGCACGCCCCCGTACCAGCCACCCGACGCCGGCCTGGACCGCTGGGACGTCTCCACCGATCTGTTCGCCGTCGGCGTGCTGCTCTACCAGCTCCTATGCAACGGTCACCACCCGTTCCCCAACGCCATGCCCATGGCCGGCGAACCGGTGATCGACCCGAGGGCGATCCGCCCTGACCTCAACGCCGACCTGGCCGCGTTCCTGATCGAGGCGTGCGCCCCGGCCAGCGCCGACCGCTTCGCGACGGCGGCCGACATGCAGCTCGCCTTGCGTAACATCCGCGCCGGCCTGTGAGCGCGCCTCAGGGGCTGCCGCCCATCCGGCTCATCAGCTCGTCGCGAGAGATACCGTGCCGGTCGCTGAACGCCTCGAGCTCTTCATCTGGAATCTGCGTGGGCAGCGTCTGCGCGGCGTCATCGGCTTCCTGGGTGTAACCGAGGCGCCGGAGCTGGTCGACAACCCATTGCCTGTCATATGCCATGGCACCAGTCTCGTCCTAGACGGCCCGGCTCGCTCGCGGCGGGGTCATGAGTAGGCTGCTGGCGGGAGAAGGAGACTAGATGCCGTGGTTTCCGGAGTTCAACAGCGCCGTCGAGCTGGTCCGGCTACAGACCCGCCGGGCGGGCCAGGCCGATCCGGTCGGGCACTACGTCGCGGCGCTGAACAAGGCCGACGCCAGGGACCTGGAGACCGTCTGGCCGGGTGAGGTGGTGATCTACGATCCGCGGGCCGGCGAGGTCCGCGGGCACCGGCACGTCCGGGAGTTCGTCAGCCAGAACGAGTTGTGGCTGGCCGGGATGAACCGGCGGACGCAGACCATGGCCACCACCGCGGCCGACGGGAAGGCCGTGGTCGAGCTGGTGGTGCACCTGACCCAGGAGGGGCGGGACGTGTCCTGGCCGGTGGCGGTGGTGGCCGAATCCCACGACGACCGGTCGGTGGTGTTCCGCACCTACTGCAGCCAGTGGCCGCTGATCGGGCGGCACGAGGTCAGGCCGCCCATCCTGTGGCCCAGTACCGACCGTCACCCCGGCGGCGTCGTCGGCCAGTTCCAGGACGCGGTGGCGGCCGGTGACGCCGAGGCGGCGGTGCGGGCGTTCGAGCCAGACGGGTACTTCCGCGAGCCGATCGGCCCGCAGTACACCCACCGCGGCCTCGATGAGCTGCGCTCCTACTTCACCGAGTGCTTCAGCGCCGGCGGCGGGGTCGTCCGGGAGCAGTGCGGGGTGACCGACGACGGCACGCGCTGCGCCGTAGAGTACATCTGCGTCCGCTGGGGCGGGCACGACCTGGCCCCGCAGGCCGGACTCGGGGTATACGAGCGCGGGCCGGACGGGCGGCTGGCCGCGGTGCGCCTGTACGACGACGTGGCGGCGCCGGCTGGGCGGCACTTACCTTTGCCGGCGACGGCGATTCCGGCGCAGACGGCTGGTCTATATCGGTGAACCCGCTAGATCACGCCGAACGGAGCAGACATGAACATCGCCGACACGACCATCCTGGTGACCGGGGCCAACCGCGGCATCGGGCAGGCACTGGTCACCGAGGCCCTGGCCAGAGGGGCCAGCCGGGTGTACGCCGGCACGCGCGAGCCGCTGACCCACCCCGACCCGCGAGTCACCCCGGTGATCCTGGACGTGACCGACGCCGACTTGGTCCAGGCGGCCGCGGAGCGCATCGGAGCGCTGGACATCCTGGTCAACAACGCCGGCATCGCGCTGTACGACGACCTCAGCGACCGCGCCGCCCTGGACCGGCAGCTGGCCGTGAACCTGTTCGGCCCGTACGCGGTGACTCAGGCGTTCCTGCCGGCCCTGGCC
>Ga0210395_10004571_pt1 | contig 10635 bp, 8 predicted proteins | sample IncBWH4OmetaG_FD_150861 | JGI IMG/M metagenome (GOLD analysis project Ga0210395, IMG submission 150861) | Forest soil microbial communities from Barre Woods Harvard Forest LTER site, Petersham, Massachusetts, United States - Inc-BW-H-4-O ...
TCTTGAAACTGATTCCCGGCGGCAGGCCCTTGCCGGCCAGCGAGGACAGCCCCGTCCCGAGCACGAACAGGAAAAGCACCGGCTGGACGAGCGAGGTGACCGCGCGCAGCCGGTCGCTCCTGAACCTGATCAGCTCACGCTGCCAGACGATGCTGACCGCGCGCAGATCCTGCCGTAGGCCCTTGTCCGGGACGCTGACCCGGATCGCCTCGGAGACCGAGGCGGTCTCCTGGTCGGTGACCATCGACATCGCGGCCTACCTTCCTCTCCTGAAGGCCATCACCTGGGCACGGTTCCTGTCCCCGGCCGTCGCCTCGGAGTCCCTGATGGTCCGGCCGGTGTAGGACATGAAGACGTCGTCAAGCGACGGCCGCGCCACGCTCACGCTCTTGATCGGCTGCGTCAGCTCGGCGAACAGCCGCGGCACGAAGTGCTCGCCGGACTCGACGTTGAACGTCACCAGGCCCTCATGGATAGCGGCATCCAGGTCGAACCGCTCGTGCAGCTCCTTGATGGCCGCCTGGTCGTCGGCGGTGGAGATCTGCACCCGGTCCTTGCCGACACTGGCCTTCAGGTTCTCCGGCGTGTCGATGGCGACGATCTTGCCGTGGTCGATGATGGCGATCCGGTCGCAGTTCTCCGCCTCGTCCATGTAGTGCGTGGTGAGGAAGATCGTGATGTCCTCACGCTGCTTGAGGTCGTTGATGTACTCCCAGATCGAGGAGCGGGTCTGCGGGTCGAGCCCTACGGTGGGCTCGTCGAGGAAGAGCACGCGGGGCGCGTGCAGCAGGCCGCGCGCGATCTCGAGGCGGCGCTTCATTCCGCCGGAGTACGTGCCTACCACGGACTCGCGGCGATCCCACAGGTTCACCATCTCGAGAACCTGCTTCATCCGGGGGCCGAGCTGCGCCCGTGGCACGCCGTACAGGTCGGCGTGGAACCGCAGGTTCTGCTCGCCGGTGAGGTAGCTGTCCAGCGTCGGGTCCTGGAACACCAGGCCGATGTTCCGGCGGACGGTGTCCCGCTGCCGCACGACGTCATAGCCGGCTACCCTCGCGGACCCCGAGGTGGGGTCCACGAGGGTGCAGAGGATCTTGATGGTGGTGGACTTGCCCGCGCCGTTCGGCCCGAGGAAGCCGAAGGTCTCCCCCGGCTCAACCTCGAAGTCGATGCCGCGCACCGCCTCCACGTCGCCGTACCGCTTGACCAGGCTGGAGACCTGGACGACCGGTTCGCTCACGCGCCGCCCTCCGGGGTGTCCTGCGGGCCGGCGGTGGCCTCATCGCCGGCCCCGCCGGCAGTAGCAGACTCGTCGTCCGCGTCCGCGTCCTCGGCAAGGATCCGGTACAGCGAGCGCCGGGCCTGGGCGAGGACGGCCCGGGCCTGGGCGAGCTGGTCCGCGGACCCGGCCCGCCTGACCTCCATGACCGCCATCATCACCTGGCGGATCAGATCGCCGAACTCCATGGCGGCCTCGTCGGTCATCCCGGCGGCCGCGTCCCACGAGGCGTTCAGTTCCTCCGCGTGTTCCTCGGCGTACGCGTGGCCCGCCTCGGTGAGCGCGTACATGCGGCGGCGCCCCTCGCCCTCGGGAGCGATCAGCCCCTCGTCTTCGAGCTGCTGCAGCGCCGGGTAAACCGACCCCGCGCTCGGCCGCCACACGCCGCTCGTCCGCCCGGCGATCTCCTGGATGAGCTGGTAGCCGTTCCACTGCCCGCCCTCGGCGAGCAGGTCGAGGATGGCCGCCCGGACATCGCCCTTGCGGACCCGCGGACCGCCGAATCCGCGCTTGACAAAGCCCGGACCGAACGGACCGAACGGCCCCGGTCCGAACCCTGGCCCGAACTCGCCTCGCGCCCAGTGCCGGCCGCCGTGGCCGCCCCACTCGGGACCGCCGCGCTCACCGCGCTCACCGCGCTCGCCACCCCGGCGCCCCGGGCCACGCCCGGTTCCCGGGCCCCACTCGGGACGGCCTGGCCGTGGCGGCCCCCAGTCCCCTTCTCGCATACCGCGCCTGTGCTCTTCGCGCATAGCGCGTCACCTCTTTCGTTGTTCGTAGACCTTCGTTGGTAGTTCAACGATATATCGCTATCATTCGTAACGCAAGCGCCCGCCCCCGAACTCCTGGCTCGCGGGCGGATCCCGGACTATGGATCCGCGGCCTCAGGGAGGATCGGGGCATATGCTGGCGAGGCGTGGGAGGCGAACATGACGGGCGTTGACGCCAGGGGGCCGGGACGGCCGCGTGGCGCACACGCGCGCCAGCTCTTCCGGCCCGCCGACGGCGGTACCGGTCACGCGGGTACCGGTCACGCGGGTACCGGTGACGGGGGTACCAGTGACGGGGGTACCGGTGACGGCAGGGAGGTCTCGCGCGGATCCGCGGCGCGCGCCGCTGACAGTCCCGCGGCGCTGCGCTGGCTGATCCCGCTCATCCCCGCCGTGCTCGCCCTGGTCACCGGCGGATACCGGCTCGGCGTGCCGCCGCTGTGGCGGGACGAGGCCGCGACCAAGGCGATCGCCGGGCGCTCGGTCGGGCAGATCGTGGCGACCATGCCGCACGACGACGTGGTGCATTTCGCCTACTACCTGGTCATGCACGTCGTCATCCGGATTTTCGGCAGCTCGAACGCGGCACTGCGGCTGCCCTCGCTGCTCGCGATGGCAGTCGCCGCCGCGTTCACCGCGCTGATCGCCCAGCGTCTCGCGCTCCGCGGCGGGCGCTGGTACGCCGCCTGCACGGGCCTGACAGCGGGCGTCGTCTTCGCGGTGCTGCCCGCCGTGATCAGGTACGCACAGGAGGCCCGCTCCTACGCGATCGTCACCATGCTGGCCGCGATCGCCATGTACCTGCTGCTGCGCGCCCTTGCGGACGGCCGGCGCGGGCGATGGGCGGCGTACGGCGCCGCGGTCTTCCTCACCGGCTTGTTCAACATCTTCGGCCTGCTCATCCTGGTCGCACATGGCCTGACACTGCTCGCCACGGGTCGCCTGAGCCGCGGCGGCGTCGCGGGCGTCAGCCCCGGTACCGGCGGCACCGGTGGCACCGGCGCCGTCGCCCCGGTGGACCGGACGGACTCACCCGCCGGGCGGCGGCTGGCGGGGGTGCCGCTGGCCTGGCTTACCGCGGGCGTGATCGCCGCGGTGCTGCTCGTGCCGCTCGCCATCATGGCGTACGCGCAGCGGAACGCGCTCAGCTGGATGTCGCCGACGCCGATCGTCAAGAACATCGTGGCGCTGACCCACCTGTGGCCGGGTTCGCCGGCCCTCGCCTGGCCCGTCTTCGTCCTGGCCGCCATCGGCGTCGTCGCGAGCCTGATCGCCTGGCGGCGCGCCCTGTCCCCCGCGACCGTCGCGCTGCCGTGGCTCGTCGCGCCCCCGGCGATCCTGCTCGCGGTCTCCACCAGCCACCCGGTCTACGACGAGCGGTACGTGGAGTTCTGCCTCCCCGCCCTGGCGATCTGCGTGGCCTTCGGCATCACCTGGCTGTGGCGGGCCATCGCCATCGCCGCGGTATCGTCACCGGCACGGCGCGCGGGCCGGCCCGCGGCGATCGCCGGGCTCGCGGCTATCCCGGCCCTCGCGGCCGCCATCGCCCTGGTCGTCGCCCTCCAGCCCGCGGACGCACTCGTCCGCCAGCCGGGTTACCGCCCGGACAGCCTGGAGCACGAGTCCGCCATCATCGCGGCGAACGCCAAGCCGGGCGACATCGTGTTCTTCATCCCGGTCAACGACCGGATCGTGTCGATGCCGTTCCCCGGACCCTGGCGCGAGCTCCGTGACATCGCCCTCGCGGTCACCCCGGTGGCGTCCAACACGCTCTACGGCACGGACGTCAGCCCGGCCGTGCTGCTGACCCGGTACACCCACGTCACCCGGGTCTGGGTCGTCTCCTCCTCCGAGGTCCCGCTCGCCGCTTACCTGGCGTCGCCGCAGGCCACCCCGGTCGACCAGGAGGAGGCCAGGCTCATCGGCGCCATGCGCCAGGTACACCGCTGGCGCGACGGTGACACCGAACTCACCCTCTACGCCACCCACTGACCAGGCCGCGCCTGACCGCTCAGTCCAGGGCGGCGGTTAGCGGACGGGAAGGTCGTAGACGCGGCGGACGCTCGTGCCGACGCGGGTGATGTCCGTGCCGTAGACGTGCATCGAGACCGCGGTCCCGCGGCCGGCGTTGACGACCTGGTGGATGTCGCCGGGCGGGGCGAAGCCGGTGACGGTGCCCGTTGGATTGGCGTTTCGCGCGACCACCTCGAGGTGATCACCGCGGTGCGCGTAGACCTCTTCGTACTCGGTGCCCGCGAGAACGGCGGTACAGCACCAGGTGACGTGGTCGTGGACCGGAGTCCGCTGGCCGGGCAGCCACACCATGACCACGATCGAGAAGGAGCCGTCCGGCTCGGCGTGCACGAGGTGGGTCTGGTAGCCATTCGGGTCGCCGGCCAGCTGTTCGGCGGTGAGCAAGCCCAGGCCGCGCGTCCCGCCGTTCGCGGTGAGACCCGGCATGCGGGTACGGAGCGTCATGACAACCCGGTCGGCGGTCTCCTGCCAGGTGCCGCCGGAGTGGACCGCGCGGCGGATGGCGGCGACAACGCGCTCCGGGCATGTACCGGTGGGGCGCGGCAGGACGAGGGTGTCCGTCGTGGTCGCTGCTGACTGTGCCATGGCACCTCCATTCCCTACCTACGTCAGGGTAATAGCTGTTCCGGCATAGGCACTAATGCCAGAGTGCCCGGCAACACATAGATCATGTCTATGTACGGTTACGGCCTGAGCGCCCGTCAGGGTCAACCGGGGACGTGGCGCGGGTGCGCGCTAACGCGCCCCTCCGGGTTTGGCTTTTGCGGGAAACCGGCGGTACCGCGCGGAAAGCTGCGCTATTTCGTTAATTGCGAAATGACAAAAACAGGTCATATTTAAGTATGTCAATCTCTATCTCGGATTTCCGTAACATTTTATCGTCGATTACTGTCCGATCTCTGCTATGCGACTGGACTATCCAATAGAGTCCTGCTGGCTTACCTACGAGTAGATAGAAGAGAGGGCCACGATGTCCCAGGTCCCAGATTGGAATATGCCGCCCACCGGCCAGGCGATTCCGCAGGCACCGTACGGCCAGGTTAACCCGCAGGCTGGCATGGCCCCCGCCGGGTACGCCGCGCCGGGAATGGCGCCGGCGTTCCAGGTTCCCCCGGGCTTCCACTACGACCAGCTTTCCGGTCTTGTCATCCCCGATGGCACGACGCTAGCCCCCGTCGGGCGGCGCATTGGCGCCTACTTCCTCGCCATCCTGCTTAGCATCGTGACGCTGGGTATCGGTTACCTCATCTGGGGAATTATCGCCTGGTCCAAAGGCCAGACTCCGACGCAGCAGGTCCTCGGCCTGCAGACCTGGAAGCCACTTGAGCGCGTCAATGCCACGTGGGGCACGATGTTCCTGCGCGAGCTCAGCTACGCGTTCGTTGGCGTCATCCCGTTCGCGCAGCTGGTCTCGTTCTTCCTGTTCGTTTCCGGCAAGGAGCACCGGACGCTGCACGACTCCATCGCCTCCACCATCGTCCTGCATGACCCCAACAAGGTGCTCAAGCCTGTTGTGATGTAGGCCTGCGCCGGGTGAACCCCGGCTGACCGGCGAAACGGGCCGCGGGATTTCACAGTCCCGCGGCCCGTTTCCTGTCTGGCTCAGTCGGCCAGTGTGGAGTACGCGATGACGCCGCGGCGCATCGCGCTGATCGCCGCGCGCGCGGTCGCCGTCACGTCCCGGTCACGGGGCCCGTCACTGTCACGGGGCGCGTCACTGTCACGGGGCGCGTCACCGTCACGACGCCCGTCACCGCGACGGGACGCCGCACCGCCCACGTCGCGGCTGGCCGCCGCCGCGATCTGGTCGAGAAGGTCGATCAGCTGCTTCACCGACCGGACGAAGTCGCCGGGAGTCAGGCCGGGCACCGCGTCCAGGACGTCTTCCAGCTTGGCGCCGCGGACCCAGCGGTAAGCGGCCCAGACGAAGCCTGGGTCGGGCTCGCGCAGGAACGAAAGGCCGTTGCGCTGCTCCAGGTGGTCGAGTTCGCCCCACGTCCTGGCCATCGCCGTGAGGACCTCGCGGACCGGGCCCTTCGGCAGCCGGTCCGGGCCGGCGTCGTCGGGCTGCTTGCGCGACTCGAACGACAGCACCGATACGACCGCGGCGAGCTCAGCGGGGTTGAGACCCTCCCAGAGGCCGCGCCGCAGGCACTCGGCGGCGAGCAGGTCGAGCTCGGAGTACAGCCGCGACAGCCGCTGGCCGGCCGGCGTCACCGAGTCGTCGTCCAGGTACCCGAGCTCGTCGAGCACAGCGCAGACCTTCTTGAAAGTCCGCGCGATCACGTGCGAACGGCTGCCGATCTGCCGTTCGAGGTCGTCGGCCTCTTTCTTCTGCCGGAAGTACCGCTCGGCGAGCCGGGCGTGCTGGTCCCGGTCCGGGCAGTCGTGGCAGGGGTGACGCCGGAGCTTGCGCCGCAGCTCGGCGATGTCACCGGACGCGGCCGGATCGTCAGCGCCGGCCTCGCGGTCAGCGCGGGCGCGACGGCCCGGCCGGCCGGCGTAGTCCCGCGCCCCGGCGTCCTCATCGCTGTCCAGGCAGTCGTCTGGGGAAATCGCGGAACCACGGGACCGTTCGCGGTAATCCTCGTCGCCACCAGCGGCGGACCCGCGGCGGCGCGGCGACAGATCCCGGCCCTCGACCTTGCTCCGCATCGCCGAGACGAGATCGCGACGGTGCTTGGGTGAGCGCTCGCTGAAGGAACTGGGGACGCGCAGCCGCTCGACCGGCTCGGCGGGGACCGGGAAGTCGGCGGCGGACAGCTGCTTGAGCTGGCCGTGGGCGGTCAGCACCAGCGGGCCGTCGGGCCGGTGGGGCGCGAACTCTTCGCCGGCCGGCGGCGGCGTGAGCACCACCGCGAGCCCCGCGCGGCGGCCGGACGGGACGCGGATGATGTCGCCGCGGCGCAGCGTGCCGAGCACGCGGCGGGCCTCGGCGCGCTGCACGGAGGCGCGGGACCGGGAGACGCCGCGCTCGGCGTCGGTGAGCTGGCGGCGGATCGCGGCGTACTCGAGGAAGTCGCCGCGGTCGCAGCTGACCTGCCTGGCGAGGTCGTCGGCCTGTTCGTTGAGCCGGCGCAGCCTGCGGGCCAGCCCGACCACGCCCCGGTCGGCCTGGAACTGGGCGAAGCTCGACTCCAGCAGCGCGGACGCCTTCGTGCGACCGACCCGGCCGGTCAGGTTGACGGCCATGTTGTAGGAGGGACGGAAGCTGGAGTTGAGCGGGTAGGTACGGGTGCCCGCCAGGCCCGCGACGGCGCCGGGATCCAAGCCGGGCTGCCACAGCACCACCGCGTGGCCCTCGACGTCGATGCCCCGCCGGCCCGCGCGCCCCGTCAGCTGCGTGTACTCGCCCGGGGTGAGCGCGACGTGCGCCTCGCCGTTCCACTTGTCGAGCTTCTCGAGCACCACCGTGCGGGCGGGCATGTTGATCCCCAGCGCCAGGGTTTCCGTCGCGAAGACCGCCTTGACCAGGCCTGCGGTGAACAGTTCCTCGACGACTTCCTTGAAGACGGGGAGCAGGCCCGCGTGGTGCGCCGCGATGCCCCGGCGCAGCGCGAGCACCCAGTCGTGATAGCCGACGACCGCGAGGTCTTCTTCGGGGATGTCCGCGGTTCGCCGGGCGGCGATGTCCTCGATGAGCCGGGCGTCGTCGGGTGTGGTGAGGCGCAGTCCCGCGACCAGGCACTGCTGGACGGCGGCGTCGCAGCCGGCCCGGGAGAAGATGAACGTGATCGCCGGAAGCAGGCCGGCCGCGTCGAGGCGGTCGATGATCTCGGGCCGGTACGGCGCGCCGGGGGGCCGCGACCGGCGCCGGTCCACGCCCGACGCGGCCCGGGCGGGCCGGGAGTGCGGGGTGCGGTACGACTCGCGGTGCGCCAGGCGGACCAGGTCGGGGTTGACCTCGTGGTGGTCGTCATCGGTGAACAGGTCGTAGAGCCGCCGGCCAGCCAGCATGTGCTGCCAGAGCGGCACCGGGCGGTGCTCGTCGACGATGACCTCAGTGCCGCCCCGGACCTGGGCGAGCCAGTCGCCGAACTCCTCGGCGTTGGAGACCGTGGCGGACAGGGCGACGACGCGGACCGACTCGGGCAGGTGGATGATCACCTCTTCCCAGACCGCGCCGCGCGACCGGTCGGCGAGGTAGTGCACCTCATCGAGGACGACGTAGCCGAGGTCCTTCAGCGCCGCCGAGCCGGCGTAGAGCATGTTGCGCAGGACCTCGGTGGTCATCACCACGACCGGGGCGTCGCCGTTGACGGCGTTGTCACCCGTGAGCAGCCCGACCGTCTCCGCGTCGTAGCGCCGCACCAGGTCGTTGTACTTCTGGTTGGAAAGCGCCTTGATCGGCGTGGTGTAAAAGCATTTGCGACCGTGTTGCAACGCCAGGTGGACGGCGTACTCCCCGATGACCGTCTTGCCGCTGCCGGTCGGCGCGGCGACGAGGACCCCCTGGCCGTCCGTGAGCGCACCGCAGGCCTCGACCTGGAACGGGTCGAATTCGAAGTCGTACAGCGCGCGGAAGGAGGTGAACTCAGGGGCGGCCTGCCGTTCCCGGAACTTCGCGTACCTTTCGGCCGGGCTCACCGCCGGTGTGCTCATGGCTCCAGACTAGGGGACTTCCGTCTCCGCTGATACGTATGAGACGTGGTTTACGCGGGTTAGCGGCTGTTGTCCGCGTCGACCGGCTCGGGGTCCTCGATCGGGGAGAGCTCGTCGTCGGCCAGGTCCGCGTACGGGCTGCGGTTCAGTCGCGCGCGGCGCTTGTCGTTGAAGAAGACGAAGAGCTCGGCCGCCTCGGTGAGGGCGACGGCGATCCCGCCGAGGATCAGCATCGTGGTCGGGTCGGGCGACGGGTTGACCATGCCGGCGATCACGAAGATCGCGAAGATCATGACGCGGCGCCACTTGCGGAAGCGCTCGTGGGTAAGGATGCCGGCCACGTTCAGCATCACGATGATCAGCGGCAGCTCGAAGACGATGCCGAACCCCACCAGCATCCCCATGAAGTAGCTCATGTAGCTGTCGGCGCTGATGAACGGCTCGACGCCGTGCGGGGCGAGCCCGAGCAGGTAATACAGGCCGCGGTCCATGACCTCGTAGGCGAGGACCGCGCCGGCCACGAACAGCGGGACCGCGGTGCCGGTGAAGATGTACGCCCACTTCTTCTCGCGGGCGTAAAGACCCGGCGCGATGAACGCCCAGAGCTGGTAGAACCAGATCGGGCAGGTGACGATAAGCGCGATGTAGAACGCGACCTCGATCCGCATGGTGAGCGGATCGAAGATGTTCGTCGCGATGAGCGTGTCGCCCACCTTGGTACAACCGGTGTTGCCTTCGATTCTCGCGGAGCAGAACGGGTTGGTGAGGAATTTCCAGCTCTGGTCCGAGAAGACCAGCGCGACGATCATGCCGACAACGATGGCAATGGCCGCCTTGACGATCCGGTTGCGCAGCTCGCGCAGGTGGTCCATCAGGGGCATCCGCCCCTCCGGGTTCTCCCGCTGCTTGGAGCGTATGTAACGCTCGCCCACGATGCGGGCACCCCTGATGGCGGAAGGCTTCGAAGCCATGATCGTTACGACCGTCTTCCCGGAGGGGTTCGGTGCGGGCCTTCAGCTGCGGCGCGGGCTACTTAGCCTGCGCGCTGTCAGTCGCGTTGTTAGCGACCGACTGCTGTAGGTCCGCGAGCTGCTTGCTGAGCGCGTCGAGCTGCGCTTGGGCGTCCGTCGGCGCCGCAGTCCCGGTCTGGATCTGGCCGGGGGCGGCGGACTGGACGGTCGGCGCGACTTGGAAGGTCGTCGTGCTGGCGGTGTCGTCCTCGTGCAGGCCCTGCACCTCGGTCTTCAGGATGCGCATCGACTTGCCGAGAGAACGCGCCGCGTCGGGCAGCTTCTTCGACCCGAACAGCACGATGACCAGGATCGCGATGATCGCGATCTTCCACGGGCTGTCGAACAGGTCACCAATCATTTGCGTCCTTAAGTCACAGGGGATGAGTCCCGCGCCTGGGGACTCGCCTCGCCGTCGAGTCTACACGTCGGTACCGAAACGGCCATGGGCTTGCAGGCCAACGGAGAGTGAAGCAGGCACACCCTGCGAACGAGGCCAAACCGTTACGGCTGTTTCGCCTGAGGATACCCGCCCGGTTCCGTCATCTCGTTCTTCGGACGGGAAGCCGTCCCGGATTGGTCGCGGTGCTCGATTTCTTCGGCTTCCCTGTTGGTAGGCTGCGTCCATGGCAGCCGAACCTCCGCAGACCGTTATCCCCGCGGGCGACATCAACTACGAACGGCTGTACGAGTACCGCTTCCGGGATGTCGACCAGGCGGGCCGGCAGGCGGTATGGGGCGAGATCGCCCGGTACGTGCATGCGCGGATGGGCTCTCCCGAGCGCGTGCTCGACCCGGCGGCCGGCCGCGGCGAGTTCATCAGCGCGGTCCCCGCCAAGGAACGGTGGGGCGTCGACCTCGTCCGGCAGGCCGACCTCGAGGCCGCCGGCGTGAAGATGCTCATCTCCGACATCATGGAAGCCGAGCTGCCCGCGAAGTA
>Ga0210395_10004572_pt1 | contig 10633 bp, 12 predicted proteins | sample IncBWH4OmetaG_FD_150861 | JGI IMG/M metagenome (GOLD analysis project Ga0210395, IMG submission 150861) | Forest soil microbial communities from Barre Woods Harvard Forest LTER site, Petersham, Massachusetts, United States - Inc-BW-H-4-O ...
CCTCTACTCCGACCTCATCAAGCAAGTTCAGGGTCTGGCGCCGGAGCACATATTTGTCGTGGTGCCGTGGTCCGATTTCGAACCGGAGCAATACCGGTTTGCCGATTACGCGGCCTATTTCCGGCGCGTCAAACGGGAGCTGCTGAAGTCTCTGAGTGAGGGAACGAACGAGCATTGCGTAACGTGCGGCTGGCGGGCGGCGTGCGAACAGCGGCGCCGGGATGACGAGCATCTCTGTCTCGTCGCGGGCATATCGAAGCTCCAGATCAACGAGCTCACGGAGCGAAGCGTCACAACGATGAAGTCGTTGGCCGTCATGGCGCTACCGCTGGATTGGAAGCCGGAGCGCGGATCGGCGGGCTCCTATGCCCGCGTGCGTGAGCCGGCACGGATCCAGGTGGAAGCCCGCGAGACTGGCGAAGCATGCTTCGAACTGCTCCCGGTGAAAGCGGGCTTCGGTCTGACCCGCCTGCCGGAACCCTCTGAGGGCGACATCTTTCTGGACCTCGAGGGCGACGCCTTCGTGGGGGAGCAAGGCCTGGAATATCTGTTTGGCTATCTTTCCAAGGACGGGAATGGCGCGCTCGCGTATCAGACAACTGGGCGTTCTCGCGTGCCAACAAAAAGTGCTCCTTCGAGGCTGTTGATTTCGTACGCGATGGGCGAGATTTCCCGATCTGCACATCTACCACTACGCGCCATGCGAGCCGGCGGCGCTGACCCATGCAGGGGAGCCATCCCGAGGGTACAGACGTCTCCGCCCTCGACTACATCCTTGGCGCCCAGCAGACAATATCGCCCGACAAGGGCCTGTTCCTCGAACAGACCTGGCGGCTGCACCCGGATATCTGCTCGTTCACATCCGAGCTTTTCTATGATGGCAAACTCGTCTCAAGAGAGGGTCTGGAGGCGCAGGTCATCAGCGCCACAGGTCCGATAAGCGGTTCGGGGTTTGCGCTACCTTCCGGTCGTCCACCACGGCAATCAGAATTGCTCGCCCGAAGAAGCAATGGCCGTCGGCGCGCTTGTCGAAGGCATTCTGGAGAGCAAGGCGATGTGGACTGACCGCAACGGGCAGCAAAAGCCGGTTCCCCATGTGGCGCGCCGCGGCGATCAGGCGGAGATGGTGCGGTGATCGAGCAGCAATACCTGATTGGCTGGCACCCGACGGCATTTCGCGTTGGTTAACGAGAACGGTTTGACCAACTGCCCAAGTAAGCTTCTTCGCTTGGGTTTGCGTTTTTCAGTGGCCTTCCCGTGCACCTGCCTCCCGCGACCGAAGAATTGTGCTACGCTCTGCGTCATATGATTCCGAGATGACCATGGACGTTCAAAGGAGCGCCCGGAGGAAGCGGGCACATGGTAGTCACGACGAAAGAGTTGATGGGACGGCGAAATCCTGCCACTAACGCTCTGGAGTCGGGGAACCGAGTGAGCGCAGCCGCGCTACAAAAATTGCAGCATGTTCACAAACATTCTACAAGAACAATACCGCAATGCAGTCGTCTTCCTTGCCGCTGATCAACAGCGCCTGCCGGAGCTGGAGCAGGCGGTGCGGCTTTGGATCGCGTGGTCGTCGATCGTGAAAGACAGCGAGGCGCTTAATCTCGATCTCGCCTTCGATGTCAGCCGCCTCGCGTTGCGCCGCTCGATCCTCCGCGAGGCGCGCGACGCTCGGCTGGGTCGAGAACCAGTATCGCGTTCCATCCTGGTACAGATAGGTCGCCCGGTCGGCGAGCCGGCGCAGCGCGTCGCCGAAATTACCGGCGCTCTCGCCGGGTTGCGCACAACCGAGCTTGATGCGCCGATCGTCGATGCCGGGGTTCTGGCCCTGAAAGGTTGGCGCCGAGCCCATCCATACCGTGCGGGCGACGCGACGGGTGGCCGAGTACCTGCCGAGCGCCGGCACTTCCTGATCGATGGCAAGCGGGACAGAGGTTGCGCGGTCGATGTCCTTGGCCAGCACCGTGCTCCAATTGTGGTCGAGATAGCGGACCAGCTCGCTTTGGATCACCGGGCTGTCGAGCGGGATGGCCCGGCCCGGATTAACATGGCCCTCGATCAATGGCTGTGGCGCGATCAGAAACACCTCTCGACGCGGCAGCTATGGGATTGGTTCGCGACCTATCTCTACCTCCCGCGGCTGCGGGACGCTGAGGTGTTGCGGCGGGCGATCGAGGAAGCGATCGGCGGTCTCGTCAACGACACCTTCACCTGTGCGGAACGCTATGACGAAGAGCGCGACCGCTACATCGGGCTCAAGGTGACGGGCGGCGGCTCGGTCATCATCGACAGCCAAAGCGTGATCGTGCGAACAGATGTCGCCCTGACGCAGCTAGCGGCCGATGTCGAGGCTGAAAGGCAGAAGCGCGAAGAGGCGACCAAAGAGGGCGGTGGCGAAGGTGCGGAGCCAAGAACACCCGAACCTGAGTTGCCGAAAGTCGCGCGCCGGTATGCGGCAAGCCTAAGGCTTGACGCAGATCGTCCGTCGCGCGACATGGGCAAGGTCGCCGAGGAGGTGCTGGCGCACCTATCAACTCTGCCGAAGGCGAAACTATCGATCACCGTTGAGATCGTCGCCGATATCCCCGACGGCGTCCCCGAAGATATCCAGCGCATCGTTCTCGAAAACGGCTCTGCTCTCAAATTCAAGTCGCAGGGCTTCGAAGCCACTTAGATGGCCGCGATCGAAACCAAGCAGCGGGCGTTTTTGAGGCATGTATGAGATCGTGCATGTCACCGGTGAACCGGCTCAGTCGGAGCAGTTAGGCTCAAAGACGAAGTTCTGGTTCATGACCGACGATGGCCACCCCTTTCTTTTCAAACAGGGGCGCCCAAATACGGGTGAGAATTGGGCTGAAAAGATCGCGAGCGAATTATGCGGGCTTCTTAAATTACCGCATGCAGAATACGAATTAGCCGTGTGGAATGGTACGAAAGGTGTTCTCACGCGCTCTTTCGTACCTCCAGGGGGACGTCTCCTTTTTGGCAATGAACTACTTGCGAGATTTGTAAAAGGCTACGCGGCAAATCGAGTCCACAAACAGACGCAACATACCGTATCCTCTGTTATGGCTGTCATGCGTCATCGAAGTATCGAGTTACCAACGAACTGCGAGTGGGACGGCATTATTGTAGCAGCTGACGTATTTATCGGGTATTTAATGCTCGATGCGTGGATCGGTAACACTGATCGTCATCACGAGAACTGGGGCCTCCTCGTAATTCCTCCCAGAAGAGTGATGCTGGCGCCAACCTTTGACCATGCATCGAGCCTCGGGCGGGAAGAGTCGGATGAGCGCCGCCAGGAGCGACTCCTGACAAAGGACAAACGGCGATCCACCGAGGCTTACGCGAATCGTGCAAAATCGGCTTTCTTCAGGACCGCTACAGACATCAAGCCCCTATCAACCGTGGATGCCTTTCTCATGGCGGCAAGATTTCGTCGCCGGGCAGGCCTGTTCTGGCTCGAAACGCTCCGTTCATTGAATCCAGATGATGTTAACACCATCTTTAACAACGTACCTCCCTCGGAGATGTCGGCCATAGCGAAGTCCTTTGCTTTGCGGATCTTGGATATCAATCGTGGCAGAGTTCTAAGCGCAAAGGAGATCCTATGACTTCCGCGCTATTCCTAACCTGGCAGGACCCTGAAACTCGTAATTGGTATCCGGTCGGCAGATTGACGGTTGAGAATGGCGATTATGTTTTCGTCTATACGAAAGGAGCAGAGGCGTCCCCGCGCTTCATTACCTTTGGCAGCATGAACCAATTGAACGTGAAATACGTCTCTAAGGTTTTGTTTCCATTGTTTGCAAACCGGCTACTGACTAAATCTCGACCAGAGTACAACCGCTATCTCAACTGGATGGGATTTCACCATGGAGATGCAAATCCATTAGAGGAGTTAGCACGTACGGGTGGAGAACGTGTCACCGATTCACTCCAGATCTATCCTTGCCCGACTAAAACGAGCGATGGAAAATATGTAACCTACTTCTTTTGCCACGGTATTAGACACTTAAGAGGTGGGAGTTCTCAGGAAATTGTCAAATTTGAAAGTGAGCAAAAATTACTACCTATGTTCGATCTTCTGAATCCATTTGACGAGCAGGCCGTCGCGCTTCGAACCTCTGACCCCGCGATGATGATTGGATATTGCCCCCGATATCTTGCCCACGATGTCCGAGAACTCGCCTCTATGGCAAAGGCGAGCTTTGATCTTAAGGTGGAGCTCATTAACCATGACGCACCAATTCAGTTTCGTCTCCTGTGCAGGCTAACTGCAACTTGGCCAGACGGCTTCAATCCTTGCTCGGAGCCTGCGTTTCAGTCGCTGATTCCAAGGTCAGAAGGGCAGACGGAGCGGATCGTCGGTTGATCAGCACCCGTGTTCGAAGCGCTCAACCCCCCACACATTCGCGGTCCTGACGTCGGCTTGGGGTGATGGCGGACCACGGGGTGCGCCGCCGCGCTCGAAGGTCTCGACAATGATCATGCGGCCGCCATCGCGGCCGGACAGTCCAGATCGATGACGTGGTGGAGCGAGTACAGCGCCGTCCGCCGTTTCGTCCTCGCCAAATTGGCTATCCGTTGTCGGTTCGTAGACAGGTTTGTGAACCGATCCGAGAAAGTAGTGACCATAACGAGCTACCGCATCGCGCTCATCGCCTTCTGCGTAGCTGTCGAGCAATTTTTGCACAAGGTCATCAATAAGGTCTCCAACCTGCTTTCGCTGCCATTTGTACTCGCGCTGATAATAGTCGATCGAGTACTTTCTATTAGCAAGCAACTCGCGAACAGCCCGGCCATGGCCATCAATCTCGCGGGACACTCCGGCATCGGTATTCATGGGATAGGCTTCCTAGATAGGCTTCCTAAAGGTCATCCCGGGCCGACGGGCTTATGCGGTTCCTGCCCGGCGCACCAATATGGACACGCGCCTACAACGATGTGCTCGAACTGATCGAGCGTCATCTGGTTGCCGCGGCGATCGTAAAGTCGTGCGCGCGCTCCCGTGCACCGCCAATCTGCCGGGGATATTTCCAAGATCTCGTTCATCGTCTGGAGGATGTCGCCAAGAGGTGATGCTGGTCATCGGAACGGGCGCTTGTGGGAAACGTCGCGGACACGTTACCGGGCAGCGGTCGCGTCTTGGGAGCGTGCATTCGGGTCTGCGTGGTCGATCAAACCGACTTCGGCAAAATACCAGTTCCTCCGGAAAGCCAGAGGGCTTTCTACGGCCCAGGCACGCACGGCAACCGGGTCGAGACCGATCTCAGTAAGGGCAAGCGCATGGCACAGTGGCCCGAGCACATTGTTCTTCTTGATCACCGCTGAGATGAAATCGCTGTACCCGGCCGCCCTGCTGCGGTTACCGCCGTAATGAGCCAGATCATTACGCAACTTCGCGCAATCTCTCGCAAAGCCTCTAAGTCGTTCTTCATCGAAACCAAGCGCGAGTGCATTTACTGCTTCGAAAATTCGGTTCTCTAGGTTCGGCAAAATCGCGAGTGCGAGTCGGTTTTTCGCCCACCGCTTGTCCCTGCCGGCTGTTATCTGGCTGACGATCCTCTCAACCTTTTCCGTTGCGCTTGGCAACGGGGCATCGCCGTACTTGGTCCGGTGAAATGCCTCCAGGCCGGACACCAACATGATGAATTGGTTTTCGGCGTAGAGTTGCATGCCGCGCCGGGTGCCGAGATAGAGGTAGACCCCCGGCCCGTAGGTGTCGCGAATACCCAGCCATTTCTCGAACAGGATGCCGAAGCTTTCGCGTATCTTCGGGAAGTTCGTCGGGCACTCGTGGAGGCGTGGCCGCTCGGCCTTTGACGGTAAGCGCTGGAAATATATGGTGCAATTGTGCTTCCCCCACCGGACTTCGGGCCATTCGAGGCAATAGTCCGAGTCGGTCAACAAGATCATGAAGTCTTGCAGCCACCGGTGCCATTCGATCGCCGCGTCCATCCCTAGCGACTTGTCGGGCCGGAACCGGAGATACGCGGCCTCGCTCCATGCGATATCGGAATGCCCTTGAGACCTTCCGGTCAGATGCTGCACCAGCGACAGCCGACCATGTTGCAGTCGGTATATTAACCGTTTTGGTTTCCGGTATTTGGCGGTGGAGACGACCTTCCCGTACTTCCATTTCAGCGCGCGGGTCCACAGCCACTCCTCGAATCCGTTGAGATCCGCGTCGATGTACGTAAAGGCGGGCTGTTTGAGCCGACCATCAAATTGCACTTCGCTGATCAAGCATTGCGCGGCCGAGAACCCCTCCGTAAAGACTGCATACGAGGAGTGCAGCGCGCCAGCCTGCGCCAGGTTGAACAGGAGAACCCCTCGGCCGCTTCCTCTGAGGACACCACGTATCCGGCGAGCACGAAGGGCTTCGAACTCCGCCTGGCTATTCGTGGGAAAGGGTTCTCGGCGCTGCCTTGGCAACATTGCGTCCAACTGGACGGTTACACGCCCCTCGGCGGTTATTTTCAGTTCGCCGGTCACAGCCGATAGCGGAAGGTGATGGCGATCCGGAGCGAGCTCGTCGTCCCACCAGAAATGACCTCGGCTGCGAACCGCATCCCCCGTGGATTGATTGATCTCATCGTCAGGCATTTATCGGCGTCCATTCTGCCGAAGTCTGTTTGCGAACGCGCAACAAGATCGGCAGACATGAAGATCCTTTAGCGGCCACCCCGTCAGTAGATGACCTTGAACGTCGGGCTGTCCTCGGGCCGGGTCTTGCGGTGATCGTAGATGCGGGTGGTGGCGATGTTGGCGTGGCCGAGCCACTCCTGGACTTTGGCGATATCGGCCTGGTGGTCGAGCGCATTGGTGGCGGCCGTCGCCCGCAGCGCATGGGCGCCGATCTCGAAGCCCAGCTGCGCCGAATACCCCCGCACCAGCTTGTAGACGCCGTCGGGCGTCAGCGCCCTGTCGAGGCGGCCGGTGCGGTTGTTCTTGAGCGGGCGGAACAGCGCGCCGTTCTCGTCCTCACCATGCCCGGCGGCCTCGAGGTAATCGTGGATAAGCTCGTTTGTCCCTGGGTGCAGCGGCAGATACCGGGTCTTCTCTCCTTTGCCCGCAACCTTCAGATGCGGCACCCCCCGCCGCGTGTTCCTGAAGTCCTTGACCTTGAGCTTGCACAGCTCCTCGCGCCGCAGCGCGTGAAACAGCAGCGTCGACAGGATGGCGCGGTCGCGCTTTTCCTTCACTGTTTCCTTGCCGGAAGCGGCGTCCTTGCCGGGGGCCACGAGGAGATCGCGGGCCTGGTGGTCCCCGAGCGCCGGCGTCTTGCCTTCGCCGCTCTCGGCCCGGGGCCGTTTGACGCCTTTGACCGGATTGTGGGTGACGGCGTTTTTTTCGCAGAGATACTCGAACAGCGACGACAGCGCCGCCAGGCGGTGCCGCACCGTGCTGCCGCCGAGCTCGCGGCCGGCCAGATCGTCGCGCCAGGCGATGACGTGAGCGCGGGTCACGGTGCGGAATTCGTCGGGCCGGGCGATGCCGGTGAACCGCATGAAATCGCCGATCGCGTTTTCGTAGGCGCGCCTTGTGCTGCGGTTGCGGATATTGGCGAACCACTCGATCTCCGGGGGCACGGCCGCGAGCCGGTGAAATTCCGAGGCGGTGAGCAATCGCTCGGTCGGGATGACTTCGCTCGGCAGCTGGGTGTCGGACATGGGTGGAGTTTAGTATTGATTCAATATTAAAATTGCGGAGGAGGCCGAGCCCCCGACACTGTCATTTGAAAATTATCTGGCGGCGGTTTTGAGCGGTAAGTGCCGCAGCCTGTCTACGCCATCTGTCCGCTTGCTTCACCTGTCCCCTCAAGCCCAGTTGCACGCCCGACAAGCTGAAGCGGCTCAAGCGCTGAAAACGTGAGGGCGTCCTCGACGCGATGCAAGCCAGGCTCAACCGGATGCCCGACGCCATGGGCATCCGACGCAAACTGTCGAGCACCCTTCCGGAACCTTCAAATCGTGGATGGGAAGCACGCACTTCCTGACCAGACGCTGAAGCGGGTCCGCACCGAGATGAGCCTTCACATCCTAGCCTATAACATGAAGCGGGTGATCGCGATCGTCGGTATCGGACCGCTACTACAGGCGATCCGGGCAACCTTATTCCTTCCAATCCGAACCAGGCTGCAACTAATGCGCGGGGGGTGGCATCTGATAAGCAGGCGAAGTGCGGCGATGTTAACATATCGGCCAGAACTCGGACACAATATCACCGTTTCGAAATATCTTATTACCACTGTACATGAAAAAGTCGCCGTCATGTAATTTCTATAAATATTTAGCCTTTTAGAAAATAATTTTGAGCATAGGTAGTTGAATTTTGCAATAGGCGACTCGCTTGATCGGTCAGGGCTTATCTGGCTTTGACGGAACGGCCCGGGCGCTGAAGCACAAGGTGTTGGTAGTAGAACTGCATCACCGTGAAAATGAACGCAGTGCTGATACCGAACAGTAGCATGCCGTCGGCTGCCTCCAGCGCGCCCATCATCTGCCAGTGCGGCTGCAGCATGAGCTCCGAGGCGCCTCGCGTGGCCATCGAGTCGACGGAGTAGAGGATCGCAGCTGCAGGCGAATGGAGCGCGCCAAGCCACAAATACGCCGCCGCCCAGACCGCCGCCTCTATTCCGTGTAGTACAGCCAGCAGCAGTCCCATCGCAGTGAACGCGGCAATCACGGTTGCGATCAGATGCGGTAGACCACAGTTCTGGCTCTCTAGCCAAACCCTGAAACTATGGAGCACGGACACCATGAAGGTTACGCCTGTCACGTGGACAGCTATGGTCAGCGCGATAAGCGACACGCCCCAAGTCCAGTTATCCAATAAAGCTGCCTTTGTAACCCCTACCGATGCGAGGTTTAAGGTGGGTGGGCCAGGGCGGAGGGCATTGGATCACGCTCACTCCCAGGCAATCTGAGCGCCCTTCTAAGCAACGGGGCGCTCCATCAGTGGCCCGCACTTTGCCCGCCGTCGACGTGGAGGATTTCGCCAGTCACAAAGCTGGCCGCTTCTAGGTAGAGGATCGCGTCGACGACATCGGAGACCTCGCCCAGCCGGCCGACGGGGTGTAGGGCGGCGAGCTGCGCATACTCCTCGACGGAATGCATTGGCGTCTTAATGGTCCCCGGCGCCACCGCGTTCACTCGGATACCGCGTTGCGCGTACTCGATTGCGAGAGATTTGGTCGCGGCATTCAGGCCACCCTTTGTCAGCGCCGCCAGCACGGCGGGTACGCCGGCGATCGCGTGGTCAGCGAGGCTCGTGGTGATCTGTACGATATGGCCGCTGCCATGCTTCTCCATTGCGACAACTGCGAGTTGTGCGATGTGGAAAAACCCGGTGAGGTTGACGGTCACGATGGCCGCATAGTCTGCCTCGGTGTACTGAGTGAACGGTTTGCTGATAAAGATGCCGGCATTGTTGACGAGCGTGTCGATGCGCCCGAACCGCGTGATGCCTTCCGAGACTGCACGCTCGGCCGTCTTTCGATCGGCAATGTCGCCGGAGACGACCAGAACGTCGTCATCGCTCGACGGCTGCATCGAGAGCGCCGTCGCCACCACCCGGTAGTTGCGATCACGGTACGCTCTGACAAGGGCCGCGCCGATGCCCTGCGACGCGCCGGTAATGACGGCTACTTTCTGTTCGCTGCTCACGGCAACCTCCTTTGTGCTTCTACAGATCGGGCTCAACGAGGCCGATAGCGGCTATGCTGCTAATGAGCGCGGCATCTTAGAGTTGCTCGAGGGGCCGCCTCACCCGTGTCAAAGATCGAGCGCAATGTCACCTTGGGGCTCGCTGCAGCAGATCAACAGATTGCCGTCGGCCGGCGGCTCGACCGGGTCCGGCCGGTAGATGACGGAGCCGTTGATGAGCCCGGTCTCGCAAGTGTGACAGACCCCGGTCCGGCACGCCCAGCGCACCGGCACATCGCACGCCTCGGCTAGTTCGAGCAGGCTGTGGAATGCGGAACCCCAGTGTACAGCGAGATTGCTGCGCGTAAAGGATACAAGCGGCCCGACCTGCGCGGCTTCCGCCGGCGGATGCGGCGGCCGCCGCGGGACCACGGCGATGCCCGGCGTCTTCGACTGGCCTGACCCGAAATTCTCGGTGTGCAGGCGGTCACGGGCGACCCCCCGGCCTGCAAGACCATCGACCAGACCGCTCATAAACGCGGCTGGACCGCAGATGTAGAAGTCCGCATCGGGCGGGACGCCTATTTCCTCGAACACGGGCACGCCCACGCGCCCGACCTTGTCGAAATCGACACTCGGCCGATCGGTTGGCTTTGGCGCACTGTAACGAATGTGGCTGCGGCTTCCAGGCAAGGTCTTGAGGAGTTCGCGCACCTCTGCCGCAAATGGATGCTCGCTGCTGTTGCGGGCACCGTAAATCCACCAAATCTCTCTGCGAGTTTGCTCGGCGGTCAGTGCGTGCAGCATAGCGAGGACTGGGGTCGCGCCGATGCCGGCGCTGACCAGCACGACGGGACGCTCGCCCTGCCGCAACGTAAAGCTGCCGCGCGGGGCGCTCACGTCGAGAATATCGCCTGCCTGAACCCGCGTATCGATGTAAGCCCCGGCGGCGCCATGCGGCTCGCGCTTGACGCTGA
>Ga0210395_10004579_pt1 | contig 10629 bp, 15 predicted proteins | sample IncBWH4OmetaG_FD_150861 | JGI IMG/M metagenome (GOLD analysis project Ga0210395, IMG submission 150861) | Forest soil microbial communities from Barre Woods Harvard Forest LTER site, Petersham, Massachusetts, United States - Inc-BW-H-4-O ...
CAGCGACCGTAGCAGCTTGTAGCCCGAATGCAGCCAACGGGTCTGGCCCAAGTGGCCTGGCTCAAAGGCGACATTCGGTTGCCCGGCCGACGGCAAATTGCGATCCTATCGCCTCTCATTTGCTTTTGCAGAGGGCGGGCGCTGTGGCGGTACGCTTGGACTACGAGGCTTCCTGTAAACGACTCCACGAGTTGGGCTGGCCCGATAGCGAACCCGCCCCGCCCATCCCTGAGCGCAAACCCCGATACGACGATGATGAGACGCTCGGCGCCAGTTTCTTTCGAACGCGCGTGGTGGGCGATCTGTCCGGCCTGGGGACAATCCTGACCCGGCGGCTGGGAAAGACGCTGGCATTGTCTGGTTCACAGCTCTCGGAAATCAACTGGACCGACGACGACGGCGAAGAGCCGGTTGGCGGATAGCTTGTAGCCCGGATGAAGCGAAACGAAATCCGGGATAGGATTCGCAAATGGTCCGATGAATTTCGGCGCGCGCAGAGGCTGACCCCGGATTTCGCTTCGCTTCATCCGGGCTACTGCTCAAGCGGCTAATTCGTAAAATCAATCACCCAAATATTCTTGGTGACGCCCACGCCGATTGTTTTCCATTGCGGCGTCAGCATGTTTTCGCGATGGCCCGAGGAATCGATCCATTTTTGCAAGATAAATTTGGCGCCGCCGCCGGTGGAGCCGCTGCACGCCGCGTTTTCACGAAATCGGCGGCCCGGAAATCGCGCGCGCATGCGCTCGTGATAGTTGGTGTCATGATAGAGAAACCAGCAAGCACTCTGGCGGTTCAGTTGGTCAGACCAATATTGCGCTTCATGGGTGACCGCGGCATCCAATTGGACGGGTTTGAGGCCGTGCTTGACGCGGTACTCGTTGACAAGGCGGCACATGAGCGCATGGTCGTCTTTTCCGGGACAATTCGGATCCTGAACCGCCGCAGGGGCCGGCGGGGGATTTGATGAATTGGATTGCTCTTTCGAATTGGGGTGCTCTTTGGAATTGGATTGCTCTTTCGAATTGGATTGCTCTTTTGGTGAGTTGGTTTGCTCTTTGGAGTTGGATTGCTCTTTGGAATTGGTTTGCTCTGCAGCCAGCGCGATCGACCCAAAGGGCGGCCACCCTGCGCAACCGATCCAAGCCGCACCGGCAGCAACGGCGACAACAAGTGCGCCGCGCCACGAACCACGCTTCTTCATGCTCTCCCTCACTCGAAGACGCCGATGTTACGGTTCAAGCACGAGCGCGCCTGCTTGTCAGCAGGTGGAGCAGCGCCCTGGCGGCAGCGCTGAGATAGCCGTTTCTGGGGCGAATTGCCGTGATCGGAAGCCCGAAGACGAGAAGGGACGGGCTTGTCGACCCGTCCCTCCGCACTTCGCCAGCGGGGGCGACGGATGCCGGCAAAGCGCGCTCGGCTTTCGTGGCCTCGCGCCCTGCCTGGCAACTGAGACAAATCACAGTGGGAAGCACCAGGAGCATGGATTGAACCAACGGCCCGAAGTGGCCAGCCGATGGCTCAATCCGAACTACTTCTATTTCTCCGCGGTCACGACTTGGGGCACACTATGCCATCTCCCGGGCCGCCGCTTTCATGTCGCGCTTGACTTCAACCCAAGTTCCAAGGGGCGCGCCGCAGTTTTTGCATGATATGACAGTCTCATTGGTCAGTGCATCGGGAAGGTCGAGCCGACCCCCGCATTTTCCGCATTTGAAACTTCTGTCCGTGATTCCATTGGCTGAGGTTGAGTTTCCTCCGGATCGGCTGCTGCTCATTGCTGATCACGCTTAGCCGTGCAGCCCGCCGAATAACCAAATCACGAGGATGATAGGAATCGGAATGCCGATTAGCCATAGAAGTAATCCGCGACCCATGGGAAGCTCCTTCGCAGGTGTCCAGGGAAACCAGCGCGATTCGCTGGTGTCTGAGAAAACAACGCGGCCGCACTCTTAAACGTTCCGCGGCCTGCCGGACAACGCGACTGCGGAACATCCAGCCTCGGGCGAGGTTTCCTCCTAACACAGTCTCGCAGGAGCAGTTGCAATGGATGAGAATAGGATCGCCGGAACCGCCAGGAGCTTCGGCGGCAAGGCGGAAGAAGGCGTCGGTCGTGTCATCGGCGATGCGAAGACGCAGGTTCGAGGAATGGCCGACCAAGCCGCCGGCGCCGCGCAGGATATATACGGTCAGGCACGGGATACGGCTGCGGACGCTGCTGGCGCCGCCCGTGACACTGCCGCGTCGTTCGAAAAGTGGTTGCGCAGGACGATCGAGACCCAGCCCTACACCGCCGCTATGGTCGCCCTCGGCGTCGGCTGGTTGTTCGGCCGTATGCATCGGCCTTTGTAAATCTTCGGCCGGCGACGAACACACACCGCGTAGGGCGGATTGGCGAAGCATACTGCGCCAATTCCAACATATCGAGCTGGCGGGTTACGTCGGAGCTTGCCATCGGGCCGGCACTTCGGGGCTAAGCCGTTTTCGGCTAACCGCCCTGTGCGCTCAGACCGGAAATCGCTTCGCAAAGGCCTCGTGCGGCAGGCGGAGGCTGTTCGTCAGGTAGCTCACGGTCCGGTAAAACCCTGCGAGCATGACGATTTCGACCACGGCCATCTCCGCCACGTGCCGCCGCAGGTCGCCCCACGCTTCGTCGGACAGATCGGCCGTCGCGTGCAATTCGTCGCAGGCGCGGATGAGCGCGCGCTCCGCGCTTGACCAGCATGGATCGTCGCCGTTGCCGAGGACTAATGAGCGCTGCATCGCGTCGTCGAGTCCCACGCGATCGGCAAAGAAGGCGGTGTGAACCCCCCATTCATATTCGGACCTGCACTGCGCGGTGACGCGGCCGATCACGATCTCGCGCTGGCGCAGCGTGAGATGACCCTTGTCGAGCAGGCCGCCGCCGCGGAAACGCTCGAACAGGCGCGCATCGCGGGCGAGCGTCGTGAACAGGACGAGCGGCGGAACGCCCGGAGGCATGATGCGGTCCAGAAACGCCTGCAGATCGGGCGCAAAAGGCGGATCGAGCGGGGCGAGTCGTGCTGACATGAACGCTCCCTTGATGCTACAATAATTGTAGCATAGCCCATTTCCAGTGCTATGGAAAGCGTAGCATGACGAGCTTCGTCAACAGCCGCCGGGTCAGGGGGTCGCGGACAGGCCGGCCGATCATGGCGCTGCTCGACCTGCTCGGGCGGCGCATGAGTTTGCGCATCCTTTGGGAGCTATCCCGCGCCGATGAGCCTTTGACATTCCGGGCGCTGCAGGCTGCGGCCGGCACCAACCCGACGGTGCTCAATCAGCGTGTCAAGGAGCTGCGCGCGGCGGGATTGGTGACCCGCGACGAGAGCGGCTATCGCCTCTCTCAAGACGGCGCGGAGTTGACGGCGCTTTTGTTGCCCCTCCACGCCTGGGCCGAATCCCAAGTCCGGCGCAGCAATCGTCGCCCGGCTTGAGCCGCCGGGTCCGGCGCGAAGTGGCCGGCCCGACGACAGGCTCCACGAAAGCCGGGGCCGGGCGAGCACTTGAATCCCGGATTTCGCTGAGCCTGTCATCGGTCCAGCCACTTCGCGCCGGACCCGTTGGCTCAATCCGGGCTACTTGCTTGGCAAGATCGCTGACGCGCCGCCAGCCCCGGTCATCACCGCCGCCGGAACTGGTGCCGCTGCGGCGGCGGGTGCGATGCGCCGGCGCGTTCGCTCTTGTGGCGGAAGATCAATCGCCCCTTTTCCAGATCATAGGGCGACACCTCGACCGTCACGCGATCCCCGGCCAGCGTCTTGATCCGGTTCTTTTTCATTCTGCCGGCGGTGTAGGCGATGAGCAGGTGTCCATTGTCGAGCTGAACGCGATAACGGGCATCGGGCAGGATCTCGGTGACGAGACCCTCGAATTCCAGGAGTTCTTCCTTCGGCACGTTATGTTCCTTCTCAGTGACCAGGCTGATGCGGCGCGCGTTGAGCGCGGTGGCGCGCCGGCCGGCCTTTGCCCTGCATGAAGGCAACGGAAGCGATGCCGCCCGCGGCCTCATTTGGGTGATCGCGGCCATTTTGTTGATCACGGCCGTTTTGTTGACCACGGCCGTTTGGTTGACCACGGCCATTTGGTCGATCACGGCCGTTCGGTTGATCCCGGCCACTTTGCCTGCGCGGCGGACCGCCGCGTTGCCCGTGCCGCTGCTGTTTGGCATCGCCCGGCGACCGGGCAGCGCCGCGCGTCGCGGGCGATCCCTCCGCCCGCCGTTGATCGGTGCGTCGGTCGCTCACCGGAATTGTCATGCGGATGAGCTTCTCGATCTCGCGCAGCAGCGCCACCTCCTCGCCGTCGCACAGCGAGATCGCTATTCCTGCCGCGCCCGCGCGCGCCGTGCGGCCGATGCGGTGCACGTAGGTTTCCGGGACGTGCGGCAAATCGAAATTCGCGACGTGGCTGATGCCATCGACATCGATGCCGCGCGCCGCAATATCCGTGGCCACCAGGGTCCTGAACTCGCCGTCGCGGAAGGCGCTCAGCACGCGTTCGCGCTGGCTTTGCGATTTGTTGCCGTGAATCGCCTGGGCGTCGATGCCGGCATGGACCAAGCCGCGCACGACCTTGTCGGCGCCATGCTTCGTCCTCGTGAAGATCAGGGCACGGTCGATCGGCTCCCGCCGCAGCACGTCGATGAGCATCGAAAGCTTCGCGCCGCGCTCGACACGAATGACGCGCTGTTCGACGCGCTCTACCGTCGTGGCGACCGGCGCTACGGCGACCTTGACCGGGTCACGCAGCATCTGCGCGGCGAGTTCGGCGATGGCGCGCGGCATTGTCGCCGAGAACATCAGCGTCTGCCGCCGGGCCGGTAGCTTGGCGACGATCGTGCGGATGTCGTGGATGAAGCCCATGTCGAGCATTCGGTCGGCCTCGTCGAGCACGAGACATTCGACCTCGCCCAAGCGCAGCGCATTGCCTCTGACGAGATCGAGCAGCCGGCCGGGCGTTGCGACGAGAACGTCAACGCCGTCAAGCAGCGCGCGAACCTGCCCGCCCATCGGTACGCCGCCGATCGCCAGCGCCGTCCGCAGCCGCAGGTGGCGGCCGTACGTGCGGAAACTGTCGAGGATTTGGCCGGACAGTTCGCGCGTCGGGCTGAGCACCAGCACCCGGCAAGTCTTGCGCCCCGGCTGCCGGGAATTGGCTGCGAGATGATGGAGAATCGGCAGAGCGAAGGCGGCGGTTTTGCCCGTCCCGGTCTGGGCAATTCCGATCACGTCGCGGCCGGACATGACGATCGGAATGGTCTGCACCTGGATCGGCGTCGGGGTGAGGTATTTTTCCTCGGCAAGTGCACGCGTGATTGGGTCGTTGAGTCTGAGGTCCTGAAAGGAGGTCAAAGAATAAGCTTTCCTGTGTGCGCGGCCGCATAGCCGCTACGCCATGCGCCGCGACCCGCTTTGCGGGTGTAAAAGACACCCCGCGCGATCTGGGCTGTCACTGAATCAATGGGTTAAGCGAGCCAGAAACCGTTTGACGGGATCCCGTACACGCGGCTCGCCGCTGGCCTTAAGGCCGCAGCTTTCAAGTGGGCCGTAGATGTGTTCGTTTCAAGGCGCCGTGCTGATCTAGCCCGAGCGCTCCTTGTCGGCCGCCTCTTTGGCCAATCGAAGTGCCTTCAATTTCTCGGTCTTTTCCCGCACCAGGCGGCTGTTGGCCTGATATTCCATCATGGCCTTGGCGCCCTCCTTGGCGCGCTCTTCCTTCCTGAAACTTGCTTCGGCACGGGTTCGCGCCTCATTCGATCGGGTAGTTGCCAATGTCTTCTCCTCTTCGGCGGGGTGGCACTCTTGCGTTTTCCGTGGCGCACCAAATCAATTCGAACGTCTCCACCGGCCGGCCGCCCCGCTTTATACCCGCTTTATATATGTTCATCCTTGACAATTTAAACTCGGGCGACGGCTAGCCTGCTCTCGCGACGTTAACCAATGCCCCGGAGATTCGCCGCATCGATCAGGATGTTGTCCACTGCCGCATCGGCGGCGGTTCGTCAGCCATAGCCCGCAGGGCGGATTGACGTAGCGTAATCCGCCAATTCCAAACGTATCGAGCGGGCCGGTTACGCCGGAGGCTTGCCATCGGGCCGGCACTTCGGGCGGACGCGTTGGGCTAACCCGCCCTTGTAATAGCGAGATCAATTATCGTCGGCATGTTCCGAAAGGAATGCTCTGCCGCGGACGGCCATTCGCGGCAGAGCGGCTGGCGATCGGATCGAACCCACCCTGAGCCGTTTCTGGCTGCAGCGTAGCGTGATCGCGTCAGCGCCTTCATCGGACCCGGATGGTTGCCGGAACACATGGTTCGCTCAACAAGGCGGGGTCGACGAAGATGACGCAGATTAGCACGACGGCAGGTATCGATACATCGAGAGCCAAGCTCGATATTGCGGTTCACGGCGGCGTCGAGCACTGGCAGGTCGAGAACACGTCAGTTGGTTGGCGGCGTCTTGCCGTTGGTCTCTCACGAGCCCGACGCGCTGCGCTCGCTCGCATTTTCGAAGTGTTATGATCCGGCAGCGGTCGCTGCTCGGTGATCGAACACTGATTTCGCATCAGACGGAAGGGAGCACCCCGTGACATCAGCAAGCAAACAAGTCTCAGTCGTCATCTCCAGGGACGGGCCCTACATCGTTTCAGGCGATGCGGCGCTCAGCGAGGAAATCATCGCCGCCAATACTGGGGGCGAATCCATAAAATGGCAGCGGGGTAAGGCATATGACTCTCCCGCAAAATATGCGCTCTGCCGCTGCGGCCGGTCGTCCAAGGCGCCATTTTGCGATGGCACCCACGCGCGGGCCGGTTTCAACGGGACCGAAACGGCGCCGCGCACACCCTATGCGGCGCAGGCATTCGTCTTCGACGGACCGGTCCTTTCGCTTATGGACGCGCGGCACCTTTGTGCGGATGCGCGCTTTTGCGACCCGAACGGCAAGGTCTGGAACCAGGTCGCGCGCACCGACGACCCAGCCGTGCGCGCGATGTTTTTGAGTCAGGTCCACAATTGCCCGGCCGGGCGCCTCATTGCCTTCAACAAGGTTGCCGGCAAGACCATTGAGCCGCATGCGCCGTTGGCGATTGGTTTGATCGAGGATCCCGTGGAAGGCTGTAGCGGGCCGATCTGGCTGCGCGGCGGCGTGGCGCTGATTTCGGCGGACGGTCGTCAATACGAGGTCCGCAACAACATGACCGTTTGCCGCTGCGGGGCATCGAAGAACAAACCGTTCTGCGACGGCAGCCGATCGGATTTCGCGCAACGCAGAATGCATAGCCGAAAATTCAATCCATGAATGCGCAAACCTTCCTGACAGTTAGAGCCGCGGCAAGACGACGAGGTCAGGGCCGGCATAGCCGCCGCTGCTGATCGGCCCTCAGTTCGCAGGCGTTCTCAAGCTTTTTCGACAGCATCGACCCGGGGCGGACATTGATCGGCCACGCAATAAGGATAGGGTCCATTACGATCGATGCTCAATGGACTTTCCCGCGTGTTGAGTGGAAAATTGAAGCAGGCTTTATCGGGGTGCTTATTGTTCTCCAATCGCCGTGCTTGTTCTTGATCATTCGAATTCTGAACTAGATTGTATTCGGGATTTAACTTCCCGTCGGCCCTTATCTCCTCCCTGCCCGTGGTGGCGATGAGATATACGGAGCCGTCGCGTTCGGCGATTGTGTACGTGCGCGAATAGGTGCCTCGATCTTGATATCGTTCGATGATTCTAAAACCTTTATTCTCTAAGCACTCACGCGCAAGCTGGATCACCAAACGATTTTGCTTAATTCTGCTCGCCATGTCCGTTTACCTACATAATGGACGCACGCTCAACGCATAGGCTAAGTCGGGCAGGCGGCAAGGCACAAGAGCCTTAGGATGAGGGTGGTGAGAGAGAGCGAGTGCTTGAGCGTCATGCGGATGTTACGCTGGTTTCGAGACCCCAGCGGCTGCACCGCCGTTTCAATGTCCTCATGCCAGCCGAGAGCGTCGAAAAAATTTATCCGCGAGATTGCGCAGACTGATTGTCGTTTGCTTATCGTCAAGAAGGACTTGCCAATTGATGGAGCCCGCAGCGACCGGGCGGCGTCGTGGCCCAAGCTGCGGAGTTGGGTGGCTTCCCTGAGAATCTGCGACGAGCATCCTGTCGGGTCGCTACCTCTGCGCTAGGCGGAAGCGACAGCCAAAGTCGGGACGCCCCTGGTCGCCGGCTCGCTTCAATGTCCCGCCATAAGTAAGCCATGGCCGAGGGCTCGCGTTGGGCATCCGGTGCCTGGGCATCGGAACGCACCAGCGACTCTTAGAACGCGATTGCGCCCTGCACCCAGCCGGGCAGTTGGTCTGCCTGTCGCATGGCGTACACACCGCACCGAGCTCCGCTATCGATGCTGTTGGTTGCCATCGCGCGCGTCAGGGATTCTCAAGCTGTACACTACCCAAATTTCCGCAACGCGGCAGTCTATGGTAATGGTCCGCCGATGGAGCGTTCCGCTTGCCACGGACCGGGCGGACAATTTACGGAAGCGTGGGCGTTGGCCCGACTTGAGCTCAACTGGATCGTGCAAGGAATAGATCGTGGAGAAGACTTTACTTAGCCGGCAATCACCGATGCTGCTCGGCACCCTTGCGGAATCGCGGGATTTCCTGCCGCTGCTGCGCTGGCTCATCATCGTCTCGCTGACCGGTTTCGGCGCGATTGTGCTGTGGCGGCTCGGCCTTGTCAGCATCATGCTGGAGACCGACCGGACCCATATTTCGTCGCTCATTCTTGCCCTGTTCGTCCTCACCAGCCTGCATTGCCTGGTGCAGACATGGTTCGTCTCGTCGGAGATAACGCAGGTCCGCTCCTTCCGCGAAATGCTGCGTCGCGAGCATTCGTTTCTCGCCACCTTTCCGAGCGATCCGAACAGCGTACCGCAAGACAGTATCGTCGCCCGGCATGTCGCCAACCTTGTGGCGAAGGCGCGCGCACAAAAGGGGCGGCGCGTTGACCAGACGCTGCTTCTGCGAACCCTCGCGGATCAGCTGCGCAGCCGGGAAAAGATCGGGATATTCGTCTCCGAATCGCTGCTGCGCCTCGCGCTGCTCGGAACGGCCGTCGGCTTTATCCTGATGCTCATCCCGATCGCCAAGCTCACAGCCTTCGATGCCGAGTCGCTGCGCAAGGCGCTCGCCGGAATGAGCAGCGGCATGGCCATCGCGCTCAATATCACGGTCACCGGTATAGCCACCGCGCTCCTCTTGAAGCTGCAGTATTTCTATCTCGACAAGGCGATCGGCGAACTGTTTTCAGGCATTACCGAACTCACTGAAGTTCATATCGTATCGGCGCTCGAGCGCGACAGCGATGGATGAAACAGACACCTGGTCGGGAAGCGACGACGGCACTTTCGTGCCGTTCACAGACATTCTGTTCAACGTCCTGCTCGGCCTTGTCTTCATGGTGTTCACCGCGTTTTCGCTGATCAATCCCACAGCGAAGACCGGCATCGTTGACCTCAAGGCGGAACTGCTCATCACCGTGACTTGGCCCGACAACGATCCAAACGATATGGACCTCTATGTCGAGGATTCGGCCGGCAACATCGTGTGGTACCATTCGAAGGAAGCCGGCCTCATGCATCTCGACCGCGACGATCGCGGCAATTATCGCGACACGATCACCGTCAACGGCAAGCAGATCCAGAATCCGCTCAATCAGGAAACCGTGACCATTCGCGGCATCGTGCCGGGCGAATACGTGGTCAACGTCAACGAGTTTGTTGCTTCGACGCCGGACAAGGTCCCCGTTTCCGTCAAAGTCGAAAAACTAAATCCGGTCGCGACGGTGATTTACTATGGGACCATTGAGTTCGACCACAAAGGACAGGAAGAGACCTTCGTCCGCTTCACGCTCGACGCGGACGGGCAGGTCAGCGACGTCAATACCAAGTCGAAATCACTCGTTCGCGCCGTGCGCAGGCCAGGCGCGGGCAATGCGCCGGTGAAGTAACGGGATCGGCAGGCGGGAGAAGCTTCGTGACCACAGCTGTTGCCGCGCTTACTGCAGGCTATATCGCCCTCGCCGTCCTCCTGCTCAGCCTCAACCTGACATCGCTCTGGCGATGGTGGATCAAGGCGGGGGCGATCATCGCGACCACCGTATTTTTCGGCGTGACGTTCCAGGCCATTGGCGGTCTCACAGGGTGGCCGACGACGCAGCGTCTGCCGGACCGGTTCGCGATGGTCTGGAGCACCGTCGTCGAGCCGGACAAAAAGACCAACAATCCAGGCGGGGTCTATGTCTGGGCGCAGGAGCTCGACGCCAACAACGTACCTTCGACCAAGCCGCGCAGCTATCAGTTGCCCTATTCAGACGCGCTCGCGCGCAAGATTGCGCGCGCTCAGGAGAAACGCGAGCACGGCATCGAGGTAATGGGTAAATTGGGCGAAGAGGGTAATGGTCCACAACGCCAAGTCGAGCCCAAAAACGACGTAAAAATGGGCGCGATCACGACCAACAACGAAGATACGCCGGCCACCGACACCGTCCCCTTCATGGACGACAGCGCGCGCCTCAATTTCGAGGATCTGCCACCGGTGGTGTTACCCGACAAGGGACTGCTTTAG
>Ga0210395_10004581_pt1 | contig 10628 bp, 8 predicted proteins | sample IncBWH4OmetaG_FD_150861 | JGI IMG/M metagenome (GOLD analysis project Ga0210395, IMG submission 150861) | Forest soil microbial communities from Barre Woods Harvard Forest LTER site, Petersham, Massachusetts, United States - Inc-BW-H-4-O ...
CCCGGCCAGGGCGGGGTGGGTGATGTAGCCGGCGAAATGCTTGTCGCCGGCCGGCGGCAGCGAGTTCCACAGGTCCTTCTGGCCCATCGGGATCAGGACCTCGTTGACCAGCGGGTTGCCCAGCCGAGAGACCTGCACGAACGGCCCGGCGCTGATGTACTGGCCCTGGTCGGCGTCGTAGATGCGGGCCTTCTGGCGGCTGGCCGTGGTCCACACCCCGATGGTCGGGCGGCCGGAGACGGTCAGCGCGGAGATCGGCACCCGGATCGCGATCGAGTGCACGTTCAGGTTGTCGGTGGCGTTGACCCCGTTGGTCGCCTGCAGGGAGCTGAGCGGCGCGTGCAGGTTCTCGAACGGCCGCAGGTCGGCCAGGTCGAAGATCGCGCCCAGGTCGACGTAGAAGGCATCGGCGCGCTGGCCCGCGAACACGGTGATCCCCCCGGTCAGCTTCTTGACCGCGGCGCTGGCCAGGCTGGCGTACGTCGGCGTGGACAGCGGGCCGATGTTGCAGGGCGGGCAGGGCAGGTTGCTGCCCAGCATCCTGGTGTACCCGCCGGAGGTCACGGTGAGGTCGTAGGTCTGGACCCGGTTCCAGTTCGGGTCGGTCAGCGAGCTGATCGGGCCCGTGTTGTACAGGAAGATGCCGGGGTTGCGCACCGTGGTCCGGAACCGGAACCCGTAGGTGATGTCGGCGTGGCCGTCCCCATCGTTGTCGATGTGGATCTCGTACAGCACGTCGTCGCCGAACTCGTAGAAATTCGGGCCGCCCGCCGGTAGCTGCAGCGGGATGTAGTTGGCGATCAGCGTGACGGTGTTACCCGCGCTGACGAACGCGTACAGGTCCGTGCTGTCGGCCACCGGGTCCTTGGAGATCTCCGGCGCCTCGCGATGCGATGACATGAATTACCTCACTGGCTCGAACGGGCAGAGGGCCGGATCAGCCGATCGCCCGGGCGATCCGGGCGGTCAGCTCCTTGTCCTTCAGCTGGACCTGGCTGGTTCGGTAGAACACCTCGATGTCCCCGGACTTCGCGTCGCGCACGTTCAGCACGATGGGACCGGAGGGCAGCGGCTTCGCCTTGTCGTCGTCGCCAGGTGCCGGGCGGTCGGTGGCCGCCTGAGCCTGGGTGGCGCCCACGGCGGTGACGGCCAGGCCGGCCGCGCCGGCGGTAGCGGCCCCCTGAAGCAGGGAACGCCGGGACAGCCGGCGCGAGCCGGACGATCCAGGTTCGGCCGCGTGCGTTTCGTCCTGACTGGGCATGACGATCCTTTCGGGCTCGGTGCCAGCAATGATTACTTAGAGTATTGAAAGATGAGCATAACGTCGCCAAGCCCGCGTCCCCGGCTTTTGGACCGCCGGCGCGGCGGGCGTGTCGCCCCGGGGGCCAGGATGCGACGCAGGCCCGGGCCCGCGTGCTGTATGACCAGGTGGCGCGCTACACCGGGTTCATCAGGTACGTCTACCCGCTCTGACCGGCGATGGCCTTGACCCCGGCGATGAACAGCTGCACGCCGAGCCGGTAGTGGAAGTCCGGGTCGCAGTTGGCCATATAGGAAGCGGATTCGACCAGCCGCGGGTACGTGGCCGCGGGCAGCATGGCCAGGTAGACATGATTACGCCGCTGCTCCTCGGCGCGCGCCTCCCCGGACAGCTCCGGGGCCCAGCCCGTCTCGCTCATGACCAGCATGATCCCGGTCCACAGCGTGCTGCGGGCGATCTCGCTGGCCTGCTCGGCGTCGAAGCCCGCGCCGAACAGGATCTCCAGCGCGGCCTCGGTGGCGCGCAGGGCCGCCTCGTTGCGCTTCTCGTGCTCGAGCAGCAGCTGCGGCGCGGCCGGGTGCGCCCGCAGCACGCTGATCAGTGATTCGAGCCCGCGCTGGAGCTGGACCGGCCAGGGCACGGACGGGTCGACGCGCACCTCGATCTCACCCCAGACCTGCTCGGCCACGCCCTCGAGCAGGTCTTCCTTGCTGCGGAAATGCCAGTACAGGGCCATCGGCGTGACGCCCAGGTCGTGGGCCAGCTTGCGGATGGTCAGCGCGTCGAGGCCTTCGGCGTCGGCGAGCTTGAGCGCCCGTTCGGTCACGGTCCGCTTGCTGAGCCGGGGCCGGTCCTCGGGCTCGGCTGGCTGATTCTCGGTATCCATCGCTTGACAACTATACGCCGTACAAGTGATGATGTACAACGTACTTGTACGACGTACATGAACGCCATACAGGTATGACGTACATGACCTTCCAGGGGAAAGGACGATCGCTGTGTCAGCGAGTACTACCTCCGCTCCCGCCTCGGGGCGCCTGAACTCCAGGCGATGGTGGGCGCTGGCGGCCATGAGCCTGGCCGCCTTCATGACGTACCTCGACAACAACATCGTCAACGTCGCGATCCCGACCATCCAGCGCGACCTGCACCTGTCAGAGTCCGGGCTGGAGTGGGTGGTCAGCAGCTACCTGCTCACGCTGGCCGGGCTGCTGCTGGTCGGGGGCAGGCTGGCCGACGTGTTCGGGCGGCGCCGGCTGTTCATGATCGGCCTGGCCGTGTTCACGCTGTCCTCGCTGGCCGCGGGCCTGGCCGGCAGCGGCACTGTGCTCATCGCCAGCCGGGCCGTCCAGGGCGTCGGCGCGGCCATGCTGATGCCGACCACGCTGGCCATCATCGTGGCCACGTTCGCCGACGTCAGGGAGCGCAACACGGCCATCGGCATCTGGGCCGCGGCCGGCGCGCTGGCCCTGGCCACCGGCCCGGTGGCCGGCGGCCTGATCAGCCAGCACCTCCACTGGGGCTGGATCTTCCTGATCAACGTGCCGGTGGGCGTGATCACGTTCGCCATCGCCGCGCGCAGCGTGGCCGAGTCGAAGGCCAGTTCCGCCGTCCGGCGGCTCGACGTGCCCGGCCTGATCACCTCGGCGGCGTCCCTGTTCGCGCTGACCTACGCGCTGATCGAGGGCAGCGCGCGCGGCTGGACCTCGCCGCTCATCCTGGGCGCGTTCGCGGTGGCCGCCGTGACCGCCACGCTGTTCCTGGTCATCGAGTCGCGCAGCGAGTACCCGATGGTGCCGTTGCAGATGTTCCGCCGCCGCGAGTTCAGCGGGGGCACCGGCACCATGATGATCTGGGCCTTCGGGATCCTCGGCATCTACTTCTTCACCTCGCTCTACCTGCAGCAGACCCTCGGCTTCTCGCCGACCAAGGCCGGCCTGGCCTTCGTGCCGATGGCGCTGTGCGTGGCGGTGTTCGCCGGCCTCGCGCCGCGGATCGAGGCGCTGGCCGGGGCGCACCGCACGGTGGCCGCCGGGATGCTGCTCATGGTGATCGGCCTGGTCCTGTTCGCCCGCCTGGGCCTGAACGCCAGCTACGCCAGCCTGCTGCCCGGCTTCATGCTGTTCGGCGCGGGCGCGGGGATGATGAACGTGCCGCTGACCAACGCGGTGATGCTGGCCACCCCGACGTCCCGGGCCGGCATCGCCTCCGCGCTGCTCAACGCCTCCCGCGAGGTCGCCGGGCTGCTCGGCATCACGGTGATCGGCGCCGTGCTGAGCACCCGCCGCTCCGCCGCGCTGCGCGCCGGATCCGGTCCGGTGTCCGCGTTCGTGGACGGCTACCACCTCGGCCTGCTGGTCACCATCCTGCTGCTGGCCGCGGGGGTCGTGGTCAGCTACCTGACCCTCCGCCCGCGCCCGGCCTCCGCCGGGGCAGCCGCCCCGGCGGCGCCCGAGATCACCGCGGTCGGCGAGATCGAAGCGGTGGGCGAGTCGCTGGGGGAACTGGTGATCCCCGACCGGCCCTGACCACCCGCCACCCGCAGGCCCGGCCGTGACCATCCGGCCGGGCCTGCGGCACGGAATGATCAGCTGCGGTCAGCGGTTGGCGCGGTCATGACAACCACGGGCAGGACAACCATAGGCATCATCGGCAGCGGGATGATCGGCGGCACGGTAGCCCGGCTCAGCGTGGCCGCGGGGCACCAGGTCGTGCTGAGCAACTCCCGCGGCCCGGAGACACTCGCCGAGCTCGTGGCCGAACTCGGCCCGCTCGCCACCGCCGCCACCGCCGAGCAGGCCGCCGAGGCCGGCGAGCTGGTGGTGGTCAGCATCCCGGTCAAGGCGTTCGGCGAGATTCCGGCCAAGCCGCTGGCGGGCAAGCCCGCCCTCGACACCGGCAACTACTACCCGCAGCGCGACGGGAACATCGCCGAGCTGCAGACCGGCGCCCTCACCAGCAGCGCCCTGCTCCAGCGCTACCTGCCGGACGCGCACGTGGTGAAGGTGTTCAACAACATCTTCTTCAGGCACCTGGATGCCCTGGCCCGCCCGTCCGGCGCCGATGACCGCACCGCCCTGCCCATCGCCGGCGATGACGCCGCCGCCAAGGCGGCCACGACCGCGTTCCTCGACTCGATCGGCTACGACGCCGTCGACGGCGGTTCCCTGGCCGACAGCTGGCGCCAGGAACCCGGCACCCCCGTCTACGGCACCCCCTACGGTCCGTTCTCCGACGAGGCAGGCACCCCCGCCGACGCCGCCCGCATCCGTATCGACCTGATCGGCGCCCACCGTTAAGGCTGCCGCAGGTTTGCTACGGAACGCCGCCTCGGTGATCCGCTGTGACTGACCCCCGGGCCGGCAGCGCCCGGGAGCGCCCGGCAGCCGGCAGCGCCCGGCCCGGCCCGGCAGCCGGCAGCGCCCGGGAGCGCCCGGCGGCCGGGAGCGCCCGGCCCGGCCCGGCGGCCGGGAGCGCCCGGCCCGGCCCGGGGGCCGGCAGCGCCCGGCCCGGCCCGGCGGCCGCGGGCTTCGCTCTGGCCGTGCTATCGGCCGGGACCTTCGGGATATCCGGGATCTTCGCCTCGGCGCTGCTCAGCTCCGGATGGAGCCCGGCCGGCGCTGCGGTAGCCCGGCTCGCCGGATCGGCGATCCTGCTCGCCGTCCCGGCCGTGGTGCAGTTGCGCGGCCGGTGGGCCCTGCTGCGCCGGGAGGCGGGCCGGGTCCTGATCTTCGGCCTGGTCGTCATCGCCGGCGGCCAGCTGTTCTACTTCAACGCCATCAAGTCGCTGCCGATCGGCATCGCGGTACTGCTCGAGTACTTCGGCGTGGTGCTGATCGTGGGGTGGCTGTGGGCGGTCCGCGGTCAGCGACCCGGGCGGCTCACCGTGGCCGGCGTGGTGACGGCGATCGCCGGGCTAGCACTCCTGGCCGATCTGGCCGGCTCAGCACAGCTGAGCCCGGTCGGGATCATGTGGGGCATGTTGGAGGCCGTGGGCCTGGCGGTCTACTTCCTGCTCTCCGCGACCGTCGGGGAAGCGGTCTTGCCGCCGCTGGTCCTGGCCTGGGGCGGGCTGTGCGTCGGCGCAGCCTTCCTCGCCGTGGCGGGCGGCACCGGGATGCTGCATGTCACAGCCAAGGCCGGCGACGTCGAACTCCTGCACCGCCACCTGAGCTGGATCGTGCCGGTGCTGGAACTGTCCCTGGCCTCAACCGTGATCGCCTATGTGGCCGGCATCGCCGCCGCCCGCCGGCTCGGCGCCAAGCTAGCCTCGTTCATCGGCATGGCTGAGGTGTTCTTCGCGGTGCTGTACGCCTGGCTGCTGCTGGGCCAGATGCCGTCCCCCACCGAGTTCGTCGGCGGCGCGTTCATGCTGGCCGGCGTCATCCTGGTCCGCGTCGATGAGACCAAGCGCCTCGAGCGTTAGTGCCCAGCAGACAACGTTCGTCCCGGAATCCCAGCCGCGGAGCCAGCTGGGATCAAGCTCCGGTTACAGCCGGCTCGGCCGGATACCACGCTGGTCCGGGCGAGCACGGGCCGGGCCGGGCCGGCCAGGCGCACGTCCCCGGGCGCGGCATCAGTCCCGCGCGCGCCTGCGGGACGCCGGTCCCGCCGGCCACGCCCATCACACAGACCACGCCGACCACGCAGGCCACGCCCGTCCCGGGCCGCCAACCGGCACGATGGAACATGGGTGTGGCCCTGGCCACCTCGATGTTCCATCGATCCGGTTCGCGAGGCGGTGCCAGGGGCCGGATAGTCCCCGGACGGGGCCCGGAGGCCGGGGCAACGTTACCTGCGGCAGCACTAGCACGCCTGGTAGGCGGCGTGGTACGTCGACGGAGCTGCCCCCTCGAGGTAACCGTTCCCGTTCGGCACCAGGAACAAGGTGATCGACCACTGGTCGCACGAGCTGTTGTCGGGGCTCTCGGCTGGCTGCTGATGGCTGGTGAACGTGACCGAGGCCGCCTCGCCGCCCGAGCCCGTGTCCGTGATGCTGGTGAGCGTCTCGTCCGAGTCGGTGGTCGAACCGTAGCCGGCGTCGAAGGAAGACTGCGGGTACGGCTGTAGCTGCTGGTCGAGCAGGCTGTCGTAGGCCTGGTAGTCGTGCGCGTTGATGGCCGTGAAGTAGCTGTTCAGGAACGCGGTGACCTGCGGTGCGGCGCCGTTGCCTGCCGCGGCGGCGGACACCGCCACCGTGCCGCTGCTCGTGCTCGCCGGCGCGCTGGTCGGCGGCGCCGTCGTGGGTGCCGTCGGGCTGGCCGGTGCCGATTGCGTCGCGGATATGCTCGTGCTCGGCGTGGGCGGGGCGGCTGAACCGTGAGAATGGTTCGCTACCAGCGCGTATGCGCCGCCTCCGACCGCTAGGAAGGCGATCACCGCCACGGCTATGAAAATGCCCTTGTTCCGCCGGCCGGGCGGGCGGCGCGCGGGCGCGGGACCGCCGGGTCCTGGCTGGCCGGGTCCGCCGTAGCCCGGCTGAGGATAGCCAGGCTCGGCGTATCCGGGCTGGGCGTAGGCAGGCAACTGCGCGGTGGGATCGACGTACGCCGGATCGGGGTGGGCAGGCGCGGCGGGGGCCGGCTCGGCATAAGCAGGCCCGGCATAAGCAGGCCCGGCCGTCATGGTCTCCCGGAAATTGTCCAGACCCATGAAGGTGTCACCGAACTCGTCCTGGTCCGGACCGTTGCCTCCGGGACTGCCGTACGGACCCTGGCCTCCGGGACCGCCGTACGGCGCCTGGCCGGGTGGACTGCCGTACGGCGCCTGGCCGGGTGCGGCGCCGTACGGCGCCTGGCCGGGCGCGCCGCCGTAAGGTCCGGTGGGCGCCCACGCGTCAGCTGACGGCGCGGAGGGATCCTGGCCAGGCGGGTCGTAGCCCTCCGGCCGCGGCTGGTCACCCCTGACGGTCGGCTCGTACTCTGGCGCATCATGGAACTCCGTGCCGCACCACGTGCAGAAACGTGTCGTCCCGGACCGCTCCCGGCCGCATGACGTGCAGAAGGTCATTCCTGCCCGGCTCCATCCCGACTTCTCATAGCGACATTGAAGCCCCTCCCGGCGGTGGCCTCAATGACTCCCGTCGTTATTTCCGCTCCGGATCCTGCCGATCATCGGTCCCGGCTCGCTCCTCCGGGCCGCCCTTCACGTCGTGATCCAGCCACGACTCCGGCCCGTGCTCGCCTGGCACCGACCAGGCATCGCCCGGCACCATCTCGTGGTCCGCGCTGCCCTCCGTCCCCTCCTGCCCGGGCGCCTCCGCTGCGCCTCTCCCGGGTACTTCGGGTCCGGTTATCCCGGGCAGTTCCCGTCCGCCGAGGCCGGGCAGTTCCATCCCGCCCAGACCGGGAAGTTCCGGTCCGCCCATCCCCGGCAACTCCATACCGCTCAGACCAGGCAACTCCATGCCGCTCAGACCAGGCAGCTCCGCCCCGGCCACGGCCTGCAGCTCCAGCCCGCCGCCCAGCCCAGGCAGCTCCAGCCCGCCGCCCAGGCCGGGCAGTTCCGGTCCGCTCAGCCCAGGCAGTTCCGGGCCGCTCAGGCCCGGCAGCTCCGTCTCACCCGCCGACTCGCCCACGCCGGCGATGTCGCTGACCTCAGGCCATATTTCGCTCACGCACGACTCCCTTCCGCATCGGCTACGACCGCTGGCCCGGCCGCGACTTCCGCATCGGCCGCGACCGCCGCTCCGGCCGCGGGAATGATCCCCAGCCGCGTCGCCACCGCGGCCGGCCAGGCCGGCGAGAACCGCATCGTCCGCACCGCCATCGCGTGCAGGAACAGGCAGTAGGCGGCATCACTTCGCTCCGGCTCGGCCGCGGGCAGCGCCGGGAACGCGCCCACCTGCGCCCGCAAGAGCCCGATCAACCCGCCCCAGCGCCCAGCCAGTTCCGTCTCCGGCAGCCCCTTCACCTCCAGGCCGGCCACCGCGTCCTTGATCCGGTTGACCGTGACCGGATCGCCGACCATGGCCAGCCCGGCCCCGCGGTAGGCGCAGCGCGCCCGGCACGGCTCGCAGGCCCCGAACGGCGCCGTGGACTTGGCCGCCACCGGCCCGGGCGCGGACGGCTTCAGCACCGGCGTCACCGTGACGTGCGAGGCCTCGGCGAACTCGTCGCTGTAGGCCAGGAGCTCGCCGGTCTGCAGCCGGGTGGCGAACCGCAGCTGCGACTCGTCCAGCCCCATGGTCTCGCCCAGGAAGCGGCGGTCGTCCTCGGCGGTGAGCCGGTGCATCAGCTTCAGGTTGGTGTTCTTGACCGCGTCCTGGACCAGCTTGGTCGGCAGCTGCTCGGCGATGATCACGCCCTCGCCGTACTTGCGGTTCTCGGCCAGCGTGTTCGCGAAGGCCTCGGCCGCCTTCTCCTTGGCCTGGGCGTCCTCGGCCGCCTTGCCGCCCTGCGGCCGGGCCAGCAGCCGGTGCGCTTCTTCCACCAGGGTGACGTGCACCAGGTCCGGCGAGGCCCCGCGCACCGCCTGGTAGTGCTCGGTGACCGCGTTGAGCAGCAGCGCCATCATCAGGGCCTGCTCGTCGCCCGATCCGAGCGACTTGAGCTCCAGGATCACCGGGTGGTCGAGCAGCCGGGCGATGTCATTGGGCTGGTCGGTGAGGAACACCGACGCGGTGACGCCCCGGATCAGCTGCTGGGCCCGGCGGATGGACGCCGCCTCGATGTTGGCCCGGACCTCGCCTGCGTAGCCGAGGTCGGCGGTGACCTCGCCCATGGCCCGCATGAACTCCACCGCGGTGGGCCAGGCCCGGGCCCCGGAACCGGAACCGGGACCCGAACCGGAACCGGAAACGAAACCGGAAACGGAAACACGCTCCGAGGCCAGGAACCCGGTCCGCAGGTAGGTCAGGCTGAGCGCGTCGGAGTAGATCGACGGCAGCGGCTCCCATAGCCCGAACGCCGCCTTGAAGCAGGCCAGCAGGTTGGCCATATGCTCGCCGACCAGGACGCCCCGCGGCACCTCGAACGGGTTGAACCGCAGCGGCCGCCCGCCCTCGTCGCCGACGGTACAGACCTCCAGCTCGGCGAAGCCCGGCTCGGCGGCCAGCCTGCGGTAGTCGTCGGCGTCGGAGTTGACCGGCTCGATGACCAGGAACGGGATCCGGTGGTCGAGCCACAGCTGGCGCAGGATCTCCATGGCCGTGGTGGTCTTGCCGCTGCCGGTGCTCCCGGCCAGCAGCGCGTGCTTGGTCAGGCTCTGCACCGGCAGCATGACCGGACGGCTGGACCCGGCCACGTGGCCGAGCCTGATGGCGGGCCCGGCGGCCCGGACCGCCTCGGAATGGCCGAACTGCCCGCGCCGGACCCGGAACCCGGGCACGGTCCCGTCCACCGCGATCGGCAGCCGGAACGCGCAGCTGGCGTCCCGGGCGTCGCCGATGACGCTGAGCAGCTGCAGCTGCGGGTCGGGCGGATCCGGCCGGGCCCAGATGTCCTGGCGGCCCGGCAGCAGCCCGAAGTCGATGGCGGCCAGGTTATAGTCGGCCAGCCCCCGCTCCCGGTCGTTCGCGGGCCGCCGCACCTCGTAAGCGGAGACGGTCCGCTCGCGTTCCAGGTGGCTGCCCTGGCCGGGATCGGCGGGGGAGATGGCCGAGGCCACCGTCTCCACGATGCCGGGCGGCAGCCGCCCGGGCGCCGCGACCTGGATCCGCAGCGCGAACGCCTTCTGGCCCAGCCGCCGGGAGAAATCGCGGAACGTCCGCTCGGCGTCCACCGCGAACGCGTCCGGTGCGATCTTCTGACGGCCGAAGTACAGGCCGCCCTCCCGCTGGTCCTCGCGGGCCAGCCGTCCGTAGAACGTGGCCAGGCTGAGCAGCCGCTGCCCGAACGAGGCCGGCAGCTGGATCGGGAGCACCGCGGCCGACACGACCAGCGGCGTTGAGCTGGACTGCAGCGCCGAGTAGACCCCCGACCAGTCGTTGTCCGACCAGTTGAACGGGACGGCCGAGAAGTAGTACGCCACCTGGGCGTCCGGCCGCGACGGCAGGCCGACCAGCTCGTGGCGGGTGATCACCGCCGAGTCCACCGGCTGATCAGCCGGGAACGGCCGCAGCAGCGCGGCGACCTGGGCTTCGTCCGGGACGAGTGTCCCGGTGACGTGCCGCGGCAGCGCGGCGTGCACCTGGGTGCTCAGCCGCTCGGCCCGGGCCGTGACCTCGCCCGGGTCCGGGCCCCACACCCGCCCGAGCAACGCCACCGACACCGGCACCGAATCCCGCGGGTTCACGCTGACCCGCAGGTCGAGCGCGGCGTTCAGGGCCGGATCGGAGAAGCCGTTCAGGAAGCCCTGCTGCTCACCGAGGGCCTTGGCCAGCCGGTCGGCACGGGACAGGCCCTGGTACTCCCGCGCCTCGAGCAGG
>Ga0210395_10004584_pt1 | contig 10627 bp, 8 predicted proteins | sample IncBWH4OmetaG_FD_150861 | JGI IMG/M metagenome (GOLD analysis project Ga0210395, IMG submission 150861) | Forest soil microbial communities from Barre Woods Harvard Forest LTER site, Petersham, Massachusetts, United States - Inc-BW-H-4-O ...
GCGGAATATCGCGCATTGATGCGATGGAGAAGCAGCATTCTGATCTAGTTCAACGTGGTGACGCAATGTTATTTAATATTGATGCCCGTAAACCAGCCATCGATAATGATTTCGATTTCGATATGAACGAATTTTATAATCCAAATGAAGATCATAATGCTGCCTCGGAAAGATCTGTCAAAAAAGCAAAGATCGCTGATGATATCATTGTAAACTTCGATATTTTTAACTTACAAGATCCAAGTAAATGGGTTGCAAATCCCCCTCTGGTTGTGCCTGACAATGTTCTAACGCCGCCAACACCTAACAATAATAATAACAATCCTAAATCCAAAATAAATTGGTCAATCAGTAATGGAAAACATAATAGGCCTGCAAAAAAAGCAAAGCTTACGGTGAAAAATGATATGTTTAACCTATCAGATCCAAGTAAGTGGACTAAGGTTCTAACGCCGCCAACACCTAACAATAATAACAGCAATCATGAGCCCACAATAAAGTGGTCAATCAATAATGATCACGCTAAAAATAAAGCCCTCACATGTACTGTTGCAGGATGCAATAAATCATTCAACGTCAGATCAACCCTCTATCTACACATCAACAAAGAGCACACTAAGGCGAAAAAGTATCCATGCCATTTTTGTAATGCATTTCCAGAAAAAGTGAAAAGTCTGGAGCTTATCGGAAAAGATTATTTCAGCGCAAATTTCCTCAAGCATCTCAGATCTCACTTCCAGCCCTACTTTTGCGATATTGGACATTGCTCTAAGATATATTCAGAGAGAGAGCAACTCAAAATACATCAAGAGAATATCCATGGTATTACCAATAACGAGGCAGCGCGAGGAAATAACAATACATATCCTTGCCGCGTGTGTGGTATGGAAGGCCTTACCGATTTACCAAGCCATAAAGCCGAATGCTGCGCATTACTACAATGTGCTTTAATTAAAATTGGCGTTCCTCCGAGCGATGATAATCTAAAAAAGATAGGTTTTAACGATGATAACTATTCATCAGAATTTAAATGCTCTATGTGTAACGAGGCATTTAACAATAACATAGGGCTTTCTCACCATATGACCGTGAAACATCCGGTTACACCCTCGCCTCTACAAACTTCTAACACAGCATTAGTATCACCAAGCCCTACCGCATTAGCGCCCAATAATAATACGAATCAAAGCGATGATCGAATCACCAATGCGCATGATGATCCAAGTCATCTGCCTCACTTTGAAACTCCCCTGCTCCAACCCGCAGCGTTGCAACCCAAAAAAGCCCCCGAGCCCTTTGCATACTATGTCAGAAAAAATACCCAGTATGAAACTGAGTGGACAAAGCTTTAAAAAAAAGCAAAATAGTCTTCACCAATGTGTATAAAAATAAGATTACCATGAAATATTCACTCATAGCCGCTCTATTCTTGATAGCCTCTCAAGTTTGTTTTGCGATGGATAATTCTGATCCGTCTCAAGACAGTCATGCGATTGATTTTGATATTCAGAAAAAAGAAGAAAAGAATAAAGGCGCCAACAACGATGATTTTGATTTCGATATGAACGAATTTTATGATTCTGATGAGGATCATGACACTGATTCAGAAAAGGCGCCCAAAAGAGTACGCTTAACTTCCGATCACGATGGTATTAATAACAACAACAATAATAACGATGAAAAACAGTTCTTCTTTTGTGAAGTAGCGGAATGCAAAAAAGCCGCAAAACCATACAAAGGACTATCTGGGCTCTGGTATCATATGCGATCCGCCCATAAATTACCCTTGCCTCAAAAGAAAGAATCTGAGAAGAAAGATCCTGAAAAACCCTTCAAGTGCCCTCATCCAGGGTGTGATAAATCATTCGATCTTGAGAGGAGCATCTCTAGGCACCTCAGCATCAACCACAACCATGAAGTAAAAAACATATGTCATTTTTGTGCTGCATTTCCAGAAAAAGTGCAAGACAAGGACTTGCTTGATAAACCTCATTACGACTGCAGAGACTTTTTTAGGCATCTCAGAACCCACACAAAGCCTTATCAATGCAACGTATGCGCTAAGAGAATCGCACTACAAGAAGCATTCGTAATGCATGAAAAAACAAAACATGGCATTACAAATAATGCACAACAAACAAGAGAGGGATCAGCAAAATTTTTTTGTACTTTATGTGGCCTAGAACTCCTTACCGATCTACAGACCCATAAAGCTTCATGTCGTACATCATTAAAATATGCATTAACTACGATGGGCATTCTTGCAAGCGAAGAAAACCTAGCTAAGATAGGTTTTAACGATAATAAGTACATAGATATACCCAAATTTAAATGTCTTATCTGTAATGCGCTATGTAAGAATAAAAAAGGATTTATTCACCATATGATCATGATGCATAGGGCCACCACATCTAACGGATTTAAGTGTCCTGTTTGTAGTCTATTATGCAAAAATCAAACGGGGCTTACTAATCATATGACTATTAGCGGACACAAAGTCATCACGCCCATTCTACAAGCGCCACGAACATCTACTCCTACACTATTACTACTGAATCCTGTGAATCAAGACGATCGCATCACCAATGCGCACGATGATCCAAGCCATCAGATCCAGCTGAATCTGAATGATTCTGATGACCCCTTTATCTGCATCCCCCCAAAAGATGCCTTTCTAGCCCCAAAATAGACTTTTTATGCCAAAAAAAGGCCCTTTCGAACCTATCCCCCCTTTTGCAAAAACCCCCAAAAATGTTACAATTAGATAATAAGAAGGTATTTTTAACCTATCTATAAAAGAGAGCCTATGAAGAAGCAATTTTTAGCAATTTTAGCCGCCGGTTTAATGCTGGGCGGGACATCGCGCATTCACGCGATGGATCGAGAATTGCCCCCTCTTTTTCATACTCAAGATGAGCAGGATCTGCTTTTAAAAGATTACGAGCTCATACCGTTATCCCAAGATCTGACTAAAACTGATAAGAAAAGATCCATCGATCAAGTTGATCACGATGATGATGACAGCTATGATGATGACAATAGTGGTGATTGCGATAACGAGAATGATAATGACAATAATAATAACAACAATGCCACAAGACGCTTGAAATGTGGGCGTCAAGGATGTGATGCAGTATTTTCCCACAAGTCTACTCTTTGTTATCACCGCAACACTAAGCACCCTGACACCGCTAAACTCTTCACCTGCTCTTTTTGCACTATGGTTCCAGGTGTAAAATTACGCACGGAATTTCCTCAGCCAATTTACATTAAACATCTCAGAACCCATACTGAACCCCATCTATGTGAGCATTGTTCTAAAAGATTTGCGCACAAATATCTACTTTCAAACCATCTAGAAACGGCGCATGGCATCACCAACAATGCAAACTCGGCAAAAACCAATGTATTACCATGCCTTACATGCGGCCTACAATGTATTACAGATCTGCCAAGCCATAAATCCCAATGCAAAAAAACTCTTGAACTCGCTTTGCGTAGCATGGGTATTCAACCGAGTGATGAAAATATGATTAAAGTTGGGTTCATTGATAGTAGATATGAAAAAATAAATGAATTTAAATGCGCCAGTTGCAATCAAATATTCGAAACGTCAACAAGGCTTTCCATTCATACATCAATGAAACACAACCCTCAAAAAATTAATGCCAAGATTCCTGCTGTGGATGTTCAGGCAACCGATAATGAGAAGAGCGCTGTTGATCGTATTGCAAAAGTAACCTCTCCTAAATGCCCCATTTGCTCTATCAGATGCAAAACCACGACGGGATGCGCTATTCATATTGCAAGAGTACACAGACTCAAGTTCAATCCTATCTCAAATACATATGAGCCTATATGCGATACCAATAAGAATAGTACCCCAATCTTGCACGAGGAAGTCGATGCAACCGCTAGACGCGTGAAATCACAAAAACTCTGGCTCAATCCGGCCTCAAATGCATATGAGTATGTATACGATGCCAATGAGAATAATGCTCCAGCCCTGTACGAGAAAGTCGAAATAATAGATGGAGATACAATACATCATAAATATAAATGTCTGCATCCCACAGGGAATCGGATATGTGGAGTTCTTACAAGGCCATATCCATCTTCCTTCGTCATGCATCACGCCACCCATCGCGATGAAAAGCCACTCGAATGCTCCATTGTCACCTTACATTCAAGTGCGATATCAGAATGAAAGCACATTGCAAACGATACCATTCCAATGATATGCCAGACGATGACACCCATAACGCCGATAAAAGGTTAGAATAAAGGAAGATTATGAAGAAAAAATTTTTATCACTTATCGCCGCCAGCTTAATGTTGGGAACTGTGCCGCAAATCTGCGCAGGCCCTGAACTGTTTTTGGGTGCCTTTGCAGCAACTGTGGGAGCCTATACCTCTCATTATCGCGCAAAACAAGCTACGCGTATTAAAGATGAGCAACAATTACTGACGACAATGTTCAAAAATAAAGCATTACCAAGCGATTTAGAGCTCATACCGTGCTCAACGAATGATGCTGAGACTGACCATTCATCATGTCTGGCAATCAACACTATTAAAATCAATGATACGTGGACGTGGCAGATATTCTATCTGCCCAAAGGTTTAGAAATTATATGGAATGCCAAGAGTGATGCACACAAGATATTGGAAGAACCGGCAGTGACATCACCGCACAGTGAACGTGGCGATGATTATTGCAAACGATTCATGCAAGCGCGTAATGCACTCATCGAGCAAGCCCAATCAATTGCTATTCAGTTGATGCAAGTAAATAACTAACTATCCCATACGATTAAAAAACTAAAGGACTCTCGAACGAGGGTCCTTTTTTTATGCTCATTTTGTTTATAACCATCATTATATGTGATAAGCTTACGCATCAAAATATCTCATCCATAACACTTATAAGGATTTTTTATGAAACGCATTTCAGCACTTGGTGTATTAACGCTTTTCTTAATGATGCCTGCATATGGCATGGATGATTCCCAAGACGATTCCCAAAAAGAAATCACCTCCATCGCAAAAATACAAGCGGGCATTGCCGCTGCAGCACCACTTTTAGTGTGCCCGCCGCTGATGATTCCTATTGCTGCACTGATGAGTATAACTATACCGCGCATTAGCATGACGGTACCGCATGTGCCAGATCTTGCAGTGCGCGCTGGCATAACCGCCGCATGCACCATGCCTATGAATGTTGCCATTGCTGCAGCAGGCGATCGTTACCTTGCGCCGCAAAGCAGCATGTTGAATGTTATATCAAAATCTCTTGCTGGCATGTATCTTTCTAATCAAACAAGTGATTTTCTCACACGCAATCACATCATTCCACCGGCACCCGATACCTCAACGCTTGCAGAATTTGCCGGCCACACTGCCGTGAGTTTTGCGGTAAGCACTGCCACTCAACGCATCATGCATATACCGTATGACCAATGTATGAAAAATCTTTCGCAGAATTATAGGCAAAAAAACGATATTATCGCCAAGATAACCAAACAATTTGCCATACACAAACCAGTGCCAATCCAGATACACACATGGGAGCCAAGCAAGAGTTCCAAGATCGAAATGCGAAAGAAATCTGAGGAAATGAACGCACAATGGCCACAACCACAATCAAATATTAGTTGCCAACTTTATCTGAAGGATGGAGCTCTTATAGTCAACGAAGCAGTAAGCGTACAGGGCAGCCCCTTTATCCTCACCTCGGTAACAACATACACCACTGAGAACACCGAATGGCATTATCTGCATCCCTTTGGGCTTGATAAATTCCGTGAAGAAATCACGTCACTCCATAAAACTGTTCTGCAGAATCACATGACTACGGCCAATATTCCACTCAGTACTATTATGAACACTCCCGACGCAAGTCAGGCTATTCAGTAACCTTAAAGAAATATTTTCGATAATGCCTGAGCTCTTCGATCGATTCTTGAATATCGCCCAATGCGCGGTGATTTGATTTCTTTTCGAATGCTAAATGCGGATCATTCGGATACCAATTTTTGAGCACTTCTTTAATGCTTGAAACATCCACGATGCGATAGTGAAGATATTTCATAAGGCGCGGCATATATTTGCGCATGAATGCTGCATCTTGCCAGACTGAGTTACCCGCAAGAATTGCTTTATGCCGCTCGCAGTTGCGTTGAATCATTTCTAACGTTTCTTGTTCCGCCTCTTCCAGTTCAATAGTTGATGCACGCACTGCGTTAATCAGGCCTGACGGTTCATGCAATTGGCGCACGCGATCAATCATACCCTCAAGCACCGATTCGGGTTGGTGAATAACAAGCGATGGCCCTTCTTCTAATATGTTCAGCTGACCATCCGTTATGATGCATGCTATTTCAAGAATCTGATCGGTCTCGGGAAACAAGCCTGTCATTTCAAGATCAATCCATACAAATCTTGCGTTATCATTCATATTTATTTCCTTGTTAAAAACACGCACTAATTTTTTCATATATTTAAAAGGATATATGTTTTAATCAATTAACTTAAGACTTTATGCGTAAACCACGCAAATTCTATGCAAGATTTAGCTTATTAATATGAATTATCTTATCCACAATCCCTCGCACTTTTTTTCCTACGCTTCGCGCAGGGAAAAAACACTCGGGACGAACGGAGGAGGAGTACATTGCTTATTGCTATGATGAAAATGTAGTTTAGCGTGAGGGACTTAAGCCGAAGCTCGCATTAATAAATAAAGATCCCTCCCCCGTTCGTCCCGAGTGTTGGAAATTTCCGAAGGAAATGTCCAATGTGCGAGGGATTGTAGTTAAATATTCCGCTCATCCTGAGTAGCGCGGTACGTGCGTATCGAAGGGGGCTTTACAAACAAGCGCAATCCATTACTCTAAATCATAAAATTTCACACTCAACTTCAGGATTTTTTCATGAACAAATTACGTGTTGGCGTATTGATGGGCGGTAAATCGATTGAAAAAGAGGTGTCATTCAATTCTGGACGCACCGTTTGCGATCATCTTGATACCGCACGCTATAACGTCACCCCCCTTTTTCAGCGCCATGATGGCATCATCTTCATATTGCCGTGGCATTTTTTACATCGCGGAAAAATCAGTGATTTTGAACATCGCCTTGAACAAGAAGCACAATCTGTAACGTGGGATGCGCTCCGTACGATCGTCGATTTTATCTACATCGCAATGCATGGCCATTTTGCCGAAGATGGCACAATACAAGGCATGCTTGAGATTCTGGGCATTCCCTACTTGGGCTCTAAAGTATTTGCAAGTGCACTTTGCATGGATAAAATCATCCAAAAAGAGTTCATGCGCATGCATGAGATTGAAGTCCCTCGCGGGATTCATCTTTCTGCGCACGATGTGCACACCATCGATACGGCAACTATTATTGAACGCATGCGCGCACACGGCGTTTCACTCCCCTACATCGTAAAGCCATTTAAAGAAGGCTCAAGCTTGGGCATTCGCAAAGTATCGCAGGAAAGCGAATTACGCGATGCTATGATACACGCCGCCACCATCCATCCTGATAAAGAACAAGCGATTTTGATCGAAGAGTTTATTGATGGCATGGAATTTTCATGCATTATCATTGTGGACTATAAAAAGAATGAGCTCTTGCCTCTGCCGCCAACGGAAATTGTTCCGGAGGCGAACACTGATATCTTCGACTATGATCAAAAATATATGCCCGGCCGTGCATCTAAATTCACGCCCCCCCGCTGTTCGCAAGAAGTAGTACAGGCAATTCAGCAAGTCTGCATTAAAACAATGCGCGCTCTTGAAATTACAACCATCGCGCGTATTGATGGCTTTGTAACCAAAGATAATAGAGTCGTCATCATTGACCCCAATACGCTCTCCGGCATGGCTCCATCAAGTTTCTTATTCAGACAAGGTGCCGAAATAAATATGAGCCACACCAAAATTATTAATCATTTGATTGAAACAGAACTTCATGCATATGGCATGCTCGATGCCATTATGCTTCAGGAAGAAAAGGAATCAACCTCCATGCAGCAAACTAAAACACGCGTTGCCATACTCATGGGCGGCCGCTCCAATGAAAAAGAGATTTCGCTCGAATCAGGCCGCAACATGACCTATAAGCTCTCCCCGCAAAAATATGAAGCCATTCCACTCTTTCTCAATCAAGAGATGAAGCTTTTCAAGCTCAATCAATCACTCCTCGTGCGCAATTCAACCAAAGAGATTGAAGATGCACTCGTCAATGAAACGCCGCTTGCTTGGAATGATCTTCCTACGATTGCAGATTTTGTATTTATCGCGCTCCATGGCGGAGAAGGTGAAAACGGCACCATACAAGGTGCTCTTGAAATGATTGGTATGCCATATAATGGCTCATCAGTACTTGCGAGTGCACTCTGCATGGATAAATATAAAACGACGCAATTTCTCAAACATCGCGGCTTTGATGTGCCCGGCGCTTTATTCGTCGATTACGATACATGGCAGTCAAACAAACAAGCAATTTTCGATACCGTCCACGAAGAATTTGGATTACCCTGCATCGTCAAACCGCATGATGATGGCTGCAGCGTAATGGTGCAAAAAGCACGCACCATCGAGCAACTCGAACAAGCGGTTAATACGCTCTTTGCAGAAAGTAAAACGCATGCACTCATTGAAGAATGTGTGATCGGGATGGAACTGACCGTCGGCGTTATTGGCAATGAAACACCTCGTGCATTACCGCCAAGCCAAGCAGTTTCTTCATCAGATATTTTATCGATTGAAGAAAAATTCTTGCCCGGCGCAGGAGAAAACCAAACGCCTGCTCCGCTACCGACTGCGACGCTGCGCTTCGTGCAAGATGTGATGGAAAAGGTGTATGCGGCAATTGGCTGCAAAGGCTATGCCCGCATCGATTGTTTCTATCAAACGGCTGAACAAAGCCCAACCGATAAAGAACGCGTGGTAATTCTTGAAATCAATTCACTTCCGGGCATGACTCCCGCAACGTGCATCTTCCATCAAGCGGCTGAAGTTGGCATGAAGCCAATGGATTTCGTCGATACCATTATCCAACTTGGTTTTGAGGAACATTCTACGCGCATAAATACAACGACGATGCCTGCACAAAACACTGTATCAAACTCTACTGTATAGGAAGATTATGATCGAAGCATATATCGTAACACTCTTAGGCTTGAACCTTATTGGGCACACTCGTGATGCAATGCACGAAAAGAGCATGCTTGAAGAATTCCAAACTCCTCTCATTGAGTCTGTTGCAAATGAACATCCCTTAAATACCGAAGGAGAAAGCGGAAAACTCTCTATTGCCCTCTCAGATAATCATCGCAAATGGATCTTAAGCTATTATTATCCGGGCGAAGACAGGGAAGAATCCATACTCTCAAGTGCAGAATTGGCAAGCGACAGTACCCTGAAACCTCGCGAAGGAACGCTGCAAGACTACAAAGCAAGCCTTGAAGAGCAAAGACAAACACTTATAGACGCTGCTAAAACTCAACTCGAAGAGAATAATCGGCTTGGCAAACTACCGAGAGTAGGATTTGGCGCCGGTGAGATTTTAGCTCAGGCGTTATATACTGATGAAAATCTGAAATGGCGTGTTAATGGAAGATCTTGGACAGCTCCTGTGGATGAGTTTTCGGTCAATGCCAATAAAGCTCAAATCGCAGCAAATAATGAGACAAACGTTGATCCTAGCACAGTTGTAGCCAATGCATCGCAAGAATATAAGGTCCTTCAAGCTTTAGGGTGGATCGACAAAGCCTAAAAAACATAAAAAAAGGTCCCTGGAAAATTCCAGGGACCTTTTTTTAATTATCACTATAACGAGTTATCCAAGCAAAACGCGATACATGAACCATGCGGTAATAAGATTACTTGAACAGACCATCCAAATCAGTGGGCGCATGTTGAAGGTAAAAAATACACGCAATATCGCTAAATAAAGTGTCTGCAGCATTGAGTAAATCACACCCAGATACAAGCATCTCCACAGTAAATCATTGACGATATACACATGATCATGCTCGGGCACATAATCAAGATTCAACACTTTGATGATGCCGGTTAATAACAAGAATGAAAAGATATTAGCTGATACGGCAAGTAACACTGATGGTACTGTTTTTTGACGCAGGATGAAGATAGTAATGCCGATCATCACAAAGATATTGATCGGCGTATGATATCCACCACTGGTAACTGACCATAACCATTCTGATAACAGGAATTGGCTTATACCGGTCAACATTCATTATCCTTTTATTTTATATTTGATTGGAACACGCCTTCAGAAACAAATTCTTTGAGCGGTTTGCGTCCAGAGCGTTTCTTTTCCCCTTCACGCATACCACCTTCTGGCAACACATCCGGGCTTGCAGGATAACCAATAGCACACATTGCTTCAACGGTATATCCATCGGGAACTTGCAGATCCTTTTTAGCGCGATCATAGTCAAAGCCAGACATGCCATGCGCTACTAAACCACGCATCGAAGCTTGTAATGCAAGATTTTGCCACGCCGCGCCCGCATCAAATGAGTGGGTGCGAATCAGATCGCCATTTTCATAATGATTGCGCGATAGCATAACTACTAATACTG
>Ga0210395_10004585_pt1 | contig 10626 bp, 10 predicted proteins | sample IncBWH4OmetaG_FD_150861 | JGI IMG/M metagenome (GOLD analysis project Ga0210395, IMG submission 150861) | Forest soil microbial communities from Barre Woods Harvard Forest LTER site, Petersham, Massachusetts, United States - Inc-BW-H-4-O ...
CCCGCGATCAGCAGGTGCGTGCCGTGCAACCGGACCAGCCAGGGCAGCCCGTCCTCCCGGCGGCCGACCGGCAGCGTCCTGAGATCCGGGCTGGCCGGGATCGGGATGGCGGGGATGATGGCGGCCAGGGCATCGCGGCGGACGAATTCCAGCACCACTCGCCCGGACTTCGCCGAGCGGACCCGGCATAGTAGGGCGCCGAACCCGTGGGCCAGGGCGTCGGCGTGCTTGGCGACATCGGCCGGGGACTGCCCGGAGACCAGCCGGACGGCTACCCGGTCGGTGTGCCGGGTGGCCGACACCTTGCCCAGAACCGGCAGGATGACCCGCCCCTGGTGCTCCGGTGCTACCCCGGAGATGGCCATCACCCCGGCCCAGCGGCGCCGGTAGAACCAGGCCCGCCACCGGCCCCGGGCAGGTGAGCTGACCCACCGGGTGAACGAGCCCGGCCAGAAGAACCGCCAGGCGGCCAGGACCACCACGGCCCAGGCGGCCAGGAAGACCAGGCCCAGCCAGCCGATGTTCAGCCAGCCCAGGACCAGCACGGCCACGATGGCGGCGGCCAGCGGATGCCGGGCGATCAGCCGGACCAGCCAGCCCAGCAGCCGGGCCAGCTGCACCAACAAGATGAACCCGGCGGGCGTCCGGTAGACCGGTGCCCGCCAGACGGGCAGGGCGAACGGGTCCCGGTTGTAGAGCTGGGCCACCTGCTCGCCGGTTATGACCTTGCGCATACGCTGATCACCTCTTTCGTGCACACGGGAGAGAACCCAGGGGCGGCCGGAGGTACCAGCTCCAGCCGCCCCGCCTCCATCAGTCGCTTCATCACGCCGCCCGCCCGGACTCACCAGGATCGGCCGTCGTCGTGGTGTCCTTGGCGGCGAGCCTTTCCAGCTCGGCCGCGTACCGGGTCACGGCCTCGGCCAGCAGGCGGCCGAACCGCACGTCCTCCTCGGTCACCTCGCCCCGGCCGGGGTTGGTGATCGTGATGTCCGCCGCCCCGTCCTGGATGGTCAAGATCGGCGCGGCGTCCTCGTAGGTGCAGCAGCGGATGTAGGTGCTGGCGGTCAGCCGGACGTAGGACTGGACCGTGGCCGCGCCGTCCGCGCCGAACCGGACTGATGCTGAGGTGGCGGTCATGCTGTCACCTCCCGTCCGCCGGGCAGCGGCACCAGGCCCGGCTGTTCTGGGTCGGCATCTAGCAGCGCTTCCGCCTCAGCGGTCAGCGTGTACGGGACTGGCACGTCCGGCAGCGGCGGAAGACCCCGGTACCGGCGTTCCACCGCCACCGCATACGCCCACGCCTTGGCCGCGAGCTGGCGGGCGAAGTCCACGTGCCCGGCCTCGATCTGTTCGGGCAGGGTGAAGGAGACCAGCGTCCCGGCCGCGCCGATGACAAACATCGGAGCCCTGGCCGGGAACGGAACGAACGCCACCTCGTGCCGGGAGCCGACCCGCAGGCACACATGCGCCGCCGGGGCGCGCCGCGCCGTCACGCCGCATCCTTGTGCTCAGGCGCCGGGCGGCTGATCCCCCGCGAGGGAGCCCGCACCCCGATGGCCTTGAAGGAGTACGCCAGGCGAGCGGCGCACTTGCTCTTGTTGTCGCCCGAGCAGCGGGACGCATCCACGTAGGGGGTGGCGGTCATGCCGTCGAACTCCACCGCGGTGAACGGCTGGCCGGGCGCCGGGGACGGCAGGACCGGCTGCACCTGCGCGGCGATCTTGACCTTGACCGTCCGCTGCCGGGCGTTCTCCTGCGCGTCGATCACCTCGACCACCCACAGCGGGAGACCTGTCTCCTTGTCTGCCTGCTGGACTACCCGGTCCGCGGTGGACCGGTCGAAGTCCCGCACCATCTCGATGCCCCCGGCCGCGTACGCGCCGTCGGGGAACACCATCCCGAACTCGATCGGGATCTGACCTTGAAGCATCGGCTCCACCTCTCACTGACTGACTCCGCGCCGCCGAGCCGGGCCGGAACCGGCCTCAAGAGCCGGGCGGCTGCGCTTGGTATCACCATGCGGCGCGCGACACGGACGGTTACACCTCCGTGACAAGTCCTTCGGGACGTCTTAGAATGAAAACGTCCCTGTGATTGGAGCAAGGCCATGGCGAACGAGAGGCTGCGCGCGGCGCTGGCGCGTGATAAATGGACGCTCCCCGCCTTTGCCGAGGCGATCGGCGTGGATCCCAAGACGGTCGAGCGGTGGATCACCAAGGAGCGCACGCCGCACCGGCGCATCGCGGTGGCGGCAGCCGCCCGGCTCAGCGAAGACCCCGCCTACCTGTGGCCCGAGCTGGGCAGGCGCCCGGTTCTCGAGACCACCTACGGCGGGATCATCACCGTCTACCCCGAACGCCACGCCGTCCCGAACTCACTGTGGCTTTCCCTGCTCCGGGCGGCTGACCGGAACATCGACCTGCTGGTGTACGCAGGCCTGCACCTGCCTGAGGCCAACCCGGCCTGGCCGAAGGAGATCCAGGCCAGGTGCGCAGACGGCGCGCAGGCCCGGATCGCGTTCGGGGACCCTGACTGCGCCGAGGTCCGGGCACGAGGACAGGAGGAAGGCGTCGGGGACGGCCTGGCCGCCCGCATCGGCTACGCGCTGGCCTGGTACCGGCCGGTGCTCTCAGCTCCGAATCTGGCCGTCCGGTTCCACGCGACCGTCCTGTACAACTCCATCTTGCGGTTCGATGACCAGATGCTCGTTAACCCGCACATTCACGGAATGCCCGCCTTCCGGGCGCCGGTCCTGCACCTGCGGCGAGTCCAGGGCGGCCCGCTGTTCGAGACCTACCTGGAATGCTTCGAGAACATCTGGGCCGCAGCCCGGCCCTACCCGGCGGCGGAAGATAGCTGACATGCCACGCGTGGACTACCTCAACGACCCGGCAGCGCCGAAAGCCAACAGCATCGTCCCCGCGGTCAGCGCCATCGTGACCGACGACCAGGACCGGATCCTGCTCATCCGCAGGACCGACAACAACTACTGGTCCATTCCCGGCGGCCAGGTCGAGCCGGGAGAGTCCCTGCCCCAGGCCGTGACCCGCGAGGTCGCCGAGGAAACCGGCATGCGATGCGAAGTGACCGGCCTGGTCGGCATCTACTCCGATCCCGGCCACGTCGCCGCCTACGACGACGGAGAGGTCCGGCAGGAATTCTCCATCTGCTACGCAACCCGCCTGCTCGGCGGGCAGATCCAGACCAGCGCGGAATCCTCAGCCGTCCGGTTCGTCAGCCAGGACGAACTGCCCGGCTACACGATTCACCCATCGGTACAACGGCGGATCGGCCACTATCTTGAGCACCGGGCCGGACCCTACATCGGACTGACAGGCTGATCAGCCAGCCGGGCCAGCGTCCGCTGGCAACAGGACGTCAGATCCGGGCGGGCAAGACGGAGCGCCCGCGTCACCTCATGATCAGGGCCGTACCGCTGCTCAATCTCATCCAGCCGGTCCCCGAACGCCACCAGCCTGCCATCCGGCGCCGTCGTCAGATCACAGAACACCAGCGCATCAGCCGTCACCGACCGCTCCGCCTCGAACTCTCCGGCCAGCTCACGCTCCCAGCCGCGGACCCGCGCCTCATAGACAGCGCACGAGTGATGAGCGACCAGCCGCGCCAGCCGGTCATCCGCGCCGATCCTCCGCAGGAACCTGGCGCCGTCCAGCGGATGGAATCCCGTCTCCGCCAGGTCCGGGGCATACCCGATGTCATGAAGCCACGCCGCCGACGCCAGCAGCTCATCCGGCAGGCCGAGCCTGGCAGCAACCTCCTGCCCACGGGCACCGGCGCCCTGGACATGCCGCCACCGACCCGGGAGCACCGGATCCAGATAACGCTGCGCCAGCACACGCGCCTCAGCTGCCGACATCATGACCCCGAGCGTACGACCCTCAACATCCGCCCCTGCGCGCGCCCTTCCGAGCTTGCGCCCTTCCGAGCTGCGTTGCCGAATTGAGCCGTATTGGATCAAGGCGGCGCCTGGCGGCGCCGCTGGCCCGGCGTCAGCGCCGGGCTCTGGCCTTGGGAGGCCCCGCCCGGCGCACGCCGGGCCACACCACACCGCGCGCAGATCCAAAATGGCTCACGTGGCATGGAGACGGGTACAGCGCAAAGCCGTCAGCCTAGCTCTTGATTGTCCAGCTCGCAACCACAGCGTCAAGGGCGGCCCTTGGGCCTTCGCTTCGCACAGACCGTTGACCCGGCGACCACTCACATGGAGCGTCTCCGAGACCGACGGGGAGCATCAATCTACAGCAAGCCCGCCGATGGCCAAAACTAAATCAACTCAGCACGGGCGACGGAGAACTCGGGACGATGAGGCACAGATACGGCACGATTAAGGCATGAACGCTTGGCTTTACCCAAAATCAGTGCCCTCTGTTCTAATGGATTAATCGATGATCCTTCACCGAGGCAGTCCTGGTGGCGCAGCGAGGTATTACGATCGGTGAAAATTGCCAAGGTCTTGCCCGCAAATGGAGTGAGGTCTACGACGCCACAATCCTGTAGCCGGACAGCTTTCAAATGAGGCAATCTGGACAACGGATCCAAGCTCGGCAATTGCTCAAAATTGGTCAAGATTATTTCCGTCAGTCCAGTCTGGCACTCGATCCCTCGCAGACTAAACCCATCATTTTCCGGGTGCTCGAGTTCAAATCGTGTCAATGTCGGCACATAAGGAATAAAAGTGAGATCCGCAGCGTCGGTGGCGAAGATATGCAATAGTTTCAGGTGCGGAAGCATAGCAAGTCCAGCGAAGGACTGTGACGGCACTCCGAAAGCAAGCACAGATACTTCAGTGAGTTGCGGAAGCCGTGCGAAGATCCGGAGGTCGAATGCTCTATTTTGAAAGCTAAGGGAGATTCTGCGCAGCGTTGGGATACGTGCCGCGGTGCGCAATTCTTTATCGCTGTTAAGTAGCAAGCTTTTCACGTTTGCAACAGCCAGAACACGATCGGCATAGTCGTCTTCGTCGAAATACTGTGCTGCCCGAAAAGTTTCGTTCCCAGTCGCAGCTGGAAGCTCCCCGCTTTGCTGTATTTCCTGGATAATTGTCACAATAACGTCTAGGGCAGCATGGCCTCCTACAAGGCTAGCAGCGCGAATAGTCTCTGCGGATTTTGTCGGGTCCCGTGACCAGTATTGAGCCAAGGAAGGGAGCAAGCGCTCGCCAGCTATGCTCAGCTTCTCTGCCTGCTCCATTGATTCGGGTGGAATAAGGCTAGGAATTATCTCGTCCACAGCTCGACGCAAGTCAGGCTCCAGTCTGTGGACCTCCTGCATGGAAGCTACCGCGAGCAGGCGGCGCGCCAACGGCTGATCTTGCTGCGAACGCCCTAGCAAGCCACGTATGAATCGGGGCCGATCTTGCTGCGCATGCCCCAGCAAGCCACGTATGAGTCGGTCGGCTTGACGCTGATTGGCCTGACCTACGGCAAGTACTATTACCTCTCCCCACTGGTCGTCGTCGGCGTTGCGGACAAGTTCTCCGATCGCATCGCTATCTATTGTTGCCTTGGCGGCGAGGTATTCCTGGAAGGTGCGGTGGACGAAGTCCATGCGCCCGCTGACGGGTTCGCGTAGCAATCCACTACGTTCTAGCAGTACACGAAAGACCGGATAAGCGTTATCAGGAGCCTCCTGGAGAGTAGACAGCGACTGTTTGAGTCGTCCAATAGCCGTGTCAGAGTCGATCTCGGATTCTCCGTTGCGTACCATCCAGAGGGCAAGGTCAGCTAGCAGATGGGTCTTAGCCGCAAGGTCAAGTTCAATGGAGCCTGTCGCAATTTTGCGGGCCTGATCGCGTTGGTGAAGCATGGCCAGCGCTCGCCCGTAAATCTCGCTGCGTCGGCGGGGCAGTTGTGAGCGAAGGTGCCAGTTGAGGGAACACAAAAGTCCCGCCAACAGGGGGGTGTCCGCGAGATCACGCAAATATCGATCATTATCAATGGCAGCAAGCAACGAGTTTTCGTAACCTCTGAGTCGCTCGCGCTCTTCGCTGTCGGCGACCTGATTGCTGGTTGCTTCATGCCAATGCTGAACGAAGGTTACAATGAGTGATGGTGACATCACTTCCAGGAAGGTGCGGGTGAAGCCAAATTCGTCCAGCCATTCTGTGGATATAGCCGCCGGTCGGGCGGTTACTACATAGCGAGCTGCGGGAAATAGCTCAGTAAGGTCGTGCAGCCATCTGGCTACGCCTGGGCGCTCGTCTGAGGGCAACTCATCGACACCATCGACAAGCATCAGCGCCCGGCCTGAACGCAACTGGGCTCGCGCCCAGCCTGGCGGAGCTTCAGGGGCCAGCAATGGCGCCATCCCTGCGATGTATTCTTCGGGCTGAGGGAGAGCTTTACTAACGTATTCGCGCAATCGAACAAAAAACGGTATGTACATGTTAAGCTCTGCCAGTGATCCGGTGAAATCTGAGCGTGCGGCCCGTACAGCGAGCCACTGCAGCACAGTAGTCTTGCCGGAACCGGCGCGACCAATAAGCAAAGTACGTGAGCTTGCGGCCAGCCGTTCCTCGACGGTAGACCCATTCCTACTATCTTGTTCACCTACGCGCAGGCTTACGTAGGCCACGCTGAGCGGATGCCACGGCGACTGGAAGTCTAGGCCGAACAATTCGAGTCGGTCAAGCTTGGTTGCAATATGTCGCATATAAGCAGTGACAAACCTCGCCTCATCCGACTCACCGACGGCTTTTGCTGGGATGCGATCAAGCACTTCAGTTATGAAGTCCAAGATCTGCCTATCACGACGCAGCAACTCAGCAAATGCTCCTACTTGGAAGTGAGGAAGCTTGTCGGCGATCTCAACCACATACGCGCAGCCTTCACTGATCACTCGATCATAAAGGGCTGTGCCATCGGCTGACAGATCTCGCGTTGCTCGGCGCCTATCGGTCCGTATCTGGCGCTCAAGGAAGAGTGGGTTAAGGTCACGTGAAAAGAGATCCTTTGAGGTTAGGTGAGCCCGATCGAAGCTTTCGCCTGCAGCGATAATGGCGGCAGTCCACTCGTTCTCCGGTAGCCTTCCAAACTCCGACTCGCGCAGTGCCTGGAGTCGCTTGGCGACAGGTACCTCCAGGTCCTCGAAGAACCGCTGTGCTCTCCGCTGCTCCAGACCACCGGAGATTCTGGCCGTCACCAGATCCACAACGGAACTGCTAGCGTCAGCGGCAAAGCTCTCGTCCTTAAGCCAGAGCTTGACCGCGGACTTAACGACAGCGGCGCCCAGCATTAGGAATACATCGACCACACATCCATACTGCACCTACAGGATCCTCCTGGGGAGGCTGCTCGAAAGATTACCCAACGTCCACTACAAGGAGCGATCAGTAAAAGGCTCTAAGTGACTGCCAGGAGTGCTGTGGACCGTCACGGGATCTTCGGATCACCAACGCCGATAATGATCGCGCCGCCCTCTCTGCCAAGCTGTCGTGAGGCACCCGCCCCTCAGTAACCACTGACCACCCCGAGGGCGGGGATGGAGACAGATTTCCGAGATGACCATGACCGTGCTCGACCGTGCGCTGGTGGCCGGCGATGCTGGACGGGTGACCGGCGAGCAGGAGCGTCCGGACCCGGAGGTGCCCGAGAAGGCCCGCCGGCGGACGTTCACCGCGCAGTACAAGCTGGAGGTCCTGGCCGCCTACGACGCGGCCGGGCCGGGTGAGAAGGGCGCGATCCTCCGGCGGGAGGGCCTGTATTCCAGTCACATCGTGGACTGGCGGCGGTCCCGGGGCAACGGGGCGCTGGCCGGTCCGGCCCGGCCCCGCGGCCGCCCCGCCGCCGACCCGCGGGACGCGCAGATCGCCCGGTTGCAGAAAGAGAAAGCCCAGCTGGAGCAGGAGCTGGCCAAGGCCCGCTTCGTGGTCGATGTGCAGTCAAAACTGCAGGCGCTCTTGGCTTGCGATTTAACCTTTCTTCTTGCCGGCCGTCTTCTTCGGTGTGTCCGTTTTACGAAGTTCTGATCCGAGGCGGTGGCGCGGGGCCGGGGTGTTCTTCCCTCCGGGCGGGCGGCCGGGGCCGGGGCGGGTGGTTTTCGGCAGGCGGGCCGGTGTGCCCAGCTGGTCGCGCAGATGACGAAATGCGCGGCGGACCCGGCAGGGCGTCAGCGGCTGCCCGGGCCGGGGTCGCCGTTCCCAGGGGCGGCGCAGGTCGGCGGCCAGGTCCCGGGCGAGCCGCAGCTGGAGGTAGGCGGCGATCAGCAGCCAGGTCCAGCGGACGGCCTGGGCGGGGTGCCGGACCCGGGCGGCGGTCCACCCGAGCTGGGATTTGAGCAGCTTGAAGGTGTGTTCCATGTCGAAGCGGCGCAGGTACGCCCGCCAGCACACGTCCAGGTCGGGCGTCTCCGGGCCGGAGTGCCACAGCCACATGGTGCGGTGCGGGCTGCGGCCATCCGGCAGCCGCTCGACGCGGACCTCGATGACGGTGCCCTCGATGACCGGCAGCCGGGTGTGCAGCTCTGCGTCCAGCCGGGCGAAGTAGCCGGTCCGCTGCACCTTCTGGTGCAGGCCGTGCCAGGCCCGGACCTCGACCTGGCCGTAACGGCTGGTGTCGGGCACCATCAGCTGCTGGTCGGGGTCACGCGCGTGGACCGGCGCGGCGAGCTCGAAACGCTGGCCGTGCACTCCTCTGCGGCCGGGCCCGGGCTTGCGCGGGCCCGGCCGCCCGTCGTAGAAGACCCGGTCTCCGGCGATGCGGACCAGCAGCTGGACCTTCAGATCGCCCAGGGCGTGGGTGAGCGCGGCCGCGGCATACCCCTGGTCCAGGATGAACAACGGCGCGGGCCGCCCGGCCGGTCTTCGGTCCAGCCGCCCGGCCAGGTCACGGATCTGGCCGGCGGTCGCGGTCACCGGGCAGGCGCCCTCCGGCAGCCGGCGCGCGTCGACCGGCAGGGTCCACGAGGAGCTGCCCCACTCCAGGCCCATCACCCACTGGAACTGCCAGCCCGGCACGACCTTGCGGTCACCATCACACCGGCACGGCGCGTAATGCAGGCCCCGGTCCGGTGAGCACTCGGCGTTCGGCCGGGGGAACGTCGTGGCGTCGATGCCGAACATCAGCGGAGCGCCGGCCGGCAGCTCGCCGGCCAGCAGATCCCTCAGCCGCTCCTCATCGACGGCCCCGTCAGCCAGCGCGTCATACAGCGCGCCGTGACCGCGGCGGAATACCGGCTCCAGCGACAGCTCCGCCAGCGAGGTGACCGGCCCGTCGGTGCAGATCGCCGCCTCAGCCAGCTCGAACAGCGCGTCCGCCCGGGCGGTCAGGCACTCATAGAACCCGGCGCGGAACCGGGACAATCCGGACAGCGCCTCGACGTCGGCGGTGTCGTGCACCACACTCACCTCTACGGCCTTCGGGCGATCGGTTGACTTCAGCGAGAAAACACGATCGCCCGAAGGCCGCCCGGCTGTCCGGCAAACCGCCAAACCAGCCCGAAACTGATCTCCCGGAGGTTAAATCGCAAGCTTGGAGACGATCTCCGAGGGCGCGGACACCGAGCCCGGGTCCAGTTCGTGACCGACGCGGCGATCACCCTGATGGCGCCGAGGATCGGCACCCGGGCGGCCTGCGCGGCCGCCGGGGTGCCGCAGGCCAGCTGGTACCGGCGGCACCGGATCAGCCCGCCCGCACCGAAGCCGGCCCCGGTCCCGCACACCGAGCGGGTCCAGCCGCGGGCGCTGGCCCCGGCCGAGCGGACGGCGATCCTGGACGCCCTGCATAGCGAGCGGTTCGCTGACCTGGCCCCCGACGAAATCTGGGCGACGCTGCTGGACGAGGGCACCTACCTCGGCTCGGTATCTACCTTCTACCGGCTGCTGCGCGAGGCCGGCGAAAGCCGGGAGCGGCGCGCGCAGGCCACCCACCCCGCCGCGGTCAAGCCCGAGCTGGCAGCCGACGGGCCGAACCAGGTGTACTCCTGGGACATCACCAAGCTGCACGGCCCGGCGAAATGGACCTACTACCACCTGTACGTGATCCTGGACATCTACAGCCGCTACGTCGTCGGCTGGATGGTCGCTACCCGCGAATCCGCCGCCCTGGCCGAGAGGCTCATCAGCGGAACCTGCGCGAAACAGGGCATCACCCGCGGGCAGCTGAGCATCCACGCCGACCGCGGCTCCTCGATGACCTCCAAGCCGGTCGCGCTGCTGCTCGCCGACCTCGGCGTCACCCAGTCCCACTCCCGCCCGCACGTCTCCAACGACAACCCGTACTCCGAATCACAGTTCAAGACGATGAAGTACCGGCCGGCCTTCCCCGCCCGGTTCTCCTCGATCGAAGCTGCCAGGGCGCACTGCCAGGTCTTCTTCCCTTGGTACAACAACGAGCATCATCACGGCGGGCTCGGCCTGCACACCGCGGCCGACGTCCACTACGGCCGGGCCGCAGCCGTCCGGGCCGGGCGCGCCCAGGTCCTGGCCGCCGCCTACCACGCTCACCCCGAGCGCTTCGTCCGCAAACCGCCAGCCCCGCCCAAACTGCCAGGCACATCCTGGATCAACCCGCCCCAGGACAAGGAGACCGACCCTCAGTAAAAACCGCGTAACGGTGCCTCATTCACGTTGACAGATTCCGTAGCGATCAGGAATAGTTCGAGCGG
>Ga0210395_10004587_pt1 | contig 10625 bp, 7 predicted proteins | sample IncBWH4OmetaG_FD_150861 | JGI IMG/M metagenome (GOLD analysis project Ga0210395, IMG submission 150861) | Forest soil microbial communities from Barre Woods Harvard Forest LTER site, Petersham, Massachusetts, United States - Inc-BW-H-4-O ...
CTGGAATCATTGAAAAAGCCGTTAAGCCGACGTTAAACGCTTCAGCCTAAATTAACCAGAGGCCAGCGTCGGGGGACGGCGCACTGGCGGGCGTGCTCATTCTTAATGTAGCGGTGGCGTAGGTTTGGTCATGGCGTGCGGTCGCACCGTCGGAAAAACCGGCCATCGTTTCTCGTCGTATCTGCGGCGTAGTGGCTTGGCTGCCGCCGCGCTGTTTTGCTTCGCCACCTTCGCCGCGCCGGGCTCGGCCGACGACGGTCCGGTCAAGGCCACGCTCACGGCCACCGTCAACGACGGCTATGCGCGCCTCGTCTTCGACATGAGCGAATACGACGACGCCAGCGTGCGCGTCGCCAACAATGTGCTGGTCATCACCTTCACGCGCCCGATCGACGTCTCGGTCGACCGCCTGCCGTTGCAGGTTCCCGATTATGTTGGGACGGCGCGGCGCGATCCCGACGGCAAGGGCATTCGCGTGGCGCTGTCGCAGCAGGTGAAGGTCAATGCCACGCCGGCGGCCGAGAAATATTTCATCGATCTGTTGCCGACGTCATGGAGCGGGCAGCCGCCCAGCCTGCCGCCGGAGGTCATCGCCGACCTAGCGCGCCGCGCCCGCGAGGCGGACCGTCTCGAGCGCAAAGAGCGCCAGGTGGTTGCGCAGCAGCGGGCGAGCGCCGAGCCGGTGCGCGTGCATGTGGCGACGCAGCCGACCTTCACCCGTTACATCTTCGCCATCCCGGCCAATACCTCGGTGTCCTCCGACCGCGCCAAGGAGCGGCTGACGCTGACGTTCGACGCGCCGATCAAATTCGACCTCGCCGATGTCGTGGCCGCGCTGCCGCGCGCGATCGGCGGCATCGATACCGAATTGCGCGACGACAGCGCGCTGGTGCGGTTCAATTTTCTCGCCAACGTCGACGTCCGCACCTTCCGCGACGACGGCAGCTATGTGCTCGATATCGTCGGCGCCGACAACAAGCCCGACGAGGCGAGCGCGGCGCCCGAAACCACCGCGCCGGCAACAGTCCCCCCTGCGGCGGCGAACAACGCGGTGGCGCCCAGCGCCGAGGCGGTAGCGCCAAGAGCGCCGGCGGCGACGGAAAAACCCGACATCGCGCCACCGGCAACAATCGCCGCGCCGGAACAACCGGCAACGCCGCCCACGCCACCGCCCGCCGCGGCGCAAGCGCCGCCGCCGCCAGCCGACAAACCGGCCGCGCCGAAAGTCCAAGCGCAAATCGCCGCGCCGGAAACGCCGCCTCAGCCCGCGCCGTCAGCCGACACGGCAAAGGCTGCACCCGCCACGCCACCGCCAGCACCACCGGCACCGCAACGCGATGCGGCCGCCGCGCCTGACAAAGCTGCGGCCGACGACGCTCCGCCGCCGCGTCCGCGCGCCGCCGATGCCAGCGGCAAGGTTGCAGTCGAGCTCAGCCGCCAAGGCGCCAACCTGAAACTGTCGTTCCCGTTCGCGGCGTCGACGGCGGCCGCGGTTTTCGATCGCGCCGACACGCTGTGGATCGTGTTCGACTCCAACGCCGACATCGATCTCAGCGCGCTCGCCGGCGAAGCAAGCCGCACCATCCGCGGTGCCGAATTCACCCATACGCCCGACGCCGACATTGTCCGCATCAAGCTCGATCACCCGCATTTGGCCTCCGTCGACATCGACGGTCCGATCTGGACGGTACAGATCGGCGATTCCGCCATCGACTCAACGCGCGCGCTCATCATCACCCGCAACCTGATCGGCCCCAACCGGTCGAGCGTCACCATCCCGTTCGACTCGCCGCATCTGGTGCACCGGCTCGACGACCCGGACGCCGGCGACACGCTGGTGGTCGTCACAGCGTTCGCGCCGGCGCGCGGCTTCATCAACGAGCGCAATTTTGTCGAGTTCAACATGCTGGCTTCGGCTGAGGGTGTCGTGGTCGATCCGCTCGCCGACGACGTCAAGGTCGAACTGGCGCCGGACAAGATCATCGTCAGCCGCCCCATGGGTTTGGCATTGTCGACGTCGTTGCAGACCTTGCTGCGCGGCTCCGGCTTGCGGCCGACGATGTTCGATTCCCAGCTGTGGGGTTTCGATCAGCAGACCTCGTATATCGAGCGCCAATCGAAGCTGGTCGCCGCGGCGGCGTCGGCGCCCGACAGCAAGCGGCTGGCGCCACGGCTCGATCTCGCCCGCTTCTATGTCGCCCGCGACATGTATCCCGAGGCCAAGGGAGTGCTCGACGTCGCGCTTGCCGACGAACGCGCGGCCCCGGAGCAGGGCACTGCGGCCGTGCTGCGCGCGGTGACCGAGATCATGATGAATCGCCCCGACGACGCGCTGAAGGATCTCGCCGAGCCGTCGATCGGCGATCAGCACGATGCGCCGCTGTGGCGGGCGCTCGCTTATGCCAAGCAGGGCAAATGGGCGCAGGCGCGCGACGGCTTCAGGGGCGCCGACGCTGCGGTGGCGACGCTGCCGGTGGAGTTGCAGAGAGTCGCGCTCAAGGAAGAGATGCGCTCGGCCATCGAAGTCGGCGATTTCTCCACTGCTTCCAGCCAGCTCAACGATTTCCAGACCATCGGCGTGCCGCATGAGCTTGAGCCGGCGATGGCGGTGCTGATCGGCCGGCTCGCCGAGGGCATTGGCCGCAACGAAGACGCGCTCGCGGCTTACCAGACGGCAGCCGATTCCTGGGACCGGCGCGCCGCGGCACAAGGGCAATTGCGCGAGACCTTGCTGCGCTACGCGCTCCACGATCTCAAGCGCGACGACGTCATTTCGCAGCTGGAGACGTTGACCACCATCTGGCGCGGCGACGAGACCGAGATCGAGGCACTGCAAATGCTGGCGCGGCTCTACACCGCCGACGGCCGCTATCGCGACTCGTTCTATGTCATGCGCAGCGCGCTTGCCGCGCATCCCAATTCCGACATGACGCGGCGCATTCAGCAGGAAGCAGCGCGGACCTTTGACGCGCTGTTCCTCTCCGGCAAAGGCGACACGCTGCCGGCCATCGATGCGCTCGCCCTGTTCTACGATTTCCGCGAGCTCACCCCGATCGGCCGGCGCGGCGACGAGATAATCCGCCGCCTCGCCGACCGCCTGGTCGCGGTCGATCTGCTCGATCAGGCCGCCGACCTCTTGCAGTACCAGGTCGACAACCGCTTGCAGGGCGCCGCGCGCGCGCAAGTGGCGACGCGACTCGCGGTGATCTACCTCATAAACCGGAAAGCCGATCGCGCGCTGGCGACGTTGCGCGCCACGCGCAGCGCCGATCTCACCAATGAATTGCGCAACCAGCGCCTGCTGCTCGAAGCGCGCGCGCTGTCCGACATGGGCCGGCACGACCTGGCGCTGGAAGTGATCGGCAATCTCGACGGCCGCGAAGTCATCCGGCTGCGCTCAGACATTTATTGGGCGGGGCGGCACTGGCGCGAAGCCGCCGAGCAGATCGAGTTGTTGTACGGTGAGCGCTGGAAGGATTGGCAGCCGCTCAACGACATCGAGCGCTCCGACATTCTGCGCGCCGAGCTCGGCTATGCGCTGGGCGAGGACACGCTCGGGCTCGGCCGCTTCCGCGAGAAATACGCAGCGAAAATGGCCGGCACGCCGGACGCCCACGCCTTCGAAGTGGTCTCGGCGCCGCTCGGCACCAGCGGCACGGAATTTGCGGCCATCGCCCATGCCGCCGCCGCGGTCGACACCCTCGACGGCTTCCTGCGCGACATGCAGGCGCGCTACCCGGACGCCAGCGCCGCGCCGCCGGCTCCGTCGCAGCCGGTGCCGCCGGATGCCCCGCAAGCGGCAACGCCCGCACCCGCGGTTCCGCCGATGCCGTCCATCGTGCCGCCGCCGCGCGCCTCAGGGCGGACTGCGCTGCGATAAAGCGGCGGCATTATCCGAATTCAAGATAGGCCAAAATGTCGTTTATGCCGGACCTCGCCATTAGTTTGGCGGCGTTGAAATTGGCAAAAGCAATTGCATCGGACTTGCACGGGACGGTCTCCCCCTGCACCGACTCCTGGTGTGCTATTGTTTTGCAAGAAAGCGAAGCCGACTTCGACGAGCGCTGACATGCAACGACTATTCAACAGTATCTATTGGCATCCAACACTGCCCAGAGCCCTCGTCGCGATCATATGTTTTGCCGGCGCAGTATGGCTCGGCTTGGCGTATTTCAATCCGGCGCCGCCATCGACCATTACGATCGCGACGGGACCCAAAGGCGGAGCCTATGAATTCTTCGCCCAGCAATATCGGGAAAAGCTCGCCCGCGCCCGCGTCACGCTCAACATCCGCATCACCGACGGCACATCGGAAAACATAAGGCTTATCGAGGACCCAAAATCCGGCGTTCAGGTCGCCTTTGTGGTGGGCGGCGCCTCGAATAGCCAGCAGGCGCCAGGCCTATTGTCTTTGGGGCGCGTCAACGACCAGGTTTTTTGGTTGTTTTATCGTGGCACGGAGACTTTGGACGACCTCACTCAACTCAAGGGCAAACGCATCGGGGTAGGGTCGGAAGGCGTCGTCACCCAGCGCGTCCTCAGCGCGGCCGGTGTCAATTCTGAAAGCGCGACGCTGGTGCCGCTCACCGGATCGGCGGCGATCGAGGCGCTCAATCATGGCAGGCTCGACGCCATATTCATCGCGCTGGCGCCGGATTCCTCGACCGTCCAAACCTTGTTACGCGACCCCGATGTGCGGTTGATGAGCGTTTCTCAGGCCGACGCCCTGACCCGGATTTTCCCCTATCTTGTCCGGCTGGTCCTGCCGCAAGGCGTGATTGATCTCGAGCACAATATTCCGTCCAATGACGTCAATCTCATCGGCACCACCAACGCCGTGGTCGTGCGCGAAGATCTTCATCCGGAGATCATCGATCTATTGGCGAAGACGCTTGTGGAGGTGCATGGCGGAGCGGGAATTTTCCAGCGCGCCGGTGAATTCCCCACCCAAACCGATCCGGAATTCGCCGTTGCCGATGGCGCGCTTGAGTTCTACAAAAATGGCTCATCCTATTTAAACAAATATCTGTCCTACCGGACGGTCAGCCTCATCAAGAAAATAATTGCGGTGATCCTGTCATGCGCCGTGCTTTTGGTGCCGTTTTCAAATATTGCGCCCAAGCTGAGCGGCTGGGTCGCTCGCGATCGCATGCGCGCTTTGTACCAGCGGCTCAGGATTGTCGAGACAAGTCTGCAAGCAGACCTTACCACCGCGCAGCTCGATGCACTTCAATCCGAACTGGAGAGCATCGATCAGGCAGCCAACGATTTGGGCGTGCCGATACGGCATTCGGATCTGTTTTTCGACCTCAAAATTCACATCAATCACGTACGCGAGCGGCTTGGGTCGCGTCGCACTGCGTTGCACAGCGAGATACGTAAGGTCGGATAGATGCGGCATGAATGATTTTGCCGACGCGCTGCGCACTGCGGTCGGTCTCATCGTCAGCTTCGATTCCAGTTTGCGCGACATCGTGGTGCTGTCGCTTGCGGTGAGCCTCACCGCAAGCGCCTGTGCATTCGTCATCGGCGCGCCGCTCGGGACGGCCTTGGCCATTTATCGCTTCCGCGGACGCGGGGCGCTGGTCGTCGTCGTCAATGCGCTGCTTGGTCTGCCGCCAGTGGTCGTCGGCCTTGCCGTTTATCTGTTGCTGTCGCGGTCGGGGCCGTTGGGATCGTTCGGCATCCTGTTCACGCCGACCGCCATGGTCATTGCGCAATGCGTGCTCGGCACGCCGATCGTCATTGCGCTGGTTCACCGCATGGCGGTCGGGCTGTGGGCGGCCTATGGAGACGCGCTTCTGGTCGACGGCGCCGCGCGCTGGCGCGCCATCGCGCCGCTGATGCGGATGGGACCGGAAGGATTGCTGACGGCGTTTCTGGCGGCGTTCGGCCGCGCCATCGCCGAGGTTGGCGCCATCATCATCGTCGGCGGCAATATCCTCGGCTACACTCGCACCATGACCACGGCGATCGTTCTGGAAACCAACAAGGGCAATCTTAGCCTGGCGCTGGCGCTGGGCATGATTTTGATTGTGGTGTCGATGGCGGTGAGCGCCGTGAGCTTGGGCTTGGGACGCGCGCTCGGCCAGCGTTAGTGGGTCGTGTCAGTGCGCGGCGGAAAGAACAGTTCCTCGCCGTTGATCTTGTAGGACACGATGGCGTCGAGGCCGGCTTTCGAGGTGAGCCATTCGTGCCAGGTCCGCGCATCGTTGCTTCGCACCTTCGGCCACTTGGCGGGATTGACCAGAATGCTGCCGTACGGATTGAAGAGCGCCGGATCGCCCTCGGTCAAAATCTCGAGACTTTGGCGGTTTTTGAAATTGGCCCAGGTCGCGCGATCGGTCAGGGTGTAGGCATTCATCGCGGCGGCGATGTTGAGCGTCGGCCCCATGCCTTGGCCGAGGTCGCGATACCACGGCGTATTCTTGTCGGGCTGGAAGCCGGCCGACTTCCACAGCCGAAGCTCCATCCGATTGGTGCCGCTGTCGTCGCCGCGGCTGGCGAACGTGGCGCCGGCGCCGGCGATCTGCGCGAGCGCCTTGCGCGCATCTTTAAGGCCCCGAATATGCGCCGGATCGGTATTGGGCCCGACAATGACGAAATCGTTGTACATCACGTCGCGGCGATCGATGCCAAAGCCGTCGGCGACGAACTTGTCCTCGCCGATGCGATCGTGGACGAGCAACGCATCGGCGTCGCCGCGCGCGCCGATCGCAAGCGCTTGTCCGGTTCCGACCGCGACGACGTGCACGCCCAGGCCGGTCGCGGCGTGAAATATCGGCAGGATGTAGTCGAACAGGCCTGAATCCTGGGTCGAGGTGGTCGAGCTGAGAACGATGAAGCGCTCGTCGGCCTGGGCCGTCGTTACGATCAGGGCCGACAAAAGCAGGGCGAAAATTCGAATCATTTCGGCGTCCTCGCGGGGCTCGCCGGCAATGTAACCCCGGATCGGACTTTGGTGAAATCGGCCTGTGTGCCTTACTTTCCTTCTTTTCATTGCGGCGCCGGCGCGCAACACTGATCGTTCGCGCAACGGACTACGAATGGAATGGTGGAAAAGGCATGACCGGAGTTCAAGAAGCGCCGACGCAGAACCAGCCCGCACTGGCAAAAATACGTACCGACGTGGTCGGCAGCCTGCTGCGGCCGGAGATCGTCAAGGAGGCGCGCATTGCGTTCGACGACGGCAAGATCACCGCGGACGCACTGCACGCGATCGAGGACGAGGCGGTGCGCGAGGCGGTGCGGCTGCAGGAGAACGCGGGGCTCGATGTGGTCACCGACGGCGAGATGCGCCGGCTCAATTTTCAGGACAGTTTTGGCGAGTCGGTAGAAGGCTATGACGCCAACCGCTCGACGCTGAAAGTGTACGAGCAACGCGTCGAGGGCGCGGCGCCGGGACAGCGTTGGGACATCGCGCAGATGCATCATGCCGGCACGGCAGTGTCGCATCGGCGTCCTGCCAAGGCGCGACTGAAGCTTGCGCACAACGTTCCGCTCGAAGAATACCGCTTCGTCGCCAAGGTGGCCAAGAAACCAGCCAAAGTCTCGCTGATCGGGCCGGACCGCATCGCGCAGCGCTTCGAATACGAAAACTCGACCGCGGTCTATCGCGATATGGACGCCTTCCTGGCCGATGTCGTTGCGATCGAGCGACAGATCGTGTCGAGCTTGGTCGAGGCCGGCTGCCGCTACGTCCACATCGACGCGCCGGGGTTCACCGCTTACGTCGACGACGCCACCATGGCGCAGATGCGCGCGCGCGGCGAAGATCCGATGCAGAATTTTGCGCAATCGCTCAAGGCCGAGGCCGCGGTGATCGCCGATTATCCCGGCGTGACCTTCGGCATTCATCTGTGTCGCGGCAACCAGCGCAGCATGTGGCACCGCGAAGGCACCTACGACGCCATCGCCGAAAGATTGTTCAACGAGCTGCCGCATGACCGTTTTTTGCTCGAATACGACACGCCGCGCGCCGGCAGCTTTGCGCCGCTGCGCTTCGTGCCGAAGGGCAGGGTGGTGGTGCTGGGCCTCGTCAGCACCAAGGTGGCGGAACTGGAAACCATCGACGCGCTCAGGCGGCGGATCGACGAGGCGAGCAAGTTCCTGCCCCTCGACCAGCTCGCCATCTCGCCGCAATGCGGCTTTGCCTCCGACGTGGTCGGGAATTTGCTCAGCGCCGACGATCAGAAGCGGAAGCTTGAGGTGGTCGTGGAAACGGCGCGGACGGTGTGGGGATAATGGACGTCCGTCGTCACGTTCCGTAGCTTTGAATCAGCGATCCTGCCACCAATGTCCAGCCGTCAACGAGAACGAAGAAGATCAGCTTGAACGGCAGCGACACCACGACCGGCGGCAGCATCATCATGCCCATGGACATCAGCACCGAGGCGACCACCAGATCGATGATCAGGAACGGCAGGAACAGCAGGAAGCCGATCTCGAAGGCGCGTTTGAGCTCCGAGATCATGAAAGCGGGGATCAGCACCCGCATGGATACGTCGTCGGGGCCCTTCGGCGGCGCTTCGCCCGACATGTCCATGAACAATTGCAGATCTTTTTCGCGGACGTTCTTCTCCATGAAGCCGCGCAGCGGCCCGGAGGCGCGCTCGAACGCCTCGTTGACGGTGATCTCGTTGGCGACCAGCGGCTTGACGCCGATGTCGTAGGCCTTGGTGAGCACCGGTCCCATCACGAAGGCGGTGAGGAACAGCGCCAGCGAAATGACCACCGAATTGGGCGGCGCCGTCGCCGTGCCGAGCGCGGTGCGCAACAGCGACAGCACCACGACGATGCGCGTGAACGAGGTCATCATGACGAGAATGGACGGCGCCAGCGACAGCACCGTAAACAGCGCGATCAATTGAATGATGCGCTCGTTCAGCCCGCCGCCGGCGGCGGCGCCCTGACCGAAATTGATGCTAATGTCCTGCGGCGAGCGCGGTGTCGCCGTTACCAGAAGTGCCGCTACTGAGGCCGCCACCGTTTTGATACGGACGCGGCGGCCACATGGTGCGATCATTCAGCTCTTGTTTGTCGGGCGACCCAACAAACTTGCCATCTCCTGTTCGAGATTGTCGTAGAGCGTGGTGCTCTGGGGCGGTTTTGCCGGTGCGCTGCGCGCCGGCTTCGACTCGGCCGGGCGGGCGGCGCGCGGTTGTGACGGCGCCGGCGGCACGGGCTGTGGTTCGGGAGCCGCGGCCTGCTCAGCGGGTTGCGCTTGGCGCGGTTCTTGTCGTGGTTCTTGGCGCGGTTGCGGCGCGCCGGCGCGCGCTTCGGCCGGAGCGTTGGGCTTGCGCAACGCGGCTTCGAGGCGATGCGCCATTTCGGCGAGGCTTTGATCGGCGGCCGCGGTATCGGCTGGCGTTGGCGCCGCCTGCACTGCGGGAGCGCGCGGTTCGGGACGCGGCTCGACAACGCGCGGTTCGGCGCGTGCTTCGAGCGGCGCGCGCGCGGGAGACGGCGTGCGAACACGGGCCGGCGCGGGCGGTGGCGCCGGACGCGCCGAAAGCTCGTCGGCCAGCGCCGCCAGAGTATCGCGCTGCGGCCGCGCCGGCGGTGTGTCGGCTTGTGGCTGCAGCGGCGGCCAAGACGGCGCTTCGTCGGTTGCCGGCTCGATCTTCGGCGCCTGACGCGCCGGCGGCGGGGTAATCACTTCAGGCTGCAGCGGCCACGAGCCGTTGCCGTTGTCCGGCAGCGGAATGGCGCGCGGCAAAGGTTCCGCGGCGGCGGGACGGGCGAGCGCGACGTCGCGGGGAGCGGCGACCGCGCGCACGATATTGGCTTCGACGACCACGTCGGTCGGTCCGCCGATCATCAGGAGATGCTCGACATTGTCGCGCCGGACCAGGATCAGGCGGCGGCGGGCGTCGACGCTGGCATAATCAATGACGCCGAGCCGCGGCTGACGGCCGCGCGTGCCGGCGCCGCCGAGCCGGCCGCTGGTGAAGCGGCGCAGCCCCCAGGCGCCCACGCCGATCAAACCGAGCACGAGCAGAAATGCCAGGAAGAACTTCACGACGAACGGCATCTCCGTGCCGAACACACCATCCAGAAACATTCGCCGTTCTCCCCGTTTTGCGACGGCAGCCCATCGGCGGGCCAATGGTTAACAGCGCGGGTAACATTTGCCGCCGCGATTACTAAGAAACTCTTAATACCAATAGCCGATTTCGTCCCCTAAGCCGACCGGGCAAGCATTCTCATGGTAAACGGCGAATTAATGGCAAAACCCTTGGGAACCTGGCTTTAACCGGCCATTAACCATACGCCCGGCAAAGTCTGCCCAGTAAAACCAAAGTCTACCCAGTAAAAGCTGAGGGCCGACGGCGATGCCGATCACCGATATTCCTATCCTGTCGATGCTGCGCGAGCGCATGGAATGGCATCAGGAGCGCCAGCGCGTATTGGCTGAAAACGTCGCCAATGCCGATACGCCGAACTACCGCGCCCACGATTTGGCGCCGCCGGATTTCTCGCACCAGGTCCAGCTCGCTTCGCTGGGCCTCGACCGCACCAACCCGGCCCATATCACCGCGCAAGCGAGCGGCGGCTCGGCGTTCGCCGCCGACAGCAGCGGGCGCTACGAGATCCGCCCGCGCGGCAACACCGTGACCCACGAA
>Ga0210395_10004589_pt1 | contig 10624 bp, 7 predicted proteins | sample IncBWH4OmetaG_FD_150861 | JGI IMG/M metagenome (GOLD analysis project Ga0210395, IMG submission 150861) | Forest soil microbial communities from Barre Woods Harvard Forest LTER site, Petersham, Massachusetts, United States - Inc-BW-H-4-O ...
AGCTGGCTAATAAAGGAGTGCGCGAGTTCGTGTTTAAGCACACGCGCCAGCTCCGGTGTGACCGAAGTCAGGCCATTGATGGGGATGCGCAGCTTTCCGTCATAAACCGCGCCACTCCATGAAGGGGCCAGAGTGACGTCGAAGAAGGACTGCTCGGTATAGAGCACGACCGGAATGCTGTTGCGGGGAGCAATGCCGAGCTCTCGAACCAGGTCGTCGTATTCTGACTCCAGGGTTGCGACGAGTTGGCCGCGCAGTGTATCCGATGTCTTCTTGCCCTCATATTTCAGAGTGAAGTGACTGCTCTCGTGTTCGGTATAATCGGCCTCGGCGGCAGCATCCCGTTGCGCCTTCTCAAGGTATTTTTGCACCATAGCGTCAGGACGGAGTTCCAGAGAATGTTTCCAGCTGCGTACCGCATCCGGAACGCGGTCGGCGGCGAATTGAACGTAGCCCAGAACTGTGAGTGCATCGGGTGAATCTGGCGCAGCCCGAACAGCGCGCTCAGCATAAGGCAACGCTTCGGCAGCATTCCCGGTTCTAACCAGCAGAGAGGCGTAGTAGTTCAGGATGGTCGGATTCTGGGAATCGAAACGCAAGGCAGCTTCGAAGTAGGTACGTGCCGGACTGAAATGTCCGCGATCGAATTCGTGCTTGCCCGCGATGAAGTAGCCGGCGGCTGTCGCAGGCGCGTTGCCGGCCTTCTCCAGTGCAAACAACGCGTCCGAATCGACCCGTCCATCCTGGATAATCTTGCCAATAAGTGTAGGATCGTTCTTCAAGTTGTCGGCAGGAGCAAACTCGGGCACGTCGTGCGCTTGCTTGGCGTTTGCTTCCGAGGAAGCGTATCCAGGAGGAACTCCGCCGGTATCGATGCGATCCACGAGCGACTTAGGAATCGCGTACGTGTTGTCGCCGAGGTCGTACTCGATGTGGGTGCCGGTGTCCCGAACCTGGTCAGCCCAGATGGTGCGGCCGTTTTTCAGGTGAATGACTTCTGCCGACGCGCACACCACCGCTGCGGTAAGGAGGAAGGCCGATAAGAAGGAGCAGATGACAGGCGTACGCACTAAGGCGCATTCTAGAGGATAGAAACCAGCAGGCGTAGGTGACCAGGGTAATCTCAAAAATTCGAAGGAAGTTGCTGCCACTAGCCTGCTTGTCGATGGCTTTGACCTCAGTGGCGCTGTCCTGGGGCCAGGACGCTCCCAAACCCGCTGATGGATCCGCAGCGAGAGTCTCGGGGACAACTTCCCAACAACTCAATTCCGCCGAGAACCTTTACTTACAGTTGCGCACCGTGACCTTGGACGAGGCGCGGGTCTATCGACTGCGCGATGTCTCGATCGATCGGGCGGCCATTCACCTCACGCTGAACAATGGCACCATTGCATTTACCGGGGACGTCGCGGGCCGGGTTACGGGAGCTTTTTTTGAAGGGGAAGGAGAGATATTATTGTCTCCTCCTAACCAATACGAGCGCGCTTCTATGGCATTATTCACCGGTGCGGCCATTCTGGAAGAGCGGTTCGTAACCGCGTACTTCCGATTCAATGACGACACCTTTGCCGAGTTGCTCCCGTCGATGGTGCCAGTCGATTACGGGCCGGCGTTCGTGTCGCAGTGGAATGAGACCGCCGGCAATCTCGCCCAAGCGGATCCCCTACGCCTGTTTATCACATTGAGTAGATCTCTCCCGGTTGCGGACCAGGCTGCTCAAGATTCTGCAACTCCTGGCAAGTCTGGAGAAGAGGACCGCTTTCTGCACGCCCGCTTGCAGGGTGTAAAACTGGGAACATTTGACCTTTATTTCGACTCAGACTCGCCCGAACAAGTCTGGGCCGGCCAGCTTAAAACGGCGGAAGGCGCGAGCTTTTACGATGTCTGGACTTCTTTCTCTTCATCGAAAGCAAACAGGGGCGCGGAACCTATTAGCGCTGATGTTGGCGAAGGCGGCGCGCCTGATGCAATCGCGACAACTCAGTACAAAATTCGCGCGGAAATAAAGCCGCCCACTCAGATCGACGCCCAAGCGCTGCTGCAATTGGAAGTGCGGCAGGGTGGCCAGCGGGCCCTTTTATTTGAACTATCTCGAGCTCTCCAGATCAAGGAGGTAGAGGCCGATGGACATCCGATTGAATTCATCCACAATCAGGCAATCGAAGGAACTCAACTGGCGCGGCACGGGAATGACATGGTCGCAATCGTCTTTCCTCAGACCCTGCAAACCGGGCAACGGTTGCAGTTGCGATTTGTCTATGGAGGCGGAGTGCTCTCAGAGGCCGGAGCCGGGCTCTTGTACGTCGGGGCGCGAGGCATGTGGTATCCAAATCGCGGCCTGGCCATGTCTAACTTTGACTTGGAATTTCGTTACCCTGCCGGCTGGACATTGGTAGCGACCGGAAAACGCACAGATGCGAAGTCTCCTCCCGAACCCGGCGATCCGACGGCAACTGCTCCATTGGCGGGCGAACAAGTGAGCCGCTGGGTTTCCGAACGGCCCATTCCCATCGCCGGATTCAACCTGGGAAAGTACGAGCGGGTGGTGGCACATGCCGGGGATGTGACTGTGGAAACCTACGCAACCTCGGGCGTGGAACGTGGGTTTCCGACGCCTACCGTCAAAAGCGTGATTCCGAATCCTGTGGTCTCCGGGGGCATACTACGGCCCCCAATGAGTATCGCGCCGCTCGTGCCTTCGCCCGCGCGGAATGCCCAAACCGTCTCGGCAGCTGCGGCTCATTCCATCGACTTTTTCTCACGCCGCTACGGTCCCTTCCCGTTTTCCGAACTGAAAGTGGCCCAAATGCCCGGTGGGCTGAGCCAAGGTTGGCCGGGGTTGATCTTCCTTTCCAGTACCTCTTTCCTCACGGCAGAAGAAAAGTCAGAACTGCATCTGAACGCTGTAGATAAGACGCTGGTCAGCCAGGTGATCTCCCATGAGACCGCTCATCAGTGGTGGGGTGATCTGGTGATGTGGAGTGGCTACCGCGACCAGTGGATCGTGGAGGCGTTGGCGAACTACAGTTCGATGATGGTGCTCGAGGCGGAAAATCCCGCCCAGTTCCGTGCCGTGATGGAGAAACTCAGGGATGACTTACTGGAAAAGAACAAATCCGGTGTACCACTAATGGAGGATGGCCCTGTGACCCTGGGCACCCGGCTTTCCTGCTCCCAATTCCCCAATGGGTATGAAGCAATCAGTTACGGACGTGGCACGTGGCTGTTTCACATGCTGCGTTCCATGATGCGCGACGCTGAGCGTACCGGCACGGCGGGTGCGCATGGCGATAACAGGACGGGACAGCCGGATGAGCCTTTCGTTCGCGCCCTCCGGCGAATCAGGGAACGGTATCAGGGGAAACCCATTGCGACCCGCGAGTTGTTGCAGGCCTTCGAGGAAGAGTTGCCACGGTCGCTGTGGTACGAGCACCACAAATCCCTGGACTGGTTCTACGAGGGGTGGGTGAACGGGACGGCAATTCCGCGCTTCGAATTGCACGCGGTGAAGTTCTCCGATAAGACCGGCTCAACCACGGTCAGCGGCGTCATCCTGCAGAAAGATGCTCCCGACAATCTGGTAACGTCGGTTCCCCTATACGCGCCGGTCGGAGGCAGGTTGGTGCTGCTCGGACGGGTGTTTGCGGATGGGCCCGAGACCCCGTTTCGTCTAACCGCGCCGGCGAATGCACGCAAGGTCGTACTCGATCCCGATCAGACCGTGCTGGCGCGTTCTCGATAGCTGGGAAATCACAGCAGAATTGACCATTTCGGAAACGCATTCCCGATAATTTTGCGTATTTTTCCCGAGATGGTCATTCCTATCCGCGTCCCAGCTGTTTCTTCACTCGGTTCGATTGTTTCTTTCGCACTAAGTCGCACTGATGTATAGGCCTCCGTGTTTCGCGTCTAGTGCGCTGCCAATGGAGACCGTGTTGCTTAGACATTTTCGTACAGGAAGGACAAAGCAACGTGAATCATGCCCGACCATGCACCGAAATGATCGTCGAGCCAGACTCGATCGTTAGGAGTACCGACCTACTTCGGGGCCACGAAACCATTCTACTAGTGGAAGATGAAAGCTTCCTCCGTGAGGTGACTTGCGAGATTCTCGAGTCCGCCGGCTATCGAGTGTTGAAAGCTCGAACCGCGACAGAAGCGATATCTGTATTCGACGAATGCAGAACCATCGTGCGGTTGCTGCTGACGGATGTCGTTCTTCCGGGACAGAATGGCCGCGACCTTGCGACTGATCTGAGGAACGTCTCCCCAAAGCTGAAAATCATATTCACCTCCGGCTATCCGGTTGTGCTGATGTTGGCCACACTGTTCGCGATCAGTTCGAGAGCCTGACTTTGCGCCCGTAAACCCGCACACGCTGCATAGAATCCGCTGTCCAAATTTTTTCTCCGCAGGAATAGAAGCACGCGGCGAGCCAATTCGATGACAGAGAACATATGGCTCAACCTGGCGTAAGCGCAGTGTTTTCGTCCTGGAAATAGATAAGAGAAGTGAATCGTCGAGCAATTCAGGAATATCTTGCCCAGCAAAGAATCCGCCCGGCAGAATGTTCCTAACCACGGGCAGGACAAAAAAAGCGGGCCAGCCTTTCTAATCTCGCCACATGCTTTTTTTAAGCAAGTAACCGGCGCTGGGTTGAACCACATTAAAAATGTCCCCCTGAAGCCACATCAAAATGTTCCCTTTTAGAGTTCCTTCGAGCAGAAGGAACGGAGATTGAGGAGAACGGGATTGAGGAGGCAAGAGCTGGGCCGGGTAGAGGTCGTGGGACGGGTGAATGCGGGCATCCAAATCAGGGGACGTTCCATTTGTGGACAAATCGGGAACACTTCTATTGTGGTATGACAGGCACTGGCCACGATGGCCTAGCCGATGATTTCCGGGATTCGTTGGCCCGTTATTACCTATACCAATTTCAATCCGGTCACGAATAGAAGAGCGGCCACGGCGGGGCGCAAAGTCCCCTCCGGAATGCGACTGGCGATGACGCTTCCCATCCAGACTCCGGGAACTGACCCCAGCAGAAGACCTAATACCAGCGGCAAGTTCACATCTCCCAGGCGCCAGTGCCCTAGGGCGGCCACACCAACAATTAGCACCCCGTGAAAGACATCGCTGCCTACCAACCGGTTCAACTTCTCGCCTGGAAACATGAGCAAGAGAGTAGTTACGATCAGGCTACCGCTTCCGACCGAAGTCAAGGAAACCAGCACGCCAACAACGAACCCAAGCAGCGGGACTTGCCAGCTTTTCAGATTCTCATCGGTTGCGGACCGAGTGGCCGTCACCGGTAGCCAATGATGGATGTACGCTTTGAAAATAATCCCCACCGCGACCAGAATGAGCGTCCCTCCCAGCAGTCGAACGACCAGATGATCGACAAACTCCAGGCCAGCAGACTTTTTCAGCGAACTCAACAGGTAGAGGCCGAGCAACGTTCCCGGAACGCTTCCGCTCGCCAGCCGCCAGACCAGCTTCAAATTCACATTCCGGTGGCGATAGTGGACTGTCGCGCCCACTATTTTCGTCAGAGCATTCCAGACGAGATCAGTCCCGACGGCTACGGTTGGTGCTGCCCAACCGGTCCACAACAACAGCGGAGTCATCATGGCTCCGCCGCCCATTCCGGTAAGACCAATCAAGAAGCCAACCAGCAATCCTATGGCAGCCACACCCCATGGCATATACGTAACTCCCGACAACAATTCTTCAGGCGGCTTTGCCGATGGCCTGAGCACCTTCTACTTCGATTAGCTTTCCGGAATGCACGTCATGCACGAATCCGTAAATTGGAATCGACTTAGGGACGAGTGGATGAGTCCGAATACGTTCGACATCGTCGATGACAGCTTGTTTTTGATGCCGAATCGTCAACCACTCGATGTATTCGCCGGCATTGGACCCGGGTCCGCGGCCCACGTCGCGGAACCCACTCGGCGTCAATTCAGCTGTCTCCAAACTCAAAGCCAGCAATCCGCGCATGACGTCATTGGAGAAAAACTCCATCCCGCAATTGGTGTGATGGATGACAAAGAATTCGCGGGTCCCAAGCAGCTTGTAGCTGATGACGAGAGAACGGATCGCATCGTCGCTGGCGCGGCCGCCGGCGTTGCGAATTATGTGCGCATCTCCTTCGGCGAGGCCCGCATACTTGGCAGGATCGAGTCGGGCATCCATGCAAGTAAGAATCGCGAAGCTGCGAGCTGGAGGCAAAGCCAATTTGCCTTTCTCACCGAAGGTCGCGCTATATTTTCGATTTGCCTCGAGAACTTCTGAAAGAACCTGGCTCATGGAGTCTCCTTGTTTAGTTGAACGGGCAACTCCAGCCAAACGATGGGAGCGCCTTCTAATAATTCACCGCTCAGGGCCCAAATCCCTCAGGACATCTCACGTTCGGGAAGCCAACTGACCGGGCATGGCGCATTCGTCGTTGTCATGCTCGGGGGATTCGCAAGGATCCCGGGGAGCAGCTGCCGAGAGCACGTGGAACCAGCGCACGATGACCACGACGGCAAGCATCCACCACAGAACCCAAGTCTTTTCAAAAAGTGCGAGCATGGAATTGTTCTCCTCAGTCGCCGCCCGTCACGCTCACGGCCTTAGACGAGACAATATACCATATAGTCTATCCAAATAGTATAGATTCTTGGTTGCATTTATCAAACTCTTTAATTCGGCTTTGGGCGGACCGGATGTCTACGTATGCAGATCAGATTTGCGGCGAGGCAGGATCCCGCAAGTGGATCTCTTCAGTTGAGAACCTGGAATTCGGGAAGTGTTGGTTGGCGATCGGGGCAAAAAAAGGCCCGCCGCAAAGAGGGGGTCTCCGGCGGGCTGAAGACGAACATGGCGCTTATTTCAGCAACCTAATTCCGCTGTAGAAGCATTCTGCCTATCCTGCGCGAAAAAGGTAAATTGGAATGATGACGAATTTACTGTGCTTAGGCTTAGATTGCTGTACTTTCGTACAGTCGGATAGCACGAAAGTTTAGAGCTTTTTAACAGAAATCCCGATTCGCTCGGCCATTCTTACCAGCTCAGGTAAAGAGTCCGCACCCATCTTTCGCATGAGCTGGCCACGATGGACCTTGACCGTGGTTTCGCTGGTTCCAATTTCGGCGGCTCTCTGCTTGTTGGGAAGGCCGGAAACAACCAGCGGCAGCACTTCTCGCTCACGGGGGGTCAGCCATTCAAAGCGCTCCCGCAGAGTGGTAATATCCCGCTCTTGTTCGCGTCTGGCCGCGTCGCGTTCGAGGGCGACGTGAATCGCATCCAAGAGGTCCTGATCGCGAAAAGGCTTTGGCAGGAAGTCGACGGCGCCAGCCTTCAAGGCCCGGACCGACATTTGAATGTCACCGTGGCCGGAGATAAAGATAATCGGAATGGGATTGTTCGTCTCAGCCAACTTGCGCTGGAAGTCGAGCCCACTGATTCCTGGCAATCTGATATCAAGGATCAGGCAACTGGGCGCATTTGGTCGTTTGCTTTGCAGAAACTCCTGCGCCGAGCTGAAGAGCTCAACCTGTAAGCCTACCGACCGGATCAGGCTCTTAAGCGCATTGCGAACCGATGCATCGTCATCGACGACGAACACGATGGATGGTAGTTCAGTCATGCGTTCCTGTCCGCGTTACATAATCCGCTCTGGGCAACGTGAACTCGAAGGTTGCTCCGTATGAAACCCCGGCCTTAGCCGACAGTGAACCGCCGTGAGTTTCCACGATTGAACTGCTGATCGACAGTCCTATTCCAATACCCTCGGGCTTGGTGGTAAAGAATGACTCGAACATACGGTCACTGTTCTCGGGATCGAGTCCTTTTCCAGAATCTTGAACTTGAATCAGCACACCCTCTGCGTGTTTCGCTGACTTGATGAGCAGCGTCCTCCGCCGGTCGCTGATTGTAATCATGGCGTCGATGGCATTCATGATCAGGTTCAGCATTACCTGCTGCAACTGAACCCGGTCGCCGAGCACAGGGGGCAGACCGGCGGCCAACTTCGTCTTCGCGGTAACGCCACCCCTTATCAGCTCGCTGTGGACGAGAGTCAGCACTTCCCGGATAACTTCATTCATATCCAGTGGGACCATTTGAGGTGATGCCTTCCTCAATAGTGCGCGCACCCTCGCGATCACTTCGCTGGCGCGATTCGCCTCTCGAACGGCACTGGCCACGGCTTTTCGAGCCTCATCCAGGTTGGGCGGTTGTGCGGCGAGCCAGTGCATCGAGGCACTTGCATTCGTGGCCACCGCTGCAAGGGGCTGGTTGATTTCATGGGCAATGGATGCCGTCAACTCACCCATAGCGACGATTCGAGCCACTCGGGCGAGTGCAGCCTGCGACTCCTGCAACGCCTGCTCGGCCTGTTTGCTTTCGGTGATGTCCTCCGCGATCCCGGCAAGTCGATAAACTTCGCCTTTTGCATCGCGGACTGGAAAGCCGCGATCCGAAATCCAGCGTACGCTTCCATCGGGACGAATGATGCGGTACTCGTGCAAGAAGGGTTGGTGACTAACGAACACGTGCCGGGCGGCGTCGCGGTCCTCGGGATGGACCGCGTCCAGGAAGGATTCTGGACAGTCGTACAAACTCTGGCAAGTGTTGCCCCACACCTGTTCATAAGCGGGACTCACATAAAGAAGGCGATGGCCCGGCACTTCTGTCAGGTAAAACACCTCGTGGATGCCCTCTGCCAGCTGACGGAAGCGCTCCTCAGTGGCAACCAATGCCTTTTCCGCGCGCACCCGCTCGGTGACGTCGCGCGCCATACCGCGGACGATAGGGAGGGGTACGCCCTCAGTGCGAAGGGTGTTGTTATATTCCCATATCCTGCGCTCTCCGGTCCGTGTGAGCACTGCCATCAGGCCCTTGTCCGCGCCAACTGTCTTCATTCTGTCGAGGTATGCGTCGAACTGTTCGCGATATTCAGGAGCGATCAGCTCTCGCATCGGGATGGCCAGCAGTTCAGCGACTTCGTACCCCAAGATGCGCGCCGGACGAGGATTAGAGGACAAGAGTCTGCCTTCCAAATCATGGGTGCAGAGCAGATCCTGGCTATGCTCGACCAGGTCCCGGTAGCGGTCTTCGCTTTCGCGCAAAGCATCGAGCGCTCGCTTGCGCTGGGTGATGTCAACAAAAACGCCAATCGCTCCTCGGACTTTGCCTTCGCGATCCAAAAGTGGCGCCGCGTTGCCGAAAACATCGCGCGAGGTCCCATCGTTGAATAGCAGAGTCACCTCAGATTCTCGAACTTCCTGTCCTGTAGCCACGGCCTTCTGAACTGGCAACTCGCTGGGAGGAACCTCCAGTCCGTCCTTGACTACGCGGAAGGTCGAAGGTCGCTCCGCTTCCCGCGCCGACTTGGAAATGTTGGCGCCATACGGCAGCCGCAGCAACTCATAAGCGACTCGGCTGCCGGTGATGGTTTGACCGCTCGGGTCACGGGTAATGAGAGTCATTCCTGGAACCGCATCCAAAATGACCGCCAATTCTTCCGCCCGGGCCTTGGCCTCGGCTTCGCTCCGCTGCAGAGCTTCTTGCGCCTGTTTTCGCTCCGTGATGTCGCGCGCGATTTTGGACGCACCCACCACCTTGCCTTGCGAATCCTTGATCGGCGAAATAGTCAACGAAACATTGACTCTTGTTCCGCGCTTTGTGTGCCGGATGGTTTCGTAATGTTGAATATGCTCCCCGGCTCGCAGCTGCCGCAGGATGTTGGCTTCTTCATCTTTCAGTTCGGGAGGGATGATGATGGTTATTGATTGCCCGACAACTTCCGCTTCCGTGTATCCGAAAATGCGTTGGGCGCCAGCATTCCAACTGATGATCACTCCGTTGAGGTCTTTGGAGATGATCGCGTCGTCAGATGATTCCACGATGGCTGCGAGTCGGAGCACCGCCCGTTCCGACTGCTTGCGCTCGGTGATGTCTTGGCAAGTACCAATTAGGCGCGCCGGTCGTCCCTGTCCATCATGAAAAACCTTCCAGTGCTCCTCCAAGACTTTGACGCGGCCGTCTGCCATGACAATCCGGTATTCGACCGTGTAAGGCGCACCCTTTTCGAGCGAAGCCTCAAAGGCCGCATCCACCTTCGCGCGATCCTCCGGATGAACAAATTCCACAAAGCCTGGACGGCTGAGATGAAAATGGGAGGGGTCAGTCTCAAAGATGCGGTGTGTCTGCTCGGACCAGGTTACGTCAAGACTCGGCAACTCGGTTTCCCAACTGCCCACTTTTGCCACCGCTTGGGCCTCGATCAAGCGGGCGCGTTCCATCTCCAATTGCTCTGCGATCTTGTGCTGCTCCCGCTCACTGGTTCGGAGGGCTTCTTCCGCCCGCTTCCGCTCCCGGATGTCGCGCGCGATGGCTTCGATGGCTGGCAACCCGTGCCAGGTAATGGGAATCGCCGCCGACTCAACCTCCACCGATGAACCATCGAGAGCGAGAAGAACGTGCTCCATTGGGGGAACTGCGACTCCTGTCTGGTAAGCAGCCCTACTGCGATGCCTTACGGATGCCAGGGAGTCGGGATGAATGATCTGGGAAAGGTCTTTGCCGACGATCTGCTCGGGCCGTTGCGCCCCGAGCAATCTCACGCCGCTAG
>Ga0210395_10004590_pt1 | contig 10622 bp, 12 predicted proteins | sample IncBWH4OmetaG_FD_150861 | JGI IMG/M metagenome (GOLD analysis project Ga0210395, IMG submission 150861) | Forest soil microbial communities from Barre Woods Harvard Forest LTER site, Petersham, Massachusetts, United States - Inc-BW-H-4-O ...
CCACCGCCCATGTGCGCCGCCATGGCGCCGGTCGTCATCGCCGCGCCGAGCGCTGCGGCCGCGGCGAGCGCAAGGATTTTCCTCTGCATCGAAATCTCTCCTTCTGTCGCCCCAAGACGCTCATCCAAGGAAACGTCCGTCCGCGAATTTGGTTGCTGTTGCGTTTGCGCATATGACCAATTGACGCGGCCGAATACCGCTTGGTAGCAACAAACCCGGCAGTGTGAAAATGACATCGCTGTCAGAAAGTGACACGACGCCAATGCCGTCACCGGCCATCACCAGAACTCGGCCGCGGCGCGCCCGGCAAAAACCTCATCGATGCGCTGGCGGGTCGCGCCGGTCGCGCCCGCGGGCAGCGAATCGACAGCGAAGAAGCCGTGCGCGATGATCTCGTGGTTCGGCCGCGGCGGCGCGCTCTGGCGAAACGAGCGTGCGACATAGAGCGCCACGTGGTCGCGCCGCGATATGCGGCGGTTGAAATAGATCGCGAACAGCACCGCCGGCGCGGTGAGTTCGATGTTGCCTTCTTCGCGCAATTCCCGCACCAGCGCCGCAGCCAGCGTTTCGCCGGGCTCGACTCCGCCGCCCGGCAAATGCCAGCCGGCAACGTAGCTGTGCTTGACCAGGAAGACCCGCCGCTCCGCATCGATGACGAGGCCGCGCACACCGAGCGTCAGTCCGCGCGCAAAACGCCAATAGAGATGCAGCCCGCGCCGGATCGCCGGCTCGACCCGGCGGCGAACGGGGTCAAGCTCCATGATTGCCTGAGGACCTTGCCAGATGATGGCGGATCCGGCGCAGCAGCCTCGCCTGCTGATCCTTGCTGTCGACGCGAAAACGCTCCCAGTCCGAACCGATGCGCAGGTCGACGAACAGGCCAGCAGGATCCTCGTGAAAATGCAGGAACGCTTTCGAGCGGCAATAGAACACGCCGCGCGATTTCTCCTTCACGCGCTCGAATTGACGAATGCCGGTGAGGAGTTGCACCAGCCGGCCGAGTGCTGAAGGGCTCGCGTGCTTCATGACGTAACCGCGCAAACGACACTGCTCTTCGGAAGAATGCCAAATCTGCGCGGCCGCCGCACCCTCGGATCGCGATTTTGAGGTGGCCTTGCGCCTAGTTTAGAAGCATTCTAACATACGCGCCAGCCAGCCATTGGGATCAAGCTATTGAAACGTTTCGCCGACCTTAGCGAGCAGGAGGTCTTGGCGCTCGCCGTCTCCAATGAGGACGAGGACAACCGCATCTATCATTCATTTGCCGACGGCCTGCGCGGCTCATACCCTGACACGGCGGCGATGTACGACAAGATGGCGGATGAGGAGATCGGCCATCGCGACATGCTGCTCGAACTCTATCGCCGGAAGTTCGGCGAGTTTCTCCCGCTGATCCGCCGCCAGGACGTGAAGGGGTTTCTCAAGCGCCGCCCGCTCTGGCTGAACCGACCGCTCGGGCTCGACGCGGTGCGCAAGTTCGCCGAGGAGATGGAATACGAGACTGCGCGTTTCTACCGACGCGCCGCGAGCTCCGCCGACGACGACGCGGTGCGCGACCTCTTGCGCAAGCTCGCCGCCGCCGAGGACAAGCACGAGGCACTTGCCCGCGAGCTGGGCGCAAAGCTCGAGCCGCGCGCGCGGGCGGCGGAGGATGAGACCGCGCGCCGCATGTTCGTGCTGCAATACGTGCAGCCCGGCCTCGCCGGCCTCATGGACGGCTCGGTCTCGACGCTCGCGCCGCTCTTTGCCGCGGCCTTTGCCACCCACAGTACCTGGGCGACTTTTCTCGTCGGGCTCGCGGCCTCGATCGGCGCCGGCATCTCGATGGGATTCGCCGAGGCATTGTCCGACGACGGCTCGCTTACCGGCCGCGGCGCGCCGCTGGTTCGCGGCGTCGTTTGCGGGCTGATGACCACGCTTGGCGGCCTCGGACACGCACTCCCCTATCTCATTCCGCATTTCTATGTCGCCACGAGCTTCGCCTTCGCGGTGGTCGCGGTCGAGCTTGCGGTGATCTCGTGGATCCGCACACGCTACATGGATACGCCGTTCCTGCAGGCGGCGTTCCAGGTCCTCGTCGGCGGCACCCTGGTCTTCGTCGCCGGCATCCTCATCGGCAATTCATGACCACCCTTCTGTAGTAGAGCGTGATCCTTGCGGAAAAGCGGTTTTCGCTTTTTCGGATCATGCCCGATGCGCGGGTCGCTGGCCGTTGTGACCCGCACGACTCGCGTATCATCGTGGCGCGATGTTCGTGCTCGCCCACCTCTCCGATCTGCATTTGGCGGCGCCGCCGCGGCTTGCCGAGCTTGCCGGCAAGCGCGGGCTCGGCTTCATCAACTGGCACCGCGGGCGCAAGAACATCCACCGCGTCGCGGCGCTCGACACCCTGACCGCCGATTTGAAGACCCTGGCGGTCGACCACGTCGCCGTGACCGGCGATCTGGTCAACCTGTCGCTGCCGGACGAATACAGGCGCGCGCGCGCCTGGCTCGATGCGCTTGGGACACCGTCCGACGTCACCGTCATTCCCGGCAATCACGACATCTATGTGCCGGGAGCCCTGGACAGCCCATCGACGTTCTGGGGTGACTACATGCGCGGCGACAATGGCTCCGGTCGCGGCGCGTTCCCGTTCGTGCGCCGGCGCGGCGACGTGGCGCTGATCGCGCTATCGTCGGCGCTGCCGACGGGGCCCTTGTTGGCGACCGGCCGGCTCGGCGAGAGCCAACTCGCACGCTTGGCCGCGGCGCTCGACCGCGCCCGCGCGCTTTTCAGGATCGTGCTCATTCATCATCCGCCGGTGAGTCCGCCGCGCCGCTATCTGCGCCGCCTGACCGACGCCGGCGAATTTCGTCGCGTGCTCGCGGAAAAGGGCGCCGAGCTCGTGCTGCACGGTCACGACCACCGGCGCTCGCTCGTCTGGCTCGACGGGCCGCAGCGTCCGATCCCCGCAGTCGGCGCGCCGTCGGCCTCGGCGCGGGTCCCGCATCACGGCGAGAACGCCGCCGGCTACAATCTCCTGCGCATCGATGGCGAGGCGGGGGCCTGGCGCTGCGAACTCGTCGCGCGCGAGCGCGGCGCCGACGGGTTCATCCGCGAGGTCGAATGGCAAACATTGCAGCGGTGAAGCGTGCGCGCGCGCTTCGGCGTGCGGCCGGGCGATCACCGGTAGCAGAAATCAATAGCGGCTCGCCAGCAGCAATCCTGCGAGCAGCAGCGCGAACAGGCCGAGGACAAAGCCGAACAGGAGCGCGCCTGCGGCCTGCCAGCGCCGCCGCCGCCGCTCGCGCCGCGCTTCCTGCTCGCCGATGCGCATGATGAATTCGGGATCCTCGTCGAGCGCCCGCTCGCGCTCGACGAGCCGGCGCGCCACGTAGGAGGTCACCGCGCGGACGATGTCGGGGATTTCGTACGACTCGGCGAGGACGCGGCGGCCGACCCGCGTGTCGTGGAGCAGGCGGTACAGGCGTTTGTCGCGGCCCATGGCGATATGCGCGACGGCGTCGATCCACAGCCGCGGCGTGTCGCCGCGGCTCAGGCCGCGGTCGAACAGCTCGGCCTCCGAGGGAATTTCGGCGAACACCAGATCGAGCGCCTCGCTCAGCAATTCGAGGCGCGCCACCTCGGCGTCGCGCAGATCGACGACGACGCTCGTGCGCTCGGCCGCCTCGACCCGCGCCTCATGCATCGCCTGCTTGAGCGCCGAGCGCGGCTCGGCGGCTGGAGCCGCAGCCAACTTGTCCCGTCTGCCCCACATGGCCCGTCTGCTTCGTGGTCCCCAAGCTGTCGTGTTGTCCCCAACACGACGATACACCAATGCCAGCCCGCAAAGAAGGCCGCTGGACCGTCGAAGCCTAGGAAACTACGGCGGTTTCGCCCGCGAACTGCCCCCCGCAGGGAGCGCCCACGCTCACCCGCGGGGAACGACGCCGTAAGGCCGCGCCCAGGCGAGCCCCTCCTCGGTGCGTCCGCGCGGGCGGTACTCGCAGCCGACAAAGCCCGCATAACCGAGCCGGTCGAGCAGAGCGAAAATCTCGGGATAGTTCACCTCGCCCTCGTCCGGCTCGCGGCGCGAGGGCACGGCTGCGACCTGAACGTGGCCGACAAGCGGCAGGTGCGCCTCGAAGCGGCGGATGAGGTCGCCGCCGACGATATGTACGTGATAGAAGTCGAATTGAATGCGCAGGTTCGGCGCGCCGACCCGCTGGACGATATCGGCGGCGTGTTCCACGCGGCTCACGAAATAATCCGGGCGGTCGCGCGGATTGAGCGGCTCGATCAACAGGTTCACGCCGGCGCCCGCCGCGGGCTCCGCGGCGCGCGCGAGATTGCGGATGAAAACCGCTTCCGCCGCCGGCCGCTGCTCCGGCGGCACGCAGCCGGCGAGGCAATGGATCGCCCGCCCGCCGATAGCAACGGCATAGTCGAGCGCGCGCGCAAACGCGGCCTCCCAGTCCGGCTCGCGGCCGGGCAATGCGGCGAGGCCGGATTCGCCTTCCCGGCCGGGCAGCGTGTTGATGCCGAGTTGCGTCAGGCCATGGCGTGCCAGCTCCGCCTTCACGGCGGCAGGCGCGACCTCATAGGGGTATTGCAGTTCGACCGCGGAAAAACCCGCGGCGGCGGCAGCGCCGAAGCGCTCGAGCAGCGGACGCTCGGTGAACAGAAACGCGAGATTGGCGGCTAAACGCGGCATTGTTTCCCCCTCCCACCGCTTTGGGCGGCGCGCCATCTCTCCTAACGCACTCGGGGAACCATTCCGAAGCCGGTCGGACGGAAAGCAGGGGATCGACGGGATAACCCTCGAATCGGCATTGGGCTATTTCCCATTATCCTGCCCACGTTGATGGTGGGCAATTTTGTGGTTGACGATTGCGGCATGCCTTGGTTCCCTCGCCACAGAAACTTCCAAGTTAAAGCTTTGGCCGTGCGGCTCGGGCCCCCGGCACAGAGCGGAGGAAAGCACAGGAGCGGCGTCATGAACGCCCAGCAACTGCTCCAGGAAATCTCGGATTATTGCCGGCAGGCTGGGCTTGCCGAGTCGACCTTCGGGCGCCGAGCGGTCAACGACGGGAAATTGACCGCCCGGCTGCGCGGCGGCGGCCGCATCACCACGGATACGCTCGAGCGCATCCACAATTTCATGACCGCCCACTCGCCCCAGGGGCCGCGTCCCATTGTCATCGAGCGCGCGCGCGAGCCGCGCCTCACCAATTCGCCGACGCTCGCACCGGTCATGGCGCCGAGCAAGCCCGGCGACCCGCAGCGCAATTTCCGCTTCTTCGACAACCGGCAGAAATATCTCCTGTTCGTCAACACCTGCAGCGAGAAATGGGAGGTGGCGAGCCGAGTAGCCGGCGAACTCGCCCTGATCCATCCGCGCCCGCCGGCTGTGCGCGTGTTCGACGCCGGCGTCGGCGACGGCAGCGTGCTGGTGCGCACCATGCGTGCCATGCACGACCGCTTTACGCACATGCCGTTCTACGTCGTCGGCAAGGAGATCAGCCTCGAGGATGTGCGGCTGACGCTGCAGAAGATGGCGGACCGCTTCTTCGAGCATCCGGCGACGGTGCTCATCCTCACCAATCTCGCCTATGCCGATGCGCCCTGGCTCGCGGTGAAATCGCTGAACGCCGCCTCGAGCCTGGTCTGGCACGAGCTTCCGCTCACCGGCAATTCCGCCCACCGTTTCGAGCAGCAGATCATCGACCTCGAGCCGTTCCTCGCGCTCAACTGGAAAGCGGGGGTGAGCGCGCGCACCGGCAATCCGATCTACGAGCGCCCGGTGGTGCTCGTCATCTACCGCGACGACCACCGCTTCGTGCTCGACCCGATCATTCCCAGGCCGGGCGGCACCGTCGCCAACTACGACCTGGTCATCGCCTCGCAACCCTATCGCGCGCGCGCCTCGCTGGAGTTCAAGGCGACGCGGGTGATCGGCCCGCTGTCGCGCGCGCTCGGTCCCGGCGGCCGGCTCGTCGCCATCCACTCGCACGGGCACGACCCGGGCATGGAAATCATCCAGAAGGTCTGGCCGGACGACAACCCCTTCATCCACGACCGCCATCAGATCCTCAAGGCGGTGAAGCAGGACCTCGGCGCCGCCGGGCGCGACCTCAACTTCAACGCCTACGCCGACAACCGTGCGCTGTTCCGCTACGTCATGCATACGCTGCCATCGGAGATATCCGACTCGATCGGCACCTCTACACTGTTCGCGGCCTGGAACGCGGCAATCTATGTGGCGCAGGTTGAGGACGACCGGCTCGCCGAGGTGGTGGCCGACGGCCGTTATCTGGACGCGACGCGCTCGGTGCTGCGCGAGCGCGGCGGGCTGTGGTTCTTCGACGAGTCGTACGTGATCTCGCGCCGGCGCGCGTGACCTTATCATTCGCTCCTCGTCAGCAACGCCACGACGGACAAATGGCCGCGCTCGCAGCTCAGGATGAGGCGACGTTCGATCCGGTGGCGCGCATCGCCGCGTTCATGGAGGGATTCTCCATTGAGGCGACGCGACCGTCGGACGCCGACATCGCTGCGCTGGCGACCCTCAAGCGCGGCGCGCGCGTTTATCTCAGCGCGGTGCCGAACCGGCCGGCGCACGAATCGCTCGGTGCGGCGATCCTGGTGCGGGCGTGCGCAATTTCGCCGGCATCGCTGCGCTCGACGATTTCCTGGCGCGGCTCAACGGCGAGGCCGGCGTCACCCATGTTCTCGTCATTGCCGGCGACCGCGCCGAGTGCGGACCGCTGCGGCGCGCGCTCGACGCCATCGACGGCGGCGCCTTGCGGCGCCGCGGCATCCGCACAATCGGCATCGCCGGCTACCCCGAAGGCCATCCGCGCATCGGCGAGGTCGAGCTTAACCGCGCGCTCGGCGAAAAGATCGCGGCCGCGGAGGCAACCGGGTTCACGGTCGAGATCGTCACCCAGTTCTGCTTCAATGCCGGCGCGATCCTCAACTTCTTCGCGCGGCTGCGCGCCTTCGGCTTCGAGCATCCGGTGCGGGTCGGGCTTGTCGGACCGACCAGGCTCGCGCCGCTGTTGCGCTATGCTGCCCGCTGCGGCGTCCGCACGTCCGCGCAGGCGCTGGTCCAGCGCTCCGGCCTCGTCCGGCAGATGTTCGCCATGACCACGCCTGACGACCTCGTGCGGGCGCTTGCCGAAGCGGCGCCCGCCGGCGTTACCCCGCACTTCTTCTCGTTCGGCGGCGTGCGGGCGACCGCACGGTGGGCGCGCGCCGTCGCCGGCGGCCGCATCGCTCTCAAGGCGGACGGCGGCTTCCTGGTCGAAGCGCCGAAGTCAGAGGGATAAGGCCGGACGGCGATGCCGCCGGCCTATTTTCAAAATCACGGAAAGCGAACTCTTGTGATGCCGGTCACGTTCGGTTCGGGCCGTCATGGTTAACGTCTCCACCAATGATGGAAGACGCAATCGTGAACAGGGAGCACTCCGATGACAGCCACCCTGAGCTACTTGAGCCAGATAACCGAGAAATTCTTTGAGCGGCAGATGCGCCGAACTGCAGAGAAGATCGACGCCGGACGTCAATTGTTCCCCGACACTTGACGGCGGCTGCGCGCCGTGCCCGCGCGCGTCGCGGGCACGGCGCTTTATTGTCTCTCCGGCGACCCGGAAAACGCTCAAGCGCCGAGTTGCTCGGCAAGATGCACGAGGTCCCTGGCGGCAAGATCGACGGGGACGCTGGGCTCGCCCTCGCCCGGCCGGGACCGCTTTCGTTTGGCCGCGCAATATGCGCGGTGCGTAGGCCCGGCGCAGCCGCAGCCTTGAGATCGGAGCTGTGCGCGGCGACCATCATGCATTCGTGCGCGGCGAGATCGAAGGCTTCGGCGGCGGCGAGATAGACGCCGGGCTTGGGCTTGTAGTCGCCGGCGATCTCGGCGCCGAGAACCGCGTCCCAGGGAAAATCGTTGCGCCGCGCGAGATCGACCATCAGCGAAATGTTGCCGTTTGATACCGGCGCCAAGAGATAGCGGCGCTTGAGGCGGGCGAGAGCAGGCGGCACCTCGGACCAGGCATCCAGCCGGTGCCAGGCGAGGTTGAGATCGTGCAGCACATCATCGCCGAGCGAAGCGACGCCGAAGCGCGGGAGAATGCGCTCGAGGTTGCGCCGGTGCAGCACGTCGAGCTTGCAGAATGGGATGCGGCCGGCGCGCACCTCTTCCATGGCGCCCTGATACTCGCCGCGCCAGGCGTCCGCCATGGCCAGCCAGTCGAGCGCGTAGCCACGTGGCGCGAGCAACGCTTGCGTCTCGCGCGCCACCGAGGTGCGCCAATCGACCAGCGTGCCGAACACATCGAAGAAGAGGGCTTTTATCGCGAGCGGCATGGCTGCACCTGGCACAATCCTATATCAATCAATCGATCCGCGACGACCGGGCGCGAGGGCCCCAATGACGGATGAGGCTTGGAGGCGGAGCAAACCGCGGGCAGCAAGATGTCGGATTTCGAGCGCTGGGAAAAGCGCTATGGCGCCCCCGGCTATCTGTTTGGCACGGCGCCGAACGCGTTCCTTGCGGCGCAGGCCGACCGCCTCCGCGGGCGCAAGACGGCGCTTTCGGTGGCGGACGGCGAAGGCCGCAATGGGGTGTGGCTCGCCGAGCAGGGGCTCGACGTGCTCGCCATCGACTATTCGCCGACGGCGCTCGCCAAGGCGGAAACGCTGGCGCGGGAGCGCGGCGTACGGCTGCACACCGAAGTCGCCGACCTGACCCGCTGGCATTGGCCGCGCGCCGCCTTCGACGTGATCGCGGCGATCTTCGCGCACTTCGCCGGTGCCGAGCGGGACGCGTTTTTCGCCAACCTCACGAACGCGCTTAAGCCCGGCGGGCTCCTGCTCATGCAAAGCTATCGGCCCGAGCAGCTCGCCTATCGGACCGGCGGGCCGCCTGACGCGGAGCGCATGGTCACGCGCGCGCTTCTCGAACAGGCGTTCGGCGACTGGGCCGAATTCGATATCCGCGAGCATGACAGCGTCATCGACGAAGGCACCGGGCACGTCGGCATGTCGGCCCTGATCGACCTTGTCGCCATCAGGTAGGCAGGGCGGCTGTCAGCAACGCGCAGTCCTCCATAGTGCGCCGCCTAGCGGCGGGGTATCTTTGCCACGCCGCCCCAGGGGCCTGCAGGAGGAACACATGCCCAAATCGCCGTCACCCCGCTCTCGCGCGAAAGGAGCGCCGCGGGCGCCCTCCCCTCGCGTGCCCATGCTCGCCCTCGACACCCTGACGCAGGAGCAGCAGGCGCTGGTGGCGGCGATCAAATCCGGGCCGCGCGGCCGTTTCAGCAATGACGGCCCGTTCGCGGTCTATCTGCAGGCGCCCGGCTTCGGCCAGTTGGCGCAGCAGCTCGGCGCGCATCTGCGCTTCGGCACCAGCGTGCCGCCGCGGCTCGCCGAGGTCGCCATCCTGTTCACCGCGCAATACTGGAAGGCGCAGTACGAGTGGGCGGCGCACGCGGTGTTTGCCGGACGGCATGGCGTGAAGGAAGCGGCCATCCGCGATCTTCAGGCCGGCCGCGCGCCGAAATCGGCGCCGCGCGACGAGCAGGCGATCTACGCCTTCGTCAAGGAGCTTTACGCCACGCGGCGGGTGAGCAACGCCACCTATGCCCGCGTGCACAAATTGCTCGGCGATGCGGGCACGGTCGAGCTCGTGGGCATGCTCGGCTATTACGTCATGGTGTCGATGATCCTCGACGCCTTCCGCATGCCGGCGCCGGAAGGAACGCCGCCGCCGTTCCGCGAGCCTGGGAGCAAATAGCCCGATCGGCAGCGCTCGCCGCCATTCGTCGCCGCAAGAGCGCGGGCGTTAGGCAGAAGATCGCGAACCTTTGCTGCGGCCCGAAGCCCGGACCGCAATCGCTCAAGTTGCAGCGATATGCTCGCTTCTTCTGCAGCCGCTCTTGCGCATCGGTGCGCTAGCGCTGCGGCTTCACCTGCATCATGCTGCCGCCTTGCATCATCGTGCCGCCGCCCGTCGCCGCGCCGGGTGCCGGCGCCCCGATCGCGGCGATCGGAAATTCCACCTGGACTGTCCCGGCCTTCTCGAATTGCAGCGTCGCCGCAACGGTCTTGCCCGGCTCCAGTGGATGTTTGAGATCGAGAAACATCATGTGTACGCCCGCCGGCTTGAGCATGACGCTCTCTCCCGGCTTGACGTCGAGCCCCCCCTCTACCGGCCGCATTTTCATGACGCCGTTTTCCATGGTCATGCTGTGGATCTGGCATTTGGCACTCGCGTCGCTCGAAACACAACTCAGGCGATCAGGCGTTGTGCCGTTGTTGGTGACCGTCATGTAGCCAGCCGCGGCGCTTGCGCCCTTCGGCGTCGCCCGTGCCCAGGTGTCTGCGATGTGGATCGCGCCGACATCGTAGTCGCCCGCCTCGGCCGGTGAGACCGACGGTTGACCCAGAACGACGGCAAGCGCGGCCGCGAGGCCGTTGCAAATGATGCCGCGAGCAATGGTCTTCTGCTTCATCGAATCGCTCCGTGCCGAAACGGCGGACCGGACGCGCCGCGCCCGACGCTCTCGCACGCAGTGCCGATCGCATCAAGCGCGGTGTATGGCCGCATCGTTCTCGGCAGATTTTGGGATCGCCGC
>Ga0210395_10004594_pt1 | contig 10608 bp, 9 predicted proteins | sample IncBWH4OmetaG_FD_150861 | JGI IMG/M metagenome (GOLD analysis project Ga0210395, IMG submission 150861) | Forest soil microbial communities from Barre Woods Harvard Forest LTER site, Petersham, Massachusetts, United States - Inc-BW-H-4-O ...
AATGCGCGGCTGCCTGTTTCTCAGGCGGCCGGAAATTCTTGATGACCAAGGCCAGAACCAATCCGAGACAGGCAGGCACGACCAGGCCAACGAAACAATCAAGATAGGAAAGCAGCGAGGCCTGCTGATTCAAGATGGCGTAAAGTTGAGCCTCAGCCCGGTTGGCAGCCTCAATGGCCGTATACCCGGCGTGCATAAAGGCGCCGGCCAGATGCTGCAGCCATTCGCGATAAGCCGAGTTATCGGGAGTCAGATGCTGCGCAAGGACACTTTGGTGGAACTGCGCCCGCTGGGCCAGCATGGTGTTGGCAAAGGTGATGCCAAAACTGCCACCCTCGTTGCGGAAGAGGTTGGTGAGACTGCTGGCCTTATTATTTTTCTCCGGCGTTAGATAAGAATAGGCAACCTGCGTGATTGGAACAATCAGAAATCCGAGCCCGAATCCCTGGAGCATGCGAGCTCGCGCAAAAACTCCGTAGTCCGCATTCAGGGCGAGGTGGCCCACGTGCCAAACTGCCACCGCCAGGAAGAAGAACCCGATGCAGATGAGCCGTTTCGCTCCGACGATCGGTATGAGCCGCACGATGAACGGCGCCATCGCGACGATTACCAGGGCACCAGGGGTGAGCGCCATGCCGGCGGTGGTTGCATCGTAGTTGTCAAGCGATTGCAAAAGCTGAGGCACCAGCACGGTGCTGCTAAACAGGATAAACCCAAAAAGAAAGAAGAGTACCGAGGCTAACGCGAAATTCCGGTTCCCCAACAGGGTCAGATCGACCACCGGATCTTTGTGGTGAAGCTCCCACACGACAGCGACGACTAAAGCCGTCAGACTGAGCACCGTGAATGTCGTGATGAACGGGCTGCCAAACCAGTCGTCCTCCTGGCCTTTATCGAGGACGACTTCGAGGCATCCAAAACCAACCGCAAATAATAGAATACCCAAATAGTCGATTCGGCTCCGACCCGAGGCCTTAATCCGTCGGCGCTCGTCGGTAAAAGCGGGTGGATCGGTGACCAGCCGACTGGTCAGGAAAAGCGACAGGAGTCCGACCGGAATATTGATAAAAAAAATCCAGCGCCAGGAAGAATTGTCCGTGATCCAACCACCCAAAGTGGGCCCGAGTGCCGGGGCCAGCACGATCGCCATACTATAGAGCCCGAAGGCCGCGGCGCGTTTGGCAGGCGGAAACGTATCCACCAGCATGGCCTGTTCCGAAGGAGCCAACCCGCCACCAGCGATGCCTTGCAGAATCCGGAAGAAAATCAGGAGTCCAAGGTTCGGGGCCAACCCGCACAGCAGAGAACTGGTGGTGAACAGGGCCACACAAACCATGTAATAATTCTTTCGGCCAAACACGCGACTCAACCAGGCGCTGAGAGGAAGAACCACCGCGTTAGCCACCAGGTAGCTGGTCAGGACCCAGGTCGCTTCGTCCAGGCTCGTACCGAGCCCGCCGGCGATGTGAGGAAGCGACACGTTCGCGATGCTGGTGTCCAGCAATTCCATGAAGGTTGCGATCGTTAGCGTCAATCCGATCCACCACGGATTTATCGCCCGTCCGCTTGGGGTGATGGCATGGCTCATCTGCTTTTTTTCCGAAAGCCTTTTTCCTGATTCGTCGGGCGCGAGGCCTGCTATTTCGGGGACTGCGTCACGGTCCCGTCCATGGCACCGAGGATCGCCGGCGGCAGCGGGGCGGCCCGTTTGCTGTCATCGACAGAGCGATCATGCACATCAACTTTCGGTTCGACTGATTCGCCAGCCCAGAGCCGTTCAAGAGCGGCCGGCGGCTCGTCGAAAACGATCTTCACTGGTATCCGCTGAACAACCTTCACGAAATTTCCGGTGGCGTTTTCCGGCGGCAACAACGTGAACCGGCTGCCGGTGCCAACCTGGAAGCTTTCGACGTGTGCCTTGAAATCGCGGCCGGGGATCGCGTCAACCCGGACGGAAACGGACTGTCCAACTTTCATTTTTTTCAGCTGTGTCTCTTTGAAGTTGGCCACCACCCAGACATCGGCCGGCACGATGGAAAAGAGAGTTTGGCCCGGCTGAACATAGTTGCCCGGTTCGATGCTCTTCTTCGTTACTCGCCCATCGAAAGCCGCGAAGATCTTGGTGTAGGATAATTGCAACTCCGATTGTTGCACTTGTGTTTCCGCCTGCTTCTTTTCCGCGGAAGCGGTCGCGTATTGCGCGGCTGCCAGGCGGACCTGCGCTTCCTGTGAAGCGACCCTTTTCGAGGCCGATTCCATGTTGGCCCCGGCGCTTTTCGCCTGCGCGGCCGAAGCGTCGTACTCGCGGCGATCAATGACGTGAGTCTTGTACAGCTGCTCGTTACGAGTGAAATCGGACACGGCGTTTTCTGCTGTTGCCTGGGTGCTCGCCAGATCCGCTTTGACCTGTCCCAACCCGGCTTGCGCGACGTTTTGTTGCGCTTCGGCTTCGATCAGCTTGCTTTGCGCCGACGCCAGGCTGGCCACCGCGCTCGCGAGACCGACTTCGTAGTCGCGCGGATCCAATTCAACTAAGAGGTCGCCCCGTTTGACTTGATAGTTGTCGTCAAAATGAACGGCTTTCGCATGCGCCGAAATCTTTGGGCTGACCTGGATCATATGCGCTTCAATGGCCGCATCGTCGGTCGTTTCATAACCGGCGTTGCTGATATACCAATAGGTCGCGGCGGCCAGGATCAATGCGCCAATGGCAAGGAGAAACACGCCTCGACGACCAAACCGTTTCGGTTCTCGGTTGTTCACGCTGGCAACTGCGGCGCGGCCGGCTGGCGCCGGCCGATCCTGGTTGGTAGTTTTGAGGTCAGCAGGTAAGGTTGCACTTGTTGAAACACTCATAGGGCAGAAGAAAGTTATGGAACTTAGACTAGAAAGATTAGGATCGGGGTGCACGCCGAGTGAGTTCTGCAATACCCGCCAATGAAAATCGGGTAACGTGTTCTGCAATCTCGGTGATCTCCTCCTTGCCGATCTTAAAATCAGGATTCAACCGTTCGATAATCGGCTGGCCCTGCAGCAAATAGTGACACTGACCCATCACGCTAATCGAGATAAGACTCAATTGACGTTGGCTGAGCTTATCGCCGGTCAGTTCGCGCAAGGTCGGAAGGAGGAATTCATTTCGAAACGGACGGATATTCTTTTCGACTAATTCGTCGAGCGCGCTGGTCGGGTTAGCCATCTCGCGAGCCATCAACCGCCGTTTCCAAGCTGCCCGGTCCGGGTCGAGCAAGTATTCGAGGAAATGATAGATCAGACTACGGAGCCGTTGCTCTGGTGAGTCGGGCGCCTCGGCGATCACCTCGCGCCAAGCGGCACGAGCGGAGCACGCATCCACCACCACGCGCGTATAGAGCTCCGCCTTATCTCGAAAATGATAGTTGACCGCCGCGACGTTGACCCCGGCACGTTCCGTGATTGCGCGAATGGTCGCACCCTCAAAGCCTTGCTCGGCGAAGACTTCGCCGGCCGCGCCAAGAATTTTATCGCGCGTATTTTCCTGGCTGAGTTCAGGTGCTGCACCCTTTTTATCTCGGACGATCATGCCGAAACATTTAAACATATGTTTGAAACAGTCAAGTGAAACATTTGTTTAGATGGCTGTTTAAATCACCAAACGCGCGCTCGCCAGGCAATCGCGCGTCCCCTTGAGCTTTTTGCGCGACAAAGTCCGGCCCGAGAAAGTATATTCCTTCCTGCCATGCGGAACATCAGTCCGATCCGAGAATGGAGGTGGGTGCTGGCGGTGTTGATTTTGATACCGGCTTGGCAGCCCTCCGCTTACGCGCAACGTGCCCTCAATTTCAGCCCCAAGGTCTTGGAGGTTCTGAAGACGCCCCCTTTGGAGATTAAGGACGACGAGGATCCGCTCTTGCGACTGAAAAAAGAACGGTTCAACGCCGCGTTGAATGAGGCGAAAGCGCGCTTTGACCTGTACAAGCGCGGATTGACCAAGTTGCCTGATCTGATCGAGGTAGGCGAAAGGCTTTTCAGTGCTGAGGCCGGCCTGTACGACAAGCCGGAGGACCGAGCACGGATCCTGCAACGTCAGCTGGACGTCTATACCGAAGCGGAACAGAATCTCGAAAAGCAGGTGAAAGAGGGGCTCGCGACACAAGCCGATCTGGAACGGCTGCGCTACAACAAGGCGTCACTCGAAATCGACCTCTTAACTGCTAAGCGTGAGATGTCGCAGCCACAACCTTCTCCACAACCTTCTCCACAACCTTCTCCACAACCTTCTCCCCAGCCGTCCCCATTGTGACTCGGTTGGCGACGTTTTTTCTCCGGACCGAACTTTGCAATTATGCCTGAAATTCTAGGATTGAGTGGCAGTCTCCGACGCGCATCTGTCAACTCGATGCTGCTTCGCGCCGCCTCGCAACTGGCGCCGGCCGGGACTACCATCGAAATCGCCTCCATCCGCGGGATTCCGTTGTACGACGGCGACGTCGAAGAGGCCGAGGGAATTCCACCGACGGTGCAGGAACTGAAGAGGAGGATCGCCGCAACCGACGGTCTCTTGATCGTCACGCCCGAATACAACAATTCGATTCCGGGCGTCCTGAAGAATGCAATTGATTGGCTGTCCAGACCTCCTGAAGACATCCGCAGCGTGTTTGGCGCCCGGCCCGTGGCAATCATCGGTGCAACTCCCGGACAAGGCAGCACCGCCCTGGCACAGACCGCATGGCTTCCGGTTTTGCGGACGCTCGGTACAGCCCCTTGGTTCGGCAGTCGGGTGATGGTATCGAATGCCGACGAGGTGTTCGATAGCGAGGGAAAAATCATCGACGAGAAAACAAGGAAGCGGCTCGAAGCCTTCATAAATGGGTTCGCCGCTTTTGTGTCCGAGCGCCGCGGGTGAAGCGTAATTGCGGGTGGATGCGTGTTTCCCGGTGCCGATAGCCGTTTCTCAGTGGCCGTGGCGGTGATGAATATCCGGTACGTGAAGGTGGCTATGTAACATTGGCTTGTGCCGGTGCCAATGAGAATGCGGTTCGCCGGGCGGATCGGTTTGGATGTGCTCATGTTGATGGTGTTGATCGTGGCGATGACGATGTTCGTGTTCCAGCGCTTCATGGAAATGGTCATGCTCATGATGCTCGGTCAAATGCAGCCAAACCCCGAAAGCCATCAGCAAAAGCGCGGGCCAGAAGAGAAGCGGCGGCATTTCGCGAAGTAGAAAAAGCGAGAGCATGACTCCGATAAACGGCGCCGTCGAAAAGTAAGCACCGGTACGTGCCGTGCCCAAATCACGTAAAGCCAAGACAAAGCAGGTGAGGCTAACCCCGTAGCTCAGGAAACCAAGTAATCCGGCGCCGGCCAGCAGGCTGGCGGGGGCCGATTTTCCGCTGATCATCAAACCGATGAGAAGATTGGCTGTTCCAGCGCTTAGCCCCTTCAACATTGCGATCTGCACAGGATCGGCTCCCGAAACCCTGCGAGTGAGGTTGTTATCAATCGCCCAACAGAAACAGGCGCCAATAATCGCCAACGCTCCCCACGAAAGGCCAAGGGCCTCGTCCGGGTCGCAGGTCAGCAGCACTCCGCCCGCGACGATGGCGATCACTCCCAGGAGAATACGCCGGTCAAAATTCTCGCGAAAGACAAACCAGGCAAGCAACGCGGTCAGCACACCTTCCAGGTTGAGCAGTAAAGAGGTGCTTGAGGCGGGTGTGGTGGCTAAACCGATCATCAGCAAGACCGGGGCGACCACTCCGCCCGAGAAAATTGCTCCAATGAGCCATGGCCAATCAGAGTGCCCCAGGGCAGGCTCTGTTTTCCCAGCCTTCCGGCGAAATCGTCCGACTAACCGCCAAAGCGCCAATCCAAGGCCGGATCCCAGGTAAAGTGCACCTGCTAACTCCATCGGAGATAAGGTGCGAAGAAAGATCTTGGCCACCGGTGCGCTCGCACCGAATAACAGCGCCGCCAGCAGAGCGTTCCGCGCGCCAGCAGAAAAGTTCCCGAATTTCATCGGTTCGCTAGCATCAATTATGGACGTTAAACCCCGCTCGTCTGAAAAAAGGAGTTATCGCCGGGGGCGCGACGCCGGTTTTATACTAGGCAACGAACGACACTTTCATCGCTTTTTGACGATCTGAGGCCAGTTCGAAGGCAGTCGTGGCCTCCGGAAATTTGTATGCCCCGCTTAAGATAGGCGCGACATCGATCCTGCCGGCGATCACCGCATCGACTGCCCATTGGAACTCCTCGTGAAAACGGAAGGTCCCTGCGATTTCCAGTTCTTTTGCAGTCACCTTGTTCACGGGCACATTTGAACTGCCGGGCGGCAAAAGGCCCACTTGCACGATGCGGCCGCCGGGCCTCGTCGCGTCGATGCAGTTTTCCAAGCCTCGAGCATTGCCCGAAACCTCAATTGCCACGTCAAACCATCCACCTTCCCTTGTGAACATCTCGAACTCCGAGCTCGGCGCTCCGACGTTCACCACCTGGGTCGCCCCCATCCGTTCCGCGATCCTGAGCGGTTCGTCAAAAAGGTCGGTCACGACGATTTGGGCGGCACCAGCCAATCGCACCGCTCCGACGGCCAGGACACCAATGGGACCGGACCCTGTCACCAAGACTCGCCGGCCGAGAATATTCCCCGCTCGTGCCACTGCATGCAGGGTCACCGCAAAGGGCTCCGCACAAGCCGCCAACCGGTACGAAAGAGAATCTGGAATCGGAACGCACTGATGTTCCGAAGCGGTGAACAGCTCAGCGAACGCGCCCTGCACATGCGGAAAGCGGGCTGCGCTGCCGAAAAAGCGGACGTTCCTGCACAAATTGGATTTGCCCGACAAACAGTAGTCGCAGGTCAGGCAGGCTCTGGTCGGATTCACCGCGACGCGTTGACCGACCCGAACCTTTGTCACATTTCGCCCCACTTCAACGATTTCTCCAGCCACTTCGTGGCCGAGCACCATCGGTTCACGCAGAGCAAAGTCGCCTACACGCCCTCGGTGATAGTAATGCAGGTCGGATCCGCAAATCCCGCCGGCGCCAAACCGAACTAAAACCTCGGTCTCCTCCGGCCGCGGCTCCGGGCGCTCTTCAATTTTGAGGTCTTTGGCTCCATGGATGACACACGCTATCATGATGTCAGATACTGCCTCTTTTCCCGGCAGCAACTCCGAATCCAATTTCCTAAACCCCAATTCCCCATGCGCAAGAACCTCTTCGATCTCGCACGACGCCGTATCCTGGTCACCGGGTCCAATGGCGGTATCGGTCACAGCCTCGCTCTCGGTCTCGCACAACACGGCGCCACCGTCATTCTCAATGGCCGGCGCGCAGATAAGCTTCATGCTGCGGCAGAACTCCTGCGTCAACAAGGCTTAAGCGCCGAGGAAGCGCGCTTCGACATTACCAACGAGGCCGAAGTCGCAGAGGCGTTTGATATTCTCGACTCCCAGGGCGGCGTGGATGTGCTCATTAACAACGCCGGCATCCAACGCAGGATCAGCCTCGAAAAAGTGGACTTGGGCACATGGAACGAGGTGCTTCTGACCAACCTCACCAGCGCCATGCTCGTCTCCCGGGAAGCCTCCAAACGGATGATCCGCAAGCGTGCCGGCAAGATCATCAATATCTGCTCACTGATGAGCGAAGTCGGCCGCACCACCACCGGACCCTACACCGCAGCCAAAGGAGGTTTGAAAATGCTGACGAAGGCGATGTGCGCGGACTGGGCGCAATACAATATTCAGATCAACGCCATCGGGCCGGGGTATTTCATTACCGAGATGACCCAGGTGCTGGCCGATAATCCGGAATTTGATGCCTGGGTCAAAGGCAGAACCCCGGCACAACGATGGGGCAAACCCGAAGAACTGGTCGGATCCGCGGTGTTCCTCAGCGCGGAAGCATCCGACTTCGTCAATGGACAGATACTCTATATAGACGGCGGGATGATTTCGGTTCTTTGAGCCGGCGCCGTTCGGCGTTCGGCGTTCGGCGTTCGGCGTTCGGCGTTTGGCGGCGCTCGAGGGTGCAAATCGTTCAGAACGCCCACTGACACTGACAACTTCTTCAGGTGTCGCTTATCTTGGTGGTATGCCTTACTTGTCAATTCAAACGAACAGCATATTGCGCGAGGAACAGCAAACTGCGCTCCTGGACGCGGCGTCGAAGATTGTCGCGTCACAGTTGGACAAGCCGGAGAATAAAGTCATGGCCAGCTTTGTGCCTGCGGCGCGAATGAGATTCGCCGGCGAGGAAAGCCCCACGGCATTTCTCGAGTTAAGCAGCATCGGGGTTCCGGACTCAAAACGGAACCCTCTCGTAGCAGCATTGACCGATCTGGTTGCGCAGAGCTGCGAGATCAAGACAGACAGGATCTTTGTTGTCCTGGCTGATATCCCATCACGTTTCTGGAGTTCGAACGGCGCAACTATCGGATAGCGGCGGCGTGCGGCGGCGTTCGGCACAGCGGCCGGGTTGGAAAGATTCCACGAGAATAAAGCAAAGCTCGACGCTTCGTCTTGGAATTGGCGAGGGTGCTCGCACAACTTCACCGATAACCATCTCGCCACGCCGCCGAACGCCGGTTGCCGGTTGCCGGCCGCCTCACTGAAAGGTCATGACCTGCCGAATAGATTTGCCATCCGCCAATCGATCAAATGCTTCGTTCAATCCTTCGAGTGAAACAATCTCGCTCAGAAGCTTATCGACGGGAAGTTTGCCTCGCTGGTAGAGGGAAATGTATCGCGGTACATCCCGCGCCGGAACACAGGAGCCCAGGTAGCTTCCTTTCACGGTGCGTTCCTCCGCGGCCAACAAAACGGCGGGAATGGAGAATCGATGCTCAGGATGTGGGAGGCTGGCGGTGACCGTCGTGCCTCCACGTTTGGTGATATCGAAAGCCAATTGCAAAGCGGGCACTGAACTCGCCATCTCAAGTGCGAATTCCACGCCACCGTTGGTAAGATCGCGAACCTCTTTGATGATGTCCGGGCCCACCTTGACCGTCCTGGTCGCTCCCAGGCGCGAGGCGAACTCGAGTTTTTGGGGATTCGTGTCGACGGCAATGATCTCCCCAGCGCCCACCAGGTTGGCGGCCAAAAGAGCGCTTAGGCCGACTCCTCCCAGACCGACTACGGCAACGGAGCAGCCTGCGGGCACCTTCGCCGTGTTAATCACCGCGCCGACGCCGGTAAGAACCGCGCAGCCAAACAATGCCGCTTCATGGGCAGGCAAAGAGGCATCCACTTTGATCGCGGAACGCCGGGACACCACAGCATATTCGGCGTATCCGGATACCCCGATATGATGATAAATCGGGTGATCGTGAAACCGGAGACGCCGTTCCCCGGAGAGCAGTGTTCCGGCGCCGTTGGCGCGGGCGCCCGGTTCGCAAAGGGCCGGACGGCCTTCCATGCAGGGAAGACAGTTCCCACAGGAGGGAACAAAAGTCAGCACCACTTGATCGCCCGGCTTGAGGTCGGTCACCCCGGCACCGCATTCCAAAACTTCGCCGGCCGCTTCGTGTCCCAGAACCATCGGCATTGGTCTTGGCCGATCGCCGTTGACGACCGATAGATCCGAATGGCACAACCCGGTTGCTTTGATCTTAATCAACAATTCTCCAGGTCCGGGCGGGGCAAGATCAACATCCTCCACCACCAATGGCTTCGAATTCGCATAGGGACGAGCACGTCCCATCTCGTTCAGAATCGCTGCTTTCATTTGTTTTCGGGGGGGTGCAAAGGCATTATCCTGGGAGAAACTCCCATCACGGTAACCGAATATTCGGAGAAAAAAACCGCAATCAACGACCCCAGAATATCCTATGACAGACCTTCGTTTGTACATGTTTCAGTGCGGCTCGCTGAAGTGCAAGCTGCACAACATCAAAATGAATCAGGGCCTCAACGAACCGTATGAAATTCCGGTCCCCTGGTTTTTGATTCAACATCCGAAAGGAAATGTCGTGATTGACGGCGGCAACGCGGTTGAATGCGTCGCCGACCCCTACGCCCATTGGGGTTCGATTACCGACGTTTATTATCCCGTGATGACCGAAGAGCAAGGATGTGTCAATGAGCTGGCACGCTTGGGCATCGATCCAACGAGCATTTCGTACGTGTTGTTTTCTCATCTGCATCTCGATCACACAGGCGCGGCGGGACGCTTCCCTGAGGCGCTCCACATCGTTCAACGCGCGGAGTACGAGTACGCTTTTACACCCGACTGGTTCGCGGGCGCCGGCTATATTCGGAAAGACTTCGATCGACCGGGCCTGCGCTGGCATTTCCTGGAGGGAACCGCGACGGACCACTACGATTTGTTCGGCGATGGCACAGTGAAAATGATTTTCACGCCGGGCCACGCTCCCGGCCATCAATCTTTCCTGATCAACTTGCCGAAAAGTGGGCCCATCCTCCTGACCATCGACGCGGCTTATACGCTTGATCACTGGAACGAGAAGGCACTGCCCGGATTTCTTGCCTCCACGGTCGACACAGTGCGTTCGGTCCGAAAACTCCATCAAGTGGCGCGCCAGACAGGAGCGATGATTGTCACCGGACATGACCCGGACGCGTGGCCGAAATTCAAAAAGGCGCCTCAGTCCTACGACTAAAG
>Ga0210395_10004595_pt1 | contig 10606 bp, 8 predicted proteins | sample IncBWH4OmetaG_FD_150861 | JGI IMG/M metagenome (GOLD analysis project Ga0210395, IMG submission 150861) | Forest soil microbial communities from Barre Woods Harvard Forest LTER site, Petersham, Massachusetts, United States - Inc-BW-H-4-O ...
CCTGATCGGCGACGGCGCGCTCGACATCGAGCGTGCCAGCGGCGGCAGGCTCGGTCCCGGCATCGACATACTCACGGATCTTTCAGAGCGCGCCGACCTGCTCGCGCTGGCGGACGAGGCTGATCTCAGCACGGCGGTTGCCTTCGAGGAGAGCGACCTCGGGCCGGTGGCAAGGCCCGGAAAGGTCATCGGCATCGCCCTGAACTACCGGGACCACGCCGAGGAGTCTGGTCTCCCCGTTCCCGAGGATCCCACCGTCTTCGCCAAATTCCCGTCCTCCGTGATCGGCCCGTACGACGACGTGATTATCGGGGCCGAGTTGAACCGCGTGGACTACGAGGCGGAGGTGGTCGTCGCCATCGGGACGCGGCTGCGGGATGTCGGGCCGGATGCCGTCTGGGCCGGTATCGCCGGCGTTACGGTAGGCCAGGACATCACCGACCGGCGGGAGCAGTGGCGCAAGCCGCTGAGCCAGTTCACGCTGGCGAAGTCGTACGACACGTTCAGTCCGTGCGGGCCGGTGCTGGCCACACTCGACGAGTTCAGCGACCCGGACGACATCCAGATCATCGGGAGCATCGACGACGTCGAAGTGCAGCGCGGGCGGACATCAGATCTGATATTCAGCGTTCCGGTGCTCGTGTCGTGGTTGTCGCGCTGGGTCACTCTCGAACCAGGCGATCTCATCTACACAGGGACTCCAGCCGGATGCGGCGTCCGGCGTACGCCGCGGTTGTACCTCGCCGACGGCATGACCATAACCACGCAGATCCCCGAGGTCGGAATCATGCGGAACCGGGTGACGGCGAAGTAGTGCAATCCGGAATGGAGTAATCGTGACTGCTGAGATGCCCGCCGCCGCAGCACCAACTGTGGTCCATCCGGCCCAGGCACGGCGCTTGCTGATCAGCGGCAAGCCGTCGGTGCTGCTGGAGAGCCTGGCAGCGGGCGGTTCGCTGTGCATCTTCGAGCAGAGCGTCGGCCCCAAGATCCTCGGCATGCCGCACACGCACAGGCATGAGGACCAGGTGGTCTACGTGGTAGAGGGCGAGATCGGGCACCGCATCGGCGATCAGGATCTGTTCGCGGAGGCCGGATCGGTCGTGTTCAAGCCGCGAGGGATAACGCACGCACTGTTCAACCGAACCAACGAGCCAGCCAGGATCCTCGAGATCACCGTTCCCGGACGGCTGCTGGAGTATTTCGACGCTGTCGACGCGCTGGCCCGTTCCGCAGAGCGGCCGTCGCCGGAGGTGGTGAACCAACTCGCCCGGCAGTACGGACTGAGCTTCGAGGACGGGCTCATCCCCGCGATCGAGGATCAGCATGGCGTGGCTTGGCCGGGCGGCCGGCGCGCTCAGCGGCCCCGGTCATGACCCCGGCGGCCGTTGCGGCTTCGCGGCTTTCGCGAACTAGCACGCAGGCATAGGCGTCGGGGGCGGGCGCAGGTCAATCTGAAGGTATCCGCCCGGAGGCTAATTCACCCCAGTTGAATTGCGGGGGCCTTGCGCAAGGGTGGCTGGAGAGGGCGGCGGGGGGCCGTGCCATGGCGAGTCAGGGCTCTACAAGGGCGACGTGTTATTCATTCGATACTTGACCGTCAAGCTCCAAACGATATAATTTAAAGATGGCGCCGCAGTGCCGAGAACTATCGGGAGGTTGGCCGATGCGGGTGGCTGTCTAAAACGTAACAGCGGGTAGGGCTACCGGCCCCTGCCTTTTAGTGCGGAGTCGCGGAAGGTTCCTGACTTATCTGTCCGCGGCTCACTGAAAAGACGCGCAGTTAAACAAGGCGGCGGTCTGACGCGTGCCGTTTTGCCTCGTCGGCCAGTGGGGCCAGAACCGAGATCACAGACCCAAGGGAGGGCAATGTGCATAGATCGGTCCATGTTCGAATAACCGCCAGTGCGGCCGCAGCCGCAGCATGTCTGGTGCTCGGCGCCTGTAGCAGTAATTCCAGTTCGGGTAACTCGTCCGGCGGCACCACATACCCAGTCGGATTCGCGGTGTCTTTGACTGGCCCCTACGGCATCTATGGCGTCCCGGAGCAGAAAGGTGCCGAGCTAGCCGTTGACGAGCTCAACTCGTCCCACTATCTCGGCCAGTCCCAGCTTAAGCTCACGACGGCAGACGACCAGAGCACTGTGGCGAATGCGATTTCGGCGTACAAGACACTCGCTTCAGACGGCTCGATTGGCATTCTCTACGGTTTCACGACCCCGCTCACCACGCCGCTGACCCAGCTGGCCGTGTCCATGAAGATCCCGTCCATCGTCACCGGGGCGACCGGCGAGGGGGTGACCGCTGTACCGTACGCATACCGGACCGTCTACCTGCCCGAGGCGGCCGGCGGGATATATGACCAGTCCATCGACGCTGCCGCGACGAACTGGAAGCCGAGTACGGCAGTGATCGTCTACGACAGCGATAGCGATTCCTTCAGCGGGCCGGTCGAGCAGCTATGGGTGAATGGCGCGAATCGCAACCATATCAAGGTGCTCTCCCAGATAGCTGTGCTGTCCTCAGCGACCGACCTGTCGAGCGTGGCAACCACGATTGTCCATGATAATCCCGACCTGGTGATCGCCGACACGCAGGCGAATGGGACAGCCAATCTCATGAGGGGCTTGTCGCAGTTCGGCTACAAGGGGCATGTGCTCACGAACTATGGCGTGGACTCCAAGGGCGCGTTCAATATCGGGGGTGCGGCCATGGCCGGAGTGACCTGGGCGCCGGTGTTCAGTGTCCTGTCAAAGAACCCGGTATCGCAGGAATTCGTGAAGGCATACGAAGCAAAGTACGGTTCCGCGCCGGACCAGTTCGCCGCTGAAGGGTACAATTCGATCAACTTCCTGGCGCTGGGCATAAAGGACGCGCAGGGTAAGGGAAGCGTCACTCGGGCCTCGCTGGCTACTGCCCTGAACGGGATCAAGTCATGGCAGAGCACTAATGGGGACTTCACGATGAGCGATGGCGCCGCAATATATTCCGGGAAGGCCATCTTCGTACAATGGAATGCCAACGGAACGCAATCCGTTGTGTGGGGCCAAGGCCAGTGAGGTCATGATGGCATTCTCGTAGGCGATTCCCGGAGGGGCCCGGATGGCACTGAAAGGCCGCCGTATCCCTTCCGGGGTCGGCCTCTGCGGTTGACGGGTCGGCGACGGACGCAAAGGAGTCCGCATATGGAGCTGTTCTTCCAGCAGACCATCAATGGGCTTGGCCAGGGCGCGATTATCGTCGTGTTCGCGATAGGTTTCAGCTTTATCTTCTCCAACCTCGGAATACTGAATGTGGCCCAGGGGACATTTGCGACCTGGGGTGCGATCGTCGCCTATTACTTGTGCGTGGACGCGCACCTGCCGATCTGGCTTTGCGCCGTGGTGGGTGCGCTTGCGATCGGCGCCCTGGGCGTCGCGGTGGACATCATCTGCTTCGCACCGTTGCGGCACCGTAGCACCGGGCTGTTCGCCCCGCTCATCTCGAGCATCGGCGCCTGGATCGTGCTGTTGAACGTCGCCCAGATAGTGATCGGGGCGAATACCAACGGGTTTCCCAGTGGCGCGGTGCCGAAGCTGGTGATCCACGTGTTCGGCCTCTACATCACATCGATGGTCGCCATCGACGTTGCCGTTGCGATAGTCGTGGCAGTCGTCATGGGGCTGCTGCTCAATAGGACCCGGTTCGGTGCGAGCGTGCGCGCGATCGGACTAGACGAGCGCACGATAGCCATCGCGGGCATCAACACCCGCGTGGTGGCGCTGTCCACCGCGTTCCTCGCCGCCGCCATGTCTGGTCTGGCCGGGGTGCTGAGCGGACTCACCGACAACGTCATCACGTATAACTTCGGTGAGTCGCTGCTCATCGTGGGCTTCGCGGCCGTGGTCGTAGGCGGGGTTGGCAGCCTGGGCGGATGCGTGCTCGGCGGCTTCGCGTTCGGGCTCATTCAGGTCTACAGCGAGCAGTACGTCTCCTCAGCCTTCAGCGACGCCATCACGTACTCGGTCCTGCTGCTCGCGCTTATCGTGCGGCCACGCGGCCTCTTCGGCCGGACGCTGGAGGCCCGCGCGTGAACGGCCAGTACCGGTCGGGCGCGGTGGGCGAGCCTCCCGCTGCTCGACGTGGAGGCGGCAGATGAGCCTGTCGGCCTGGGAATCGAACGTACAGCTTGCGATCGTCTACGCGATCTTTGCGCTGTCGCTCTACGCGCCGTTGTCGGCTGGTGTGCTGAGCGTCGCGTCGGTGAGCTCCGGGGCGCTGGGCGGGTTCTTGCTCGCCGTGATGATGCCGGCCTCGGGTGTTGCCTCGATCTACACATTGCTGCTCGCGGCTCTGATCGGCGGGGCAGCCGCGTTCATCATGTCCTTTGTGCTGCTCCGGCTCGACAGTCACTACCTCGCGTTCGCGACGATTGCGCTGATCCTGGTCACCTACGTGGTGGTCCTCAATGCGTCGTCTGTTACCGGGGGCGCGGTAGGACGGGTCGCCGCCGGTACCCTGGGCTGGGCATACCTGTGCGTCGCGCTCGTCGTGTGCTGCTGGACGTTCGCTCGTATCCGGCTGTCACGTACCGGGCTCGCGGCCACGGTCGTCCGCGCGGACCCGCTCGTCGCCAGCGGCATAGGCATCAACCCGCGGCACATACAGCGCGCGCTCTTTACCGTCGGGGGCACTGTGGCCGGCGTCGCCGGAGCGCTGCTGGCCAGCTTGCTGGAATACGTTGATCCAACGACCTTCTACACGCCGCTGGCTTTCACCTCGCTCGCGGCGGTTGTGCTTGGCGGCGCCTATTACTGGCAAGGGGCGGTCATCGGGGCCTTCGTCTTCACCTTGCTCCCGTATCTCCTCCAGGAGTACTTCTCCGCCAATCTCGACCAGGTGGCTGACGGCGTCGTCATCATCGCCATCGTCATCTTCTTCCCCGGGGGGCTCATCGAGATGGGGAAGTGGATCCGGCTGCCGGAGCTGGGCAGGCTGGCCGCGGTTGGACCTGGCCGGCCTGCCGCTGGCCAGGTCCTTGACACGGAGAAAGCCCAGCCGACGTCCCTCCCCGCCGGGACAGCCGGGACGGTCCAACGCGGTCGGCCAGACCTGGCCCAGTACACAGCGAGGAAGGAACACGACGGGGCGGCGCTCGAGGTCCGGTCCCTGACGAAGATCTTTGGCGGATTGCGGGCGGTGGACGGGCTGAGCCTCGCCGTGCCAACCGGGTCCATCTTTGGGGTGCTCGGGCCCAACGGCGCTGGCAAGACGACGTTTATCAACCTGCTGAGCGGCGTCCTGCCGCCCGACGAGGGGGCGACGATCGTGCTGGGCCAAGAGACTACGGGGTGGCCGGCGTATCGTGTGGCCCGGCTCGGGCTTGCGCGCACGTATCAGAACATCAGGCTGTCGCAAGGCCTGTCGGTGCTTGAGACGATCATGTCCGGGAGCTACTCGCGTCAGCGGTCGACCATGGCTGCGGCGGTCGCGGCGCTCCCGGGTGAGCGCAGGGAGCGCAGGGCGTGCGCGGACGAGGCACGCCACCTCATGGAAGTCGTGGGGATGTCGGCGGCGGAGGATCGCCGCGCCGCTACCCTCGCGTATGGCGAGCAGCGGCGGGTCGAGATAGCGCGGGCGCTCGCTTCACATCCGGCGATACTGCTTCTCGACGAGCCCACTGCCGGAATGAATGCGCAGGAATCGGCGCAACTCGGCGAATTGCTCCGGAGCCTGTCTGGCCAGGGAATTACGATCGTCCTGATCGAACACAATATACGGCTGGTATCTGAATTCTGCACTCATGCCGCGGTAATGCATTCGGGATCGCTCATCGCTACCGGGCGTCCGGACGATTGTCTCGCGCAGGAGGAAGTCCAATTGGCTTACTTTGGTAGGAGGTCAGATGCTGAGCGTCTCGAATCTCTGCGTATCCTACGGAGCGATCCGGGCGACTAGGGGGATCTCCTTCGAAGTGCCCGACGGTCAGCTCGTGTCGCTGGTTGGCGCAAACGGCGCAGGAAAGTCGTCGACGCTCAATGCGATTGGCGGGCTCGTGCGCCCGCAGCAGGGCGAGATACGGCTGGGCGGGAAGGCGGTGACCGGCCGCCCGGCTTACTCCCTGGTGCGGTTGGGCATCAGTCTCGTGCCGGAAGGCAGGATGGTCGCGGCCGGGCTGACCGTGCAGGAGAACCTCCTGCAGTGCCGCCAGCGCCGGCGCTGCACTGCAGCGAATTTCCAGATTGAGCTCGACCGGGTATTCGGGCTCTTTCCCAAGCTCTATGAGCGGCGCACGCAGAAGGCCGGCTCGCTGAGTGGCGGTGAACAGCAAATGCTGGCGATTTCCCGCGCGCTCGTGACACAACCGCGTGTGCTGATGCTTGACGAGCCCTCCATGGGATTGGCGCCTGCACTGGTGGATGCCGTGTTTGGCGTCATCCTGGCAATTCACGATAGCGGCCAGACCATACTAATGGTCGAGCAGAACGTAGAACTGGCCCTGGAATCATCCGACTACATGCTCGTGCTTCAGCGAGGCGAGATCGCGGCCCAGGGCACCCCGGCCGAACTGCGGGGTACCGGTGATCTCATCACGGCTTTCATGGGCTGAGGACCATGGACCATGGGAGGAGGGGATGCTTATGTGGGCCCAGGTGCTGGTCGCGCCCGGACGCTTCGAACTCCGGCGGGCCGCCGCGCCAAGCGCGGCGGACGTCGGCGACGGCGAGGTGCTGATCCGGACGCTCGCCGGCGGCATCTGCGGGAGCGACCTGCCGTACTTCCTGGGCGGCCGTCAGCTTCCGTGGCCCGGGGTCGTGGTCTACGACCGGATAGACATCCCCGGATACCCGCTGCACGAAATCGTCGGTGAGGTGGTCGCGTCAAGGTTCCCAGGCATCGAGACCGGCCGGCGCGTGGTCGGCTGGATCTCGCGCTTCAACGGCCTGGCGGAATACGTGATCGGCAGCGGAGACGAGTTGCAGTACTATGACCCGTCGCTGCCCAGCCATGTCGCGGTCATGCTGCAGCCACTGGCTTGCGTGCTCTATGCCTTCGAACGCATGCCGGCGGTACGGGATCTGGACGTCGCGGTGATCGGCCAGGGGCCGATCGGGACGCTGTTCAGCCATGTGGCCAAGGCCATGGGCGCACGCCGGGTGACCGGGATCGACCGCGTCGATCGGCCGGCCGAGAGCGCCGTATTCGGCGTCGATGACTTCGTGCGCCAGTCGAGCGACCGATGGGCCGCGGACCTCGATGACGACCTGCGGCCCCAACTCGTCATCGAGGCCGTCGGGCATCAGATGTCGACGGTGCAACACGCGGTGCACGCCGTCGGCCGCTCGGGTTACGTGTTCTGTTTCGGCGTACCGGACGATCCGACCTACCCCTTCCCGATGGCGGAGTTCGTCAGGAAGGACCTGACGATGTCGGCCGGTGCGACCAGAGAACGGCGCCGCATGTTGTCCGCCGCTGATGCCTATCTCCGGGCACATCCCGCCCTCCGCCAGGTCTATGTCACAGACGTGTTCGCGGCCGTGGACGCTCAGGGCGCTTACGAAATGGCCGTCCAGCGGGCGGCGGGGCACCTGAAGGTCGTGGTCAGCATGGAGTCGCCGTGAGAGTGCATGAAGCGATCGCCCGGGCACTGCACGATAGTGGGGTATCGACCATATTCGGGCTGATGGGCATTGGGAACATGCTGCACATCACCGACTTCGCCGAGGCTCACGGTGGACGTTTCGTCAACGCGGTCGCTGAGGGCGGGGCCGTCGCGATGGCAGACGGGTTTTCCCGGGCGAGCGGCAGTGTCGGAGTCGTCACCGTCGCCCAGGGGCCGGCATTCACCAACACCCTGACCGCCTTGACCGAAGCGGCCCGCGCTCGCAGTTCGCTCGTGGTGCTGACCGGAAGGACGCCAGACCGCAGGCATGAGCCTCAGCGGTTCGACATCGGCGCGGCGACGCTGACCACGGGCGCCAGGTACCACCTCGTCCTGTCCGCGGACCATGTGGTAGATGACGTGATGCGGGCGATTGCCGAGACGGCGGCCAGTCACGTACCGGTGGTGCTCGACATCCCCGTTCCGATGCAGGATCTTCCGGTCGAGTACGCTCCGGCAGGGAACTGGGCCAAGCCCCCGCAGCCGACGGTGCCCGGTGACGATGCGCTCGACACCGCGCTCGGAATCCTGGCGGGCGCGCGGCGGCCGATCATTCTCGCTGGCCGGGGCGCGGCGATGGCGCGGGCCCGCACGGAACTCGAGGAACTGGGGGCGGCACTCGGCGCGCCGCTGGCGACCACCCTGCTCGCCAAGGGGCTATTCGACGGCCTGCCGTTCAACATAGGCATGATCGGCACGGTCGGTACCGTGACTGGCCTCGACATCTTCCGGCGCGCCGATTGCGTCGGGGTTTTCGGTGCCGAGCTCAACCGCTTCACGACGGCCGATGGCGCGTTGCTGTCAGGTAAGGCCGTCGTGCAGTGCGACGCCGATCCGGCCCGGCTGGGGCTGCATTATCCGGCGACCGCCTACCTGGCCGGGGACGCGCGACAGACGGCGCGGGCCATGACCGGGCACCTGGTCACGAGCGGTCATCGCCCGTCGTCGTTCCGGTCTGAGCGCCTCGCCGAGGAGATCAGGGAATCCCAGGCCGGGGCCGATTTCGTCGACACGAGCAGCGATCGCACGATCGATGCCCGCACCGCGATGGTCCGGCTCGACGCGCTCGTCCCCGAGGACCGGCTGCTGGTGACCGACTGCGGGCGTTTCATGTACGCACCCTGGCGCTACCTGAGGGTCGCCAGCCCCGCCGATTTCACCCATACGGCGAGCTTCGGTTCCATCGGCTTCGGGGTTCCCTTTGCCGTCGGCATGGCAGCGGCGCGGCCCGCCCGGACCGTGCTCGGCGTGGTCGGAGACGGAGGCGGCATGATGGGCCTGCTCGAATTCAGCACGGCCGTGCGGTTCCGCTTGCCGGTGGTCATCGTCGTCCTTAACGACGGGTGCTACGGCGCTGAGTACAACGCTTTCCTCAGGTACGGCCGGGATCCGAAGCATTCGCTGCTCCAGTGGCCGGAGTTCGCCGAGGTGGCGAAGGCCATGGGCGGCCGGGGCCTGACCGTGCGCACGACTGCCGATCTGGAGCGGGCCGGGGCGATGATCGAGGATCGCGGGGGCCCGCTCCTCATCGACGTCAAGGTAGACCCTGCGGTGGACATCGGAGGGCTGGAGTGACGATGTGAGCGCGCCGTCACCACGTCGACGTGTCAGAAACGGATCCGTATTTCATGCGGTGAACTGAGGTTAAGATCCCCGGTCCGGTTGGGAGACCATGACGAGCTGGCCGGTTCGGACGTGCAACAGATGCAGAGGGCGTCACGGATCCAGTAATGTGACAGCTTCAAGTAGTCCGCCAGCAGGCGGGATGCTATGTCTGCGGCTGCCAGACGTGCCGCGTTCCGCCACGATACTTATGCTCCAGGTGAACGTGTATGGATGATGAGGTTAGTGGGCCGTCCTCCGATGCGCCTGAGACGAGCGCGGCTCATCGGATCGCACGCTCACGGCAATTTCCGGACCTTCTGAGGATCAAGCACCAGCAGCTCGGTTCTCAGACGGAGCGGGACCTTGACGTTATTGAATTGATTACCAATTTGACGCGCCTAAACGCCAGGCTTGTCCAGGATTTCGAAAACGCGGTGCACCGCCCGCTGAACCTGACGTGGGCAGGTTTTCGCATCCTTAACGCATTGTGGGTCTTCGACGGGCTCCAGCAGCAAGATATCGGCCGGATGTCCGGGACGTCACGTGCCAGCGTCTCCAGTGCCCTCACCACCTTGGAGACTCGCGGGCTGGTCTCCCGGCGGCGCACGGCCTCGGATCGCCGGAACGTCGACGTCTGGCTCACGCCGGACGGGATTAAGGCCCTGCACCGGGCAATCTCCGCGCAGACCCAGCGCGAGCAGGCATGGACGTCAATGCTCAGCGACGATGATGTGCGCACCCTAGTGCGGCTGCTGCGGACGCTGGTTGACCGGGAGACCCCGTCCAAGTCGCTGCCCGAGGAAGAGTAGAGCGGGGGGCGCGTTGCGCGAACCGGCTGAGGAACTCATCCCGGCCCTGGTCCGGAGCGCCGAGGTTGCGGAAAGCGTGCCCCCTCGCCATGCCCGGTGCGGCGCAGTTCAGGCATGAACAGCAGTTCAAGGGCGGCAAGCCGTCATCTATTCGATACTTGACCGTCAAGCCCCGAACGATGTATCTTGCTGAAGCGAGTTGCGGTACAGGCCACCTGTCGAGGGAGATTTGCTGTGAGTACTGAGCAGCGCTCGGCTCCAGTTCCCGAGGGGCGCGGGGCCGATCCGGCAGGCGGCGCGTTGGGTCCCCATTGTACCTTCCGCAACATCATCCGCTCTGTGTCCGGGCTCCGGTCGCTCGACGGTAGCCGGGGCATGCGGACATGAACGGGGGTGCGCCGTGGCGATGCCGGTGACCACCCAGGCGCACCGCGTGCTGGAATTCGACAACATCACGAAGGTGTACCCCAACGGCACGCGGGCCCTCGACGGGGTGAGCTTCGGTATCCGCACCGGGTCGGTGCACGGCCTAGTCGGTGCGAATGGCGCT
>Ga0210395_10004598_pt1 | contig 10604 bp, 9 predicted proteins | sample IncBWH4OmetaG_FD_150861 | JGI IMG/M metagenome (GOLD analysis project Ga0210395, IMG submission 150861) | Forest soil microbial communities from Barre Woods Harvard Forest LTER site, Petersham, Massachusetts, United States - Inc-BW-H-4-O ...
GAAAAGATCGAGACGGTGCTGATGCGGTTCACGGGCCGGGTGACGGCGTGCATCTCGAGCCAGGTTGGCTGTGCGATGGGCTGCGTTTTCTGCGCCACGGGCCAGATGGGTTACACGCGCCACCTCACGCCGGGAGAAATCGTGGCGCAGGCGGTGCACGTCGCCCGCGAACTGCGCGACCTCTCGCCTCTAGCCTCCGGCCTTTCGCCTGGGCGCGACAAGGCGAAGCCGAAGCTTCGCAATGTCGTGCTCATGGGCATGGGCGAGCCGCTGCACAACTACGACGCGGTCATGCAGGCGGTGGATATCCTGCGCGATCCCAACGGGATCTCGCTGGCCGGGCCGCGTATCACGCTCAGCACGGTCGGCGTGGTGCCCGGCATTCTCCGCCTGGCGGAGGAGAAACGCCCGTTGCATCTCGCCGTTTCGCTGCATGCCGCGACCCAGGCCGAACGCGCCGGGCTGGTGCCGGTCGCAAAAAAATGGCCACTCGATGAACTCATGGCCGCGTGCCGCCATTACTGCAAAAAAACCGAGCGCCGCATTTTTTTCGAGTGGACGCTCATCGAGGGGAAAAACGATTCGCCTGATCATGCGCGGGCCGTTGGCCGGCTGTTGCGTGGCCTGCCCGCGCAGGTGAATTTGATCCCGCTCAATCCGACCGCGGGTTATGCCGGCGCGCCCGCGCGCAGCGAGGCGGCGAAACGTTTCCAGAAAATTCTCGCCGACGAGTTTGCCCTGCCGAGCACGGTGCGCCAGCGCCGGGGCATCGACATTGCCGCCGGCTGCGGACAACTGGCGACGATTGAGCCCAAGAACGCCGATTTATTAAGGGCGTGACGACGGCCGCTGGACAGCTGGGACTTGACTGAAGCTGCTTTCATGCACGCTGTAGATTGATGCAGCGTTCAGCAGGATTGGACTTGATGCGAGCAACGGCGATAACGCTCGTTCTATTCCAGCACTTTCTCGTCTTGGTGCGCCTGCATTCACCGTGGACTCTGCCCTTTGATGACTGGGCTGCAATTGGCGTTGATATATTTTTTGCCCTAAGCGGATTTTTAATCGGAAGAATTTTACTCAAACTGGGCTCAACCGTGGTGCGGCCAAGGGAGCTGTTGAGGTTTTGGATGCGCCGCTGGTTGAGAACCCTGCCGATTTATTACGTCATGCTGCTCGTGCGGGTACTTATAGCGTTTGCGATTATATTATATCTGAAGATGGATTTGAACCTTTGGCGCCAGGTGCTCCCTTATTTGTTCTTTATGCAATCGTGGACCAGGGCGGCCCCGCTATTTTTCCAGGAAACGTGGTCGCTGACGGTGGAAGAGTGGTTTTACCTGTTATTCCCCTTGCTCTGGGTGGTGGCGATCCGCAGCGGGGTAAAGCCCTTCAGGGCCTTCGTTCTCGTTAGCGCTTTCATGTTGCTCGCATCAACGATCATGCGGTTGGTCGCCGTGCCCGGCATCCCCTTACTCTGGTTTAGCGGGATTTATCAGGTGACGATCTATCGTTTCGATAGCATCGCTTTCGGCCTATTGGCGGCGGCCTTGAGCGTGGCCTGTCCTAAAATATGGGCACGCTGGCGTTGGCTGGGCTTGGTGTTCGGGGTCGGGCTCTTGTGGCTGGATCGCCGGCTGATGCTACTCGATATAAGGTACAATGAAGTTGGATATTTGGGCGTATGGCATTGCTCGATCACGGGGCTGGGCAGTGCCTTGCTGCTGCCGTGGTGCTCCAGCGTTGAGAGATTATTTTGGCAACCCCTGCAAAGCTTGGTCGGCCTGATTTCTCGTTGGTCATATTCACTCTACTTAACGCACGGCGCCTTTATTGTTTCCGTGCAGTTTATTTTTCCGCTGCAAATCGGGCAGTCGGCCGTTTGGGCTTGGGGCATTGTGGCGGTAACGGTGGGCCTGAGTTTTGCCCTGGCCGGAGCGGTCCATCGTTGGGTGGAAAAGCCGGGGATGGCCCTGCGAGAGCGATGGAAATTCACGCGTCAGGAGCAAGCAACTTTGCTCCACGGGCAGACATCAGCGTAGGCTAAACGCTGCTCGCTGCTCCGCCCCATCATCTTTTCCGGCTGTCGATCCAGGCCAGCGTCTGCTGCGCTTGCTCGACGAGCGGGGTGGAGAGGGGCTTTACCTCGCCGCCGGGCGCGGTCAGGCCAAGCCTCGTTGCGCGGGAGCGCAGCGTGAGCGACGCGAGTGCGGCCGCCTCGGAACCCGCGGCTAGTTGGGCGGTGCCGGCGGCCAGAAAGTCCGGCGCGGCCGGCGGTGTTTTTGGCTGCAGGACCTTTTCCAGGAGGAAAAATCCGAGCGAGGCGCCGAGCGCGTCGAGCCAGGCGCTCGGCTTGGGGGGCGGCGCATAGGCGAGGCCGCGCTTTTCCGGTTCCCACTCCATGAAGGCGCGGACCGCCTCATGCAGTTGGGTCAGTTCGGCATCGGCGGTGGCGGACGTCCAGCGCAGGGCGAAGGCTTTGCGCTCGCGAAATTTTTTCATATCCCACAACCGCAGGTGCAACTCGTAGTTGCCGGCGCTGTGCTGCAGCGCACCGGTAAAGACGTAGTCGAGCTTTTCACCGTTCGTGTTCGCGAGCTGGTGGAGGTTATCGGCGGTCCATTCGGCCCCGAACAGCATCGGGCGCTTCCCGGTTTCGGGATGGTCCAGCACGCCGACGACGGCGATGGGCGCGTAATGCGGCGAAAAATAAAACGTTTCCGCGAGCCACAGAGGCAGGGCGCGCGAGAGGCGGCCGAGCTCGTCCTCGGGCTGCGCCATGGCCTCGGCGATATTTTTCAGGCCGGGGAGTGCGAGTTGGGCGAAAGCCACGCGGCGCAGGCGTCCTTCCTTGGGCGGGAGAATTTCACTGGCGAGCGGCTCAAGGCCGTAAAACCAAACCGGCTTGCTGATGGTAATGAGTGAGACCTTTACTTCAGCGGTTATAACCGCCCCGTCTTCGCTCGCTGGGGCTTCGTCCGGCACCGCGCCCTGCGCAATAAGTTCGGCGATGGCGTTGGAAAATCCATAAAGGCGCTCTTCGAGCTCGGGACGGTTGAGCGAAAATAAAATATCGAGCACGTGCTGTGCGGAATCGGCGTCGTGCGCGGCGAGGTAGGCTTGCAGGACGTTGAGGCCGGTGGCCGGCCCGTGCCGCTGCGCGTCGTAGCGCGGGGCGACGAGTTGGATGATGGGCTTCACGTGGCCGTTGCTGCCGAGGTCGCCCGAAATGGCGACGAGCACGTCGGCGCGGTCGCCCGCGTCTGCGAGCACCTGTTCATAAATGGCGAGTGCGCCGGGCAGGTCCTTGGCCTCGAGCATTTCGCGCGCAGCGGCGAGCTGCGGCATGACCCCGCCGGACGAAGGTGCGACCGGGTCGCCGGCGGATGGGGTCGCAGGCTTTTTATCACTGGAGCGGTCGAAAAATCCCATAGTCCCCAGTAAATCAACTGGCTGGCGGTTGGCGAACAGAAATCCCGTTTGACCCGGCCCGCGGGGCGTTTTATTAGAACCCTTCCTGCGCGGGTTGCGCGCTGCCAGATGAACCGTGTCCACATAAAAACTTACGGTTGCCAGATGAACGAGCGCGACAGCGAAGCGGTCGCGGCGATGTTGCGCGCGCGCGGCTATCGCATCGTGACGTGTGAGGACGAGTGCGACATCCTGCTGCTCAATACCTGCGCGGTGCGCGACGCCGCGGAGCAGAAGGCCATCGGCAAGGCCCGCAACGCGCTCGCGCACAAGCATCGCCGGCCGGACTTCGTCCTCGGCATCCTCGGCTGCATGGCGCAGAACCGCGGCGCGGCGCTGATCGAACAGCTGCCCGACGTGGACCTCATCGTGGGCACGCAGAAATTCCACCAGGTGCCGGGCTATCTCGACAATCTCCTCGCCGCGCGCGCGGCGGGCGTGCCGGTGGGCGAAACCATTGTCGACCTCGCGGACGAAGCCGGCTCGCAAAACGAAATCCGCGACCATGTGCTCGCGCAGGACGAGTTGCCCGATGCACCGCCGCAGGTGAGCGCCTTTGTCTCGATCCAGCAGGGCTGCAACATGGACTGCTCTTTTTGCATCGTGCCGAAGACGCGCGGCGACGAGCGTTCGCGCCCAATGGACGAAATCGTGCGCGAAGTCGTGGAGCTCGCCGCGCGCGGGGTGAAGGAAATCACGCTGCTCGGCCAGATCGTGACGAGTTACGGCCGGCGCGACTACGCGCACACGGGCGGCATGTCGCCCTTCGTGCAGCTGCTCGAGAAAATCCACGCGGCGGATGGCATCGAGCGCATCCGCTTCACTTCGCCGCACCCGCGCGGATTCAAACAGGACCTCGTCGAGGCGTACGGCCGCCTGCCGAAACTTTGCGAGTACGTCCACCTGCCCATGCAGTCGGGCTCGAACCGCATCCTGCGCGCGATGAACCGGCCTTACACGCGCGAGCGCTACCTCGAGATCGTCGCCGCGCTGCGCGCCGTGCGGCCGGATATTTATTTTTCAACCGATATCATTGTCGGCTTTCCCGGCGAGACCGCCGAGGACTTCGCGCAAACGCGCGAACTGCTCGAAGCGGTCAACTGCGACATGGCCTACATTTTCAAATACTCCATCCGCACCGGCACGCCCGCGGCCGAAATGCCGGGACAGGTGCCCGATGAAACCAAAGAGCAGCGCAACCAAGTCCTGCTCGACCTGCTCCACCAGAATTCGGTGCGCCGCAACCTGTCGCTCGTCGGGCGGACGGAGGAAGTCCTCGTCGAGGGTCGCGACAAAACCGGGCGGCGCTTCACCGGCCGCACGCGCGGCAATCGCGTGGCGGTGTTCGAGGCCAACGAACGCCTCATCGGGCAACTGGTGCCGCTGCGCATCGAGCGCACGACCGTAAGCACGCTGTACGGCGAGCTGGTGCTGCAAGGAGTCGCAAATTAATCGTTCTCGTTGCTCGTACTCTTACTCGTTCTCTGTATGCTAACACCCCTGTTCGACCACGAAAAACTGCGGGCTTATCAGGAAGCGCTTCGTTTCATGGCTTGGGTCGAGCCCTTGTTCGAGAAACTGCCAGCCAAACTTGCTGCACGAGATCAGCTGGATCGGGCATCTACCAGCATCGTGCTCAATATTGCCGAGGGCAATGGCAAGCGATCCCACCCCGACCGCTGCCGCTTTTTCGACATAGCGCGCGGATCTGCTCTCGAGTGCGCGACGTGCCTCGACGTGCTGGTCATAAAACAGCGAATCCCTCAAACTGAGGCGAATAAGGGGAAACTTGTCCTTTTGGCGACAGTATCCCTCCTTGCCGGGCTAATCGCGCATTTTTCAGGCCAAGTGGGAGAGGATGCAGCGAATTACGAAACGGAAAGCTTGGCGACCGAGAACGAGAACGATTAAGAGAACGAGAACGATTCCATCCATGTCCCTCACGCTTGCCACATTGCTCCCCGGTTTGCTGCTCATCGTGCTTGGCGCGGCGGTTTTCGCCGGCACGCCCGCCATCGTCGCGATCTTCAAAGCCATCCCGCGTTCGCGTGCGGCGACGTTCTTGTTTTTCTACGGCGGTGCGGCGTGGTTCCTCAACATAGTCTGGAATCTTTCGGCCGCCGACTTCGGTGAGCACCGCATGCTGCTCTTCATCGGCTTTTTCCTCGTGGCCATCCTGTCATTTTTCTATGTGCCGGATTTCCTGGCGGTGCGCGGGCTGTGTATTCTTACGCTGCTTGCGGGCTGGCCGGTGTTGATGTCCGGCTACATGAATTTTGACCATCCGCAGGTGTATTTCCTGAAAGTGTTCGTTTACGTGTGCATTGTCCTTGCGCTCTGGCTTGGGGCGCAACCGTGGCGGCTGCGGGATTTTTTCCAGTGGCTTTTTGCCACGAGCGGACGGCCGCGCACCATTGGCGGCGCACTGCTCGGCTACGGGTTGTTGCTCTGCGTGGTGGCGTTCACCTATTGAAGCTCGCATGACCGCGCCGGCTGAACCCGCAGTGTTGCTCGTCCTCGCCGGCCCGGCGGGCGCGGGCAAGACCACGCTCTGCGACCGGTTCGTGGCCGAGACGCCGGGCTTTTCGCGCGTCGTCACCGCGACCACACGGTCGCCGCGCCCGGGCGAGGTGAACGACGTGCATTATCATTTTCTCACCCCCGCGCAGTTCGATGCCAAGCACGCCGCGGGCGAATTTCTCGAGTGGGCCTACGTGCATGGCTCGCACCGCTATGGCACGCTGGCCTCCAGCGTGCTCGGGCCGCTGGCGGCGGGGCACAGCCTGATCGTCAACCTGGACGTGCAGGGGGTGGATCATTTCCGCCGTGCGGCGGAGACCAACCCGTTGCTGCGACATCACCTCGCGACGGTTTTCATCAGCGTGCCCACCTCCGAGTTGCGGGCGCGGCTGACGGGCCGCGGCAAGGACAGCGAGGAAGAAATCTCGCGCCGCCTGCGCACGGCCGTGGTGGAGCTGCGCGAGGCGCACAAGTTCGATTACCGCATCATCAGCCGCAGCCGCGACGAGGATTTCGCCGCGCTGCTCGGCATCTGGCGCCAGGCGCAGCGAAAAGTTGCGGAAAGCCCGACCTGAAGGTGTGCGACGTGTGGTTAATGGCCCGCATCGGCTTTCTCTGTGAGCTCCGTGTCCTCCGTGTTAAATCGTCACCCGTTTTATGCTCAGCCGCTGAGTGTCCGGAGGATTATCGCCAGTCGCGCAGCGGCGTGAGCGCGGGCGGTGGGAGCTGCGGCCAGCGCGGACCGCTGGGCGTAAGCAGAACGGCGAGCCGGACGTCGCCGGCCGCGGGTGCCGTCTCGATCGAGAGCATCGCCGTGCCCTCGTTTTGATTCTCTTCCGGAGTGGGCGGGCGGGTGGAGGTCACATGGAAAATTGCGTCATCCGGCGCGAGGATCGTGGTGCACAATGTGCTGCCGTGCTGCGTCAGGGTGGCGGTGCGACCGTCGGCCGAGAGGGTGATTTTGGCTTCGGTCACCATGCCCCAATGCAGGGGGGTGCCGGAATGCAGACCGGAAAGATCGTCCTGCACGAGGACGCGGGCCCGGTCGAGCAGAGCGACGCCCCGCAGGATTTGCTTCGCGGCGCCGGGATACGCCGCGGTGAGATCGGCGACGGCGAAGGCCCGGTCCGGCGCATCGCTGAATGCGACGATGGGCGCGATGGCTTTCGGGTTTTGGAGGACGTCGCCGGGGGTGATGGTATTCTGGCTGTGGTTGTTGAGTCGGTAATAGGTCCAGCGCTTTTTTCCAAAGTAATCGGGCAGGTCGTAATTGTCCGCGCCGAGATATTCGGCCCAGCGCACGCCGTCGGCGTCGAGCTCGAAGGTGCCCAAGTCCAGATGGGAGTGATTGGCGGCGTTGTCGCCGGTTTTGAGGCCGACGAAAATCGCGCGCGGGTCGTCCCACGCGCTGCGGAGGATCGCGATGTCGGCGGCTCCACGGAAGTGGAGATCGAGCGGAACCTGTTCGGCCAATGCCGCGGAACTTTGCGCAGCAGGATTGGGATACCAGATCGCGTTCAGCGCGAAGAAGCGGTCATTGATCTTTTTCCGGTCGATCTCCGCTGCGAGCAGTGCCCGGCTTTCGGCGAGCGCGGCCGGGTGATGATCGCGTTCGGCGAGCCAAGTGAAGGCGGGGGTCGGTTCGAGGTGGGCATGGCCGTCGGCATAATTGAAGCCGAGGTCGGTCGGCCCCTGCACCGCGAGGCGGTATAAGGCGGTGCGGTCGAAGTCGGGCGCCGCGCCCAAGCCGAAATCGGTGCCGAGCACGCCCTCCATTTCGGTCAGAATGATCACATTGTAAGTGGTCCCGTAGCTCCAGTAGTCGGGGCCTTCGGGATAGGCGCCGTCGGGTTGGTAGCGGGCCATCACCCGCGGCAGGGACGCGCGTATGCCATTCACGACTAACCGGGCGAGCGCGGGTTCATCTTCGCCAATGGCCAGCGCCGCGGTGAGCAGGCCACTGTTGCACACTTGGTTCCAGTTCATCTCGGCATTAACCCAGGAGACGCGATGGTCTTTCTTGGCGTTCGGGTCGTAGGCCGTGGCGGCGAAGACCAGGGACTTGTCGAGCAGGGCCCGTTTGATCGTCAAACGTTCGTCGGGTGTCAGTTGAGGATAGAGCCAGTCGTAACCGATGCTGACGGCGAAGCTCATTTCGGCGACATCGAGGAAATGCGATGGATTCCAGTCCGGAAAGGCGGCGACGGTTAGCATGTCCTTTTTCGCCCGATCGGCGAACCGCACATCGCCGGTCAGCCGGTAAGCCATTGCGCACGTCACGATGTGCTCGACGGCGGCGCGGGATTGTTTGAGGAGCCGGGGACCGATAAGCTGGTGGATGATCGGGGGTGCGGACAACAATTCCTCCGCATGAGCGATGATGCGGGCGTGCAATCGGGCCCGGAATGGGTCGGTGGCCGCGGCGGCGACATCGGCCGCGAGCTGGTCATCGGTGAGGAGCAGCCGCGGATGCTCACGACGAAAGTGAGCCAGGGGATCATTGGCGGGCAGAGGCGGACGATCATCCGAAAGGGCCAGTGACGGCAACAACAGGGCCAGGGCAAGAGGAAGAATCCAACGCATGGGGTAAAGGTTCATCCTAACGATACCCTTCCACAAAGCAAGCGGCCGGGCCGGGCGGCTTTGGCAGAAAAACCATGATGGGAAAAATAAAGGCGCGGCTTTAATGCCGCGCCTTTGGAAACCCGATTTTTGGAACACTGGCAGGGATCGGTGTATCTCAATTGCCGCAATTGTGCGCCCCGTCCCTCTCCTCGTTCTCGGCTTGGCTGTTTCTTCGATCCATGGGATCGTTGTGGCAGAGGATCCCCCGCGCTTATTTTCTTGCCGACTGTCGATGATGGTCGCCGCCGGACTGCCGAAATTCGATCCAAAGCTGGCCAGCGGAAACAATTCGGGGCAAACCGAAGCTCGACCTTCGAAAGCGATCTCTGATTTGGCCCAATCCGACGGGGTCGTCCAATTACCCATGTTTGTGGTGCACGCCTCGAGGCTGCTGACCGAAGACGAAGTGCTCACCGACAAAGGCATGGCAGAACTCGCCATGAACCGGTATCTCGGCCCCGCCGATGGAATCGACCGCGGCTTGCTCAATGTCTTTACCCTGCCTGGGCTTTGGAAAAAAATTCCCGTCCTCGGGCGGATTCCATGTCCGCTTCCCGGAATGACCAATGAAACACGGGCGATGCGGCTCTATAAACAAGACAGGGGATGGTAGAGGAGCCACCTATCGCCTTTGAGGCAGCGCGCTTAGGCTGAGTTTAGAGCGGTTTGAGAAATATCGCAGCCGAAGTTGTATATTGCCTGACAAAGTAAGGTGTGAGTAACCCGCCGCTGAAGGGGGGATTGGCCACACGAGGAAGTGCGATCGATCCAGGTTAAGTATCCGCCGCGCAATCGTCGAAAGGAAATTATCGATTTCATGCGGGCGGCCGATCGACAGGGGATTATTAGTTGATATATCAATTAAAAGGTTGACATATCAACTAGTTTCTTAAACCTTCCTGGTCATGCACCTCGTATTACGCGTCCTGACGACGGCCCAGGCTCTCGAAAAAGCCGCTCATCACCTCTTCAAGCCCCACGGCCTGACTCCCGCCCGCTTCAACGTGCTCGCCTTGCTGGCGAGAAATCCGGCCGGCCTGCGGGCCTCGGATCTGGCCAGCGCCCTGATCGTAGATCCCTCGAACGTCACCGGGCTGCTCAAGCGGATGAAAAAAGAGAATCTGCTGGTCGAGCTCGAGAATAAGCGCGACCGCCGCCAATACATCGTCGGCCTCAGCCCAAAGGGCCGGGCCGTCTGGCGCCGGGCGCACCGCGAATATGAAAAACGCCTGGCCGCGCTGATCGCTCCGCTTTCCACGTCCGAACATTGCGCCGCGGAGAACGTGTTGCAGATGCTGACCGAAGGAGCCGCCGACCTTTCCTGAAACCCGAATTAATCCATCCTATGAAAAACCCGACCCAAACGCAGACGATGTCCGTAGCCGGAATCATTCCTCCGGCCCGCAAGGTGCCCCTTGCTTTCAAGCTCGTGTATTCCGCCTTCGTCGCCGTCTTGGTGCCAGTCTACTGGCATTCCTATGGCCCGACCAACTTCTTTTATTTCTGCGACGTGGCGTTGCTTCTGACGCTGGTGGGAATCTGGCGGGAGAGCGCGCTGCTGGTGAGCATGTGCTGCGTGGGAATATTGCTTCCGCAGATTTTCTGGCTGGTCGATTTTCTTTTCCATTTCATCGGCTTCAACCTGACCGGGCTGACCGGATACATGTTCAGGCCGAGCATTCCCTTGTTTGCCCGCGGCCTGTCCCTCTTTCATGGCTGGCTTCCGCTCGTGCTCATCTGGCTGGTGGCCCGCCTCGGCTACGACCAGCGGGCGTTCAAGGCCTGGGGCCTCCTGGCGACGATGCTCGTGATCGTTTCGTATCTGTTCCTCCCCGGTCTCGGCGGCGCACACGCCAATCCGAACACCCCGGTGAATGTTGATTATGTTTATGGCTTCAGCGACAAGGAGCCGCAACACTGGATGAACCCAAACCTCTATGTGGCCGTTTATCTGGCCGCGCTTTGGGGCATCGTTTTTTTCCCAACCC
>Ga0210395_10004599_pt1 | contig 10604 bp, 11 predicted proteins | sample IncBWH4OmetaG_FD_150861 | JGI IMG/M metagenome (GOLD analysis project Ga0210395, IMG submission 150861) | Forest soil microbial communities from Barre Woods Harvard Forest LTER site, Petersham, Massachusetts, United States - Inc-BW-H-4-O ...
GTACAGGCAGCAGAATATAATCCCGCGCACCAATCGTGCGCGTATACAAACCCCAGACATGCGTCCCAATTATTTATTGTTGTTAAGGGTTCGCACTATAGGGGCTGTCAACCTTGAATTGCAACAGCTAACGAACCTGCAATAGCAACCGGACGTTTCATAAAGCCCGCTTAATCCAGAAACTTCATTATCTTGCCTGCTTTTCTTCCGTAGAAAATTCCCATGCGCAAAGCGAAATTGAGATGCGAGCTTTAAGGTATCCATCACCCCCCGCCGTGTTTCGCCTCTTCGAATCTCCTTTGAGACGCCCCTTCTCCCTCGCTTTGTGATGGCGAAGCATGATGGAAAGCCGCCGAACGCTGTATCTTGAAAGGATCGACGTTCCTGCGGCCAGTTGAGAAATCTGGCAGGTCGCTGTGATACCGTAAGCGCCTGTCCATGAGCTCCCAATCTCCACCGGACACAAGTGGAAGACACTGGTCGAAAGACTACGTTGAGCATCTCCGCGCTGTGCATTTTTCGCTCATTGTAGTGTGTGTGGCTCTGTTCGTCATCAAGACATCGGGTCCGAATACGGATCTCGCCGTGGCCCGGAAGCAAATCTTAGACATTCGTCAGGTGCACGAGGAATTGAATAAGCAATGGTTCGAGCGGCTGGCGCAGAGTCGCGTGCAGGCCAAGGGGGTGGGCGACGTCTATTCAACCGATCAGACACTGCAGTTCGTCAGGGCAGGACATAAGGTACTGGTGAAAATCACAAACACAGGACCGATCATTACAGAAGTCATCACCCGGATTCCCGCCGAGAAAAGTTCGCATCGAGTTGGGACGGGTGACGCCCGCGCTGTGGCGTCCCTTTATCCCGAGCTAAGGGAGCAAGAGACCGGAAGCTTGGTTGCTTTTCGCAAACTGTGGGACCGGATGGCGGACGATCTAAGAGTTGCGACTTGGCCCTATCTCAGGCAGTGGGGCGATATTATTGCGTTGGATAGAGGCAATTGGGAATATTTTCCGGTGAACGTACTGCCCCGCAAAGCGGACGATGTCGATGAGTCGCTTGAACTCACACCCATCAGCGGTACCGAACTCGATACCATAACTGGTCATACCAGTATCGAGTATGCTCTGGCGTTTTACGACCTTCATTATGCACTGGCGAACCCGGACCATTCGCTCCTGCTGGGCATTAGCGTCGTCAACGAGTCTCCCCTCGATGCGCAGAGAGCTCTCAAGGAGAAGTATCCTTCACTGATTGTCGGTAAGTTCGAGAATTCCTTCAGGGAGCTCGATAGGCTAACCAGGGGGCTGCAAAAAGATACGATAGAAGAATTATCGAACTGGCTGGCGGACCAGGAATCTCAACATCGGGGCGAGTCATTTGAAGCTTTCGGCATCAAGTTTCCGGCGGGCGCCACTGTGCTTTGGGGCATGCTCATCATTCTCTGTATTCAATTGTACTTCCTGCTGCATTTGATGGAACTCTCTCCAAAACTGTCGCCGGATGATCCGGGATTGGAGGTGCCATGGATCGGCTTGTATCCCTCTGCCGTATCCCGCTTGGTGCTGATAACCTCGACTCTGATCCTCCCGGTTCTGACGATCGCAGTTCTGCCGATGAATTGGCAAGCACTCAGCGCGAGGAAAATAGCGCCGTTGTTTTCCATCCGGGCAGTTGCGGTCGGCGTTTCGATAGCGGCGAGCACCGGCTTCTCGCTGGCATTGTGGAAGCACTTGCGTAGATTGCCCTACATCCCTAAAGGCATGACCGAAGGCGCACGGCCAGCTACGGTCCCAATTGCAGCTCCTTCGCAGAAGCTTTCATCCGACGAATCAGCATCCGATGTCTCGTCGGGCCTCTCTTAGCGGCATTCCGGATACGCGTACCGCGCCCCGCTTCATGTCACTTCTTGCCTTCTTTTTCACTAGGCTCCAAAATTGGCGTGTATAAAGATATATCGCCCCCGCCGTGTTTCGCCTCTTTGAATCTCCTTTGATCCGCCCCTGCTCTCTCGCTTTGTGACGGCGATTCGGAGCGTGCGGCGCTCGCGCGTCAATTTACGAATTTTCCCCTGCCCCCCGTGAAAAGAATGGGGGTCATTCCTCGCGAAACAAAATTCTATGACCCGCTCGGCTTTCCGCCCGCTAAAGGCGCGCCGTCAGCGAGATCGCATTGGGCGGTCTCCCGTACTCAAATGAAGGAGATAAATCATGGCTATCATTGCAACTTTGAAAGCGGCGGAGAACGGCTACGCGGGTAGCGCGCATTCCATCGCGTCGATACCCCTTAACAAACTCGTCGCCTGGGACGGTAACGTGCGCAAGACCGGCGCAACCGAAGGTCTTGAGGAACTTATTGCTTCTATCGCAGCATTAGGCGTCCTGCAATCGCTTGTCGTCAGAAAGACGAATCGCGGCAAGTTCGCGGTAGTAGCGGGACGCAGGCGGTTCCTTGCCTTGACCGCGCTTGCGGAAGACGGAACGATCAGTTTCGATTCCCCCGTGCCGTGCCGCGTGATTCCGGGCTCGGCCGATCCCACGGAAATCTCCCTCACCGAGAACGTCGTGCGCGCTCCGATGCACCCCGCCGACCAGCTAATGGCTTTCCGCGAATTGATTGACGGGGGCTCCACTCCCGCCGAGATCGCGGCGCGGTTCGGCATCAGCGAAGTTGCCGTGAAGAAAATACTGAAGCTGGCGCGCGTCAGCCCGGTAGTCTTCGAGGCGTACCGCTCCGGCGAACTGACGCTGGAGCAGGTGCAGGCCTTCGCCGTTTCCGACGACCACGCGGCGCAGGAGCGTGTGTTCAGCGAAATCGGGGAGCGGAACTGCGATGCGGATGACATCCGCAGCGCACTTACGGAGCATGAAATTGCCGGCACCGACAAACGTGCCCGGTTTGTAACCGTCGAAGCCTACGAAGAAGCGGGAGGCGCGGTGACGCGTGACCTTTTTGCCGAAGGCGACGACGGGATTTTCCTTCTCGATTCAGCCTTGCTGGACCGACTCGCATTGGAGAAGTTGCAATCCGCTGCGGAAGCCGTACGCGCTGAGGGCTGGAAATGGGTAGAGATTCAGCCGGAACTTGATTACGAGGAGCGCTCGCAGTTTGCGCGCCGCCACCCGGAGCACCTGCCTTTATCGCAGGAAGACGCCGCCGAACAGAAGCGGCTTGCCGAGGAATATCAGACGCTCTTTGACGCAATGGAGGAGGACGATGAGCAAACGCAGGAACGCCTTGACGTCATCGAGGCCCGCATCAATGAGCTTGAGGAGACGGAGAGCGCATACACGCCGGAAACACTGGCCATTGCCGGGGCTATCGTCACCATCGGCCGTGACGGTGAGGCTGAGATCGCGCGCGGCCTTGTCCGGCCGGAGGACGCCCCGCAGAGAGCCCCCAAGCCGAAGGCTACCAATCCCGACGGCACACCTGCACTCTCCGCATCGCTCACGCAGAGCCTGACGGAGCAGAGGACGGCGGCAGTCGGCGCAAGCTTAAGCGAGCACCCGGACATCGCGCTTGCGGCCGTGGTGCATGCCCTCGCTTCCAAACTCTTCCATTCCTCCGGTGACGAGAGCAGCCTGCAGATTACGGGGAAAGTTACGCGCTTTTCTGAAACCAGCACAGGCGCGGACGCGATGGAGCAGGCACATGCAAAATGGAGCAGCCGGATTCCTGGCGACGAAATCGCGCTGTGGCCGTGGTGCCTGTCGCAGGAGCAGGACACTTTGCTCAGCCTGCTTGCCTATTGCGCCGGACGCACGGTGAACGCCATACAGGCGAAGCAGGACCGGCAGGACAGCGGACGCATCAAAAATGCAAACGCACTCTCTGCCGCCCTTGGCCTCGACATGAAGGACTGGTTCACGCCCACGGCTGAGAATTTCTTCAGCCGCGTCAGCCGTACGGAAATCCTCTCCGCAATTTCCGAAGCCAAAGGAATGCCGGCGAAGCGTTCCTGGGACAAGCTCAAGAAATCCCAGCTTGCCGCCTTTGCGGAGCGTGAGATTGCGGGCACAGGCTGGCTTCCTCAACCTTTAAAGGCATAGGGAAGGGAACCGCCATGACCAAACTTCTCAAGACTCTCTTCTCCCTTGGACAGATTGTTTCCACGCCCGGCGCGCTTAGCGCGCTGGGCGGCGAAGGCATCGATGCTGACGGCTTGCTTGAACGTCACGCCAGCGGCGACTGGGGCGAACTCGGCGAGGACGACAAACGCGAGAATGAACTTTCGCTGACGGAAGGCTTTCGCATTCTCTCCGCGTACACGCTCCCGCGCACGCGCGTAAAGATCTGGGTCATCACCGAGGCCGATCGTTCGGTGACCACGCTGCTCCTGCCGGAGGAATACTGACACCTGCTCCCTCCCGCGTCCTTGCTCGATGCGCAATCACGCGGGAGGGCTTTCAGCCCCATTCGCCTTTATTTGTTTTTCAAGTTCGTGTACTCCCTGCTGCGTCTGTGCGAGCAACGTCAGCATAGTATTGTAGGTTGACCAGAGCCAGTTCGACCGGTTCAAGACAATCCTGCTCAGCAAACGCTTGTATTTCGGCAAGGCCCACCGGTCTATCTGTTTTTCGGCGAAGTGACCCGCCACAAACCCCATAAGCAGCACGGCGGTCAGAACGATTAATTCTATCTGCGCGGCGCTTAATGTCCGGAACTGCAATTCTCCCTGCTTCTTCAGAGCCTTCCCAAGAACATCGTCGAGGAGGATTTTCTCCAGAAAGTACGATACCGCGACGATCTGGACTATGAATCGGACCGCGCTCCACCATAGCCATTCGGCGCGATACCGCAGCGGCATGCGGTAGACCCTTTCGGCAAGATCCTTGACCGACGCGATATTGCGCTGCCCCATTCGCTGAATCGCCTCGAAGGCACGATGCGCAGTTTCATGCCTGTCTTTCACGGTCTTCTCAACTTCCTCCAGCCTGTCACGCGAAGCTTTCAATAGCCTGCGTAACTCGGGGTCGTGGACCGTGGAGAGGTCGATTGCCGCGGTGTTTTGAACTGCAGGCGCTGGCGGCGGGGGCTGCGCACTCGCATGAGCGCTCAGCGCCTGCTTCATGGCGACCTGAACCTTTTCAGCCAGCTCCTGGACTCCACGGTTTGCATCATGCGTCCTGATGGTGGAAAGAATATTCCGCCGCACGTCCCGCGCAGCCTCCGGGGTTCTGCAACGCTCAACCTCTTCCATGAGCGCGCTCCACAGTTCTTCGGACGATGGAGGTAACGCGTAGCCGCGCGTCGTGACCGGCAGTTCCCCCAAGAGATCTCGGGAGGCAATGAGCTTCGAGTGCGCCGGCGACGCGTATGCCGAGAACACATCATCGGCCAGCGCATTATCAATGAATCGCTTTGCATCCGCGTACCTGAACTCCAGCACCAGGCAGGCGGATTTCCCAAGAACGATACCGTCTTCGAGGTCCCTTTGTGCGCGCCGTGTTTTGGTATCGACCTTTTTGAATTCTTCAACCGCCTCGTCAAACCATTCTCCCGCAGCGGAGAACTGGCCGAATTGGCACCTGACGGTGCCCCCCAGGGCCAGGTGCCGGCAGAGTTCCAGACGCTCCTCCTCTTTCCATTCGGGACTCTCCTGCACCGCAATCCAGGGACGCTGCTTTTCGATGGAGATCGATAAGTTTCCGAGGCCACGCCATGAGTCTTCGGCTTCCATCTGCGATACGGCGAGCATGGCCCACGGCCTGGGCCAGAACTTAGCGCACATTACCGCAAGTTCGAGGTGTTCCTGCGCCAGGAGTCGAAACGGCATGGACAGCAGAAGCTTTCTTTTCGCTTCCTTCTCGTAGGCATCGTGGAGCCGCACATGCGTGTTCGCGCATTCGTCACCGGTCTGCCCGGCCAGGCTCGCCCGCAAACGCGCTATTTCCGGTGCGGCTTCACCCGTGGGCAGCAGCTGTGCCAGCCGGACCCAAAACTCCATGATTCCTCCGTCCGCTTTGAGCCCGCATTGTACCGCCCCGCCGTGTTTCCCGCTGCTTTGAACACCCGTCCAACGAGTTGCCCTGAATGACGCTCCTTTGAAATTCCGCCGCATTCCGTATGCATGCTTCTTTGTCACGGCGCAGATTGCAGTCGCCGCTCGCTAGGGATCAATTAACGCATTTTCCCCGGCCTGCGGCCTTCCTCGCGCAGCAAAATGCTATGACCCGCTCACTTTAACGCCTGCCTTTATCTGCCCGTAACGAAGCTGCATAGGGCGGCTTCACTTAAACTAAAGGAGACTGAATCATGGCTTTCAATATTGGCTTTTTCAAAGCAACCGATACCGGCTACACGGGCAAAATCGAGACACTCGCTCTCAAGTTACAGGCTGACTTCATACGCGTGCTTAACAGGACGAACCAAAAAGCTCCTGCCTTCGATATCTACAGCGGTGACCTTAAGATTGCCGTTGCCTGGGAATACACCGGAAAATACGGTAAGTTCTGCAAACTAAGTTTTGAAGATCCCAGCTTCTCACCCGGCGAGTATTTCCTGAACCGCAATCGCGGCGTCGAGGACGGGTGGACACTTAGCTTCGAACGCACTTCACGCAAGAAGGAAGACAATGCTGAGACCAAGCAGGCGGCATAAACCCTCTGAAGGGGCGGCCGCAAGGCCGCCCTTTTTTTGTTCCAATTATTGCCTAATCCCGCAATATAGCGGTCTTATATTTCACCCACAATGTGAGGAGTAGCGCTATGCCGAAATTCGAATATGAACAAGATCCAGATCCCCAGTGGGATGACCGCTGCTTTGTCACAATCGACGATAGATACACGATGGCGATTGTAAGAACCCACAACGGCATCAGCATAGATGTCTGGCCCATAAATGGCGGAAAAGTCTGGGAAATGCCTTGCAGGATGGTCGAGATTTTGGACGGCGATACCGCCGTTGATCCGAGTCCGGCCGATCCCGAAGAAGGATAAGACCGCTTAATCCCTCACGGGGCGGCCGCTAGGCCGCCCTTTTTTTTCATTCATCACTCTTTATTGGAAGAACTGCATCATGACCATTCTTCGCAACACCATCCTCAAGGCCCTGCCGATGCTTCCGGACCAAAGCGTTGATTTCATCCTTACCGATCCGCCTTATCTCGTGTCCTACAAGCCGAGAGACGGACGCACAGTATCGGGCGACGACGATGCGGCCTGGCTAAAACCGTCGTTCGCTCAGTTGTATCGCGTGCTCAAGGCCGACGGTTTCTGTTTCAGTTTCTACGGCTGGCCCCATGCCGACCGCTTCATGGAGGCATTCCGCGCGGCAGGTTTCCGTCCGGTCGGGCATTTTAGCTTTCCGAAGGGTTACACATCGTCCGTCGGCCACGTCCGTTGCCAGCATGAATGCGGCTATCTGCTTGCCAAGGGCAATCCCTCCAGGCCCCGGCAGCCACTCGGCGATGTCATCAGCTGGAGCGATAACACCGGAAACAAATTGCACCCCACGCAGAAACCCGTTTCCGTCCTGTTGCCGCTCATTGAGACTTACTCCGCGCCGCAGGACACGGTGCTCGATCCTTTCGCGGGTTCCGGTTCATCGCTGATAGCCGCGAAGATGCTGGGCCGCGCCTATATCGGCATCGAACTCGATGCGAGGTATCACGGCATCGCCAAACAGCGTCTCAATGAATCAACGTCAAAAGCCGCTTGAAAAATCTATATCTATGGTTACAGTGAGGACCGGAACCACAACCTGTTGAGAATTCCCGCATGCCGTACGCATCACGTTTCACTGCCGCGAGTAAAGCAGCGCAGCCACTCAAGCAGGCGTTTCACAAGCCGCATACGTCAATCGGAGCAGCGGGGCACTGGATCAAGACGGCGGGAATTCTTGCGCCGTTCGTCATTGGGGAACTTGTCCAGGACGCAGATAAAAGATGGCGGTACATCCGTATGGCCGCCGTCGCCACGGCGCTCCTCTCCGAGGGAATGTACACGCACCATATCCGAAAAGAACGCGAAGAAGCGCGTGAGCGCGAGCGCGAATGCCACGCGCTGGGTTAAGCCGCAGCGCTTCATCGGAAAAGGGAATTAAGGCATGGACGAACTCCCGAGTTACAAAGACCTGCCCTATCGCTCGGAATACACATTCGACTGCCCCGAAGGAATGTGGCGCGCCCGCCTTGACGCCAAAGCGTGGGGCAAGCAGCAGAACCTGATTATGTATTTTTCGGAAATCGAGACGGGGAAGAAATACTGCATCTCGGTGTTCAAGCCGTCGTACTACAAACCCGAAGACGGGAGGTTTCCTTTCAGGGTCCAGGGCCAGCCCGGACAATGCTTCGAGCTTGAGACGGCGAGGACACGCACCAGCAGGACCAAACTGCTCTCCGCGAAGATCCTCCCGGAGGAAGGACAGCCGGCTTCACCCGGTGCACAAACCGCGGACACGCTTACGCCGGTTTCCTGACCGGCGCGGCTGCGTTATCATTTCCAGCCTCCGGCCTTTCAACGGCCTTGCCGCCTTCGCGCTCCAGCTCGCGCAGCCAGTTCGGTTTCTGGCCTTTGGCGTTCCAGACGAGATCGGGCTTTGAAGGATGCTGGTAGTGATGCCCGCCACAGTAAACAACGGAGCGCTTCGCACTTTTGCCCGCAACGTCCTTGAGGCTGAGGCCCACCGATGAAAGCAACGTGCGCGCCTGCTCAAGCGCGTGATCCTTGCGCTCCTTGTCGCGGGTTTTGAGCAGTTCATTGGCTTTGGCGATGACGCCGCGCAATTCGTCATCGTTAAGCGCGTCGAGCGTGTCGGGTTTCATCTTCGTCCTCTCCTTTGATTGCGGACAGCAAATCCGCGAATGCCGGGAAGGTTTCCACCGAAACGATGATCGGCTCGTCGCCTTCCACGGCCAGCATCGATTCCACTTGAGCCTTGGTGTGCTCCCGGATAGAGGCGCGTTTGCCGAGGTTCAGGTCACGATTGAGGGCGGCAAGCCGGTAGCCGCGCACGATACAACCGCCGTCCCCGAACAGCACCCCGATTATTTCGAAGTCACCGTCGTCCATCCATCCGTGGCCGCCGTACATGGACCATGGAAATGTCTGGCCCCTGCGTCGGTCCTTGGGAACGATGCTGAGGCTGAAGGCCTGCGCATTGGCCTGGTGCTCGCGGGTAAACCCCGCTTCGTCTTCTTCGTGCGGCGTATTTTTTGCGGTCAGCTTCCGCAGCAATTCCTCGCCTGCCCGTTTAACTTCTGCCATAGCCCAAATTCCTTTCCGCGCGGCTCTTATTGCGCCAGTAGTCGGCGACCGCATCCGTGCGGGCCTTTAAGAAACGCGCGACACGGTTACGCTCCAGGGTTTTCTTGAGGCGTACGCGCCAGCTTTCGCGGATGCGCGTCTTCGTGAGTTCCACGGCGGACATGCGCTCCGCCCCTTTCGCAATGGCGCTCCGCACGTCTTCCTTGCTATCGACATAGACCTTGACCATCTCCCGGCCGCGAGAAAGCGATACGTACCATTGCTGCCGGTTCGTTGCTCCCCGCGATTCATTGCCTACGGCGACGAACTCGCGGTCCACGGTCTTGCTCTGGCTCGCATAGCTGGTATCGACATAGCCGGTCGTAAAATGCCCGAAATCTTTTGCCAGCAGCTTGCCTTTTTCGAAACGGATGTCGCCGTCTTTCGTAAAGCCTTCGACGGTGAAGATGTCCCCGTTGTTTATCTTCGCGCCGGTGCCCGGTTTGTCCGCTTTGAGCCTGCCGTTTTTGGTGATTCGGATACGGTCGCCTTTGCCGATGGCAACGTCATGGGTCCGGTACACCTCAAAATGCTCCGCGCTATTCGCAGGCAACTGCGTCTGCGTCCCGTCCTGCTTCTGCAGGAGCACTTCGTTTCCGCCATGCACGACGGCCGCTTTATCGCCCTTGGTGAAGCCTTTGACGTTCTGGCCGAACTCGATGACCATTCCGGACCGGTAATTGCGTCCATCGCCTTTTTGCGCCTCCGTCCAGCCGGTATTCTTTCTCACCATGAAGCCCCGCTCCTTGCCGATTACGCCGCGTCCTTTAAGCTTTTCGCGCAATTCCTCCGTCAGGCGTTCTCCCTCGGCATGGGACGGTGCGATGATGAGCGCCGTTTTGCCGTCATCCACCGCTTTCAAATAATCCGTCACGAGCATCTGGTGCCGCTCGTCGCCGGAGGCCTCGACAATCGCGCCCATCTTGTCGAGACGGTCGAAGCCCTTTTGCGCGCCCTTGGCGGTGCCTCGGCTTATCTCCTGCACGGCCTTTTTGTATTCGGGGTCCGTCTGCCGGTGGATCTCTTTCAGCTCCGCGAGCTTTACGCCCGCTTCCGACTCCAGGAGCCGGAACGCGTCACCCGCCTCAACAGACGCGTGTTGCCGATAGTCTCCCGAGAGCACTACGCGGTTGCCGCCCTTTTTGGCGACATCGAACAGCCGCTTCATATCGACGCTGGAGATAAGCCCGGCCTCATCGACCCATAGCACGGCCCCGTGCGTTTGCTTCTGGAGTTTTTCATTTCTGAGCAGCATCTCCAGCGTTTCCGCGCCTTCAAATCCGGCTTTCTTGAGTTCGCCGCGCGAGGCCTGCGCCGATGGCGCAAACACAAATACGTCACGACCCCGGCCGTCTGCA
>Ga0210395_10004601_pt1 | contig 10603 bp, 11 predicted proteins | sample IncBWH4OmetaG_FD_150861 | JGI IMG/M metagenome (GOLD analysis project Ga0210395, IMG submission 150861) | Forest soil microbial communities from Barre Woods Harvard Forest LTER site, Petersham, Massachusetts, United States - Inc-BW-H-4-O ...
AGGACTACGCCCTGCTCACCGGGGTCAACCTGGGCGGGTTCTTCTGGCTGACCCAGCGGGTCATCACCGAGATGGTGAGGCAGTACGGCGGCCACGTGGTGAACGTCTCGGCCACCCTGGCCGAGGTCGCGAACTCGCATTCGCCCTCGGTCCTGCCCGCGCTGACCAAGGGCGGCCTGGCCGCGGCCACCCGGTCGCTGGCCGTCGAGTACGCCTCCCGGGGCATCCGGGTCAACGCCGTCTCGCCCGGGATCATCCAGACCCCGATGTACCCGGCCGACAGCTACGAGGGGCTCGGCGACCAGCTTCCCCCGCTCGGGCGCGTCGGCCAGGTCAGCGACGTCGTCGACGGCATCTTGTTCCTGGAATCATCGCCCTACATCACCGGCGAGATCCTGCACATCGACGGCGGCCAGACCGCGGGCCACTAGGCCGGCGGACCTGGTGGCCCGGGCGGCGCGCGGCCCGTTGCGGCCCGTCTGAGGTGGCGGGTAGCGTTGAGGCCCAAGCGTCTCCCCTCGCCCTCACTGCGGATGGTCGGTGTGACATGCATCCTCCTCCCCGGTTGTTCGGCAGGACCGGCGAGCTGGAGATCCTGAGACAGCTCATCGCCAGCGCGCAAAGGGGCCGGAGTGCCGTGCTGGTCGTGCGGGGAGAGCCGGGAATCGGCAAGACGGAACTGCTGCGGCAGCTGGCCGCCGAGGTATCCGGTTTCGCGGTGGCGCGCGTGGCCGGCGTCGAGTCGGAGATGGAGATCCCCTTCGCCGGGCTGCACCAGCTGTGCGCGCCGATGCTCGGCCGGCTCGGGTCGCTGGCCGAGCCTCAGCGCCGCGCGCTCAGCGTCGCGTTCGGGCTCGCCTCCGGAGCCAGCCCCGACCGGTTCATGGTCGCCCTCGCGGCGCTCAGCCTCATGGCGGAGACCTCCGAGGAGCGGCCGGTGCTGTGCGTCGTGGACGACGCGCAGTGGCTCGACCAGGCCTCGGCCCAAGTCCTCGGATTCGTCGGCCGGCGCCTGCTGGCGGAGTCGATAGCGCTGGTGTTCGCGGTGCGGACGCCCGCTCCGGGAGCTCCCGCGCCTGATCCCCTGGCCGGTCTGCCCGAACTCCGGCTGGGCGGCCTGGACGAACAGTCGGCTCGGGCGCTGCTGGCGACGGTCATCTCGGGTCCGCTCGACGAGAGCGTCCGCGCCCGGATTCTGGAGGAGACAGGCGGCCATCCGCTGGCCCTGCTCGAGCTCTACCGAGGCCGGAGCGCCGCCGACCTGGCCGGCGGGTTCGCTCTTCCGGACCCTGGAGACCTGCCCAGGCGCATCGAAGATCAGTACGCGGCACGCCTGGCTGAGCTGCCGGCCGACGTCCAGCGGCTGATCCTGCTCGCGGCGGCCGATCCGGTCGGCGACCCGGCGCTGATCCTCCGGGCGGCCCGGGTACTCGGCCTGGACACCGGGACCATGAACCTGGCCGCCGCGGCCGACCTGGTGGGGTTCGGCGTGAACGTGCGCTTCCGGCATCCCCTGGTGCGTTCGGCCGCCTACCGGGCCGCCGCCGCCGATGACCGGCGAGCCGTGCACGAGGCGCTGGCCACAGTGACCGATCCGCTGGCCGACCCCGACCGCCGGGCGTGGCACTGTGCCCACGCGACGGCCGGGCCGGACGAGTCGGTGGCCGAGGAGCTCATCAACTCGGCCAGCCGGGCGATGCGCCGGGGTGGGGTAGCCGCCGCCGCGGCCTTCTGGGCGCGAGCCGTGGCGCTCACTCCGGACCCCGGCCAGCGGGCCTCACGGGCGCTGGCGGCGGCCGGCGCGAAGTACGCAGCCGGAGACTTCGAGGCCGCGCAAGCCCTCCTGGTAACGGCCGAGGTCGGGCCGCTGGGCGAGCTGGACGAGGCGCGCGTGCAGCGGATGCGGGCGCAGATCGCGTTCGCGCTGAGACGGGGCAGCGACGCGCCGCCGCTCATGCTGCAGGCCGCGCAGCGGATCCAGAGCCTGGACGCCGAACTGGCCCGTCAGACCTATCTCGAAGCCCTGCTGGCCGCGATCTACGCCGGCCGGCTCGCGGCCGGGCAGGACGCGAGGCAGGTGGCGCGGGCCGCGAGATCGGTGATGCTGCCGCCTTCCGGGTCGCCGCCGCCGCACTCGCAGTTGCTCATCTACGGCCTCGCCGTGCGCCTGGCCGACGGGTACGTGGCCGCCGCCCCCACGCTCAGGGAGGCCCTGCGCCGCTACCGGGCTGAGCCGCTCGAGCTGGACTGGATGTCCGTCTCGTACAACATCGTCGCCATGGACATGTGGGACGACGAGGCGTGGTTCGAGCTCGCCGACGGCCAGGTCCGGCTGGCGCGCGCCAACGGCACGCTCAGCTGGCTTCCGTTCGCGCTGGACTATCTCGCCGAGATCCACGTCCAGGCCGGCGAGCTGTCGAAGGCGGCGGCCTTGCTGATGGAGCGCGAGGGCGTCGACTCGGGGGCCAGAGAGGCCACCTTGCCCTACGTCCCCCTGCTGCTCGCCGCGTGGCGCGGGGACGCGCCGGGCGCGGCCGACCTGGCCGAGGAGATGGCCCGCGGCGCCTCGGACCGGGGCGAGGGCGCGGCACTGACCTACACCGACTACGCGCAGGCGGTGCTGTACAACGGCCAGGCCAGCTACCGGGCCGCCGCCGAGGCAGCGGACCGGGCCAGCGCCGTCGACGAGATCGTCATCTCGCCGTGGGCCCTGTATGAGCTGGCGGAAGCCGCGGCACGAAGCGACCAGCACGAACGTGCCCGCGCGGCGGCTGACCAGCTGTCACAGCTGGCCGCGGCGAGCGCCAGCGACTGGGCGCGCGGGGCGGCGGCACGGTCCCGGGCGCTGGTATCCGGGGGACGCGCCGCGGAAGAGGAATACCGCGAGGCGATCGAGCTGCTGGGCCGCACCCGGATGGCGACCCACCTGGCCCGCGCGCGCCTGGTCTACGGCGAATGGCTGCGCCGGGAGAACCGGCGGGTCGAGGCCCGCAGCCACCTGCGGTCCGCGTTCGACGCGCTGGCGTCCATGGGGACCGGGGCGTTCGCCGAGCGCGCGCGGCGCGAGCTCCAGGCGACCGGCGAGAAGGTACGCAAGCGCAGCGAAGATACCCGCGCCGACCTGACGCCGCAAGAGGAGGAGATCGCCCAGCTGGCCCGTGAGGGACGCACCAACCAGGAGATCGGCGCCCAGCTGTTCATCGGCGCCCGCACCGTGGAGTGGCATCTGGGCAAGGTGTTCGCCAAGCTGGACATCAGCTCCCGCCGCGAGCTCGACCAGGCCCTGAGAAAAAGGAGCATCCGGTCATGACGGAACAGATGCCCGGCGAGTTGATCTACGAGTACACCATCTCCTCGACCGGAGTCACTTCGTACGGTGTGCCCGCGCTGGACGTTCTGCTGTCCGGGGGCGCAGACATCCCGCCGCAAGGGGCCCGGTACGACCTGACCTTCCGGGGGCCGGTGGCCGGCCGGCGGCTGCGCGGAACGGTTGAGCTGACCGACTACCTCCACATCCGTCCCGATGGTCGCGTTCAACTCCACATCCATGCCGAGATCACGACCGAGGATGACAAGAAGATCGCGCTCTATGCCGATGGCGTCGCCCGCTTCACGAAGGGATCACCCGTGGGCGACCTGCGCGAAAACGTGACCCTGACGACTTCGGAGCCCGACTACGCGTGGGTAAACCCACTCCAGATCTGGGCCCGGGGCACGGTCGACCTAGCCAACGGCGAGGCGCATGTCACGGGCTACGTCGTCTAGCGCCAGCCGGGCCGCCGACCCCGCCCGGCTGCCCAGAGCCCGCCGCCGAGCACGCCCGCCCGACCCGAGGAGCAAGACGATGGACAGTGACGCCCAGACCAGGGCCAGGATCACAGAGCGCCTCGTCGCCCATGAGACCCAGTACTTCGCCGACCCCTTCGACCCGGCCCCGTGGCGGGCCGCCCTGGCCGAGCCGATGCCGAGGGCTCAGGGCTGAGCCCTCGGCATCGGGTCGCGAAAGTCTCGGGTCCGCGCCCTAAGCGTCCCGGTGCTGGGCCTGGTCAAAGCGCACCCGGGTCAGATGCCTGGCCACACCCTTCTGGCAGGCTACGGTCATGGCTGACTACTACGAGACCCTCGCGGCCGACTACGACTGGATCTTCGATGACGACACCCTGGCCCGCGGTCTGGCCATCAACCATCCCGCGACGGCGCGCCTGCTGCAACGGACCAGCCACGCCAGCGCCGTGCTGGACGCGGCCTGCGGCACGGGCATTAACGCGGCGGCGCTGGCCCGCCGCGGCTATCGCGTATGGGCATCCGACGGAAGCAGCGCGATGACAGCGGCAGCGGCGGCCCGGTTCCGGAGCGAGCAGCTGGAGATCCCGGTGGTGCACTGCATGTGGGCGGATCTTCCGGCGGTCGTCAGCGAACGGTTCGACGTCGTCCTCTGCATCGGGAACTCGCTCGTGCACGCCACCGGCCGCGATGCCATGATCGGTGCGCTCACCGGGCTCCGGGAGATGGTCCGCCCCGGCGGGCACGTGGTGGTCGATTCCCGCAACTGGGAGAAGCTCCATGCCGAGCACCGGATCGTGCAGCTCGCCGACAGTGTGGTGACCCGGCACGGCCGCCGGTGCATCGTCTTGTATGCCTGGGAGATACCGGACCGCCTGGACCAGGAGCACGTCGCCCATCTCGTCTTCATCTTCGAAGACGGCAGCCGGATCCAGCCGCACGAGTACCGGATCGGCTTCCATCCCTTCACGCTCGACGAGCTGCGCGAACGGCTCGTGGCGGCGGGCTTGAAGGAAATCGACACCGACTTCGACGATGCCCGTGACCGCTACGCGGTAATCGCCACCCCGGCCTAGCTGGACACAGCCGGGCGCCAGGCCGGCCTTAACGGGTCAGCCGACGATGAAGCTCAGCGTGGCGACGACGACGGCTACCCGGATCGCTCTCGCCGCCAGGATGCGGCTACTGAGTTCCTTAGCTTGTGAATTCGCGCACAAACCGCTTCCGCGGAGACGGTGACGGGCATGGCCGCCTGGCCTGCGGTCAGCTGAGGAAGTGGGGTCAGCCCTCGTCGATGGGTTCGAGGATGGGCCTTGCGGGCCGGGCGGAAGTCCTGGTCCACGCCCAGATGCAGTTCGATGCCATGGCCCCGGAACCAGCAGCCGCCGCGCGCCGCCAGCACGGGCGGCTTAGCTACTTCACCGAGACCCCGCATCTATCTTGACGTCAAGGTATATCGGTCAGCGTATCAGCTGCGCGCCTGCTCTCACCGGCCTGGGGAGCGCGCCGGGCCGGGGCTGGCCCATCCGGCAGGGTGAGCATCCGCCCGGCCAGGAGGATCTCGGCGGTCAGCCCAAGCGTCACCGCGATCCGCTGCACCACGCCGTTGTACGGCCCGGCGATCCCGGACGCGAAGACCGCCAGGGCCGCCGCGCTGGCCAGTGCGAGCACCTGAACCAGGCGGCTCAGCACCGCCCAATCCGGATCATCACGCAAGCGGCGCCCCAGCAGCAGAGGTGCCGCGAGCATCGCCCCGTACGCGACGCCGCTGACCACATCGTGCACCTGGTTATGCCACGATTCGCCGGCGAAACCCGGGCCGGCCAGCAGCAAATGATCGCGCCGGAACACTCCGGCGGCCACGCTCGCCACGCCAGCCACCACGACCAGCCACCGGCCAGCCGACCTGGGCCCGGTCACCCGGCCGAGCCCGGCACCGAACGCCACCGTGCCGACGCCGAGCACCACGAAACCCGCCATCATGATCTGCGGATCCCGGGCATCCTCCGCGGCCAGGCCGCTCAGCTGCACCTCGGCCACGGAATGACCGGCCTGACGCAATGAGCTGACCACCCACGCCGCGGTGAACAGCACCGGACCCGCGACGCCGCTGGCCGCCGCCAGCCTGCTGAGCCTCACCGGGCCAGTATCACCCCGCCCAGCCCATCTCGCCGGGTCTGCTCATGCCCGGCGCTCGCCGGTCTGCCGCCGCAGCCCTAGCTCGAAGCCGAGATTCCCAGGCTCACATCGCGTGCTGCCAGTCCATCTCTCTGTCCGAGGCCTTTGCCATCGCGTCCTGGGAGAACTCGGCGACCAACTCGCCGTCCCGGGTGAAGACCTGCCCCCGGCCGAGGACCCGGCCGCTCGCCGCCTTGTCAGCCCAGTGCGCCAGCAGCAGCCACTGCGAGACGTCGAACGGCTCGGCGAAGTGGATCGTGTGGCCGATGACTCCGGTGTTGAGCGTGCGGTGCGCCTGGCTGATGTCGACCGCGCCCCGGTGCGGGCTGAACGCCAGCCCGATGATGTTGCCGCACGTGGACCAGCTCAGCACGGCCTGGTTCGCGGCGGGAGTGCCCACGGCCTGGCCGAATCGGTGCCAGGCGTACATCACCGGCACACCGTCCACGGTGCGGTCGCCCGGCACTGGGCGCCAGTCCGCCTCGGGGAAGGCCAGGCCGCTGGGCTTGGACTCCAGTTCCTCGGGACCCGGCAGATCGGCTGGCAGGTCCGGCTGGTGCCGGATCAGGTCGGGGTCCTGCGAGGTCATCAGCACCAGCGAGCGACAGAGCAGCCGCCCGTCCTGGTAGGCGGTGATCGTGTCACTCCCCCAGGTCCGCCCGGTGTGCAGCACCTCCACCTGCAACTCGATTGGCTTGGTATAGGAGCCGACCCGGGAGAACAACGTATGGATCGAGCGGGGCGACTTCTGGCGTTCTTCCCTGGCCTCAGCCGCCATCAGCATCTGGGCGATGTACTGGCCGCTGAACACGACGTCGCGGCCCTCCGCCGATTCAGCCGGCTGGGTGACTTCGAACCGTCCCTCGCCCATATCGGTCAGCCGCAGCACGTCGGGAAGATCGGACATGGCGTTCAGGTCCCCTCTTGGTTCCGCCACGCGCGTTCAGCACCGCGGCAGGATCGAATGATTCGATAATTTTAGTTTCTTTGACTCATAACCCGCAAGATCGGCCGGACAGCTATCGATCGCCGCTGCTGGGCCATGCGGGGTGACTGGCCCCACAACCCTCGACCCCGCGGCTCGTCAAGCGCGCGGCGGCATGAGCGGGTGCGCCGGACACCGATGATAGAAAGGGTTATGACCGTGCTGGCACACCGCGGTGAGGGACCGGCATTCTCCTACGCCGGCCAGCCGATGCACATCCTGGCGGGTCACGGCGGCCAGCCGCCTGGATTCGCCGCGATGGAGCTCACCGTCCCGCCTCACTTCGCCGGGCCGCTCCCCCACGCGCACGACGAATTCGATGAGGCGATCTACGTGCTCAGCGGGCGCCTGCTGGTTGTCGGCGAGGATGCGCCTCAGGAGGCGGCCCCGGGATCGATGTTCGTCGCGTCCCGCGGTAACAGGCACGGCTTTAGCAATCCCTTCGGGGAAGAGGCTCGGGTGCTGGGCCTGTGGGCCCCCCCGGAGCCCGCCCTGGCCTTCATGCGCGAAATCGGTGCCGCGCTTACGCCGGACACCCCGCCAGACCCGGACCGTATGCGCGAGATTTACGCCCGGCACGCCAGCCGTCTCCTGCCCTGATATCACGACGCTCCGCTGCCCGCCATCTCAGAGAGCACGAAGCGAGACTCCGCCGTAATTTGCCGATCTACTGCCCGGGCAATGAATCCGCCATCGAACTCACAGCACTCGCCGCGGCATGACCGAGCGTTCCGGCCGCGCAACGATCATCGTGGACGCGGCTGAGGATCCGGCACCGCGGTCACCAGCGAAGCCGCAAGCGTCGGCCACTTCGGCCCTCGCTCTCGGCGATCACCTGCCTGCATCGATGACCGGGCAGGGTGGCTCTGTGACAAGCTGGCGGCAGCGGCCCGGAGCGGGCCGCGCGTGGTAAAGGAGAGCGTGATGAGTGTGTACAGGGTGACCGAGATCATCGGGACTAGCAGTACTTCATGGGAAGACGCGGCGGCGGAGGCGATCAGGACCGCCGGCGGGACGCTCCGCGATCTGCGGGTGGCCGAGGTCATCAAGCAGGACATTCACCTGGACGAGGGCGGGGCGATCACCTATCGCACCAAGCTGCAGCTCTCCTTCAAATACGAACCTGATCACTGATCGCGGGTCAGTTGCTCCCCGCGCTGGCGGGTTGACCGGGCGTGACCTGGCCGGCGCCGAGCCGCCCACCAGGCGCTCACGATCGTTGCGACGTCGGTCTGCCGCTACGCCGGCCACATAGCTGGGTCGCCTTCAGCAGGCTCCGGTGGTCAGGGCGGTGATCACGATGTTGTGCACGTGAGGGTGCGGAAGGCCATGCGGGCCGCGGTGGTGCTCGAAGGAGGCGGCCACCCAGCGCTGGGGCTTGACCGGCGAGAACATGCTGAGGCCCGCGTCCTGCAAGAAGCTGAGCGCCGCATAGTTAGCTGACCAGGCCACCGACCAGATCGCCTGGACCTGCTGCCACAGTTGCTCGGCCGTCTTCGGCTTCCCGTCCTGCGCAGCCTGGATCGCGGCCTGGAGCAGCTGGCCGTGTTCGGCGGCCAGCTCGGCACGTGGTTCCCAGATCAGGTCGGCGATCTGGCCGCGGGCGGACAGCCGCCGCAGCGTCGCGTTGTCCACGTCGCCGCCCAGCGCCAGGCCGTGATCCTGGCAGGCCAGGCCGGTCCACGCGCCGGCGGGCTCGTCGGCCTGGCCGTGGTCCAGGACGTGCGCGAGGTGATCCTCAACCCAGGTCAGCCGCATGACGCCGCGCAGTCCCGCGCCTTCGATGCGGCTGCCTGCCATCGCTCCCCTCTCCAGGTTCAAGCGTGCACCCGGACGCCGCCCACCGGCGGCCTCCAGGCTCAGGTCTTGATCCATGGCTCGCACCACGATGCGGGCCGGGTATCCGGAGAGCTCCGGATACCCGGCTCCGCCATTACGGTCCCCGGGCAGCCTGGGCCGGCACGCTAACTATCGTCGTCGCGTATACCGCAGGCGCCCGGTAATCCGCGGGGCTAGCAGCAGCTCCCCTTGGCGGCCACCGCCGCCAGGCGGGCAGCCGGCGGCCGTCCGACGATAACGGTCCGCAAGGAACTCGGCGGGCTGAGCCTGCGCCGCTGCCCGGGCTGCGGTCACCAGGGTCTGCGCCCGGCGTCTTAGCCGGGCACCGTGCCAGCGGACCGTGGCGGGTCCTGGCCCGCATGTGGTGGATCACGGTGTGCACCGGCGGCCGCTGTCTGTTGCGGGTGACTGGCGGCTCGCGGCGACCCGGACCCGAGCGGAGGGGCCCGCCTTTACGGGTGTGATAGCGCTCGCCGTCCCATTCCCGCCGCCGGGACGAGCCGTAGCCGTCCCCTTCCCTGGGATCGGTGGAATGGCGCACGCGGCCATCGACGTGGGACTCGACGGAGCCGCGCAGGATGACTCGCCCCCCCGCAAGACGGGCAGCGCCGGCAGGGCCAGCCGATCCAGCATGATCCTCAAGGGCATGACCCTTGCCTCGGAGGATGGCCGCCGGACGCTGACCGGCTTACGCTGTGAATACAGGTGGGAGGCGCCGGTGAGACCAGAACCGGGAGCCCAGGCGGCTGCGGCGGGCCTGCGGGCCCCGCGTACCGACCGCGAGCGGGTGATCTACCTGCTCAAGGCCGCGTTCGCGCAGGGCTGGCTGGACAGGGACGAATTCGACGCGCGGATCGGCCAGGCCCTCGCGTCACGCACCTACGCGGAGCTGGCCGCGGTCACCGCCGACATCCCGGCTGAGCTGAGCGGAGCGCTGCCGTGCCGCCCGCCCGGCCGGACGCGGCGCTGGATCCCCTTTAACACCGCCGTCACCGCGGCCGCATGCATGGCCGGGCTGCTGAACGCGGGCGCGATGGCCGCCATCCTCAGCCGGAACCCGGTGGCCCTGGTCCTGGTCGCCGCGTTCACGGTCATCGGGACGATCCTGGCCATCGGGGCCATGATCGTCGCACGTTAGGCCCGTAGCAGCCAGCCCAGTGCGACCGGGAGCTGCTCCTGCCACCACACCTGGTCATGGCCGCCGATCCATTCCTCGTGACGGCACGGGAGCCGGGCCCCTCGCAGCCGCTCCGCCCACTCCCGGGTGGACCGCCGGAAGCCCGGCTCGAGCGTGCCGGCCGCTAGGCAGTGCCGGATTCTGGCCGAACGGGACGCGCCGCTGACCTGCCGCGGGACGACACCGGCGCTGAACGCGGCCACCACCCCGAGCAAGTCCAGGCGCCGCTGCGATGAGGTACGTCAGAATTTGTGGGCTGCGGTCTCCGTGAGCAGCGGCGAGGTTGTTCTGCGAGTTCAGGGTGCGCGACATGGATTGCCCGAATACTGCCGTCGGCCTGCTGGCGTGCCGGGCGGGTGAGGGCTAAACGGTTTGCCGTCGTTGTGCGACCTAAAGATGTGAGGCTAAATTTCGGTCCTATTGCGTTGGCAGCATACGGGCATCGGCCCGGCATCAGCCCGCCGTCGCGGCCATGCTTCGCGAACTGCCCGACCGGCAACGCGAGGCGATCGTGCTGCGCTATTACGCGGATCTGTCCGAGGCGGAGATCGCGGCCACGATGGGAATCAGCCGCGGTGCCGTGAAGAGCCACACCGCTCGCGGGATGGCTGCGCTTCGTGCAGCTCTCGAGCAAACCACAC
>Ga0210395_10004603_pt1 | contig 10601 bp, 9 predicted proteins | sample IncBWH4OmetaG_FD_150861 | JGI IMG/M metagenome (GOLD analysis project Ga0210395, IMG submission 150861) | Forest soil microbial communities from Barre Woods Harvard Forest LTER site, Petersham, Massachusetts, United States - Inc-BW-H-4-O ...
AGGTTTCAGTTTCGCCGGCCGGTTTACCGGGGATGAGCTCGACCGCCTGCGATTGGGTCCGATTTCCATCAAGGAGCGTACGCGTACTGTGGGGGGCCTATTGACTGTAGAGTCAAACCCCGGCCATGGCGCTCGACTGACTATCGAGGTCCCGCTCGGTTGACATGGCCAAAACTAAACAACAAATTCGCGTCCTTCTAGCCGATGACCACGCAATCTTTCGCGATGGCCTCCGCAAACTCCTCGATTCCGACGAAGACATCACCATCGTCGGCGAAGCCCAGAATGGCGCCGAGTGCATTAAGCTCCTCGCCAAGCTCAAGCCGGAAATCTTGTTGCTCGATCTCCGCATGCCTGATAAAGACGGCCTCGCGGTCCTCGAGGAAGTCAATTTCGACACCCTCCCCACGCGCGTCATCGTTCTCACCGCCGCCGAAGACGATCGCGACGTCGTCCGCGCCATGCGCCTCGGCGCTCGCGGCGTAGTCCTCAAGCAGTCCGCCACGGACCTGCTCGTAAAAAGCATCCACCGCGTTCACGCCGGCGAGATTTGGCTCGACAACCGCATGACCGCCGAGGTCATGAAAGCATTCTCGAAATCGTCCGAGTCCGGCCCGCGCCGTGAAAAGCCGCTCCTCAGCGACCGCGAAAAAGAAATCGTCCAACTCGTCGCCCAAGGCTTCCGCAACAAGGAAATCGGCGAAAAACTTTTCATCAGCGAGCAAACCGTAAAGAATCACCTGCACAATATCTTCGACAAACTAGGCGTCTCTGACCGCCTCGAACTCGCCCTCTACGCCATCCATCACCGGCTCATCGACCAGACGTAGCCGCGCCGAGGGACACCCCGTCCAGTTCCCAATTAAGGGATAATTCCGACCGCCTCTACAGCGTTTACCGGATAGCCAAGAAGGCCTCAATCCTTAATTGTAGACGTGCGAAGAGGGCTAAGACTCTTCGAAAGAAGAGAGGTGCAGCCATGCTATTTCATTGTCCATGGAGTCGAGCCAAACGCCCCCGCAGATCTGGGAAGCGAGGATTCTTCGAGGCTTTTCTGACCGAGCTGTTATGTCCGGCCATTTCGCTGCGGCCATTGCGATGGCCACTTTTTCCGCCGGGACGGGAAACTGAAACTGCATAAGAGCCCCTTCTCGACATTGCAGACACCGCCAGGAACGCCCGCCGTCTGTCTCTCCACATAAGGATTGCCCCGCTAAGATCTGCCAGTGCGCCTGGCATCGGCGCGCCCAGATGGAAGTCACCTCAGGGTTTATTCGAGCTTGACAATAAACGCGCCTTTGTATATAACCAAGAGGTTGTACAACCTGTGAGTTATGCAATGACCTCTTCCGATCGCCTCGACGCCACCTTCGCCGCTCTCGCCGATCCCACTCGCCGCGCCATCCTCGCTCGCCTCGCCTCCGGCGAAGCCTCCGTCCTCGAACTCGCCGAGCCCTTCGAAATGACTCAGCCCGCCGTCTCCAAGCACCTCAAAGTCCTCGAGCGCGCTGGCCTTATCTCCCGCAGCCAGGATGCACAGCGCCGCCCTCGCCGCCTCGAAGCCAAGCCCCTTGCCGAGGCGAACGAATGGCTCGAGAAATACCGCCGCATCTGGGCCGCCAACTTCCAGCGCCTCGACGCCCTTCTGGATCAGCTCAAGATCGGCGAGCTGAAGGCCAACCAGAAAAAAAGTGCCCGCACAAAGCGATAAAGGAGATCACCGATGATGAACCCTGGAAATTTCAAGCTGACGACGCGCGGAGACCGGGAGATCGTAATGACGCGCGACTTCAACGCGCCTCGCCGCCTGGTTTTCGACGCCTTCACGAAGCCCGAACTGGTGAAGCAGTGGTTACTCGGGCCGCCCGGCTGGTCGATGCCCGTCTGTGAAATCGATCTAAAGGTAGGCGGCGCCTATCGCTATGTGTGGCGCCAGGACTCCGACGGAGCCGAGATGGGGATGGGCGGCGTTTTTCGCGAGATCGTTCCGCAAGAACGCGTCGTCTGCACCGAGGTGTTCGACGAGGCCTGGTATCCAGGCGAGGCGCTGAACACACTTCTCCTATCCGAGCAGGGCGGAAAGACTACGATGACGACGACTGTACTCTACCAGTCGCGTGAAGCTCGTGACGGCGTTCTCAAGAGCGGCATGGAGAAGGGCGTGGCTGCGAGCTACAACCGGTTGGCCGAGTTGTTTGCATCGCGTGGAATTGCCGGGATGGAGAAAGGCGCCGGCTGAACAACGAATTTCGTTAGGAAAAACTAAAAGGAGAACTATATGCAAAAGGTCACGCCATTCTTGTGGTTCGACGGCCAAGCAGAAGAAGCTGCGAAGTTCTATGTCTCGATTTTCAAGAACTCAAAGCTTCTGAGCCCCACAACTTTCCAACTCGACGGACAAGAATTCATCGCTTTCAACGGCGGCCCTCATTTCACCTTCACACCCGCCATCTCGCTCTTCGTTAACTGCGAGACCCAGCAGGAAGTCGACGAGTTCTGGGAAAAACTTTCCGAAGGCGGCGAGAAAGTAAGATGCGGCTGGCTCAAAGACAAATTCGGCGTCTCCTGGCAAATTATCCCTTCAATTCTGGGCAAGTTACTGTACGACAAAGATGCCGAGAAATCAGCGATGGTCCGCAATGCCATGCTTCAAATGACTAAGATTGATATAGAAGGCCTGAAACGGGCCTACAACCAAGGGTAACCCTGCATCGAGCGAATCCAGAAGAACAGCGTTTGATTGACCTCGCACGCCTTTCTCTGCTATCAACAAAAGCCGAATATCGAGGAGCCTATGTCCATCACACGACGAAACTTCTTCCGCAACGCCGCCGTCGGCACAGCCGTCGCTGCGGGTCTTCCAACACTCGCGGATCTAGCTTTCAGCGAACTCGTGCCCTCCTCCCGCGCCAGCGAGCCCGGCGGCCCGATCATCCTCAGCCGCAACGAAAACGCCTACGGCCCTTCGCAAAAAGTAATCGCCTCCATGCAGGACGCTCTGCGCTTTGCGAATCGCTATCCCGATCCCGCCGTAAGCGCCCTTCACGAACGAATCGCCAAATCTCATTCCATCAAGCCAGAACAACTAGTCCTCGGCTGTGGCTCCGGAGAAATTCTCAGCACCACCGCTTCCTCTTTTCTTGGCCCTGGCAAGACCCTCATCACCGCTGTGCCCACTTTTGAATCCATCGGCCGCTGCGCCAAGGCGATGGGAGCGCAAGTCATCGAGCTTCCTCTCACCAATAATTACTCCCACGATCTCTCAGCCTTGCTTTCGCGCGCCGACGCCACAACCGGTCTCGTCTACATCTGCAACCCCAACAACCCCACCGCCAGCCTCACCCCGCGTAAAGACCTCGAAGATTTCATCCGCAAACTTCCGCCCGCCACCACCGTCCTCATCGACGAGGCCTACCATCACTTTGTCGGAGCCACACCGGATTACATCTCCTTCATCGACAAACCCATGGATGACGATCGCGTCATCGTCGCCCGCACTTTTTCAAAAGTTTTTGGCCTGGCAGGAATCCGCGTAGGCTATGCCGTCGGCGCACCCGCCAGAATCCAGGCTCTCGCCGCACGCCGTCTCCCCGAAGGCCTCAATGCCGTCGGCGCCCGAGCCGCCTTGGTTGCCTACGATGATCTTGATTACGTGCAGATGAGCGAAAAACGCAACGCGGAAGATCGCCAGGAATTTTTCAACCAAGCCAAAGCCCGCAAAGTTTCAGGAATCGCTTCGTACACAAATTTCGCCATGCTCAAAACCAGCCGCCCCGCCGTCGAGGTCATCGACCACTTCAAAAAGAACAACGTCCTCATCGCCCGTCTGTTTCCCTCCATGAACACCCACGTCCGCGTCTCTTTCGGCACCCCTCCCGAAATGAAAGAGTTCTGGCGCGTCTGGGATCTAATGCCCATGGCGTAGTTTGAATCAACAAACCAATATGATTTGGCCCCCGCGCCGCCGCCCTCGTCCCCGCATAAAGAAAGGGATGGCCCGCGGCTAGGACCGCCTCGAAGCCCTCCTGCCATCGCTGAAGCCTTAAATGCCCACAACCACATAATCCCCCCGCCACAAACCGCAAAGAAAAATAGATGCCCCTTTCTGATCGGGAGCCATCCTCTTCGCCCTGCGATGAACCGCACTTCACGCATTCCCGGTGGGCTCGCATGTAAGGAAAAAACTAGTGTGCGCAAGCAAGCACTAAAATCGGACAGCTCAACGTTTCCAAAAAACGTAACTCGCCCACAATCCTCGACCGCAATAAGAAACCAAAGATAGGCAATGTTCCTATGTGATTATGCGTATGAATTTAGAATAAATTATGAACGTGTACCGCCTAAAAAGTCTTCGTAACTTTTAGAAAACAAAAGATTAATTGGTATTCACCAGAGATCACCTCTATTGGTTCTTTGATTGCTTTCATCCAGCCGCCTGGTATGTGAAGAATTTTGTCGCATGCCTGGTGAATGCCCCGGCCCTCACTATCACGGCAGGCGGGCTCGAGTTACTGCCCGAAAACGCATTCGTTGCCATCTTCAAAGTGTTCTTACAAACCGGGAGGAATTTGATGCGGAAGTCAGCAATAAGATTGGTAGTGGCAGTTGCTATTGTGTGCCTGCTTGCGATTTCAGCTTTAGCCGATATTACGGGTGACATTCAAGGCACAGTCTTGGATGCCGCCGGGGCCAGCGTAGCGCAAGCGAAGGTTACCGTTATGAATTCAGCCACCAGGGCGACTCGGACAGTGATATCCAATGAAGCCGGGGAGTTTACTGTCGCGCAGCTCGACATTGGAAGCTATCAAGTTACGGTTGAAAAGGATGGGTTCAGGAGCTTCACACAAACCGTCGTCGTGCGAGACGGTGAAAAAACCCGTATCCAGGTGCAGATGCAGGTCGGAAACGTGGCCGAGACGGTGAACGTGGAAGCGAGCGCGCTTCCGACACTCGATGTTGCCACAGCTCAATTGAGCGATTCGCTCAATTCCGAAGAAGTTCTGGCCCTCCCGAATCTGGCTCGGGATCCCGTAGTCTATGCCACGCTATCCCCTGGAACCGTTCCGGTTTCCGTGAACAATCCCTTTCTCGGGGCCGGAAGCTTCAACTCCAACGGTTCGCGCGGCAGATCAAATAATATTACTTTGGACGGCGTCACCGCCACTGATGTCTCCGTGACGGGCGAGTCCGGCGCGGCGTTCGTACAGGACAGCGTTGCCGAAGTAAAAATCATTACCAACAATTTTGATGCGGAGTTCGGTCGCAATTCCGGCTCTCAAATCCAACTCATTACCAAGAGCGGAAGCAATGCCTATCACGGTTCAGTGTATGAATACTTCCAGAACAGTGGTTTGGGAGACGCTCGCGGTTACTTCACGCCCGCTGGCGACCCAGTCACGAAGGTCGTGCAAAATCAAGGCGGAGTGACTTTCGGAGCTCCCATCATCAAGGATCACACATTCTTTTACGGTTCCTGGGAGGTCGATCGAACGGCCGGCGCGGGGGCGACGGTCATCGCCAACGTTTTGACTCCTGCACAGGCTGCGGGCATAACGAATCCCACTTCAGCCGCGATATTTAAGGCCGACGGCTCTTTCACCTCCCCGACAGGATTTTTGCCCGAGGCGTCAGCCAATACGTCGCACGGAGACACCTGGACGGTGCGCGTCGATCAAATCTTGCGCGGCGGGAAAGATACCCTGTTTGTTAAATATGGCCAAAGTCCGGCGACGACCGTCTCTCCGGGTCTTACTTTTATCTTTTCCAATCTTCCGGGTTTTGGCGCGTCCGTCACAGCGGAACCCCGCGATATCACCATCGGCTACACTTCCGTATTGACCTCCAATCTGGTTAATTCCTTTCATTTTGGTTTTGGGCGGGCCAATCCTAACTTTCCGATAAATTCTCCGTTCGCCACTGGCCCCGAGGTTTTTTTCGGCGATGGAACCTCATCCTTCGGAACGACCGACATTCTTCCGCAAGGGCGTGTGCAGAATACTTTTCAATACTTGGACGTGGTGTCGTGGACGAAAGGAAAGCACACGTTTAAGTTCGGCGGTGAAATGGACCGCTACCAGGCGCCTAGTACCTTTGAGGCCAACGCCTTCGGAAATCTATCGTATGCGAACATTGCGGCTTTCCAGGCTGGAACGCCAACTTCGTGGACGCAGACATTGGGCCCCACTGGCCGGCATAACTTCTCGCTCGATGCTTTCGGATTCGTCCAGGACGACTACCGCGTGACCAGGAGCTTGACACTCAATCTGGGATTCCGGTTTGAGACTTCGGGAGGCGTATCGGAAGGCGCTAATCTGCTCTCCAATCTCGATCCGCTCAATCACACACCCATTGGCGCCCTTGGACTTGGCCCGCTCGGCGGGGTCGACCTGGGAGGCACGGCGTTCAACCGCAACTATAATCCAGCGCCCCGTTTGGGCTTTGCTTGGAACCCTGGCAACGGTAAGCTCGTTTTCCGCGGTGGTTATGGGATCGCCTATGACTTCATCTATCTGAATCCGATTACCAACCTGCGATTCGCTCCGCCATTTACGAGTGCGCTTACCGTCGGCGCGTCCTCGTTCACCGGCGGCAATACGGTTGCGAACTTGATTGCTGGCACAGCACCGGTGCAAGCAGCGGCCCTGGCCAGTTTAGGGACGTTTTCTCCAACCGTAACCGACTTTGGAGGATTTGACCCGGTATCGCAGAACCTCAAAAACCCCCGCAACCAACAATGGGACTTTGGAGTCGAGTATCAGGCTCCGCACGATTTGGTCCTGAAAGTTACCTATGTCGGAAGCCACAGCGATCGACTGCAAGTCAGCGAGCCGATCAACCTCGTGAATCCGGCCAACATCCCGGCAGCCCCGACCAGTCTTGCCGATCAGACCGCGCGACAGCAGCAATTCATCAACACGTCTGAGAGCGAAGTTGGCAACAATCCTATAACGCCTAAAGGATTGAACAACCTGATCGACCAGCGATTCGATAATGTGACGCAAGTACAAAGCACCGGAACCTCAACTTACAATTCACTGCAAGTAGAGGGCATCCGGCGCTTCAAGAACGGGCTCACCTTCGACGCTAACTACACCTGGGCGCACACTATCGACGACATTTCCGATGCTCTCGGCGTGTTGGTCAATGACAGCGCGGTCCCCCTGGATGCGTCCAAGCCCATTTCCTTTCAACGTGCCAATTCTGAGTTCGACGTCCGGAATCGTTTCGTGTTGAGCTATACCTACGAGCTTCCGTTTGCCAAGGGTTTCCACGGCTGGAAGAAGTATCTGCTCGATGGTTGGAGCCATAGCGGCATCTTTAGCACTCAATCTGGGCTGCCAGTTAGCATTCTGGCCGCGCCTATTACCTTGTGCAATGGCGCGGGCGGAGCGTCCCTCGCCAATTGCGCGGCGGATGGAGGGAATGAGGTTTCGATCAATGACCTGCTGCTGAACGGAACGAACAACGGAGGAAATGGCACCAATACCCTGGTGAATGGTAACGCCAAGTTACTTCACCCCGTGCCCTTTTCCTCTTCCTTTACTGTACCGACTAACTTGCCCGTCTCCGAGCCTCTGCTCGAGCAAAACGGAACGAGCGGACGCAATCAGTTGCGTCTGGCCGGGCTGACAGACTTCGACGCTGTTTTCAGTAAGACCTTCCATTTTACCGAAAGCAAGTACTTCCAGTTGCGCTGGGAAGCGTTTAACGTCCTAAATCACCCGAATTTTGCCGGTTACATAAACACGTTCGGGAGTTCGCAATTCAATTCCTACACCAGTACGGCAACGAATTCGCGCACGTTCCAACTGAGTGGCAGGTTTATTTTCTAACTTGAACCATTCCGACTGCCAAACGCAGGAGTGGGCTTCAATGGGCGCTCTGGATCTTCGGAGCGCCCTTTTCATTCCCCTGTGGCGGCTCCGGAAGCACGCCGCCGGCGGCGGCCGGTAAATCGGCCTCTAACCCCTTTAGAATCTGCACTTACAGACCACGGGACCTAAAACCCTCTAAAATCTGCACTTACAAAAAAACGGGGGGAGGGCCCCATCCCTATACTCCTCCGCCAGCCGACACCTCCTCGCTCCAAATTCCTCTTCATTCCTCGTTCTAGTACATCGGTACTTTCCAATATTGAATCGATTTTGTACCCGCAGTCCTATTGTTCCCTGGACCCCTCCCGGATACACTCTGTCTTCATTCAGGAGGTATGCCTTGACCGGTTCAGAACGCCGCACTACTCAACGCTTCCAAATGCGGCTACCGCTCACCGTCCGATGGACCACGGGCGCCGCGGTTGGCGAGACCAGCACCGAATCCCGCGACGTCAGCTCTCGCGGTGTTTACTTCTTTCTTTCCAAAGACGTACGCGAAGGCTCGCCCGTCGAAATTCTCCTGACCCTGCCCAACGAAATCACTTTGGCTGGTCCAGTGCGCGTGCGCTGCCTCGGCCGCGTCCAGCGCACCGAGCCCCGCGACGAAGGCGCCATTGGCGTCGTTGCCGCGATCGAGCGCTACGAATTCCTCCGCGGCGACGACGACTCGAAGCAGTAACTTCGCGCTGCCGTTGGCTGGCCTTCCGGTTGGCTGACGCAGCAACTGGATCGCGGAAATGCTTCAGCGCAATCCAACTGGAAATTGCAGCACGCGCATCGCAGCAAGTGCATCAGGGAGTTGCAGCACTTCTTACAAATGTTCGGAAGCAACGTCGTCGCTGCGGAAACCGCGAATGCAGCCTGCGGCGCGGCTGTGACACAAAGGTTTTTACGAATTTCTCACAAGTTTCTTGCTCGCTCACTGCGGAGGCGGGCAGGATAAGCCGGGGTCCCTCGGCCCCTCAGCGGAGTGCCCCGGCTCAATTTTTTTCTGCCTCTGTATTCCCATGATTTGTTGAACCATTCCGCCGCGCGTCATCCCCAGCCTTCTCGCTCCGGCCGAGCTGCCTCTTCCTTTACTCCTTTACTTCCTCTAGTTCCTTTACCTCCTTTACGTCCACTCACCATTCACTTCTTCCCAGCAACCCCAGGCCGCACCTTCCCCGCAGCCATCTTCTCCAGCGCCCGCAGCCGCTCCTTCAACTCGCCGCTCTCCAGCCGCCCCTCGCGGTACAGCCAGCGCAGAAAATCCTCCGCCCGCCGCTCACCTTTCTGTGAATTGCATTCCGAGCAGCTCGAGACCAGGTTGCGATATCCATTCCGTCCCATCCGCACCTGCGGAACGATGTGATCGATGCACCGCGTCGCTGCTGTCACTCGCCGCCGGCAGTAAAAGCAGCGGCCGCCCTCGCGCGCATGAATCGCTTCCCGCAGCTCCCGCGTTTCCAGAAAGTCGGCTTCCTCCAGATTGACGGCGCCGCGCAGCCGTTCCGCCTTTCCCTCCGCGGTTTTTCTCGCCCGTACCCCGCGCACTTCCGCCGGCAAACGCACCTCAATTACGTGTCCCTTTTTGCTTCTTTCCGCAAGCAGCAGAGCGCCCTTCGCCGCCAGCCGCCGCACCCCTTTGCGCACCGACGACGTGCTGAGCGCTGCGCCACGCGCCAGCCAGTCAATCGAAAACCGCAGCCGCTGCTTCCCCTCCAGCCGGCTATGCCGCAGCAGATGCGAATACACCGCCCGCTCGATCACCGAAAGCCGCAGCCCCGGAATCAACAAATCCTCAAACTGCTTCCACACCTCTACGCCGTCCACTCTCTTGCTCGTCATATTTCGTACCGCCGGCATCTTGCCGGCCTCCTTCTTCACACACCCCTGCCTTAGCAAGGCTGCAAATTCAGCCGTACAGACTTCTTTCAATTTTCAGGAATCGCCAGGAATCCGCCCAGCAGGCGGTTGCAACGCGAAAACACCCCAAAAAAGAAAAAGCCCCGACCAAGGTCAGGGCGCACGTTTCTCCATCCCTAATCTACCACACACCCTCCGCCCAGCCACCTTTCCTCTGTGTCCAATCCGTCAACACCCATCCAAAACCGCAATGCTCAACTCTGCGCCACTCGCCTATGCGGAAGGCAGGTATACTGCACTCGAATGTATACTGTACGTGAAATATTGAGCCGGCTGCCAGATCGATATTGCGCGGCAAGCGGAATCCGTAACGCTTCCTGCACGTGGCCTGCAGAAAGGTGGTATATTACCAAGTGGCGGTCGAACGGCTATCGCGTCCTGAAGCTGTCAAGCTCCTTCGGGAGTGCCTGCGAATCGGCAAAATTATCCCGGGCAAACACTTTCGCGACGAGTTGGCCTCGGAAGGGCTCATTCTTCCTGATGCCCTCCGCGTGCTTAAGACAGGGAACATCTTTCACGAGCCAGAGTGTGACCTCAAAACCGGTGATTGGAAGTACCGGGTCGAGGGCAGGGAAGTGGACGGCAAATGGCTCGCGATCGTGTTTTGCTTCAGGGCCACGGATACCGCATTTCTGATCACCGTGTTTTCCGTCGAGGTGAAGCGAAAATGAAGAGAGCTCAGTGCAGCAACTGCGAGGCGGAAGCCCGAATCGTGCGCGGCGATTACGAGTTTAAGGAAACCGGCCTGCGCGACCTCGTCCTCCTGGATATCGAGCTCATTAAATGCGGGAAATGCGGCAACGTGGACCCTGTCCTGTTCCA
>Ga0210395_10004604_pt1 | contig 10598 bp, 11 predicted proteins | sample IncBWH4OmetaG_FD_150861 | JGI IMG/M metagenome (GOLD analysis project Ga0210395, IMG submission 150861) | Forest soil microbial communities from Barre Woods Harvard Forest LTER site, Petersham, Massachusetts, United States - Inc-BW-H-4-O ...
GGTCGCGTCCTTGCCGCAAGGCGAGCAAGCGACCATCTTCGCCGACGCCGCCCGCAGCCTTTATCCAACCCTGACCGGTGCAGGCCGTGGCTGAACGTCCGGTCTTACGCTGCGTGCTCGGCAACTACCCGCACACCGCAGCACTCAAGCGCGGCGCGCTGCAGAGCCGCGACGTAGAACTCCGGTTTACGACAGTGGAGCCCGTGCACAAGGCGTTTGCGCCCATGGTGCGGCAGGCGGAGTATGACCTCTGCGAATTGGCCATCGTCACCTATCTTCAAGCCAAGGCCTACGGCAAGCCGGTGGTTCTGCTACCAGTGGTGATCGCCTCTCGGCTGCAACGGGGCTGTCTGATATATCACCGGGAGCACGGGGTGGTGGCGCCCCCTTCTCTCGCCAAGTCTCGCATCGGTGTGCGCGCCTACACCCAGACCACCGGCATGTGGGTCAGGGCTCACCTCGCCGAAGACTACGATCTGCCGATCGAAACGATGCGCTGGATCACACGCGACGGCGCCCATGTGAAAGAGTACGACGATCCGGAGATCGTTGAGCACGCCCCGACCGACAAGAGCCTGCCGGACATGCTGCGCGATGGCGATATTAGGGCCGCCATTCTCGGCAACGATTTACCCACCAGCGACGAATTTGCGCCGGTGATCCCCGATCATGCCGCGACGGACAGGACCTGGTATCTTCGACACGGCTTCATGCCGATCAATCACGTGGTGGTGGTTAGCAAAGATACCGCTCGGGAAAAGCCCGACGCGGTCAGGGCGGCCTATGATCTGCTCAAGCAAGCCGACGCCGAGGCACCCGCGCCAGTGGACGGAATGAAGCGCACGATGTTCGGATTCGAGCGCCTGCGCGAGCCGATCCAGTTCACGCTCGACGCCTGCCGCCGTCAATTTCTGCTTCCGAGGACCGTGAGCGTGGATGAGGTATTCGCCGATGCGCAAGCTATCCTCGGCGATATGGGACCATAGCGGTACACAAGGTTGCCGCCGAGCGTCTCTAGCCGGTCCAGCACAAGACGAATCAAACAACCTAAGAACAAGAATGTGGTCTGGAAGGACCGAAGCAATGACCGCAGTCGCCGAAAAAGTGTCGCCGCCAAAGCCGAGGCGCAAGCGCTTCTACAATGATCTGTCGCTGCAGGTGCTGGTCGCCATGGCGATGGGAGTTGGACTCGGCGTCGCCCAGCCCGACATCGGAGCTCAGATGAAGCCCTTTGGCGACGCTTTCATCAAGCTGGTCCAGATGGTGGTCGGGCCGATCATTTTCTGCACCGTGGTGAACGGGATCGCCGGGATGGGCGACTTGAAGAAGGTCGGCCGCATCGCCATCACGGCCATCATCTATTTCGAAGTGGTCACCTCGGTCGCCCTCGTCATCGGGCTGGTGATCGCCAATCTGCTGCAGCCCGGCGCAGGCATGCACGTCGATCCCGCCACCCTGGCCGCGGCCGGTAGCCAGGCCCAGGGCTACGCCGCCGACGCCAGCCATACAGAGAGCATGAGCGCCTTCCTGCTAGACATTATTCCCAATGCCGCGATCGCGGGCTTCGCCAAAGGTGACGTGCTGCAGATCCTGTTCTTCTCCGTTTTGTTCGCCTGCGGGCTAGCCGCGGCCGGCGACGCGGGTAAGCCGGTGCTGGATGTTGTCCGCGGCGCCACCAAGGCGCTGTTCTGGATCATCAACCTGGTGATGAAGTTCGCGCCCATCGCCGCCTTCGGGGCCATCGCCTTCACGGTCGCAAAATTCGGTGTAGCTTCGCTGGCATCCCTCGTTGCGCTGATCGGCACGTTCTATCTAATCTGCCTGATCTTCCTGGTGGCGGTGCTGTTTCCGATCTGCCACTGGGCGCGCTTCAGCCTCTGGAAGCTGATGCGTTATATCCGCGAAGAACTGCTGCTGGTCTTGGGTACGAGTTCATCGGAAAGCGTCTTTCCTCAACTCACCGCCAAGCTCACCAGGCTGGGTGCGGAGGAGTCGGTGGTCGGGCTGGTGCTGCCAACCGGCTATAGCTTCAACCACGACGGCACCTGCCTCTACCTTGCCGCGGTCAGCGTGTTCCTGGCCCAGGCGACCGATACCGCCGTCAGCTGGCAACAGCAGCTGGGCCTGCTCCTTATCCTGCTGCTGACCTCCAAGGGTGGTGCGGGGGTTTCCGGCTCCGCCCTCGCCGTCCTGACCCTGACGCTGGCTTCGACCAAGACGATTCCGGTTGGCAGTATCGCACTGATCCTGGGCATTCACCGGGTGCTCTCGGCGGCGTTCGTGTTTGTGAACATCACCGGCAACGCAGTGGCTACCCTGGTGGTCGCCCGATGGGAAAATGCCCTCGATAGCAGCCGTCTGAAGGCTGAACTCGACGAAGGCTATCGAGCCTGAAGGCCCCCTCACAGCAAGCGCTTCGACATCACGAACGCCGCGCTAGATCGTTACGCTCCCGATGATGAAGGAGCTGCAAGACTTCCTGGCCGAACTCAAGCTGCAGAGGGCCGACGGCATGATCACCGTCAGAGACGCCGGCGCGCTCTGGCCTAGCGAGAAGGAGATGCAGACCCGAGTGAGCCATTGGCTACGCGACCAGGAACGGGCTGGCCACGTCGGAAAGGGAACGACGCTGCACGGCCTCCGGGTATCCTACGCCGCATGGTGGCTGCGCAACGGCGCCACCGTTGCGGAGGCGACTGACCTGATCGGCGACCTGTCGGAACGCATGGGCAGGCACTACACCCGCCACGTCGAATCCGAGATCAACATCAACCGCGCCTTCAAGCGCGTTCAGGACAAGCTGTGAACAGGTTTTCCATCGAGAGTGTCTAACGCGACGGATTGGCTGTCTAACATTTGCAGGTACAGGGCAAAAAGGCTATGGAAATCAAAGTCGCGGACGTGGCGGAACTGGTAGACGCAAGGGACTTAAAATCCCTCGATGGCAACGTCGTGTGGGTTCGAGTCCCACCGCCCGCACCAGAGCTGGCCGAGAGCCGAGACGCGAGCCCAAAAGCCGATTCGTTCCTTCTCAGCGTGCAACTGGAGCTGCTGGCCCGTGTCGAATCGTTCGAACCGGGCCGACGTCCTATACCTGCGAACATTAGTCCTTGCTTGCTAAACTGCTTCCGGATTTTAGGCAGAATCCCCGCTGTGACATTCGTCACGGCGCTCGTGCCATCGGTCGTTATGATGACGCCGATCCGCCGGGCGCTCGAATCGAAGGAGACCGCGACGATGACGGCTGCTCAGAAGCTAACCGGAATTGCGGTGTTCGCGTTCGCGATTTGCGGTGTCTTGCTCTCGGTCCGAACCATCCGACCACCCGTTCTTCTCGCCGGCGCCAACCTTGCAGAAACATCGAGGCATTCCTGCTTTGACATGAACGGAAAAGCGTTCGAATGGGGTTTCAGCAACGTCCCATTCGCGGCGACTTGCGACGCCAAGCCGGGTGCGCCACAATAAGATGTGCGACGGAATCGTCACGCCATGATGGACTGCGCATTCACGCGCGTCTAAGTTCTCTGCTATGCCCCGCATCGAACAAATCTCCATCTCCCCTCACCTCACCTTCGACGCCCTCGTCGCCGGTGAAGCGAGCGCGCCGCTGGTGCTGCTGCTGCACGGTTTTGCCGAATCGATGCACTGCTGGCGCGCGCAGGTCGCAGCGTTAGCGGACATGGGGTATTACACGGTAGCGCCAAGCCAGCGCGGTTATTCGCCGACCGCGCGGCCCGATCCGCGCGACGCATCGAACTATCACATCGACCGGCTGATGGATGATGCGATGGCGATCGCCGCGGCGTCAGGCTACGGAGACAAACGCTTTCATCTGGCCGGCCACGACTGGGGCGGCAGCATCGCCTGGGCGCTGGCCGACCGCTATTCGGAGCGGATCGCTTCGCTCACCGTACTGTCGCGGCCACATCCCAATTCCTTCAACCGCGCGCTGCAGATGCTGGACGGCGAGCAGGCGCAGCGCTCGCGGCATCACACGGCCTTTCTCGAGCCCAACGCGGCCGATGTCGTTCTTGCCGATGACGCCAAGTGGCTGCGCGAGCGGCTCGCGGCCAACGGCATGCCGCCATCCGCCATCGCCGAGCATCTTGCCGTGCTCGCAAATAAGGAAACCATGGAAGCCGCGCTCGCCTGGTACCGCGCGCGTGGCGCGATCCGCGGGCCGCTCGGCCCGACCCGCGTGCCCACACTCTACATCTGGGGCGATGCCGACGACACCGTCGGCCGCACCGCCGCCGAAGGCACCGTGGATTTCGTCGCCGCCCCCTATCGCTTCGAGGTGCTACCCGGCGTCGGGCATTTTGCCGCCGACCAGGCGCCGGATCGCGTCAGCGAATTGATGCTGGAACACTTGCGCAGCCATCCGCTCTGAACGGCGAGAGCCGATCACGCCGCCTTCGCCAACGCCGACACCCGTTCCCAGGTCGTCGCCTGCATGCTCGGCCGCGCTTGCATGCGCGCGATCCACGCCGTCAGATTGGCATGTGGCGCACCCAGCACCGACCATTCCGGAGCAAGCGTGAAATACTCGACGGCCGGCGCCAGCATCAGGTCGGCCAGCGAAATGGCGTCGCCGCTGAAATACGCGTTGTCGGCAAGCAAGCGCGCGAGCTCGTTGAAGACGACTTTCGCTTTCGGCATCGCGGCCTCGATCGCCGCTTCGTCGGGCGCCTTGCCCATGATCCGCGGGGCGATCACGCGATGAAAGATGATGACGTTGCCGACGCCGTGAAACAGATACCAGTCGTTGACATTCATCGCCTGATCCATCCGCGCCGCGCGCCTGGGATCGGCAGGCGTCAGGCTCGGCTGCGGCAATAGGCGGTCGAGATAGCGCAGGATCGCTTGCGTTTCGTACAGCATGAACCCGCCATGCTCGAGCACCGGCACGCGGCCGAACGGATGCCGCGCCAGATGCTCGGGCGATTGGAATGTTCCAAGCGCAACGGGCGCAAGACGATAAGGCGTGCCCTTCTCTTCTAGCATCGCCAGCACGGCGCGTCCGAACGGGCTGCCGGGGACGGAATGAACGATAAATTCAGACATGATGCATCTCCCTCATTTTAATGCTTCTCCCTCAGTTTGGATTTTCAGCTCAACGATCGGCCGAGTGCTGCTTGCTGCGCGAAGCGCTCGAGCAGTCCGGGCCAGCCGCCGTCGACATCCCTGCGCATCGAGTTGCCGGCATCAGTGCCCATGGTTTCGAACTTGTGGTGCACGAGCTCGACCTCGGTCGCATCCGGCCCGTCGGCGGCGAACCGCACGTCAACTTCGGATTTCATCGCAAGATCCGGCTTCCATTGCGCGTTGACCTGCCAGACGAGCACCAGCCGGTGCGGCGGCTCCCACAGCGTGACCGTGGCGACGTTCGTCTCGGTGCCGTCTTCCGCGATCTCCAGCCATCGCCCGCCGAGCCGCGGCTCCATCAGGACTTTCTGAATCGGCTTGTTGCCGACGCCGTAATTGTGCGGCCACCAGCGCGTCAGTCCACTGGTGAAAACTTCAAAAGCATGCGCGATCGGCGCGTTGACGCGGATGGTCTTGCGTACCGGCGCGATGAAGGCAGTCTCGTTCATCTGCTCCCCCTCGGGTTCGCGGAGCGTTCCGCTTCGCGTTTGAAAGCCTCCAGCGCATCGTCCCAAAAGCTGTCGAGCCAGGTCCGCAGTTCCAGAAGTCCCTCGCGCCGCAATGAGTAGATCCGGCGCACCCCCTCGCTGCGCTCTTCAACCAGGCCGGCGTCCTTCAGGACTTTCAGATGCTGCGACACCGCCGGCCGCGACACCGGCAGCCCTGCCGCCAGGACATTAACCGGACGCGGCCCGTTGCGAAGCCGTTCGAACACTTTTCGCCGGGTCGGGTCGGCGAGCACCGCCAGGGCATTTCCGTAAGCCATGACTAACGGTAAGCCTTCGCTTACTCACTTGTCAAGATGACCTCGGCGACGGCGCCCAAATCTTGGAAACGCACCGCGGGGCGCGGCATGCCGTATTTGTGCGGAGCAAAGAATTAACCGGCGATTCCGGGTCGGACCCGCATAGATGGAACTTGAACTGTCGAAGGTGTCAGTATGCGTTTGTTGCGATCCTTGCGCGCGTTTCCCTTCCGCCGACTGCATTTAAGACGGCGCGAGAGCCGGGATGCGCTTGTCATCTTCGGCATCGGAATTATCAGCTTTATGTTCGCCAGCGCGTATGAACTGCCGCCCCAATTGCTTCAGTTTGGCCTGGATCACGCCGACTGGGAAATCGACGACATTATCTTCGTGGTGCTGATCCTGAGCGCCGCCATGCTGGTCTACGGATTCCGGCGTTACCGGGACCTCTCGGCTGAAATCACGGCCCGCCGTACCGCCGAGCTTGAGGTGCGCAGCCTGGCCAGGCGAGATCCTCTGACCGGGCTGCCCAACCGCCGTTTCTTCGAGGAACAGCTTGCCGAGTCCCTTGTTGGCGCGACCGATCAGCACCAACTCGCCGTTCTCCTGCTCGATCTCGACGGCTTGAAGCAGGTGAACGATACTCATGGCCATGCCGCCGGAGACAAGGCGCTGTGCGAGTTCGCTGGACGCGTCACGGACGCCCTGCGTGCCGGCGCTTTCCCGGCGAGGTTTGGCGGCGACGAGTTTGCGATCCTCGTGCCGTCGATCGGCTCGCCCGATGATGCCGCAAGTCTCGCACGCCGCATCAGCGCCACCTTGACCGAGCCGTTCCTGGTCGAAAACGCCACCGTGAATTTTAGCGTCAACATCGGGATTGTGGTCGCTCCCAACGACGGCGAGGCGGCTTGCGACCTGTTGCGTCGGGCCGACCGCGCGCTGTTCCGCGCCAAGGCCAGCGGCCGCTCGTCGGTTCGATTCTTCGAGGCCGAGATGGATGCATATTTCGAGCGACGCATCCAGATCGAACGCGAACTTCGGCGCGCGGTGGCGTCAGATACCGATTCCATTGTTCCGTATTATCAGCCGCTGGTTTCGCTCCATGACAATCGGGTCATCGGGTTCGAAGCGCTGGCGCGATGGCAAAGCAAATCGCTGGGATTTGTCCCGCCCGACATTTTCATTCCGATCGCCGAGGAGACCCAGCTCATCAATCCCCTCGGCGAGCGGCTTTTCCGCCGGGCCTGTATCGACGCCAATACGTGGCCTGCCGACTTGCTGCTTGCCTTCAACATATCGGCGGTCCAGTTGCGCGACCCGGTCTTCGGCCTGCGCCTGTTGTCGATTCTCGGGGAAACCGGACTGAGCCCGCATCGGCTGGAGCTGGAGATTACGGAGACCGCGCTGGTCGAAAATGTCGAGCTCGTCAGGCCGCTGATCGACGAGTTCCGGCAAGCTGGCATTCGCGTCGCCCTCGATGATTTCGGGACGGGCTACGCCACCTTGAGCCAATTGCTCTCATTGCAATTCGACAAGATCAAAATCGACAAGAGCTTCGTATCCCGTCTCGGCGGCAAGGAAAACGGCGAGGTGATTATCCGCGCGATCCTTTGCCTCGCGCAGGGATTCGGCTTGACGACGACAGCCGAAGGTGTCGAGGACGCGCGGCAGATGTCGTTTCTCAAAGCCAACGGATGCACGGAGGCACAGGGTTATCTGTTCAGCAAGGCGATGCCGGCCAGCGATGTCCCCGCATATCTCAGTCAATCAACCCGTGACATCGCGGCCTGAGCCCGAAATTCGCCGGAGTCTCGGGGCGGCGCACCAAAACGCGGCGGGCGCATCGACAAAAGCTCGTTGACGCACCCGCCGTCGATCACGCCTGACGTGATGGCTCACTCCGACTTGTCGATATTCCAGAAGATCGGCGTCGCCGGGCCGTCGAGCACGCCGGAGAGCGATTTCCGCCACGCGCTCGGCTGCTCAAACTGCCCGAGCGGGATATAGATCACCTGATCGTAAACTTCCTTCTGGATGTCGGCGGCGATCTTCTTCTGGGCGTCGAGCGACGTCGCGCGCACGAAGTCGTCGCGCAGCGCTTCCACCTTGGCGTCCTCCGACCAGCCGAACCAGCCGCCCTTGGTGCCTTTGCCGCCGATACAGACGTTGGCAACCGGGTTGATCACGTCGGCGGCGACCCAGTTGGTGAAGAACATGTTCCAGCCGCCCTCCTTGACCGGTTTCTGGAGCGCGCGGCGGGAGATCACGGTGCCCCAGTCGGTGGCCTGCACGTCCACCTTGAAGCCGGCCTCGCGCAACAATTGCGCGGCGACGACCGGCTGCGCCCGCAGTGTCACGACGTCGCCGGGCGCCATGATCACGATCGGCGTGCCGTCATAGCCGGATTCGGCGAGCAGCTTCTTGGCTTCCGCCATGCCGTCACCCTTCACCAGCGATTCCGAGCCGACGTCGGAGGCGAGCGGCGTGCCGCAGACAAACACCGCGCCGCATACCTGGTAATATTTGGAATTGCCGATCAGCGCGTCCAGGATGTCCTTCTGGTTCAACGCCAGAAACGCGGCGCGGCGCACCTTGACGTTGTCGAACGGCGGCAGCAGGAAATTCATCCGCCCGACGGTCTGGTTGCCGAGCTTGTTCAGCGTCTCGACCTTGATGTCGGGGTTCGCCTCCAGCACCGGGAGAATATCGAACGACGGCACTTCCATGAAATCGATGTCGCCGGACTGCAGCGCGTTCACCGCGGTCTGCGCATCGGGCATCGTGATCCACTCGACGCGGTCGACCTTCACCACCTTGCCGCCGGAGGTCCAGCTCGCCGGCTCCTTGCGCGGCACGTAATCGGTGTTCTTCTCGAACACCGCCTTCACGCCTGGCTGGAATTCGGACGGCACGAACTTGAAGGGACCCGATCCGATCAACTCGGGAAGCGGTTTGTCGGTCGGCGTTTCCGCGAGCCGCTTCGGCATCATGAACGGCACGATCGAAGACGGTTTCCCGATCGACTCCAGCACCAGGCCGTAGGGCTCTTTCAGTTTCAGCGTGATGGTCTTTGGGTCGGTGGCCTCGATGCTGGCGGTGAACTACATCAGCTTCTGGCCCATGCCGTCGGCCTTGCCCCAGCGCTTCAGCGAGGCGACGCAATCCTCCGCCGTGACCGGCGTGCCGTCATGCCACTTCAAGCCGTCGCGCAGCGTGAAGGTGTAGGTCAGCTTGTCGTCGGATACTCTCCACTCCGCCATCTGCGGCTGGATCTTGAAGTTGGCGTCCTCCGCCAGCAGCGTGTCATAAATCATGTAGCCGAAATCGCGCACGATATAGGCGGTCGTCGTCATGCCGGGCGTGCGCAGATCGGCGTGCATCACCGCGGTGATGGTCTTGCCGGCGGCGACGGCTGGCTGCGGCAACAGAGCCGAGGCCGCAAGGACCGGCAACGCGAGGCTCAACGCAATGCTCGGAAGCTTCCGGCGCGAGAAGTGGAACATTCTGACGTCTCCTGACGTGAAAGCGGTCAATCGCCGATCACGGATTATGCATGAAGTCCGTTATTTAGGCGAACTAACACGCTGTAAACTCTTTCAAATTCGAGACTTGCATCAAGCTCGTTGCGCGTCAATCCGGATTTGGTCGATGCCTGACCTGCGGTTACCCTCGCGTATCCAGCTCTTTACAAACAGCTTGCGGATCATTCTCGTAAGCGCACCTTAACCATTCCAACGATTGCGAGAACATCATGAACCCCGCCAACCTTCCGTTTGATTCCGAAGCCATGCTGGCCGGCTTGCGCGGATGGGTGGAATGCGAAAGCCCGACCTGGGACGCCGCGGCGGTGGAACGGATGCTCGACATCGCCGCGCGCGACATGGCGATCATGGGCGCGAGCATCGAGCGTATCTCGGGGCGAAACGGTTTTGCCGGCTGCGTCCGCGCGCGCTTTCCGCACCCCAAGCTTGGCGAGCCGGGAATCCTGATCGCGGGGCATTTCGATACCGTCCATCCCGTCGGCACGTTGGCGAAATTGCCGTTCCGCCGCGACGGCGACAAATGCTACGGCCCCGGCATCTACGACATGAAGGGCGGCAGCTATCTGTCGCTCGAAGCTATCAGGCAATTGGCGCGCGCGTCCTTCACCACGCCGTTGCCGATTACCGTCCTGTTCACACCGGACGAGGAAGTCGGCACGCCCTCGACGCGCGACATCATCGAGGCGGAAGCCGCGCGCAACAAATATGTGCTGGTGCCGGAGCCTGGCCGCGCCCATAACGGCGTCGTCACCGGGCGCTATGCGATCGCGCGCTTCAATCTCGAAGCGATCGGCAAGCCGAGCCACGCCGGCGCCACGCTCTCAAGCGGCCGGTCCGCGATTCGCGAGATGGCGCGGCGGATCATCGAGATCGACGGTATGACCACGGATGACTGCACCTTCTCGGTCGGCATCGTGCATGGCGGACAATGGGTCAACTGCGTCGCCACCACCTGCAGCGGCGAAGCCTTGAGCATGGCCAAGCGCCAGGCCGATCTCGATCGCGGCGTCGAGCGCATGCTGGCGCTTTCCGGCACCTCCAACGAGGTGAGCTTCACCGTGACGCGCGGCGTCACTCGGCCGGTGTGGGAGCCGAACGCCGGCACCATGGCGCTCTATGACAAGGCGCGCGAGCTTGCGAGACAACTCGGCATGGACCTGCCACAT
>Ga0210395_10004605_pt1 | contig 10597 bp, 10 predicted proteins | sample IncBWH4OmetaG_FD_150861 | JGI IMG/M metagenome (GOLD analysis project Ga0210395, IMG submission 150861) | Forest soil microbial communities from Barre Woods Harvard Forest LTER site, Petersham, Massachusetts, United States - Inc-BW-H-4-O ...
ATTTGGCTCGGATCTGCGCTCCGCGAAAAGAAAATGTACAAAGAGGCTCTGGAGCAGTTTTCACAGGGGCGCAAACTCTCCGGCGACCATCCCGTCATGATCTCTCTGTACGGTCATGCCCTTGCTATTTCTGGCGACGCCGCAGGCGCGCGCAGAGCTATCGCTGATCTCAGTCGCCTCGCGCAGACGCGCTACGTTTCCTCGCTTTACTTCGCCGCAGTTTACACCGGCCTCGGTGAAAACCGCACGGCTCTCGACTGGCTTGATCGTGCCTACACGGAGCGTAACGACCGCCTCGTTTATCTCGGTTCCGAACCCATGGCCGATCCGCTTCGTTCCGATCCTCGCTTTGCTCGGCTTCTTGCAAAGATCGGCGTGCGCTAGCCTCTCCGCCAGGACTCCTCGCACGCATGTGGAATCCTGGCGCAACAGAAGCGATTGCTCTCCAAGCGCGCGAGCTACTCCCGTTCGACGACCACGTGCGCGGCAACTCCGGCATGGTCTGATGGCCACAGTCCGCCGGCTATCCTCTCTCTGGGATCCGCGCCGAAGAGCGCAATATGTCGCACCCTGACGTCCCCCAAGGTCAGAATCAAGTCGATGCGTTGATAGAGTTGCGATACGGGGTTGTTATCTAGCTCGTCCTGGCAACAGGTTAATCCCGGAAGAAAGGGAAAGTTCTCGGTCCACCCATCGCTATAACCCGCTGCAATGAAATCCATGTAGGTTGGGTCTTGAGGTAGCGGCGCCGCTTGTGCGTTGGAGTCCATCGCAAGAATCACGGGCAGCGACGTGTTTGCCGGACCGGCGCGCAGCTCGGCTCCTTGCGCTTCGCGGATTGCTGGAACCACGGATTCCAGATGTGTCCCGATGTATCGGAACGTCTTGTGGTCAAACGTTGCGTCCACAGACACCCAGGCTCGCGGCAGCGGCAGCAGCCCAATCGGTGAAGGGAACTGAAGGATGGTGGGGTATTGGGCCGATTGCGGATTGCTCCACTGAAACCTCTCTGGGTCGAGATCAGTGCGCGCCAGAATCACCACGTGATTGACAACCGACACGCATAGATACGTGCTCGGAGGGATGAAGCCTGGTATTGGGGGAAACGCGTACTGCTGGGCTTCCTCGGCTACCGTATAGTGCGCCCCCTGCGCGGCCAGGGCATCTTGAAGCTCATCAAGCATGGCAAATTCCAGGGTTGGCGCGCCGCACGTCCCTGTACTCGGATTAAAAGGCGCGGTGTACCACTCGTCCACTTCTTCCAAACTGACTAGCGTAGGGTCAGCATCGATAATCTGCTTGGCTACCGCTCGCATTCGCGCGGGAGGGTTGGTTCCACGCACCTGCGTGATCGTCTGCCCTACAGCGACGAGGAACGAATTCAGGTCTGTCGCCGCTTGGATCTGCAAGAAGTCCGTGCCTTCATTCACGTTGTAGGTCATCACCCGTAGTTCGCCTCTGTCTTTCGATAGCCACTGCGCTGCAGCTTGCGTGGGACCTCCCAGCCAACTGAGTAGACTAAAGAGCACCGAGCGCGCTAGCCACTTCCAGGAAACACTCCCCAACCGGCTCGAAACGCGAGCACCAGAAGTCCCTATGTATTTCATCACCGAATTCCTTTCGCTCCACGATCTCGCGCGCCTGGCATGCCGCCTGTGGGTAGCTGCCAGATCGCGCTTCCTCCGCCGTCGGTTAGTCCCACTGCAAACCCGGAAGCACCGTCTCTCGGATACAGACATACCGCCAGACAATCGCAGCATTCGCCTAAACCGATAGCCTTTCAAGCGTCAAGGCGCGTCAGACATGGCCTTATGAAACGTGTCGCTAGATGTCGTAGGTTTATTCGGGGATTTGAGGGTTGAGGAAGCAATTCCAACCAGATTCCGGCAGGGAAGTGGCTTCCCCGCTCGCGGACCTAGCGCGGCAGGCTCGGAAACTAGAATAGGACCGATGTCCTTTCGGTCTCGCGCAAGCCGCTGGAATCAATCCGAGAGCTTTGAGCTCTAAAGCCACCGCCCTCGGAACTGTATGCCTGGCATTCGACGAATCCATGGGCTTCGCCACGCGCCAAACCGGATGGCGCACCCCGGCGCCCTGCCGGCCTCTTCCTCGAAGGAGCCTATGACTGGTAACCGCGTTGCGCAGTGGGAAACCCTAAACCAGTCAAAAATCCCTCTTAACAGCGCGTCCGATAAGTAATATTATGTTAACTAAGAAATCGGTGCGACTTCCGCCACCCGGCCGACCAAACGAAGCAACTTCCCCGGCGGGCCTCTCCCTTCCCGTCCACCTGATCGTTAGTTCTTGCTGGCGGCTTTTTGCGCTTTGCGCTGCTCTAATTCGTACTTAATGTACTGTTCGAGAGTGTGAGGATCCGCGCCGACAATTCGCCGGCCGTTCACAAAGATCGTCGGCGTGCTGCCGACTTCGAGCTGAATACCATTGTCGCGGCTGGCATTCACGGCAGCCCCAGCTTCCGGGCTAGCCATGCAAGCATGGAACGCATCCGGATTCAGCCCGGATCGTCCAGCAAAGTCCGTCATTTTCCCCCAGGCGTTTTCCGCAGAGATCGTCTCCTGGCCGTCGTAAATAAAGTCATACATTTTCCAAAAGGCCTTGGGATCCTGCTGGTAAGCACAGCGGCCGGCAATGGCTGCCGTCCGGGCCCACGGATGAATCTGCTCGAGCGGGTAGTCCTTGAAGACCACTCGGACCTGCGGGTAGTTGGGGAGGAGTCCGCGGAGCGCGTCATGCAGGTTCCGGCAGACAGGACACTCGAAGTCCGAGAACTCCACCAGAGTGACAGGAGCATTGGCGGGGCCGAGCGAAGGGCTGTCCTTGGTCTGAAGCTGAGCGCGAGTTTCCGCCACGGGGTCTTTTGCGAGGTCCGACAACTCTCCCCGAAACATGTATTTCCCGTCCTGGGTGACGTAGACCTTGCCGGTCTGCTGATTCTCACCCAATTTTACTTCGATATCAATTTCCTTGAGCCCCTCCACGCCGATGTCCTTCGGAGCCGTCACTTTGACAGAGGTATCGGCCCCGAACGCATAGAGGTTTCGCAGATAAGCCTCGACCGTCTTTTGGATCGGCAACTGCCCTGCAGAAGCAGGGGTTGCGGTGGCGGCTTGCGGCTGCTGTCCGCGGGCAATCGGAGCGGCGACGAAACTGATACCCAGGATCGCTGTGATGGTCAGTGATTTGTTCACGCTAGACCTCATTCTTTAAGGAATAAACCGCTGGGCAATTGGAAATGGCCTGCCAAATCCAAATGCCCGCGAGGTGATTTTAAGCCCTGGAGCGGCCTGCTTGCGCTTGTACTCGGTCCGGTCGACCAGCAGGGCTATGTCTCGTACGAGTTGTAAGTCAAACCCGTAGTGATCTGCAATCTCCTGCGGGCTGCGAAGGTCCTCAATATAAGCCTTGAGGATACGGTCCAGGACATCATAAGGCGGCAGACTGTCCTCGTCCTTCTGATTTGGGCGCAATTCCGCGGAAGGAACCTTCTCGATGCTCGAACGAGGGATGAATTCCCTGTGGCGATTGATCCATTGCGCGAGCTCGTAAACCATCAGTTTTGGCACGTCGGAAATCACGGCCAGCCCTCCGGCCATGTCGCCGTAAAGCGTGCAGTAACCGACCGCCAGCTCGGATTTGTTGCCCGTGCTGAGAACCATGGACCCAAACTTGTTGGAAATCGCCATCAGATAGTTGCCGCGGATACGCGCCTGGATGTTTTCTTCCGTCACGTCGATCGACCGCGAAGCGAATGCCGGCGCAAGCGCCTTTCGGTAAGAATCGAACACATCGCCGATCGGCAGAGTTATGAACTCGATGCCAAGATTTTGAGACAGCGCTCGAGCGTCCTCCTTGCTGCCCGCAGACGAGTACGGTCCCGGCATGGAGACACCGAGGACGTTGTCAGCGCCAAGAGCGTCGACGGCGATCGCAGCCACCACGGAGGAATCGATTCCCCCGCTCAGGCCAACCAGCACTTTCTTGAACCCACACTTGCGGACGTAATCTCGCGTCCCGGTGATCAGCGCCCGGTAGGCATAGGCGATCTCTTCGTGCGGCTGCCCGTGAGTCTCGCCCTCTCCGGTAACCGTATCGAATAAGATCAGATCTTCTTCAAAGGCCAGCGCCTGCGCCGCGACCTTGCCTTCCGCAGTCAAGGCCATGCTGGCACCATCGAAAATCAAGCTATCGTCGCCGCCAACCTGGTTGACGTAGACGACAGGCCGGTGCTGGTTCATGGCAATCGACTGGAGCATTTCAAGCCGCAGAGCGCGCTTGTCGATCGTGTAGGGCGAAGCGGAAATATTCAGAAGCACGGTAATTCCCTGCCCAATAAGCTCGGTGACGGGATCGCGGTCATACCGGCACTTGGCCCAAAAGTTTTTGTCGTTCCAGACGTCCTCGCAAATCGTAATGCCCAGCTGCTCTTTGCCAAATCCGTAGGCAGACTGTCGGTCGGCCGGCTGAAAGTAGCGGGATTCGTCAAACACATCATACGTAGGCAGCAGCATCTTGCTCTGCTCAAAGACCACTCGGCCGCTGCAAATCAGTGCCGCTTTGTTGGCGATGGATTTTCCCGTGCCGTTTTGCACCCGCCCGGCGTATCCGACGATGGCGGGCAGCGGAAGTTTGGAAGCGAGTTCCTTCAGTTCATGATGGTTACGGTCAATAAAGGAAGGCCGTTCGAGGAGGTCTTGGGGAAGGTAGCCGCAAAGACAAAGTTCAGAAAAAACGGCAAGGTCGGCCCCTCGCTGCCTGGCTGTCTCCGCCAAGCTTAAGATGCGAGCCGAATTTCCTGCGAAATCGCCTACCGTGGGGTTGAACTGCGCCAGCGCTATCTTCATGCCCGCACTTTAGAATACGGATGCCAAAGCGAGATTGCAAACAGCCGCGCGATTCGTTGTGTCTGGTTTATCGGGCAATGCCTCGGGCTCATTTTTTGGCCGCTCTCTGCCGCCGCTCGGCAACTAAACTCGCAATCCCCTGCCCGGCGTTCAGCTCCCGATAAAACAGCACGTGCAATTCGGGAAACGAAGTGCGCAGCTCTCCGGGGTCCAGCAGATAGGCGGCATTGCGCGGACCTCCCGCGTAGTTGAGCTGTGCCTGCGTGAAGGTTTCAAACAGCAGCATGCCTCCAGGCTCGAGAGCACGGGCCATCTGCGAGAACAGGGAACGCTGCAAATACTGAAGGCATAGGACCAGCGAAAACGAAGCATCGGGAAGCCGTAGGTCCTCTAGATTAGCTTGGATTAGGCGAATGCCGCGGGTCCAGGAATGTGCCAAAGCGGCAGCGTCCGCCCTACTAACGTGGAGCTTTGCCTTGCGCGCATGATTTTCGAGAATGTCGAGCGCTATTCCCGACCAATCGACAGCAGTTACCGATTGCCCGCGACCTGCAAGCAATAGCGTGTGCCGTCCGGTCCCGCAGGCGAGATCCAACGCTTGTCCAGTGGGAAGCAGTGGCAACCATTCGGAAACGATGCTGGCGGGATCCGCGGGCGAGTTTTGCCGGGCCTCGCGGTGACGTGCGTCCCATTCGGTTACGTTAGCGGGCATAAAAAAGGCCCCTGAACAGTGCGTTCAAGGGCCCGGAACTCTAGCGAGAAGGCGCGCCGAGCGCCCACATCTGCTTCATGCTGTCATTCTATCAGTGACAGAGAGATATAAAATGCAGCCGATTAAACGCTAAACGAGCTGCCGCAGCCGCACGTGCTCTTCACGTTCGGGTTATTGAACTTGAACCCGGCACCTTCGATGGTCTCGATGTAGTCGATCTCGACGCCGTCCAGGTACATCGAGCTCATTTGGTCGACCGCGACCTTGAGGCCGTTAAAATCCACCACTTGATCGGTCTCATTGGTCTGGTTTTCGAATGCCATGTGATACTGGAAACCGGAGCAGCCTCCTCCGACGACGGCAACGCGCAACGCCACCGGCACAGGATTTTGCATGCCCATGATTTCCTTGACCTTGGTACTGGCAGTGGGAGTCAGACTAATCATAAGATCCTTTGGCCTCCGCTCGCAGGCAAGCCCGCGATGCATCTTTCCCTTGAAGTATAGCAAATCTCTTCCACAACTGCACATCGGAGATTCCGAGCCGTGCCTGGAAACTCCGCGCTCCAGCGCGTTTCGACAACCCTATAACCTTCCCATACAATAAGATGCAGCCACGAGACACAAAGTCACTTCTCCCAGCCGACCTGCACTACTCGATTCTGACGCCTTGCTGCTCCCGGGGGCAGAGGCGATTTTTTCGGGATCAGCGTAGATGTTAACTGTCAGTTGACTCCGATAGCCTACATGCACCCGCAGGAACACAAAGTTGCGGGAAAATAAGGCAGAGTTGAGAGCGCCGGTTCTCGAAGTGTTCCAGTATGGAAATTCACTACTTTGCGACGATACCCCTCGAGCGGGATGAACCTATTACTTGTATCCGAAAGTTTGCCCGCGTCCTGCGTAATTGCACTATGGACGCAGAACACGCTCAGGTGGACCTAAATTTAATTGGCTCATCCGCTCGTGCACGGACGACAATTCGTGAGTTCCAACCGGAGCGGACCAAACAGGCAGCATTTCTGCGAGCCCTCGAAGTCACTGAGGAATTGACGAATCTCGGAGTAGCCAAGACCAAGAGTCTACATTTCTTGTTATCGGCCGAAGGCTTTCGCTGGAAAGGTTCAAAGGAAGGTAGCTCCGCTAAGTTGGCCTTACTTGACGCCAAGAGTTTTCAAAGGAACCAGAGATTTCACCTCTCTGCGCATTTGCTCTTTGCAGCCGCCGGTCCAGAAGAGCCTTTCATCGAGAACATGCTCGTTGAAATTGCGAATGCGACGGGCATCCGGTTTGAGAAGGACGCAAGCATCACGAGCATCCACGCCAATGAGCCTGGACGCGCAACTCCGGAAGAGTTATTTGCTACGACCCTTGCGTGGAGGGAGTTAATAGAAACCGTTGGAGAGAGAGTCCGCGAGAAACTCTCGCTTGAGGGTGTTCCGCACCTCATGACGACATACGAGGCACACGATTTTCTTTTCGATCCGGCGAAATTTGGCAAATCTGTGCCAGTGAACTTCTCGCGCGCTATACGCAAATGGACAAAGAAGGAATTTCCAGACTACAGGAGAGTCCAAGATGCAGGGGACGCAGAAACGCTCCACAAAGAGATTGCGGAAGGCGTCACGACGACGCTCGGTGTCGATAAGCGTCCAAAGGCTTTCAGCAAGGAATTTACCATCCGGATGGGCGTAGGACTGACGTCGCCTCGGTTTGCCCCGGCCTCAAACCGCCCTTTCGAACTCCACGTGAATCTCTTCCATTTATTCGGCATTGGGCCACTGCCGATGCAATGGACTTACTATACCGAGACGGACCTGCTTGAGGCGTTGAAGGGCAGCTCACTATTGGTGAAGAAGGTGCTTGCGATTTTCGAGCCGGCGGCAGTGCAGATGCAACACGCGTATAAACGAAGGTTGGAAGAGTTTCGAGGACCACGTACGGTGAGCGCACGAGAAGCCTATGATCTGGTTCTGCCCTCGGCGAAAGCATGGGCCGAGGACGCCGCCCTGACTGGAATCAACTCCATGAGCATTTCAGGGCCCTACCTCTCTGGTTTTCACGTTTCTCTCGCGGCACTAAATGAGCAGGGCCGGCTGGCGAGCGATGGAGGATGGCATTTACGGTTTCATTCGCGGAGGAAGCAGGAGAATCTGCACGTGGCAGTGCCGTGTCACGGATCGATCACCCAAACGCGACTCGATGCCCCCGAGGGACGCCAGTGGCCCAGTGACACCGATCAAGTCCTTCGCGACGGTTGGTTGGATTCGATCGAGGCTCTTCGGCTGGCCAAAGCCAACGCTCGAGATGTGAGCGAAACGGATACATCGATGGATCCTCAATTGTTCGAGCTTGCCAGTCGCGCGAATCTAGTGTCCACAGGAGCGATTCAGCTACCATTACGAAACGGAATGTTCGTAATGGAGCCAAGCTGGCGGATTTCGTTTTCCCGCACAGCCAATGGCGCACGCACCATCGTGATAGTGACGCTTCCCGCGTACGGCGATGCGCCCCCGACAGCTGAGGCCCACGCCTTCGACAAACACGGTAGGACTCGACAGCTGTAGCGCAGGGTACTGTTTTAGAAAGAACAGATTCTAGGCACTAGATTCTTTGCCCTCGGTGGACGTGGAAAGTTACTGGCAAACTCGCCGATTTGCCGCAACTAGTAACAAGCCTGATCAACGCGGGCGATTTCGGAATCTAGGTACTTAAATAGACTGGCCGAATGTCGCCTGTAAACCCTTGTATAATTGTGGTTAAGAAAGAACAAGAAAGAGAAGGAAATCTCTTGAGACACAAAGTTACCTTGATCCCCGGTGAAGGCATCGGTCCCGAAGTCGCGGCAGCCGTGCGGCGGATTCTGGAAGCTGCAGGCGTTCAAATTGATTGGGAAGAGGTCGAAGCGCGCTCTGAAAAAGCGTCGGCGACGGGTCAATTCGTCACCGAAGGCGCCGTCGAAGCCGTCCGGCGCAACCGCGTCGCGCTGAAAGGCCCCATGGGCACCGCCGTTGCCGGCGGGGCCCCCAGTATCAACGTGGCCTTAAGGAAAACACTCGATCTTTACGCGAACGTCCGGCCCGTCAAAAATCTTCCGGGAGTTAAATCGCGGTTTGAAAACGTGGATGTCGTTCTGATCCGAGAAAACACCGAGGATCTCTATTCCGGGCTGGAACATGAAGTGGTTCCCGGCGTTGTGGAGAGCCTCAAGATCATCACCGAAAAAGCGTCCACGCAGATCGCGCACTTCGCGTTCAAATATGCCAAGCGAGAAGGGCGAAAAAAAATTCACGCCATCCATAAAGCCAATATTATGAAGCTCTCGGATGGACTTTTTCTGAAATCCATCCGCAACGTCGCTCCGCAATATCCCGACATCGAGTACAAAGAAATGATCGTCGACAACGCCTGCATGCAGATGGTGCTGAATCCGCAGCAATTTGACATGCTGCTACTCCCGAATCTTTATGGCGACGTGATGAGCGACCTCGCCGCAGGCCTGGTCGGCGGGCTCGGCGTGGTCGGCAGCGCCAACGTCGGCAATGAAGCGGCCATGTTCGAGGCCGTGCACGGAACCGCACCCGACATTGCCGGAAAAGGCTTGGCGAATCCGACAGCACTGCTCCTGAGCAGCATCATGATGCTGGACCATCTTGGCGAAAGGTCCGCTGCGCGCCGCATCGAGAGTGCCCTGGAAAGGGTACACCGCGAAGGCCAGCACATCACCCAGGACGTGGGCGGCAAAGCCAGCACTGAGGAATTCACCGCGGCTGTGATCGGATCGCTTCGGCCCAGCTAGTTCCCTTCCGCTGCGGTTCCCGCCTGGTTAAATAAGATGCTCGTAAACCCTTGTTTTTCTTGTTGAACCGTGCCAAGCTCTTTCAAGTGGGTCACCCTTCCAAAGGCGGATAAATGCATCGCTCGAGATACCCTGAACGCCGACGAACAGTCAGAATAACACTCCAGATACCTTTGACCGTTCGCTGCCAGATGCCGGAAGGTGAAGCCATCGATTTGCAGGCTTCTACGCAATCCGTAAGCGCCGGCGGGGCGCTCATTGTGATGGACGCTCCCCTCCTACCCGGCCAGACGGTCCGGGTTTTCAACGAAATGACTTCGGAGTCCGTCGAGTGCTTCGTTACCTCCGTCCGCGAAAAGCGGGACCGGCGGTTCATTGGCGTCGGCTTCGCCGCACCCAGAGGCGATTTCTGGCACGTGGTCTTTCCCAAAGCCGGGACCCGGCAGGCGGTGCGCTCGTCGCAAACCGGTTCGCTGGTTCCGCCGGAAAACGGGCTGAACATTCCACAGGCTTAGCGGAGATTTTGCGGTTATCCTTCCGGGCGAAACCTGCTCAGCGCGGAATTTTGTCAAAGATCATCAAACCGAGAAGCACGGGAATGTGCAGTACAGTGGCGTGCATGAGCCACTTGGCGCGAGCGTTGGTCCGGGAGCTGGCAGCCCATAGACAAACCTGAACCAGCGCGGTGCTGACGACCAGCGCGCCAAAGAAATAGTGCACGCCGGCCAATCCCATAACGGCAGGCAACAGGCTGACTCCCACGAGCGCGACGGCGGTAAGAATAATCTGGCGAAACGTGCGCGTTCCTTCGCGGTCCACGACCGGCAGCATGAGAATGCCAGCACGCGCGTAGTCCTCCCGATACATCCACGCGATTGCGTAAAAATGTGGAAACTGCCACAAAAAGAGAATGGCAAACAGCAGCCAAGCACCGCGGTCCAGAGTGCCGGTAGCGGCGACCCATCCAATCATTGGGGGTATGGCTCCGGGAAAGGCGCCGACAGCGGTTGCCCACACGGTGCGCTTCTTCAGCGGGGTATAGGCCAGCAGATAGCTCAAACTGGTGAGAATCCCAAGGGAGGAAGCGAGAATTCCCGCGGTAAAGTACAGATCCACAGCGCCCGCGACGCAGAGAATCACGCCAAACCACAACGCTTCGCGCGGCTGCAATTGACCGCTGGGAAGCGGGCGCGAGGCCGTGCGCCGCATATAGAGGTCAGAGCAG
>Ga0210395_10004606_pt1 | contig 10597 bp, 10 predicted proteins | sample IncBWH4OmetaG_FD_150861 | JGI IMG/M metagenome (GOLD analysis project Ga0210395, IMG submission 150861) | Forest soil microbial communities from Barre Woods Harvard Forest LTER site, Petersham, Massachusetts, United States - Inc-BW-H-4-O ...
CCGGCAAAACCATTCTCCTCCATGCCGAGCAGGGCTTGGGCGACACCATCCAGCTCGCCCGTTACGCGCCGCTCCTCGCCGCGCGCGCCGCGACCATCGTTCTTGAAGTTCAGCCCGAGCTGGTGCGGCTGTTGTCAGCCATGCCGGGTGTGACAAGCGTGGTCGCGCGCAAGGCGCCCTTGCCCGGTTACGACTTTCATTGTCCGCTGCTGAGCCTGCCGCTCGCCTGCGGCACGACGCTTGAAACGATTCCGGCGGACACTCCCTACCTCGCGCCGGGGGAGGGCGACGCCGCGGCGTGGCGCGCGCGCCTGCCGCGCGGGCGTTCGTTGGTCGGGCTGGTGTGGTCGGGTGAGCGTTCGCACGACAACGATCTCAACCGCTCGATGCGGCTCGCGACGCTGGCGCCGGTTTTGGATTTGCCCGGCATCGGTTTCGTCAGCTTGCAGCACGAAGTGCGCGACGAGGATTCCGGCCTCCTCCGCAGCCGCGGCGACGTGTCGGCAATCGGCGCCGCGTTCAAGGATTTTGCCGATACCGCCGCCGCGATCGCCGCTTTGGATGCGGTGATCGCGGTCGACACCGCGGTCGCGCATCTTGCCGGCGCCATGGGCAAGCCGCTGTTCTTGCTGTTGCCGTTCGCCGCCGATTTCCGTTGGCTGCGCGGCCGCGCCGACAGTCCCTGGTATCCGAGCGCGCGGCTGTTCCGCCAGCCGCGCTTCGGCGATTGGGACGGGGCGGTAAACGCATTGCGAGAGGAACTTGCGCAGTTTGCGACGCGTCGCGGCCGCGCCGCGTGAACCGGGCCTGATCCCCAAACTTGTTGATCCCCGATCCCTGCAAAAAAGTTCGCGGCCTCCGGCGGGGAGCTGCCGGAGGCCGCGTCTAGACGGGGCTGATCGCCGTCGCGATCAAACCCCGGGGAGCCGCACTTCGTAGGATGGGTTGAGTGAAACGAAACCCATCTTAGGTCCGATGGGTTTCGCTGCGCTCAACCCATCCTATGAACTGATACCCGACTTCTGATCCCCGCCATCAGAACGGCAAGATGATATCGACGGCTTGCTGGCCCCAGCGCTCGGTCTGAATGTTGGTAAGCGTGCCCCGGCCGCCATAAGCCAGGCGCGCCTCGGCGATTTTCGGCAGCTCGATGGTATTGTCGCTTTGGATGTCCTCCGGGCGCACCACGCCGGCGACGATCAGCTCGCGGATTTCGTTGTTGAGGCGGATTTCCTGTTTGCCCTCGATCACCATGTTGCCATTGGGCAAAAGCTGCGTCACCACCGCGGCCACGTTGGTGACCAATTGGTCGTTGCGGTTGATGTTGCCCTGGCCGTTCATTTGCGAATTACCCGAGGCGGTCAAGATCGAACCGGGCAGTACCGCCTTGGCCGGGTTGGTGATGGCGTTGGCGCCGATAAAGTTGGTGACTTCCGTGTCTTCGGTGCTGGTGCGGCTCAGCTGCGTCTGGTCCTGGAACTGCGCCGTATCGTTGATGTTGACCTTCACGGTCAAAATGTCGCCGACAATGTGCGCGCGCTGATCATTGAAGAACGCCCGCGAGCCGTTGCGCCACAGCGAGTTGGGATTATAGGTGATCGGCTGCGGCGTCGGCATCGGCATTTGCACCGGCTTGTAGCCGGGCTTGGCGGTCGGATTGTCGATCGGCGCCAGCGCCACCGGCTCGCCGAGCTGCTTGATGCGATCGATGGCGGCACAGCCGGTCAATAACGAGGTCAGCGCGGCGGTGCCGAGAAGCGAACGGGCAAACTTGGAACGCGCAGTGGATTTCAACATTTATGCACTCGACTTACTCGACGCTGTGCTCGCGTTGCGGTTGATCGGAGGGTGAAGGTTCGGGGGCCGGCGGCGGTTCGGCGCCGACGACACGAGCTGGCGTCGCGGTAATCGTCACGCGGCCGGGACCGCTGACGACGCCCTGCACCAGGCGTTTCGACTGGACGTTCTGGACACTGACGGTATCGCCGAGCGCGCCGTTGTCCTGGGCCTGGCCGCGTAGCGTCAATGTCACTCCGGGCGCTTCGTAGATGATCGTGACACTATCGTTGCGCTGAACCAGCTGCGGCTTCATCAGGTCGGCATCATGCAGCGGCTGGCCCGGACGCAGCTGATGACGTGCCGCCAGGCCCGCGGCCGACGCGGCGTCGGTCAGCACCGCGCCTTCCGATTTCGGCCGCTTGATGATCGTCAGGTCGGACGCTTTGAGCACCTCGCCGCGCTCGACCGGATGCTCGACGCCAAGCGCGTCGACCGTTTCCAGCGCCGTGCCGCTATAGCGCATCGACTGCCAGCGCAAGGCCGCGCTGCCCGGCAGGTCGAAGGTCACATCGAAGCGCGCCGCGCGGCGATTGTAGCTCAGCGACGCGACCTGCAGCTCGCCGGTGACGGTCGGTTCGACATTGAGCGTGCGCACGTCGCGGTCGAACTCGACCGCAATATTGCGCGCGTCGCCGAGGCCGTATTGGCTCTCCAGCGCCTTGGCAACGCGCGCGGCGATATCCTGCACACTGATGGCGCGGCTGGCGCGCGTCACCACGACTTCGGTGATGCCGCGGGTGTCGATGCCGATAAGCTGATGCGGACGGATCGCCTCGATCACCCGCTCGGTCGGCACCGCGCCGCGGGTGCCGAGATCGGGCGCGCGGAAGATCGGCACATCGGCGACCGGACCGCAATTTTCAATGAGGTCGCCGATACGCACGATCTCGCCGGTCACGGTGACGTTGGCGCGCAGCGCCGGCATGGCGTTTTGCGCTGCCGCCGGATCGGCCGGGAGACCGGCGAGCAACAGCGCCAGCGCCAGGTAGCGGCTCGGGGAGCGGATCATGGCGATGGCCCTCCTCAGCGCATCAGTTGCGCGGTCGTCTGCAGCATCTGATCGGCCGCGGTGATGACCTTGGAATTCATTTCGTAGGCGCGCTGCGCTTGGATCAGGTTGGTGATTTCGGTGACTGCTGAGACGTTGGATTGCTCAAGACTGCCTTGCAGCAAAGTGCCGGAGTTGTTGAGGCCGGGCGTATTGTTTTGCGGCTGGCCCGAGGCCGGCGTCGCCACAAACAGGTTGCTGCCTTGCGCCTGCAGGCCGGCGTCGTTGATGAAGGTCGTAAGCTGAAGCTGGCCGAGGATGCTGGAGGTAGTGCTGCCTGGCAGCGTCACCGACACCTGGCCCTGGGCGTTGATGGTCAGCCCGCTCGAGTTCGGCGGGATGGTGATGGTCGGCTGCACCAGGTTGCCTTCGGCGGTGACCATGCGGCCCTGATTGTCCATCTGGAACGAGCCGTCGCGGGTGTAGCTGAAGGTGCCGTCGGGCATCAGGATCTGGAACCAGCCGGAGCCCTGGATGGCGAGATCGAGCGTATTGCCGGTCTGCGACAGCGTGCCTTGGGTCATCAGCCGTGGCGTGCCGACGGTTTTCACGCCGGAGCCGAGCTCGATGCCGACCGGCAGGATATTGCCGTTGTCGGAGGCTTGCGCGCCGATACGTTGCACGTGCTCGTAGATAAGATCCTGAAATTCGGCTCGTTGACTCTTGAAGCCCGTGGTCGAACTGTTGGCGATGTTGCCGGCGATGACCTGGACCTGGAGGTCCATGGCCGCCATTCCGGTCGCTGCGGTGTCAAGCGCGCGCATGGTCGGGCTTCCTCACAATCAACTTGATGAACTCGGTGCTTGCGACAGCTGCTGCAGCGAATTTCGCCGCAGGTCGCCCTGCTGCTGCAGGATGGCGGCGATGTCGGAATAGCTGCGGGTGATTTGGATCATCCGCGCCATTTCGACAATCGGCCGCACGTTCGATTTTTCGATCACGCCCTGCATCACCCGCGTGTTGGCCGGCGCCGGATTCGGCGTGACGTCGGGCGGCACCATGAATGTCGAACCGCCGTCCTTTTGCAGCTTCTGCTGTTGATCGAAGCTGACAAGCTGCAATTGGCCGCGCTGCGCGCTGTTGGTGCCGACGCCGTCGCGGACGCTGATGATGCCGGTCGGACTGATGATGATGTCGCGGTCGGTGGGCTGAAGGATGATCGGCCCGTTGGCGCCGATCACCTGATCGCCGTTGCTGGTCACGAGCTCGCCGGCGGCATTGATGCCGAGCGCGCCGTTGCGGGTGTAACGCTGGCCGCGCGGCGTTTGCACCACGAAGTAGCCCTTGCCGTCGATGGCGACGTCGAGCGGATTGCCGGTGCGCTGCATCGAGCCGGCGCTGTAATCGATCCAGGTGGCGCGGTCCTGCACGAAGCTGATGCGGCGGTCCTTGCCGGTAGCGAACTCGTTGTCGCGCGCGCCCGGCATCAGGTATTCGGTGAACGTGGCTCTGTCCGACTTGAAGCCCGTCGTGTCGATGTTGGCGATGTTGTTGGCGACGATGTCGAGCTCATGGCTGAGCGACATCTGCCGTGACAAGCCGACGAGAAGCGCATTCTGCATCGGTAAACTCCCCTTCGTGCGGCGGAGGACGCCGTCTCCCCGGCATCGCTCCGTCGTTTAAGCCGAGGCCTCTCCCAAGCCTGCGGCAGGGGATGAAGTGCAGAAGCCGTGCCAATGAGAAAATCAAAGCGCGGGCAATTGCTTAGCGGGAAGGGCGGGGCCGTGCGGCAGGCAGAAACCGCCGCCGCCCGGCGCATACCCGGCAAAATCTTCCGCCCGGGTGGAACTCCGCAAGTATCCGTTAACCATTCCTGACCTAGCTTTCCGGCGACGGCGCAAGCGTCCTTTCGCGCCGCGGCGCATGCGACAGTTGTTCTGCATTCTTCCTGTCGGCGGCGCGCCTCTCACCTCAAGTGAGTCACTAAAAGTCAGTCATCCGAGTGGAGCGGTGATGGCAACGACCAAAGAAGCGCAACCCGAGGCCGAGAACGCCGAAGCCGAAGGTGAAGAGGCCAAAGCGGCGCCCAAGCGTAAGCTGTCGCTCAAGCTGATCCTGATGGCGGTCGGAGGCCTCGTCGGGCTCGGCGTCATTGGCGGCGGCGGATATTTCTTTTTCTTCAGCGGCCACGAGAAGGCGGAAGCTGCGGCGACCGCCGCCGGTCCGCAAGTCAAGCCGGTGGTGTTCCTCGACATGCCGGAGGTGCTGGTCAATCTGTCGTCGTCCAGCGGCAGCGAGCGCACCCAATATCTCAAGGTCAAAGTCACGTTGGAATTGCCCAACGAAACCATGTCGCAGCAGATCCAGCCCATCATGCCGCGGGTGATGGACGCCTTCCAAACCTATCTTCGCGAATTGCGGGCGACCGATCTCGACGGTTCCGCCGGGCTCTATCGGCTTAAGGAAGAGCTGACCCGGCGGGTCAATGCCGCGATTGCACCGAGCCGGATCAACGCCGTGTTGTTCAAGGAAATCGTGGTGCAGTGATTTTGTGCCCTCGTCCCCGCGAGAGCAGGGACCCAGTCTCCAAGTGCTGCCGCTCCGGATTCCCGCTGGCGCGGGAATGAGCGGAAAACAGACGGGGCAACCCAAGGCCTAGCCGATGGCGAACGACCAGGTAGACCAGGACGCTCTCGCCGCCGAATGGGGCGTGGCGCTTGAAGCCGAACAGAAAACCGCAACGGCGCCGGCGGCCGGCAACGATGTCATTGCCGCCGACGCCGATGCCGACGGCGCCGAGGCGATGGCGGCGCAGTGGGCCAGCATGGCCGAGGACGGCCATTTCATGCAGGCCGCCAAGGGCGGCGCCGAGCGCATTCTGACCCAGGAGGAAATCGACTCGCTGCTCGGCTTCTCGCTCGCCGACGTCTCGCTCAACGACAATTCCGGCATCCGCGCCATCATCGATTCGGCGATGGTCTCCTACGAGCGGTTGCCGATGCTGGAAATCATCTTCGACCGGCTGGTCCGGTTGATGACCACGTCGCTGCGCAACTTCACCTCCGACAACGTCGAAGTCTCGCTCGACCGCATCACCTCGGTGCGGTTCGGCGACTATCTCAACTCGATTCCGCTGCCCGCCATTCTCGGCGTGTTCAAGGCCGAGGAATGGGAGAATTTCGGCCTGATCACCATCAATTCGAGCTTGATCTATTCGATCATCGACGTGCTGCTGGGCGGCCGCCGCGGCCAGACCGCGGTGCGCATCGAAGGCCGGCCCTACACCACCATCGAGACCAACCTGGTCAAGCGCATGATCGAGGTCGTGCTGGCGGACGCCGAGCTCGCCTTCAAGCCGCTGTCGCCGGTGAAATTCAACATCGATCGGCTGGAGACTAATCCGCGCTTCGCCGCGATCTCGCGGCCGGCCAATGCGGCGATCCTGGTGCGGCTGCGCATCGACATGGAGGATCGCGGCGGCACTATCGAGCTGTTGCTGCCCTACGCCACCATCGAACCGATCCGCGAAGTGCTGCTGCAGATGTTCATGGGCGAGAAGTTCGGCCGCGACCCGACCTGGGAAGGCCACCTTGCAACCGAAATGGGCCAGGCCGAGATCGCGGTCGACGCCGTGCTCTATGAGGCGCCGCTGCCGCTCAAACAGATCATGAAGCTCGATGTCGGCGACACGCTGATGCTCGAGCTCAAGTCCGACGCGCCGGTGATCGTGCGCTGCGGCGACGTGACGCTGACCGAGGGCCGCATGGGCCGCGTCGGCGACCGCGTCGCGGTGCGGGTCGGCAAGCCGTTGCGCAAACCCAATACCACACTCGTCATGTTCGAGACCGCAGGCGGGGTCGGCAACCGGATGGAGGCACAGTGAGCAACGGCTTCGGCATGATCATCGAAATGCTGGTGGCGATTCTGTTGGCGCTGACTATCGCTTATTGCATATCGCTCAACCGCCGGCTCAAGCTCTTGAAGGCCGACGAGCAATCGCTGCGGGCGACGATATCCGAGCTTGTCACCGCGACCGAAATCGCCGAGCGCGCCGTCGCCGGCTTGAAGCTCACCGTCGACGAGTGCGAGGCCGGCCTGGGCGCGCGGCTACGCAGCGCCGACCGCTTCACTGCCGACCTCGATCGCAGCCTTGCCGCCGGCAAGGATCTCTATGACCGGCTGGCGCGGATCGTCGTCGCCGGCGGCGGCACCATCCCGAAAACGCCGCTTGCGCCGGCCGCGAAGCGCGCGCCCACCGCTTCACCGGCGCCCCGGCCCTCCGTGGAGGCGCCACGCGGCGGGCAAGAAGCGCCCGCCGGCGCCCAAGCGGTCGCCGCGGCCGCGCAAGCCTTTGCTGAGCGCCTGCGCGTCAAGGTCCACGGTCTGGCGGCATGATCCGTTACTTTCGCGAGCTGCGTCTTTTGCCGATCGCGATGGTCGCCAGTGCGTGCCTTCTGGTCTTGGTCGCGGCCGATCTTCTGCTCGGCCGCCAAACGGCGTCGACGTCGGATCGTGATCGCTCGAGCGTTGCTGAAGCGACCGTCATCCATACCGGGCCGGGCGCGGCGGGTCCCGCCGAGCGGAAACGGTCCTGGGCGCAGCAAATGTTCAATTTCCCCGATCCGAAAGGCGCGCCGCCGGAGCAGGTCGATCTCAGTTTCCTCCCCGTCATTCCGCCGCTCGCCGGCGACAAGAACAACGACATTATAACCGGCACCGTCGCCGAGCCGGGCGGCGAGAAAAGCGACAAGCCGAAAGGCGAGGGGAACGCTGCGGCGGGCAAGGACGCCGCCGGCAAAGAACCCGCGGACAAAGAGGCGGGCAAGAATCCGGCCGGCAAGGAAGCGAAGAAAGAGCCGAAGGATCCGCCGCCGTCGCCCAATGGCACGGTGATCCCGCTCAACCCACCGCCGGCGCTGTCGGCCGCTGAGCGGGCGATCCTCGAGCGCCTGCAGGAGCGCCGGCAGGAACTCGACAAACGCGCCCGCGAACTCGACATCCGCGAGGGCCTCCTGGCCGACGCCGAGAAGCGGGTCGATTCGAAGCTCACGCAAATCAAAGAGGGCCAGGCGCAACTCACCGTCGCCGAGCAGAAAAAGGACGAGGCGGAAGCCGCCCGCTTCAAGGGCCTCGTCACCATGTACCAGACGATGAAGCCGCGCGACGCGGCGAAGATTTTCGATCGCCTCGAGGTCAATGTGCTGATCGAGGTCGCCTCGCAGATCAACCCGCGCAACATGTCGGAAATTCTGGCGCAGATGTCGCCGGAGCGCGCCCAGCTGTTGACCGTCGAGCTGGCAAACCGCGCCCAAGGCTCGCCGAAGGACGCTGGCGCAAACCTGCCGAAGATCCAAGGCCGGCCGACCGGACAATAGATACGCCGCGGCGGTGCGTGATTTTGCGCCTATATCTTGGTGCAACCGGTTGTTAATCTTCCCTCACAAAAGGGAGGAAGATGTCATGCTGACGCGCAGAAATTTCAGCGTTTGTGCCATCTGTGCGATCGCCGGTTTTGCCGCCACTGCAGTCGGCGACGCGCAGGCGCAGACGCCGGGTCTCAAGCGCACCATCCTGCAGAAGATGGACTTTCCCGATAGCTACGTGACGATCACAGCTTCGGTCGAGATCAACCCCGGCGCCGCCGTCGCGCGGCATACCCATCCGGGCATCGAAACCGTCTATGTGCTGGACGGCGATTTCGAGCTGTCCGTGAAAGGCGACCCGGCACGCAAGCTGAAAACCGGCGATAGCTTCCATGTGCTGCGCGAAGTGCCGCACAGTGCGCGCAACGGCGACAAGCCGACCAGGCTTTTGGTGACCTATGTTGTCGACAAGGACAAGCCGCTGGCGTCGCCCGCGCCCGAGTGAGGCGTGGGATATTTGGATGCGGTTTGTCAGTTCAAGGGAAGCAACACATGGATACCGGGCTTAAGAACAAAGTTGCCATCGTCACCGGCGGCGCCCGCGGCATCGGCGCCGCTTTTTGCGAGGGCCTGGCGGAAGCCGGCGCCAAGGTGGTGGTGTCTGACGTACTCGATGGCAATCGGGTCGCGCAACGCATCAGCGAGGCGCAGCGGCCGGCGATCTTTGTGCGCGCCGACGTCACGTCGAAGAACTCGGTCGAAGGCCTGGTCGCCGACACGGTGAAGGAATTCGGCACGGTCGATATCCTGGTCAACAATGCCGGCCTGTTTGCCGACCTGTCGGCCAAGCCGTTCCTCGATATCGATGAGGACGAGTGGGACCGGGTGATGAAGGTGAATGTGCGCGGCACTTTTCAGTGCGCGAAGGCGGTGGCGCCGATCATGATGCAGAACAAGAAAGGCCGCATCGTCAACATCGCCTCCGGCACGGCGTTCAAGGGCACGCCGAACCTGCTGCACTATGTGGCCTCCAAGGGCGCCGTGGTGTCGATGACGCGCTCGCTGGCGCGCGAGCTCGGCGCCCACAATATTTGCGTCAACGCCATTGCGCCGGGCCTGACCATGAGCGAGGCGGTCGTGACCCATCCCGACTGGACCGGCAAGGCCAGCGCTGCCGGCATTGCGGCGCGGGCGATCCAGCGCGAGCAGGTGCCGGCCGATCTCATCTCGACGCTGATCTATCTGTGCTCGGACGCGAGCAACTTCGTGACCGGACAAACCATCAGCGTCGATGGCGGCGCGCTGATGCGCTAACTGGGGCTTACTCAGTAATTCTGCTGGGCCTCATGTTCGTTGTACGCTGCATCGCAGACTCAAGTCGGACATGGTGTCGCTTCCGGATGGGGCCAAAGGGCGAAATTGGATCGGTTCGAAAGCCATATTGTTCCTTTGCTTTCAGCATGATGCTTTTTTGCAACGTTTCGGGACAATAATCTCCAAATCCTATAGACGATAAAATACCTTCGACATCAGGAAATATCGAGGAGCATTTTTTTCCGGGCTCCCGACCAATTTCTTGGTGCGACAGGCAGAATTATGGCTCGACGGCTCGACGTTCAATTGACAATTCTCATTGGAGAAATTCCAATTCGCCGCGTGCCGTTCAGGCGCTTCTGGTAAGAAACGATGTTCGATAAGCTAACAACCACTCTGGTCGTGTGTACTGCCTTCGCAGCCGGATTACTCACGACTGCTGGGCAAGCTTTAGCCGATGAGCCAATAATAACGAAGGCACCGGCGGCAGCGTTGCCGGCCCCGTCGGGAGCCTGCACGAGCGTCTGGGGGTTCTTTGTCACGGACTGTCCTCTGAGCTGGTATGGTGTCAGGCTCTACGGCACGATCGACGCTGGCGGCGGCTATCAGACTCACGGCGCTCCGCTCGATCCCAATTATGCGCAAGGCAGCTCCTACCTGATTCAGAAAATGAACAGGCAGGCGATGTGGACGCTCGCGCCTGGAGGTCTGAGCACGTCGAACGTAGGCATACTGGTCGACGAGCGGTTTGCGCCCGGCTGGGCTTTCATCGGCCAACTCGAAACCAGCTTCGATCCGTACTCGTTGGAGCTCAGCAACAGTCCTTACGCGATCGCCGGCAATCGAGGAGTGCCTCTCAATCAGCAAACCGCCTACAGCGATTCGAGCCGCGCCGGGCAGTTCTACAATTCGTTGGGATATATCGGCGTTAATTCCGATACGTTCGGCACGCTCACCTTCTTTCGGGTAAATGCGCTCACCTTGGACGCCATTACTGCCTACGATCCGATGGGCGGGTCGTATGCTTTCTCGGCGCTCGGCTTTTCCAGCTCGAATTGCGGCGCTGGTGACTCAGAGACCTGCCGCATCACCA
>Ga0210395_10004608_pt1 | contig 10597 bp, 9 predicted proteins | sample IncBWH4OmetaG_FD_150861 | JGI IMG/M metagenome (GOLD analysis project Ga0210395, IMG submission 150861) | Forest soil microbial communities from Barre Woods Harvard Forest LTER site, Petersham, Massachusetts, United States - Inc-BW-H-4-O ...
GGTCTCGACCCTGAGGTCCCGCTTCTTCGCCTTCGCCGCGAAGGTGAGCTCAAATTCGTCAGTCGAAAGCAGCAGCAGCAGTTGAGTTCCAGAAAAATCGGGGCTGTAGAAATGCGGCAGCAGACTCGACCCCTTGCACCGTCATTTGGTAACCTCACCCAAGATGGAAACGGGGGATTGCCATGGGGCGCCTCACCACTCACGTGCTGGATACGGCCACCGGTCGACCAGCGGCTGGTGTGCGCATCGATTTTTGGTTAATCGATGTGGACAATCATCGGCATCTTCTCAAGACAGTTGAAACAAATGCTGACGGACGTACGGACGCGCCACTGTTGCAGGGCGATAGGTTTGTCGCCGGACAATACGAACTTGTGTTCTTCGTCGGCGATTATTTCAGCCGAGTGGGCGTGGCCAGCGCCGATCCGCCGTTCCTGGGTGAAGTGCCACTGCGTTTTGGTATCGCAGACGCCGGCAGTCACTATCACGTGCCGCTTCTAGCCTCGCCCTGGAGTTACTCGACGTATCGCGGGAGCTGACCGAAGCCGTCGCGCAGCAGGGCGCCGTTAAACGACCATGACAATAACAGGGTAGGGAGCTTGGAAATGTCCGCATCGGCAGCGCCGCTACCGACGCCACTGGCATCTGGGGCGGTCCATCCAGTTGATGAAGTTCTCGCGTCGCCACTACTCGTTGCGCTCGGGATTCAGCACGTGCTGGTCATGTATGCGGGTGCGGTGGCTTACCGTTGATTATCGGCGCTGCCATCAAGGCGCCGCGGGAGCAGGTCGCCTTTCTGATCACCCGTGACCTGCTGGGCTGCGGCATCGCGCTGTTACAGAGCGTGATGTCTGGCGATTCGGCATTCGCGTGCCGGTCATCGTGGGTGTGACGTTTGCGGCGGTCGGGCCGATGGTCGTGATTAACCTCGAAGAAAAACCGAACAACCTGTCTCGCAGCAGTTCTTCGGGCAGCTTCCGCATTTCCTCAGTGGCATTCTCCTGGCGTCGATCTCTTTCGTGGTGCTCAATGCTACTTCAATGGTGCTCGCGGGCTCGCAACGCATGGGTTCGACCCGTGGACGCGGCCCATGGGGTCGGTGGGGTCGAGTCGACTTCACATGACTGATCTCTGGTTGTTGCAACCAACTAAAATCTAAGGAGACGGACATGGCGCTAGTTCAGAACACTTATGGCAAGGGTCGGGTTCGCGTCCTGCGCCTTTATCGCGATGGGCAATATCACGAGCCGCGCGAAACATCGGCGATGGTCCTGCTGGAGGGTGATTTCGGCCGGTCCTACACCGGCCCAGACAATTCCACGGTGATCGCAACAGATTCGATCAAGAACATTGTGAACGTTGTGGGACGCGATAGTCTGAGGTTGAGCACCGAGGAATACGGTGTCGCCATCGCCAAGAAATTCCTCGACGGCTACCCGCAAGTCGAGCGCGTCAACGTGGAGTTGGTGGAAACGCAGTGGCAGCGTCTGTCCTTCGATGGCAAGCCGCATGATTACAGCTTTACCCGGGTCGGCAACGGCAATCCGATCGCAAAAATCGTCGCCTCGCGGAACTCTACCGAGATCGAGTCCGGTGTCGATGGATTCACGTTCATGAAGACGACGGAATCCGGCTGGGTCGACTACGTGATGGATGAGCACACGTCCCTGGCGGAGACACGGGACCGCATCGCCGCCACCAGCATGCTCGCAACGTGGCGCTGGACCCGCAATCCGAAGTCCTTCCCCGAAGCCAACAACGCCATTCTTCAGGCCATGATCAAGGAGTTCGCCACCACCTACAGCGAAGGCGTGCAGGACAGTATGTACCGCATGGGGCTGCGTGCGCTGGAGGCCATGCCCGAAATCTCGGAAGTCGCCATGGCGATGCCGAACCTTCATTACATCCCGATGAACCTGTCGCACTTCAAGCTAGACAATCCAGGCGTCATGTTCCTTCCGACCAACGAGCCGCACGGTCAGATCCAGTGCACTGTCGGTCGCGATAAGTAGAACTCACCAGCGAGCGACTGGTGCACTTCGATTGAGCCTGGAGTGCTTGCCGCACCGCTGACCAGACGGCGCTTCAGTAGTTCGATAGGCAGGCTAATTTCGTTCGATCAGGTGAGTCCGGCTGATCGGATTTTGTCCTATCGTTTCGCATCGTGGGAGCCAATCAGACATGCCGCAAGCCAGCAATCCAGACGCCTCGAGCGTGCGCAAGATCACAGCGGAGGCCTTTCCCGCCTCTATCAAAGCAGCTTCATTTCCGTTCTGGGCGATATTTTCGAGCATTCGCCCTGGGTGGGGGAGGGCGCACGGCTGTTCCGCCCTTTCGCTGACGAGGATGCTCTGCATAGCGAATGGTGAAGGTTGTCCGGAATGCCTTGCGTCGCGCGCAGCACGATCTTATCTGCGCGCACCCTGATCTTGCCGGAAAGGCCGCGATCGCGGACGAAATCACGGATGCCTCGAAGCGCGAGCAGGCGGGTTCCGGACTTGGCTTTGGGAGAGATCGCAAAAATCGCGGGTTTTCGGTTGCGCGAGCTATCCCCGGCTGATGCGTAGGGTCAATCCTTGGGCGACGTTGTGACGTTTGCAAAAAAGCCCAGTGTGCTAGAACACCTCCGCAGGGAGGATGCAGATGGCGAGAATGAGAGCAGTCGAGGCTGCTATACACGTCCTTGAGCAAGAGGGCATAACAGCGTTATTCGGCGTGCCGGGTGCCGCGATCAACCCGTTCTACGCTGCGGTGCGAAAGCGCAACTCCCTCAAGCATACCCTGGCCCGTCACGTTGAGGGTGCTTCGCATATGGCGGAGGGCTATACGCGGGCTGCCCCCGGCAATATCGGGGTTTGCGTGGGGACGTCCGGGCCTGCCGGTACCGATATGGTTACTGGCCTATATTCAGCCTGGGCTGATTCAATCCCAATCCTGTGCATTGTCGGCCAAGCTCCGCGCGCGCGCTTGTACAAAGAAGACTTCCAGGCAGTCGACATTGAATCGATCGTCAAACCCGTTACTAAATGGGCGACAACAGTCCGCGAGCCTGCCCAAGTCCCGCGCGTTTTCCAGCAGGCCTTCCATCTCATGCGTTCTGGGCGGCCGGGTCCAGTCCTGATCGACTTGCCGTTCGACGTGCAAATGGCCGAGATCGAATTCGATCCAGAGACGTACGAGCCGCTAGCTGTGTACAAGCCGCGCGCCACCCGCGCGCAGGTAGAAAAGGCCTTGGATATGCTGGCGCAGGCTGAGCGCCCCCTTATCGTCGCCGGCGGTGGCGTCATCAACGCCGATGCCTCGGACTTTCTGATTGAGTTTGCTGAAGTGACTGGCGTGCCGGTCGTTCCGACGCTGATGGGCTGGGGAACAATTCCGGACGATCATCGTCTGATGGCTGGCATGGTTGGGCTGCAAACCAGCCATCGCTATGGCAACGCCACGATGCTCGCCTCAGACTTCGTCCTCGGGATCGGTAACCGGTGGGCTAACCGGCACACGGGGTCGATCGATGTTTACACGAAGGGCCGGAAGTTCGTGCATGTGGACATCGAGCCGACCCAGATCGGTCGCGTCTTCTCCCCCGACTATGGCATCGTTTCGGACGCGAAGGCGGCGCTCGAGCTTTTCGTTGAAGTCGCAAAAGAGCGTAAGGCGAAACTGCCGGACCGCTCGGCGTGGGTGGCGGAATGTTGGGATCGCAAAAAGACGATGCTGCGGAAGACGCACTTTGAAGACGCGCCGATCAAGCCGCAGCGCGTCTATGAGGAGATGAATACAGCGTTCGGCAGGGACACCTGCTACGTCAGCACAATCGGGTTGTCCCAGATTGCGGGCGGACAGTTCCTGCACGTTTTCAAGCCGCGCCACTGGATCAATTGCGGTCAAGCCGGTCCGCTGGGTTGGACCATTCCGGCGGCTCTGGGTGTGCGCGTGGCTGATCCGGATCGCGATATCGTGGCGCTTTCCGGCGACTACGACTTCCAGTTTATGATCGAGGAGCTGGCGGTCGGTGCGCAATTCAAGCTTCCGTATCTGCACGTGGTGGTGAACAACTCCTATCTCGGCCTAATCCGCCAATCGCAGCGCGGCTTCGATATGGATTACTGCGTGCAATTGGCGTTCGAGAACATTAACTCGCCCGAAGCGCAGGGTTATGGCGTCGACCACGTCAAACTGGCCGAAGCGCTTGGGTGCAGGGCAATCCGTGTCACCCGCGCCGGCGAAATCCGGGAGGCACTTGAGCGGGCCAAGCAACTGATGAAACAGCACCAGGTGCCGGTCGTGGTGGAAATCATTCTTGAGCGCATTACGAATATCGCGATGGGCACAGAAATCGACAACATTACCGAGTTCGAGGACCTTGCCGAAAGGCACGAGGATGCGCCAACGGCGATCGCGCTTCTCGACTGATCAGATCGCAGAGAGGGGTGATGCCGAAATTCTGTGCCAATCTGACGATGCTCTACGGCGAGCATCAGTTCCTTGATCGCTTCGGCGCCGCAGCGCGCGATGGGTTCGCCGCTGTCGAGTACATGTTTCCGTATCAGTTCCCCAAAGAGCAGTTAGTGGGCGCCCTCAAAGCCCACCGGCTTACGCAGGTGCTGCATAACCTGCCTGCGGGCGACTGGGATGGCGGCGACCGGGGTATTGCCGTTCAGCCGGACCGCAAGGACGAGTTCCGGGAAGGGGTTGCGCGTGCGGTGGAGTATGCCACCGCTCTCGCCTGCCACAACGTGAACTGCCTGGTTGGCATTCCGCGTGCGGATGATTCCTCCGACGTCGTGCGCCATACGGTCGTGGAGAATCTGCGCTATGCGGCAGCCGTGCTGAAGAAAGTGGATGTCAAGCTGTTGATCGAACCGGTCAACGACAAGGACATCCCGGGCTTTTGGCTGACGCGCGCGGATCAGGCCGTGTCGGTCATCGAGGAGGTGGGGTCCGACAATCTTTTCCTGCAATATGACATCTATCACCAGGCCCGGATGGACGGCGAGCTGACGGCGACCTTCCGCCGCTTGCGAGATCGCATCGCTCACGTCCAGGTCGCTGATAATCCCGGCCGCAACGAGCCGGGGACAGGCGAAATCAACTATCGCTTCATGTTCGACATGCTCGACCGTGAAGGATATGCAGGCTGGATCGGATGTGAATACAGGCCGGCAGCCGGCACAAGCGCCGGGCTTGGCTGGGCCGCCGCCTATCTTGGCCGCAAATGACACTGACGGACTTGCGGAGGTACGGACATGAACGTTGGATTTATTGGGCTGGGCATCATGGGCCGACCTATGGCCGGGCATCTGCTGAAGGGCGGTCACTCGCTGTCCGTCTTCGATCTCGGCAAGGTGCCTGAGGAACTAACCGCCGGCGGTGCGAAGGTTTGCGCGTCCAGCAAGGAAGTCGCCGCCAATTCGGATGTCGTGATCACCATGGTGCCCGACACACCGCATGTGGAAGCGGCGCTGTTTGGCAAAGGTGGTGTGGCCGAGGGGCTTTCGCCCGGGAAGATCGTGGTGGACATGAGCTCCATCTCTCCGATCGCCACCAAGGATTTCGCGCGCCGCATCACGGAACTTGGTTCCGAGTATCTGGATGCGCCTGTTTCCGGCGGTGACGTAGGCGCTAAGGCTGCGTCGCTCACGATCATGGTGGGGGGGGCGCAGGCTGCCTTCGACAAGGTCAAGCCGCTGTTCGAGCTCATGGGCAAGAACATCACCCTTGTCGGGGGCAACGGTGACGGCCAGACAACCAAGGTTGCCAACCAGATTATCGTCGCCCTGACGATCGAGGCGGTTGGCGAGGCGCTGCTGTTCGCGTCCAAAGCGGGCGCCGATCCTGCGAAAGTGCGTGCGGCGCTTATGGGTGGTTTTGCCAATTCGCGCATCCTGGATGTGCATGGCGAGCGCATGGTGAAGCGCAATTTCGATCCCGGTTTCCGTATCGAATTGCATCAGAAGGACCTTAACCTGGCGCTACAGGGTGCGAAGCAACTTCAGATCAGCCTGCCGAATACCGCGACGTGCCAGGAACTGTTCAATGCCTGCGCTGCGAATGGGGGCGCGGCTTGGGACCATTCCGGGATGGTGCGGGCCTTGGAAATGCTCGCCAACTTCGAGATCGGCGGCACTCCGTCGGGCTGAGTCCATCGGCGGGACCGGGGTCCGGCACGCCGTCTGCCAGCGGCCGAATGAGCCGCAAAAAATGACGATCACGCCGACGCTCGGATCGGCAGGTGATGGTGGGCTATGCGCGGTTTCGTTCGCTCATTGTTCGGGCAGGTCGTCATTGCTCTCATCGTCGGCATCCTGCTTGGGTGGCAGTATCCTGGCGTTGCGGTAGCGTTGAAGCCGCTGGGCGACGGCTTTATCAAGCTGATCAAGATGCTGATCGCGCCGCTCGTATTCGGCGTGGTTGTGCATGGCATCGTCGGCGCCGGCGACCTTCGCAAGGCTGGACGCGTCGGGCTGAAGGCGATTATCTACTTCGAGGTCCTTACCACGATCGCACTCGTGACCGGCGTAGTGCTCGCCTATGTCGTTCGGCCCGGCGTCGGGATGAACATCGACGTGAAGACGCTCGATGCCTCGGCCTTGTCCGCCTACACGTCGCACATTGCCCAAGTGACGAATGAAGTCGACGTCCTGATGCGGATCATCCCCACTACTGTCGTCGACGCCTTCGCGCAGGGCGACATCTTGCAAGTGTTGCTTTTTGCGATCCTGTTCGGCGTCGGGTTGGCGATGCTGGGGCAACACGGCCAGACCGTCACACATTGCATCGAAGAGTCGGTCAATGTCCTGTTCAAGGTGATCGGATTGATCGTGAAGTTGGCGCCGCTCGGCGTGCTCGGCGCGGTCGCGTTCACGGTCGGCAAGTATGGCGTCGCGTCGCTCGAGCAGCTTGGCATGCTCGTCGCTCTTTATTACGTCGCTGCCGCCCTTTTTGTGCTCATCGTGCTCGGCGGGGGCATGTGGCTGGCCGGGTTCAGCCTATTCAAGTTCCTTCGGTATCTGCGCGAGGAGCTGCTGATCGTGTTCGGGACCGCGTCGTCCGACGCCGTGCTACCTCAGGTCATGCGGAAGCTTGAGGCCATGGGCATCAAGGACTCCACGGTCGGGCTGGTGATCCCGTTGGGGTATTCGTTCAACCTTGACGGGTTCTCGATCTATCTCAGCTTGGCGGCGGTCTTTGTCGCGCAAGCCACCAATACGCACCTCTCGACTGGCGACCTCCTGATGGTGCTGGGAGCGGCGCTACTCACCTCGAAAGGCGCCAGTGGCGTACCAGGCTCTGCGATCGTGGTGCTGGCTGCCACGCTCTCAGCGATTCCGGTGATACCAGCGATCGGTCTCGTGCTCGTTCTGTCGGTGGACTGGTTCATGGGCATCGCTCGCGCGGTATCCAACCTGATCGGTAACTGTGTGGCTACGGTCGTGATTGCAGTATGGGAAGGCGACATCGACCGCGACCGCGCCAAGCAAGTTTTGGAGGGCCACGTATCGACCGAGGAGCTGCTCGCGAAGACGGTTGAGATGGATCCCGTTTCCGAGCCTAAGGCGGCGATTTGACCAATGGTGTACGAAACAAGGCGGACGACATGACGAGCGGACCGCGAGCCCTGCTCAGGGCCATGTTCGATGCGGCGGTGGCGGCCGCGCTGCCAGAGAAGTCGGTGCCGCTGCACCTACCGCCGCCGCCGAAGGGTCGTACTGTCGTTATTGGCGCCGGTAAAGCGTCGGCCGCTATGGCGCGGGCGCTGGAGGATCATTGGGCGGGACCCCTCACGGGTCTTGTGGTCACGCGCTATGGCCATGCCGTTCCGTGCCAACGAATCGAGATCGTCGAGGCGGCGCATCCCGTGCCCGACGTGAAGGGGCGTGACGCCGCGGCCCGTATCCTTCAGATGGTGCAGGGGCTGACGGAAGACGACCTGGTGATCGCGCTGATCTCAGGCGGCGGGTCTTCGCTGCTCAGTCTGCCGGCTCCGGGATTGACCCTTGAAGACAAGCAGGCGGTGAACCGCGCTTTGCTGCGTTCGGGCGCGCATATCGGCGAGATGAATACTGTGCGCAAGCATCTCTCCGCAATTAAGGGTGGCCGGCTCGCGGCGGCTGCTGCGCCGGCGCAAGTGGTTACACTGGTTATCTCTGATGTACCGGCCGACGATCCGGCGATCATCGCGTCGGGGCCGACCATCGCCGATGCGTCGACTTTCGCAGAGGCGCGTGCGGTGCTTGCCAAATATGGCATCACCGAACCGCAAGCGGCTCTGAGGCATCTGGAGCACGCCGAGACTGAGACGCCCAAACCGGGCGATCCGGCTCTGGCTCGCGCCAGCACAATCATGATTGCGACTCCGCAAACGTCGCTGGAGGCGGCCGCCGTGGCAGCGCGCGACGCCGGCATAAAACCGCTTATTCTCGGCAACGCGATCGAGGGCGAGGCGCGCGAAGTTGGCAGGGTCATGGCAGGTATAGCCCGGCAGGCGAGCCTGTACGACCAGCCGGCTGCAAAACCCTTGGTCCTGCTTTCTGGCGGCGAAACTACCGTTACAGTGAGCGGCAACGGCAGGGGCGGTCGCAACGTCGAGTTCCTGTTGTCGCTTGCAGTCGATCTGAACGAACAGCCGGGCGTCTTCGCGCTTGCTGCCGATACGGACGGAATCGATGGCGCAGAGGAGGTCGCGGGTGCAATCATTACACCAGACACGATCTCTCGTGCGGCGGCTATGGGGGTCAATGCGAAGGAGCGCCTGGCCGACAATGACGGTCACGGCTTCTTCGAGGCTTTGGGTGACCAAGTCATAACCGGTCCGACGCTGACCAATGTCAACGATTTCCGCGCGATTTTGATTCTGGAGCCAAGGGGGGCTGCCTAATCGGCCGAGGTGTTCATGCGCCGTCATCGAAAGGGTAAGATCGTCGCAACGTTGGGACCTGCCAGCGGCGACGAGGACGAAATCCGGGCGCTGTTCGAAAGGGCGGATGTATTTCGCTCTAACTTCAGCCATGGCGCGCATCAGGACCATCAGGCGCGCTACGATATTGTTCGTAGGGTCGAGCGGGAAACAGGACGGCCGATCGCGGTCCTTGCCGATCTGCGGGGTCCGAAGCTCCGGATCGGCACGTTCGCCGATGGACCGATCAAGCTGGCGGCAGGTGCGTTGTTCGGTCTCGACCTGGATGACAAGCCAGGAAACCAAAATCGCGTTGGCATGCCGCATCGGGAGATTTTTCAGTCGCTGAAGCCGAGTGTCGAACTGCTCGCGCGCAGCATGCCGTTGGTATGGGTGTGCGCTCGATCATCACCCACGAGCCCCACGACATTGTCGATGTGACGGCCAATGCTAGCCGTATCGCACTCTATGAGGATTTGCGCACTCTGGGCGATGCCGCCTTTGGCCGACGGCGAAAGGGAGGAACACTAGGATGTCTAGCTTTGGGTCCGCCGATTCGGTTAGGCGCCACGAGACTGCCGGTCATATCGTGATGCATCGGCTCGATGAACTCGCGCAATTCTCCGCTGAGCATAATGCGCTGACGCGGCTGTATCTGACGGTAGAACTCAAGGCCGCAGCCTTGCAGACCCAGGCATGGATGCAGGCGGCTGGCATGGTCGCCCATATCGATGCGGTCGGCAATGTCGTGGGGCGCTACGACGGGCGGGGGCTCGGCCTGCCGGCGGTGATACTCGGTTCGCATATCGACACCGTGCGCAATGCAGGCAAATACGATGGCTGCTTCGGGGTTATCGCGGCGATCCAGGCCGTCGCCACGCTTCATGAAGCGAATGAGCGCCTGCCTTTCGCGATAGAGGTCGTTGCGTTTGGGGACGAGGAAGGCGTTCGTTTTCCGGTCGCGTTGACAGGGTCGCGCGCAGTCGCTGGCCTTTTCGATCCAAGTGCGCTTGACGCGAAGGATTCCGATGGGATCACCGTGCGAAAGGCGTTGCAGCAGTTCGGCTGCAACCCTCTGGAGATTCCCGAAATCCCGCGCCGCCGGGACCAAGTACTGGCCTATTGCGAGCTACATATCGAGCAAGGCCCTGTGCTGGAGGCTGAAGGTCTGCCAGTCGGCATCGTCACCGCGATTAACGGAGCGAGCCGCTTCACGATCGAAGTCGACGGCGTTGCGGGCCATGCGGGTACCGTGCCGATGAATATGCGGCGGGATGCACTCTGTGCCGCGGCGGAGATGGTGCTGGAGGCCGAGCGTACTGCGAAGCAAACTGAATATCTCGTCGCGACGGTCGGCCGCGTGGACGTGCTTCCGGGCGCTGTCAACGTCATCCCCTCCGGCACGCGCTTCACGCTCGACGTTCGCAGCCCGAGCGACGCGGTGCGCCTCGCGGCTGTCGCGCGCCTCACTAAGGCGTTCGAGCAGATGGCGAAAGAGCGCAATGTCTCCATGCGCATTCAAAAGTCCTACGAGGAAGCAGCTGCCACCTGTCATCCCGAACTTATCGAGCAGCTTTCCGCGGCTGTGGAACGGACAGGCGTCTCGCCACGCCATCTACCAAGTGGCGCCGGTCATGACGGGCTGGCCATGGTTGCGCTTTGTCCGGTTTCCATGCTGTTCGTCCGTTGCAGGAAGGGATC
>Ga0210395_10004611_pt1 | contig 10581 bp, 7 predicted proteins | sample IncBWH4OmetaG_FD_150861 | JGI IMG/M metagenome (GOLD analysis project Ga0210395, IMG submission 150861) | Forest soil microbial communities from Barre Woods Harvard Forest LTER site, Petersham, Massachusetts, United States - Inc-BW-H-4-O ...
AACGGATCGGTTATCAACTCTCGCAAACCATCCAGATCAGCTCTTCCGACGTGGAGGCGATCCCGAAGCTGGCGACCGATTGTCTGGGGCTGATGGAGCAGGGGGTGGTGCTGGAGACGGAAGACATTCAATTCATCTACACGAAAGCCGGCGAGACCAAGGTGCAGATGATGGCCGAAGCGACTGAAGACGCCCGGAAGCGGGCCGACGAAATTGCGGCGCGCGGGGGGCGCGCCGTGCGGGAATTGCGCTCGGCCCGGATGGGCGTGGTGCAGATCAACCCGCTTTATTCCACGGATACGAGCGCGGAGGGGAACAACGACACCTCATCCCTGGAGAAAACGATCACGGCCACCGTCACGGCTGAGTTTACCCTGAAATAATCGTGATAGCGGCGAGGGCCAAGCCAAAAGAGTGGACTGAATCTGGGTTAGCGACCAGGATGCCGCCGAGCCTTTTCTGGTCTTCAATTCACCAACCCCCGAACCAAAAGCGCTATAATGCACAAATATTTTAACCTGCTGGCCTGGGTCACCCTCGCAACACTGATGGGATTAAGGGTCGAGGCAAGTGGTTCGTCCGGCGGTGCGGCCAGCGTCGGCACTGTGGACGACCAAGGGCCAACCTTGGGTCAGACCAAAGATTGGCTGAAAGACCACGGAAAGGATTTTACGAGCTCGTTCTCGTTTTCCAACGATTCCCAGAAGCACTTTATCATGACGATTCAAAATATTGAATTCGTCCTTAATAAATACCGCCCCCAAGCCACTCCTTATCCCGGCTGCATGATACGTTTTTATGCGAACATCCAGATCAAGGACTACGACAGTGACAATGATGGTGGGGCGATCGCGACCTTTCGAGCCGAAGACGTCAACGATGAGGTTGAGGTCAGAAAGCTCGACCCAAAAGACTTGGGCCCGGCCGTCCAGGATTTCGATGCCAACGGCTGTTACTGTCTGGTCATAACCCAGAAGGATCCGAACTCCGATGCCATTAAAATGACCAATCTGGGCGTTCCTTTTTTGGAGTGTCATGAATTGCATTATATCGTGATTCCGATTACGGACTACACCATGGCCCAGCGACTGGCCAAGGCATTGCACCGCGGAATCCAGCTTATCCAGGCGCAGACGGCAGCCAAACCTGAGCCGTTTTGAAACACCGCAGCCTGTTTCCATGCCAAAAACAACGTCGCGTAACCTCGGGCTCGATGCCGTCAGGGCAGCGGCGATCGGCCTGGTTTTACTCTGCCACGCCACTCCGTTCTATGAACCGATTTTAGTCCATCATAACATAGATATTCATAGTTGGCGTGTGCTTACCGGCGTTACCGGCGTGGAGCTGTTCTTTTGCCTGTCGGGATTTCTCATCGGGGGCATCCTTCTCGAATTGGAAGCCTCTGGGCCATCGGGCCGTACCATCGGGATTTTTTATGTTCGTCGCTGGATGAGAACGCTTCCGCTCTATTACTTCGTTCTGTTTGCAATTTCGGACTTCCCTCAGCTCGATCCCCACCGGCGGGTGGGGTTTTTATCTTTCGTGACATTGACCCAGAATCTTTTTGGTAGCATGCCGCCGGGGGACTGGTTCGCCATCTCCTGGTCACTCACCATCGAGGAATGGTCTTACCTGCTCCTGCCGCTGGTCATTTTTGGTCTCTTTGGGCGGACGAAGCGTCCCGTGTGGTCGGGCACCTTGGCCATGTGCCTGCTGGCTTTCGTCATCCGGGTCATCCTGCTTTCCCGCCCGGGCTCATGGGATAGCATCGTGCGCACCAGCGTGGCGGGAAGACTCGATGCCATATGTTATGGCGTGCTCTCGGTGGTGGCCTTTCGTCAGTTCCATGATGCGTATCTCCACTGGATCAAGCGGTTTTGGTGGGCCTTGGTCGCATGGTTCCTTCTGAATATGTATTTGTTCTGGCATGATTCGCTGTTGGATGGAATTTATGGGCGCCTTTTTGCCCTGCCAGTGACATCGTTCAGCTTTTCAGCGTTGTTGCCGCTCATCATGGGTTTTCGGATGAAGGGCTTTTTCGCGGCGATCGTTCGCTTTATTGCAAACACCAGCTACGGGATTTATCTTTTCCATTGGCCGATATATTTTCTCACGGTCGAATATGTGGCCGACATACCCCATGCGCCGCTCCCGGTTTTCATCTTTGGAACGCTCCTGGTTGCAGGTTTGGTTCATTATTTGGTGGAGCGGCCAATCCTTCGCCTGCGACCTCCCCAATTCCGATCGGGACAAGAACCCACCCATGGCCGCATGGCCCCAAGCCCCCGTGGCGTGGCCTAGGAGGGACCGGTAGATAAGGACCCCTTGGCAAAGCGGCGGGGTTCTGCATCGTTGCACGCATGTTTGTCGATGAATGTAAAATAAAGGTACAGGCCGGTGACGGCGGGCGCGGGTGCGTTTCGTTTCGCCGGGAAAAATACGAGCCGTGGGGTGGTCCCAATGGCGGCGATGGCGGCCGCGGCGGCGATGTCGTGCTGCTGGGCGACAGCAACACGAACAATCTCATCGACTACAAATACAAGCCGCACTGGAACGCCGAGCGCGGCGAGCACGGGCGCGGCTCCGATGAGCACGGCGCCAACGGCAAGGATCGCGTGCTGAAAATGCCGCTGGGCACGGTTGTGATCAACGAAGAGAGCGGCCTGGTCGCCACGGAAATCATCGAGCAGGGCCAGCGTTTCGTGATTTGCAAAGGCGGCAACGGAGGCTGGGGCAACGCCCGCTTCAAGTCATCGACCAATCGCGCGCCGAAAAACGCCAATCCGGGCCAACTGGGCACGCGGGGCGAGTTTCGACTCATCCTCAAGAGCATCGCGGACGTCGGGCTGGTCGGTTTTCCCAACGCCGGGAAATCCTCGCTGGTCGGTAAGATCACCAACGCGCGTCCAAAAACCGCGCCGTATCCGTTCACGACCCTGCATCCGCAAATTGGCGTCATCGACTATAACGACGACGTGCGCCGCATCCGCCACCTGCTGCTCGCCGACATTCCCGGCCTGATCGCGGGGGCGAGCGAGAATCGCGGTCTCGGGCACCGTTTCCTGCGGCACATCGAGCGTTGCGCACTGCTGGTGCTGATCATCGACCTGGCCGGCACGGATGGCCGCGATCCACGCGACGATTATGCGACCTTGCTGAATGAACTAAAACTTCACGATCCGGCGTTGCTCGAAAAACCGCGCCTCGTCGCGGCGAACAAAATGGACGTCGAGGCCGCGTCCGCCAACCTGGCAAAATTCAAGCGCCGGTATCCAAAGCTGGCGCTGGTGCAAATCTCCTGCCTCACGGACAAAGGGATCAGCACACTGAAGAAGGAATTGCTGAAGCGGGTGGGGGCGCTGCGCCGGGCTGGAAAAAAGTAGCCATTTGGCCAGCTTTGGTTAAGTTTCGACGCCATGGCAGAAAACCGCCCCTTGCTGATGCGCGTCAATCGTTTGCTCGGTGCCGCGTTGGTTGAGCACAACCTTGTGAAGATCGAAAATCTCGAGGCGGCCAACGAGCGCCTGCTGGAGGCGGTTACCGGGGGTGACCGCCGCAAGACCAGCGTGCTCGCCGTGCTCGCCTATGAGATGAAAGTGGTGAAGGAGGAGGACGTGCTGCAACACCTCGTCGAGACCGAAGGCATCGGCCTGGTCGATCTGCATAGTTACGAAATGCCCGATGATCTGCGCAAATCGATCGACACCGCCGATTGCTGGGCCACGTGGTCGCTGCCCTTCGACCAAGAGGAAAATTTTCATTTTGTGGCCACGGCTCACCTGCTTAGCCCGGCGGTGCGTGCGCACTGGCAAAAGAAACTCGGCGGGCAGATCCTCTGGTATGGCACCACGCTTGAGGTGATCGCCGACAGTCTCGAAAAAATCGAGAGCGAGCGGGTGCAATATGCCGGCCTTGCGCAGGCCGCCAACGCTAACTGACCCCATGCCACTCGGGAAAATCCAGACCCAGATCGTAGCCAAGCTCGAGGAGATGGAACTGATCACCGCCGAGCAGTGCGAAGCCATCGGCGCCGTGCCCGGCGAGCCCACGGGCGACGTCCTCGATAAACTGTTGCAGGACGATTATAGCCTCACGCCTTTCCAAATCCTTGTGGCCAAAGGCAGCGCGCTCGGCCTCGCTCCCTTCAATATCAGCCGCTATCGGGTGAACAACGATACCTACCAGCATCTGCCCCTCGAGTTCTGCAAGGAAAACCTCGTGATGCCCGTCGGCAAGGTGGGCAATTTTCTTCTCGTGGCGTTTGCCAATCCCTTCGAGGTTTCGGTGCCGAATAAGATCGCCGAGATGACGGGCCTGCGCGTCATTCGCCTGCTCAGCCGTGAAAAGGAGCTTCGCGACAAATTTATCCGTGATCGGACGCAGGGCGATGCGCAGTTTGCCGAAGTCGTCAAGGAGATCGGCCAGGAATTTGGCGAAAAAGATACCGAACTCAATATTGAGGATGTCACCGAAGAATCCGGCCCGATCATCCAACTGAGCAATCGCATTATCGAGGATGCCTACTTTGCCGGGGCCAGCGACATTCACATCGAGCCGCAGGAAAAAGAGGTCATCGTCCGCTATCGCGTTGACGGTGTCTGCCAGGAAAAACTCCGCCTGCCGGCCAAGGTTGGTCCCGCGCTCGTTGCCCGCTTGAAGATCATGTGCGACCTCAATATTGCCGAACGCCGCATGCCGCAGGATGGGCGCATTGTTTTCAAGCACTATTCGAAAAAGGGTGTCGATATCGACCTGCGCGTCTCCACCGGGCCGCTCAACCACGGCGAGGGTGTCGTCATGCGTATCCTCGACAAACAGAAATCGACGCTGCCACTCACCTCCCTCGGTTTTTCCGCGGAGAACCTGGCCAAATACCGCGAAGTCATCCGCCAGCCTTACGGGATGATCCTGCATTGCGGCCCCACCGGCTCGGGCAAGTCGATGACGCTTTATTCCGCGCTCGGCGAAATCAATTCGTCCGAGATCGTCATCCGCACCGCCGAGGACCCCATCGAATACACGTTGAATGGCATCAACCAGATGCAGATGCACAAGCAGATCGGCCTCACCTTTGCCACGGCGCTGCGCGCTTTTTTGCGCCAGGATCCCGACATCATCCTCGTCGGCGAAATTCGCGATCGCGAGACGGCGGATATTGCGGTCGAAGCCGCGCTCACCGGCCACTTGCTCATCAGCACGCTGCATACGAACGACGCGCCCAGCACGGTCGCACGACTCACCGACATGGGCATCGAGCCCTTCATGATTTCGTCGTCGTTGCTTTGCGTCTGCGCCCAGCGCCTCCTGCGCCGCGTCTGCAAGAACTGCCGCGTGCCCTATGAACCCAAGGGCCGGGAAAAAGAAATCCTCGAAGCCGCGCTGGGCTGGAGCGGGCAGATTTTCAAGGCCGCTCCCAAGGGCTGTGCCAAGTGCTCCAACAACGGCTATCGGGGCCGCGTCGGCATTCACGAACTTATGACCATCAGCGAGGAGTTGGTGGAAGGCATCAACAAGGAGCTTGAGACCGCCGAGCTGAAAAAAATCGCCATGCGCAACGGCATGAAAACGCTCCACCAGGACAGCATGCTCAAGGTCAAGGAAGGCCTGACCACCATGGAAGAAGCCATTGCGAACGTGCCGCCGGATTTGGACAAGGGGTCGAAACATTCGGAGAAGGAACCCAAAGCCTAGCCTGGCATCGATCTCACCCGTAAACGCCGCCGCCGAGCAGTTTCTCGCCGTCGTAAAACGCGAGGATCTGGCCGCTCGCGAGCGCGCGCTGCGGCTCGCGAAACACCACGCGCGCGGAGCCGTCATCGGCCGCGGGAAAAAATTCCAACGGCACCCGCGGATCGCGGTAACGCACGCGGCCCTCGAGCGCGCCTGGCGCGGCGAGGGGCCCGCCGATCCAGCTCAGGTTGTGCACGCGGATTTCCCGAGTGAACAGTCCCGGGGCCGCCGGCTCCTCGAAAGCCACGAGCAGCGCGTGGTCGGCGGCGCGCTTGCCGACGACGACATAGTTTTTGCAATCGGTGTTCGACGGGATGCCGATGCCCTTGCGCTGGCCGAGGGTGTAGAAATGCAGGCCGCGGTGTTCGCCGAGCACGCGGTCGTCGGTCGCGCGCACGATGGGGCCGGGATGGTCGGGCACATAGGCGCGCAGGAAATCCGTCATCTTCACCTGGCCGATGAAGCAGATGCCTTGGCTGTCCTTTTTGTCGGCGTTGGCCAGCCCGGCCTCGCGCGCGAGCCGGCGCAACTCCGGTTTTTTCAAGTCGCCGATGGGAAATCGCGCATCGGCGAGCTGGGCCGGCGAAAGCAGGGCGAGGAAGTAGGACTGGTCCTTGTTTTTGTCCGCGCCCTCGAGCAGGGTGAAATTGTGGGACGGACGCCCTCGTCCATCACTGGCGGGGTGAGCCTCTTTCGCTAAAGCTACGGAGCCCAGGGGGCACCCCGCCCACTGTTCATCGACGCGCCGCGCATAGTGCCCGGTGGCCACGGCATCGTAACCATGTTCGCGCGCCCAGCGGCGAAACACGCCAAACTTGATCTCGCGGTTGCACATGATGTCGGGGTTGGGCGTGAGACCGTGCGCATAGCCGTCGAGCAGGTATTGCACGACGCGTTCGCGGTAGTCGCGCATGAGGTTGACGACTTGGAACTCGATCCCGATGCGTTCGGCCACCGCGCGCGCATCCGCGATGTCCTGCTCCCACGGGCAATGCGCGGGGACGCCATCCTCGTTGATCCAGTTTTTCATGTACGCGCCGGCCACGTCGTGCCCCTGCTGCTTGAGCAGGAGCGCGGCGACGGAGCTGTCCACGCCGCCGGACATGGCCACGAGGATTTTTTCGCGGGCAGGCATGAGTCGTAGTTGGTATTTAGTAGTTAGTAATTGGTATTTAGTTGAACGTCGTACAGTGAACGTCGTAAAGGCGCTGAGACGTGATCCTGGCTCCGACTTACCAACGACCAAATACTAATTACGAATTACCCATTACTAACTACTAAATACCAACTGCAAATGTTTCCAATTTTCCGGCTTGTGCGCGCCCGCGCACGCCGGATGCTTCTCCCCGCATATGCGTTCGCGTGAGAAAAAAATTGCCCGGGCCTGGCTCACCTCGCCGACGAGTGGCGTGATCGCGCTCGCGCACGACTGGCGGGCCCGCCACAAGCCCCCGCTTTCACTCAGCCTGGGCGCCGCCGCCGCGCCGCACTTCGCCACGCTCACGCGCCTGCCCGACTACACGTTCGGCTGTGAAAGCGCTTATTTCGTCAATAAAAAGGGCGAAATCTTTTTCTTCCTGCCCACCTCGCGCCTGCCGGCTGATCTCGATTTCCTGGCCACCGGGGTTTACCTGGCGGGCGACTTCAATGGCTGGCAGCAGGCCGTCGGCCAGCGTGAATGGCGCCTGCAGGCCGCGACGCTCGCGGGCGATTCGGTGCTGATGCTCGCGCAGCAGGCGGACAAATTCTTCGCGCAGCCGCCCATGCGGTTCAAATTTGTGACCGGGGATCATCGGTGGCTCGACGTGCCGCTCGATGCGCCGAACCTCATTCGCGACGACCGGGGCAGCGCGAACCGTTTCATCGACCCGGAGCGCACGGGCCAGCACCGGTTTCATTTCACGCTGGCTGAACCGCTTGACCTCGCGGAACCGTGGGCCGTGCTGTGGGCCGAAGGCGAAGAGGCGCAAAGCGTGCCGCTGCGGCCCGGCGATTTTTTTCACCAGCTCAAAACGCACCTGCCGCTCGGCGTGTTCGTGGGCCAGGATGAGACCGTCTTCCGCCTGTTCGCGCCGCGCGCGAAAAAGGTCGAGCTGCGCGTCTGCGACAACCTCGCGGCGCAGGACACCGCGCATGCTTACGCACTGGCGCGCAATCCGTATGCGCCGGAGGTGTGGGAAGTCACCCTCGCCCAAAATCTCCACGGCTGGTTTTATTGGTATCACGTGGATGGGCCGAAAAACGAATTTGGGTTTTTCGACCCGGCGCAGCGGGTGCTCGATCCGTACGCGCTGGCCACGGTGGACCGCATCGGGCCGGGCATCGTGCTCGACCGCGGATGGGTGGGGCGGGGCGACCGGGATTTCCCGACGCCCGCGTGGCAGGATCTTATCATCGCCGAGGCGCACGTGCGCGATCTCACGGCCTATGCGCCGGTGAAGGCGAGCCCGGCCGAGCGGAGCGGCTTCGCCGGCCTGGCCAAGTGGGTGCAAAGCCCGGCGTTCTATCTGCACAAACTCGGGGTGAACGCCGTCGAGCTGCAGCCGGTGCAGGAATTCGATAACCAGACGCGCGAGGAGTACCACTGGGGCTACATGACGAACAATTTTTTCGCGCCGGAGAGCAGCTATTCGCTCGACCCGGAGCATGCGTCCGGCGTGCGCGAACTGCAGGAACTGGTGCGCGCGTTTCACCGGCGCGGCATCGCCGTGCTGCTCGACGTGGTCTTTAACCATGTGGGCGAGCCGGCGCACCTCATGTTCATCGACAAGCTTTATTATTTCGAGCAGGACGACGACGGGAAACTCGCGAACTGGAGCGGCTGCGGCAATGACCTGCGGGCGCGCTCCGCCATGGTCACCCGGCTCATTGTCGACAGTTGCACGCACCTGATCGAGGCCTACGGCGTGGATGGGTTTCGCTTCGACCTGGCCGACCTCATCGGCGTGGACGTGCTGCGCGAGATCGAGGCATCGCTGAAAAATGTAAAGCCCGACGTCGTGCTCATCTCCGAGCCCTGGAGCTTTCGCGGCCACATCGCGGGCGCGTTGCGCGACACCGGCTGGGCGTCATGGAATGACGGATACAGGAAATTCATGGCCGAGTTCGTGCGCGGCGGCGGCACGCGCGAGGGTTTCGAGTATTTTCTCAAGGGCTCGCCGTGGCATTTTGCCAAGTGGCCGGCGCAGACGGTCAACTACACCGAGTCGCACGACGACCGGACGTGGATCGATCTAATCACGGAGAATGAGGGCTCTAACGGGTTCTCACCCACGGCCAACGACCGCCGGCGCACCCACCTCATGGCGGCGATCCTCTTCGCGAGCATCGGCATCCCCATGATTTCCTCGGGGCAGGATTTCCTGCGCTCGAAGCGGGGCGTGAACAACACCTACCAACAGGGCGACCTCAACGCCCTCGATTACCGCCGGCTCTATCGGTTCCCTTCCACCCACGCGTATTTTGCCGACTGGATCGCCTTCCGCCGCAGCGAACGCGGCCGGCTGCTGCGGCTCTTTTCACAGCCCAGCGAGGCATTTTTCCAGTTCTTTTTTGCGCCCGATTCGAACGCCGCGGCGGTCATCTACAATGCCGACCGCAGCCACGGCCCGCTGCGCCTGCTTTTCGCCGTCAATCCCACCCTCAACGATGTGACCATCCCCCTCGGCGAGGCGGTCGCGTCCGCTGCGTGGCGGCACTACGCCGACCATGAGCGGTTTTTTGGCGACGGCTCGAACGAACCCGCGCAGCCGGTCGAGGCGCAGTTATTTTTACCCTCGCTCGGCTGCGGGCTGTGGATCAGCGAAGCATAGCGGCGTCCCGCCGCCGCAAAAGTCCAAAGCCCAAAACGCCAGATCCCAAAAAAACTAGGCAGGAACGACGGATAAGAAGGGCCCAACCGCCAAGTAACAGGTGGCAGGTATCAAGGACGTAACCGTGAACTTTGAACCGTGAACCTTGAACCCGCTTCGCGATTGGCACTTGCCAACCGGAAAATTGGGTCTTTGTTGGTATCTCCGCGTCCACACGCGATTCCTTAAAACAGCAATCAACCACACAGAAACGGAGACTTCCATGGCAGTGAAAGTTGCAATCAATGGGTTTGGCCGCATCGGCCGCCTGGTTTTTCGCGCTCTTGTCGAGCAAGGTTTGCTCGGCACGGCATTTGACGTCGTTGCCGTCGGGGACATCGTCCCGGCCGACAATCTCGCCTACTTGCTGAAGTACGATTCCACGCAGGGGAAATTCAACGGCACGGTCGGTTCGAAGAAATCTTCGCCCGACAAGGCCGAGCCTGACGTGCTGGTCGTCAATGGGCACGACATCAAAGTCGTCAGCGCCAAGACCCCGGCCGAGCTTCCGTGGGCGGCCCTCGGCGTGCAGGTCGTGATCGAATCGACCCGCCTCTTCACCGAAGCCGAGAAGGCCAAGGGCCACCTCGCGGCCGGCGCCAAGAAAGTGATCATCTCCGCGCCGGCCAAGGGCGAGGACATCACGGTGGTCATGGGCGTGAACGACGCGAAGTACGACGCCGCCACGCACCACATCATTTCCAACGCCTCCTGCACCACGAACTGCCTGGCGCCGCTCGTGCATGTGCTCCTGAAGGAAGGCTTCGGCGTCGAGGAAGGCCTCATGACCACCATCCACAGCTACACCGCCACGCAAAAGACCGTGGACGGCCCCTCGAAGAAGGACTGGAAGGGCGGCCGCAGCGCGGCGATCAATATCATTCCCTCCACCACGGGTGCGGCCAAGGCCGTCGGGCTCGTTTGCCCCGAGGTCAAGGGCAAGCTCACCGGCATGTCTTTCCGCGTGCCGACCCCGACCGTGTCGGTCGTCGATCTCACG
>Ga0210395_10004612_pt1 | contig 10577 bp, 12 predicted proteins | sample IncBWH4OmetaG_FD_150861 | JGI IMG/M metagenome (GOLD analysis project Ga0210395, IMG submission 150861) | Forest soil microbial communities from Barre Woods Harvard Forest LTER site, Petersham, Massachusetts, United States - Inc-BW-H-4-O ...
TGATCAGGGAAGGTTGCGGCGAACAAAATGCTCATCGGGCCACCTTCGGATACACCGAGAAGCGCCGGACACTCGACTCCCGCCGAGGCGAGGACGGCGTGAAGATCGTCCATGCGTTCATCGAGCGTCGGCACCCGATCGACCGGATCAGATAGTCCCGTGCCGCGTTTGTCCCACAAGATCAGGCGGGTCTCCCGTGCCAGTCGTTCGACCAGCGGCGCGAACGGATACGCCGGGTCGTCGTAAAGATCGACATTGCTCACCCAACCCGGCACGACCACAAGTGGAATCTCGCCGTCGCCCAGCACCCGGTATGCCAGGTGAACGTCGCCGTTGCGTGCGTAGCGAACTCGCCCATCGCTCACCACAACATTCTGGCAGCTCAGACCTGCTCATAGTCACGTTCCGCTCGGGGTTAGACGGTTCTTCGCGATGTCCCCGCCTCGGAGCATGCGGGAGGGGTGAGGGTGACCCCTTAGGCGCTCAGCGCCCGCCTTGCACAGCCCAGTGCCTTCTCTCTCTCCGGCGATGGCTTCGGCGCAGCGTCCGCAGTCGGTCCGCAGTAGTCTCGTCAGCGGCCTATTGAAGCCAACGCCGCCAACTCTCTGACCAGCAGATTCTTAACGCAGCCAACGCTGTAAACCGCAACAAACGCCCAAGTGGCCTCGTTCGCATCGAGTAGGTAGGGATTGGCGATTCCCCCGTTGCACTCGGTGTGTGGATACCGCTGGCACGATAACTCTTGTGGGTAACAGTGGTGATTATGAACTAGCCTGGCCACGCGACCTCATCCGAGATGAACTGGGCGTCCTCATCAATTCCGAAGCCCAGACGGATTGGTCCGTCAAAGTTTGGGCGTGAGGCTGCCCGAGACGAAATTCGGCTGCGCAACCGATTCGGCTGGCTTAGCTTGGCCGAATGTCAGGCAGCCGCATCCTTGTCTCGTCCGGGACCGATTTCGAGTCGACTGTGGGCTATTCGCGGGCGGTCCGAGTCGGCCCACACATCGTCGTAGCCGGCACAACCGGCCCTGGGCCTGTTGATGACATCGGCGCCCAGACCCGAGAAGCGTTGCGGCGCATCGAGGTCGCCCTCAATCAGGCGGGAGCGACGCTCAGCGACGTGGTCCGCACTCGCATCTATGTGACCGATATATCCCGTTGGCGCGAGGTCGCGGCGGTCCATTCCGAGGTTTTGGGTGAGATCCGCCCCGCGGCCACCATGGTGGAGGTAGCCGCCCTCATCGCGCCCGACCTGTTGGTGGAGATCGAAGCCGACGCCTACTCGACAGCCGAGTCACCGATCGGCGGGAAGCTGCCGTCAGCGCCCGGCCGGTAGCTAGTGACGCTGATCACAGCAGCGACCGGCAGTGCTCCGTACAAGTGCGGGAACAGCATCGACTCCGGATCCGTTGCCACTCCTGGTTCCCACCGAATGGGTGAGTCCAGACGGTCCGGATCGATGTGCAGCAGCACCAGGTCGTGGCGATCGCGGTAAAGACGATTAGCCGGCAGGTGTACCTGCTCCGGCCTGGACAGATGGACAAATCCGACGCTGGCAAGCGACTCGGGGCGTACTTCGCCTCGAACCGTGGCGGACGACCACTCGTCAGAGGGACATAGGTGCACCAGCACCGCCGGACGGTGGCTCATACCGCCATCCTGCCCGGAGCGCCAAACGCACAGACGTGAGAAACGACACAGCGGGTAAACGCGTGGTGAAGACGGCCAAACGCGTTGATATCTGAGACAGTGGATTACGGCCAGAAGGAGTAGCCATGAACGCGACCCTGACCACTCCAGAGTTAACCAGGGCTGATCGATGCGACCGATGCGGCGCCGCCGCCCGTGTGCGCGCCAAGCTGCCCTCCGGCGCGGAACTCCTCTTCTGCCAGCACCACGCCAACGAGCACGAGGCCAAGCTGGTCGAGCTGTCGGCCGTGCTTCACGTCAGCGCCGCTCCGCTGCAGTCTTAAAACACGACTCGCCACCAGCGATCCTGGCGGGATGACCATTCGTCGGGAATCCTGAACGGGTCATGACCGACCGAGCAGTGAAGCCTTCGCGCCATCACGTCTGGCGCATCACCAAGCGGGCGTTGTCGAAAAGCTGGGACGACTCGATCTTCTCCGAGTCTGCGCAGGCCGCCTTCTGGTCGGCGCTGTCACTGCCGCCGCTGTTGTTGGGGATGCTGGGAAGTCTCGCTTACGTAGCCCCATTGTTCGGGCCGGACACGATGTCCGTGATCGAACAGCGCCTGGTGTCGATGTCGAACAAGGTTTTCTCCCCGAGCGTGGTGCACGAGATCATCGAGCCGACGATCGCCGACATCGATCGAGGTGCCCGCGGTGAAGTGGTGTCCCTGGGGTTCTTGATTTCTCTGTGGGCCGGATCATCGGCGATTTCGGCGTTCGTCGATTCGGTGGTCGAGGCCCACGACCAGACCCCGCTGCGCCATCCGGTGCGTCAGCGGTTGTTCGCGTTGCTCTTGTACGTGGTGATGCTGCTCTTTCTGATCGTCACCGCCCCGCTGATGGTGCACGGTCCGCGCAAGCTTGCCCAACTCATCCCCGACGGTTTGCAGGATGTGTTGGCCTACGGCTACTACCCGGCGTTGATCACCGGCCTGATCATCACGGTGGTGATCCTTTATCGGGTGGCGTTGCCCGAACCGCTGCCGTCGCATCGGCTGATCTTCGGGGCGGCGCTGGCCAGTGTGACCTTCCTGATCGCGACGCTGGGGCTGCGCATCTACCTCTGGTGGATCACCGGCACCGGCTACACCTATGGCGCGCTGGCCACACCGATCGCGTTTCTGCTGTTCGCCTTCTTCGCCGGCTTCGCCATCATGCTGGGCGCGGAGTTCAACGCCGCCATTCAGGAGGAGTGGCCGGCCCCCCGCACCCACGCCCACCGGTTGCGGCGCTGGCTGATATCACGCACCATGGCCGAGAGCCGCGACGACACCGACGGCGCAGCCGACGAGCCGCCCCACGTCGGCGTCGATCGGGTCAGCTCTTCTTGAGCGTCTCGTAGATCCGCTTGCAGTCCGGGCATACCGGCGAGCCCGGCTTAGCCGCCTTCGTCACCGGGAACACCTCGCCACACAGCGCCACGACATGCGTGCCCATCACGGCACTCTGCGCGATCTTGTCCTTCTTGACGTAGTGGAAGTACTTGGGAGTATCGCTGTCGGTCCCGTCGTCGACGCGTTCGTCGGTCTCGGTGCGCTCGATCGTCTGGGTCTGCATGTTTCATATTGTGCCGGAATCGGCTTCGACGGGGTCCCCGAAGTGTGGAACAGTGGAGAAATGAAGCGCGGCACTGAGCTGGGTTTCGACGACGACGGCCGGCCGGTACTGATCACGGCCGCCGAACCGGCATACGACGTGCAGCATCGCCAGCGAGTGCGGAAATACCTGACGCTGATGGCCTTCCGGATTCCGGCGCTAATACTGGCCGCCGTCGCCTATGGCATGTGGCACAACGGTCTGGTGTCACTTCTGATCCTTGCCGCGTCGATCCCGTTGCCCTGGATGGCGGTGCTGATCGCCAACGACCGACCGCCGCGCCGCGCCGACGAACCCCGGCGATTCGACGGCGTCGGACGGCGCACCCCGCTGTTCCCCACCGCCGAACGCCCGGCGCTCGAGCGCTACAGTCGCCCAGCGCCGCAAGCGGAATCACCATCCGACGGCGCTGACAGTTCCGAATAGCCGTTCGCGGGCACTATTTCTCAGCACATTCTCAGAACGCGCCGACATTCGCGCACGTCAACGGGTGTGAGATGGCCACCCAGTGGGAACTCCTTACCCCAGTCCGTCGTTATATCCCATGACAGCTCACGCCTATCAGGAGGCCGCCATGGCAAATGCCACCACCAGCCGGGTTGACAGCGATCTGGATGCTCAGAGCCCAGCCGCGGACCTGGTGCGGGTGTATCTGAACGGCATCGGCAAGACGGCGTTGCTCAATGCCGCCGATGAAGTCGAACTTGCCAAGCGCATCGAGACCGGCCTTTACGCCCAGCATCTGCTCGAGACCCGCAAGCGCCTCGGCGAGAACCGCAAGCGCGAGCTGGCGATGGTGGTCCGTGACGGCGAAGCTGCACGAGGCCACCTGCTAGAAGCCAACTTGCGGTTGGTCGTGTCGCTGGCGAAGCGCTACACAGGCCGTGGGATGCCGCTGCTGGACCTCATCCAGGAAGGCAATCTGGGTCTGATCCGTGCGATGGAAAAGTTCGACTACGCAAAGGGATTCAAGTTTTCGACCTACGCGACCTGGTGGATCCGACAGGCGATCACCAGGGGTATGGCCGACCAGAGCCGCACCATCCGGCTGCCGGTTCACCTGGTTGAGCAGGTAAACAAGCTGGCGCGAATCAAGCGCGAGATGCACCAGAATCTCGGCCGGGAAGCCACGGACGAGGAACTCGCTGCCGAGTCCGGCATCCCGGTCGAGAAGATCAACGACCTGCTGGAGCACAGCCGCGACCCGGTGAGCCTCGACATGCCGGTCGGCTCCGAGGAGGAGGCGCCGCTGGGCGACTTCATCGAGGACGCCGAAGCGATGTCCGCGGAGAACGCGGTGATCGCCGAGCTGCTGCACACCGACATCCGCACCGTGCTGGCCACCCTCGACGAGCGTGAGCACCAAGTGATCCGGTTGCGCTTCGGGCTCGACGACGGACAGCCCCGCACGCTTGACCAGATCGGCAAGTTGTTCGGCCTGTCCCGCGAGCGGGTTCGCCAAATCGAGCGCGAGGTTATGGTGAAGCTGCGCAACGGTGATCGGGCAGACCGACTGCGGTCCTACGCCAGCTGACGACCAAGATCAACACGAAGCAGTATGCCCGCCACGCCCGTGGCGGGCATACTGCGTGCTGGAGTGTTAGCGGACCATTCACGCAGCTGGACACGTAGACTCAGCGGCAATGGAGGGTGCGGAATGAACGACCTGGTAGATACCACGGAGATGTACCTGCGGACGATCTACGACCTCGAGGAAGAGGGCGTTACTCCGCTGCGTGCCCGGATCGCCGAACGGCTTGACCAGAGCGGACCCACGGTCAGCCAGACCGTATCGCGAATGGAGCGCGACGGGCTGCTGCACGTGGCCGGCGACCGCCATCTCGAGCTCACCGACAAGGGCCGCGCACTGGCCGTCTCCGTGATGCGCAAGCACCGGCTCGCCGAGCGGCTGTTAGTCGATGTCATCGGATTGCCCTGGGAAGAAGTGCACGCCGAGGCTTGCCGGTGGGAGCACGTGATGAGCGAAGACGTCGAGCGTCGGCTCGTGCAAGTCCTCGACAACCCAACGACCTCGCCGTTCGGCAACCCGATTCCGGGGCTGTTGGATTTGGGCGTCGGGCCCGGGTTCGGCGGCGAGAAGCCCAACCTGGTGCGGTTAACGGAGTTGCCGGCCGGATCGCCCGTCGCAGTCGTGGTGCGTCAGCTCACCGAGCACGTGCAGGGCGACATCGACCTGATCACCCGTCTCAAGGACGCCGGCGTGGTTCCCAACGCCCGCGTGACCGTCGAAACCAACCCGGCCGGCGGCGTGACGATCGTGATTCCGGGTCACGAAAATGTGAGCCTGCCGCATGAGATGGCGCACGCCGTCAAGGTCGAAAAGGTCTAGCACACGGCGTCATTCCTCAGACGGCTCGTCGGCCGAATGTCCGACGAGGCGGCAGCCGCACACCGAGCCGCTGGGCCAGCCGGTATCCGGTGACAGCCAATTCGCGAATGTGCTCGGGCCGAAGGCCCGATTGCAGGGCCGTATCGAGCATGCCTGCCATCCGGTGGCCGGGTTGGCAGCGCAGCGCGGCCTCCAGCGACACCCCGGCCAGCGGGCCGTCGCCGCGGACATAGGCACTGAACGCGACCAACACCAAGGCCTCCACCCGCCACGGCGCAGGCAGGCTGCGCGACAGCAGCGCCCACAACGACTCGGCCTCCCCCGCGCTCTGGCCGACGGCCAGGGCATACAGCGTGTCACGCACCTCCACGTCGGCCAGCGCGCAGGCCAGGCTGGCCAGCTCCGCATCGCAGAGCTGTTGTCCCTCGCCGACACGAGCGGCGGCAGCCATGGCGTCCTCGACGTCGCGGCGAACGCACGCGGCCGGATCGGTACGGTGTGCGGCGTCCCGTGATGCGGCGTGCGTGCCGATCAGATCAGCCAGCGTCGCGCTGCCGGCCCGCTCGTCGACCGCGATGACTGCCTGCAGGTCAGCGCGCCGCGCATACAGGCGGCGGCCGTCGAGCACCGCCGCCACCGCCAGCGGCGACGCGGAGGGGTCATCGACGACACCGCCCGCACCGCAGCCGTCCACGCAGTGCCAGCGACCCCCGGCCGCCACCCGGTCCACCACGTGTGCGGCCCACAGCACGATGTCGCGCTGCGACAGCGCTTCGGTGAGCGTCGCACACAGGTCGCGGTACTCCTCGTTGCACATCGGGCAGCCGGCGCCGTCGGCGTCGACGATGACCGCGATGGCCGCCTCGGGGCCGGCGGCCGAGGCCACCTCCGCGAGCGGCCCGATCCGGTCGGCGAGCGCCTCGGACAGGTCGACCCGCATCACCGATCCCAGTTCGCCGTCGTCGATCGATATCAGCACCAACGATTTCTCCGGCACGAAGCCCAGCACGGCCGGGAGCGCGGCGATCATCGCGCCGGGGCGATTCAGTTCAAAGTCAGGTCGCTGCTTGGTCATGACGCACACGCTGGCAATCGGCACCGTCAGCCCGCCGGCGGCGCGGACCGCGCCGCGCGTGCGCTGTGGACAAACTCGCCGCTGGGGACAACCGTCGGCCGACTGGGCAGGCGTAGGGGAAACGCGGAACAGATTGTTCACATGTCCGTCGCCTGGCTCGGCGTGCGCGCGGCCGGGAACCGGCGTAGATGTTTCCTCATGGGTTCGATGCTGGAATACGAGATGGTCGTCATCGGTTCAGGTCCCGGCGGGCAGAAGGCCGCCATCGCCGCGGCCAAGCTGGGCAAATCGGTCGCGGTCGTCGAGCAGCGGCAGATGCTGGGCGGGGTCTGCGTCAACACCGGCACGATCCCGTCGAAGACGTTGCGCGAGGCGGTTGTGTACCTGACCGGGATGAACCAGCGCGAGCTGTACGGCGCCAGCTATCGGGTCAAGGACAAGATCACACCGGCTGATCTGCTCTCGCGAACCCAGCATGTCATCGGCAAGCAAGCCGACGTGGTGCGCAATCAGCTGATGCGCAACCGGGTCGATCTGATTCCCGGGCAGGGCCGGTTCCGCGACGAACACACTCTGCTGGTCGAAGACCATTCCCGCGGTGAGCGCACCACGGTCAGCGGCGAACGCATCATCATCGCCACCGGCACCAAACCGGCCCGCCCCGACGGGGTGGAGTTCGACGAGCAGCGGGTGCTCGACTCCGACGGCATCCTCGACCTCAAATTCATCCCGTCCTCGATGGTCGTGGTCGGCGCCGGCGTGATCGGCGTCGAGTACGCGTCGATGTTCGCCGCGCTGGGCACCAAGGTCACCATCGTCGAAAAACGGGACGCCATGCTGGATTTCTGCGATCCAGAGATCATCGAGGCGTTGCGTTTCCACCTGCGCGACCTCGCGGTCACGTTCCGATTCGGCGAGGAGGTCACCACCGTCCAGGTGGGCGCGCAAGGGACCGTGACCAGCCTTGCCAGCGGCAAGAAGATTCCCGCCGAAACCGTGATGTATTCGGCCGGTCGCCAAGGCCAAACCGAGAACCTCGATCTCGAGAACGCGGGCCTGGAAGCTGACAACCGTGGACGGATTTTCGTCGATGAGGACTTCCGGACCAAGGTCGACCACATCTACGCCGTCGGCGACGTCATCGGCTTCCCCGCCCTGGCCTCGACCTCGATGGACCAGGGCCGGGTAGCCGCCTGCCACGCGTTCGGCGAGCCGGTCCACGGCCTGACCGCACTGCAGCCGATCGGCATTTACTCGATCCCCGAGATTTCCTACGTCGGCGCCAGCGAGGTTGATCTCACCAAGGACGCGGTGCCCTATGAGGTGGGCGTGGCCCGCTATCGCGAACTGGCCCGCGGCCAGATCGCCGGCGACTCCTACGGCATGCTCAAGCTGCTGGTTTCCACCGATGATCTGAAGTTGCTCGGGGTGCACATTTTCGGCAGCAACGCCACCGAGATGGTGCACATCGGACAGGCCGTGATGGGCTGCCAGGGCACGGTCGAATACCTGGTCGACGCGGTGTTCAACTACCCGACGTTCTCCGAGGCCTACAAGGTGGCCGCACTTGACGTGATGAACAAGGTGCGCGCGCTGAGTCAGTTCAGCTGACCGGCACTGCCCGGCTGCTTCTCTGCCGCTCCGCCTGCATCGTCGCCGGGCGGTCTTCAGCAGTCGTCGTCGAAGGCAGTCGGCGGCACGTCGCCCGGGCCATCGGCCTCGGCGCGCGCCAAGAGGTCGGTGATGTGCTGGTCGAACGGTGACGAGTAGGACAGATTCTCCGCGCAGCCGCCGGAGTGCAGACCGCCGATCACCCCGGTGACCGTCGAGCCGCTGATCCAGGGCGCGCCGCTGGTGCCCGCCGCCAGGCCTGCGCACGGCAGTTCCGGATAGCCACCATCGGTGACTCCCGTGCTGACCTGGCAGCCGATCGGCATGCCGCCGACGCCCGCAGGGTAGGCGACGATGTTGACCCGGCTGCCTTTGGCCGGGGCGGAGCCCAGCGACAGCGCCGAACCGACCTGTGCTTCGACCGATCCGCCGTCGGCGCGGCTGACCCGGGCGATCGCGTAGTCGGCCCGCGGATCCTTGGTGGCTACCCACCGCGGATCCAGGTACACCACATCCATGGACCAGAGATCGGCCGGCGCGGCGTTGCCGGCGTAACCGGGAACGAAGGTCGCCGGGCCGGCGCCTAGGCAATGCGCGGCGGTCAGCACCAGATCGCCTGCCGCCGAGTGCAACACCGAGCCGGTGCAGGTGTGCAGACCGCCGCCGCCGAGGAAAACCGCGCCCACCCGCGGATCAGGGTTCACCGGTCCTGCGACGACCTGCTTCGCGGCCTCAACGACGGCTTGTTTGGGTTTGCTGGCAGGCGGTGCAGCCGGTGACTGGTGCCCACAGGCCGCCAATAACGAGGCAAGGCCGAGGGTCGAGCCCATCGCTGCCAGAATGCGCATCGCTGTCGATCATGCCCGATGGGGCGGGTGCAGGCGACGCAGAGCGGCGCCCACCTGGCGAATTCGGCCTTCCGCGAAACGGGCGCCTGGGTGGAATGCGGCCGGAAGCGACCGCGTTGCCCAACAAACAGGCATGCGATCCGGCGGCGGGGCCGGTATCCGTAGGCGGCCGAATTGAGAGACACTATCTGACACAGTGCGCCACACCGCACCGTGCGAGGAGGCAACAGCGATGGGCGACAACCAGCCCCCCGACAGAGACCCCCAGAAAAACCAGCGTTACCAGCCCGAGCAGAACGGCATGTACGAGCTCGAGTTCCCGGCGCCGCAGTTGTCGTCGTTAGATGGCCGTGGCCCGGTCTTGGTGCACGCTTTGGAAGGCTTTTCCGACGCCGGTCATGCGATCCGGCTGGCCGCCGGCCACCTCAAGGACACGCTGGACACCGAACTGGTGGCCTCGTTCGCGATCGACGAACTGCTCGACTATCGGTCACGGCGGCCGCTGATGACGTTCAAGACCGATCACTTCACCCACTACGACGATCCCGAGCTCAGCCTCTACGCCATGCATGACAGTGTCGGGACACCGTTTTTGCTGCTGTCCGGCATGGAGCCGGACCTGAAGTGGGAGCGGTTCATCACCGCGGTGCGGCTGCTGGCCGAGCGTCTGGGTGTCCGGCAGACCATCGGCCTGGGCACCATCCCGATGGCCGTCCCACACACGCGACCGGTGACGATGACGGCGCATTCCAACAACCGTGAGCTGATCGCCGACTTCACGCCGTGGATCTCCGAGGTCCAGGTGCCCGGCAGCGCGTCGAACCTGCTGGAATACCGGATGGCTCAGCACGGCCACGAAGTGGTCGGCTTCACCGTGCATGTCCCGCACTACTTGGCGCAGACGGACTATCCGTCGGCCGCCCAGGCGTTGCTGGCGCAGGTCGCCAAGACCGGGTCGCTCCAGTTCCCGCTGAAGGCGCTGGAAGACGCGGCGGTCGATATCCAAGCCAAGGTCGACGAGCAGGTTGAGGCCAGCTCGGAGGTCGCTCAAGTGGTGGCTGCGCTGGAGCGACAGTACGATGCCTTCATTGCCGCTCAGGAGAACAGGTCGCTGCTGACGCGGGATGAGGATCTGCCGAGCGGCGACGAACTCGGGGCAGAGTTCGAGCGATTCCTCGCTCAGCAGGCCGAGAAAAAGTTCGACGACGACGATTCGACCTGAGCGCCCCTCCTGGGCCCGACAGCGAAGTTGGCGACATGACTCAGCGGAAGCCCAATCTGCGCTCGGTGCGGGAAGTTGTCCCTTCGCTGCAGTTTCGGACGGTGCACGGCTACCGGCGCGCGTTCCGGATCGCCGGCTCGGGTCCGGTCATCCTGCTGATTCACGGGATCGGTGACAACTCC
>Ga0210395_10004617_pt1 | contig 10571 bp, 8 predicted proteins | sample IncBWH4OmetaG_FD_150861 | JGI IMG/M metagenome (GOLD analysis project Ga0210395, IMG submission 150861) | Forest soil microbial communities from Barre Woods Harvard Forest LTER site, Petersham, Massachusetts, United States - Inc-BW-H-4-O ...
GTGGTTGGATTAAGAATTTTCACAGACATTTTCTTTTGCGCATTTCCGCATCCCTGCTAGAATCTTTAAAATCCACTCCCTGGAGCACGAATGCAGGCGATCCTTGCGCTGGAAGATGGAAGAATCTTCCGAGGCAAAGGCTACGGAGCCAAAGGCGAATGTTACGGGGAAGTAGTTTTTAATACTTCCATCACCGGCTATCAGGAAATTTTCACCGACCCTTCTTACGCTGGCCAGATCGTAGTCCTCACCAATCCTGAAATCGGCAACTACGGCACAAACAACGAAGATACCGAGGCCACGCGGCCCTATATCGAGGGACTGATTGTGCGCGAGTTTTCCCGGGTCAGTTCCAACTGGCGCTCCCAGCAGGTCGCGGAAGAATATCTGGAGCAATTCAAGATTCCCGTGCTGGGCGACATTGACACACGCGCTCTGGTTCGCCATTTGCGCGACCACGGTGTGATGCGCGGAGTCATATCGACGCTTGAACCGGACACCGACAAACTAATCGCGAAAGCGCGGGCACTCCCGAAAATGGATGGAACTGACCTGGCCAAGGTCGTCACCACCAACCATACCTATGTGTGGGAAACCGGGGAGCGCTCGCATCTTCCCGAAGAAATAGTAGGAGTGAAAGACCAACCAGAACGCTTTCACGTAGTCGCTTATGACTTCGGCATCAAGCTGAGCATTCTGCGCAAGCTGCGCGGCGAAGGCTGCAAGGTCACGGTGGTTCCCGCCGAGACGAAAGCGGAGGATGTCTTAGCGCTGAAGCCCGCCGGCGTGTTTCTATCGAACGGCCCGGGCGATCCCGAGCCATGCACGTACGCCGTGGATAGCATCAGGCGACTCATGGGAAGAGTGCCGATCTTCGGTATCTGCCTGGGACACCAACTGACTGGGATCGCACTCGGCGGCAAGACGTTCAAGCTGAAATTCGGACACCACGGCGGCAATCATCCCGTAAAGCAACTGAACTCCGGCAAGATAGAGATCACGGCGCATAACCATAACTTCGCTGTCGATCCCGATTCGCTGCCGCAAAGCGAGGTCGAACTAACCCACATGGATCTCAACGACAACACGCTCGAGGGCATGCGTCACCGGAATCTGCCTCTATTCACCGTGCAGTATCACCCCGAGGCCTCGCCGGGACCGCATGACTCGCATTACCTGTTCAGAGACTTCGTGAAGTTGATGGAGGAGTGGAAAGGGTGAGGACATTCTTGACCGGGTTGTCATCCTTTGTAGCCTTGTCATCCCGAGCAAAGCGAGGGATCTGCAGTTGAGCAGCGAGAAACATTACTACGTCTACATCATGGCCAGCCGCTCACTGAATTTCCACCCCGGTGTGACGAACAGTATTTATCGCCGCGCATTGCAGCATAAGACTGCAGAAATTGGTGGCTTCACGAAGAGGTACAACATCAATCGGCTTGTGTACTACGAGACGTTCGAGCACATTGGCAACGCCATCGCCCGAGAGAAACAAGTCAAGGCGTGGACCCGAGCGAAAAGGCTGGCTCTGATCAAATCGATCAATCCAACATGGCAAGATTTGGCCGAGGGCAGGGGTACCGAGGCAGAACTGCAGATCCCTCGCTTCGCTCGGGATGACAAGTCTTTAGATGAAGGCGAGTCTTTGAGCTCACAAAAGAAAGAAGTCGTGGGTACTGACGAGGCCACGTCTCTGCAGATCAAGAACAAGATTGCATAGCCAATGCCCAAACGCACTGACATCTCGAAAATCCTGATTCTCGGCTCTGGCCCCATCATCATTGGCCAGTCGGCGGAGTTTGATTACTCCGGAACGCAGGCTTGCAAGGCACTGAAGTCGGAAGGTTTTGAAGTGGTGCTGGCCAACTCCAACCCCGCCACAATCATGACCGACCCGGAAGTTGCCGACCGGACCTACATCGAGCCGCTTACCCGCGAATATCTGGAAGAGATTATTCGGGTTGAGCGTGAGATGTCGCCCGGTGCTGGCTTCGCCATTCTGCCCACAGTTGGGGGCCAAACCGCACTCAACCTCGCAATCGAGCTTTCTGACGGTGGCGTGCTCGAGAAATACAACGTCCAGCTTATCGGCGCGCAGATTAGCGCCATCAACAAAGCTGAAGACCGCCTGGTCTTCAAAGATGCAATGCAGAAGATCGGCCTCGATGTTCCCAAGTCCGCGCTGGTGAACAATCTGAAAGACGGCCTGGAGTTCGCCGGCAAGATTGGGTTCCCGGTCATCGTGCGCCCATCCTTCACTCTGGGCGGCAGCGGTGGCGGCATTGGCTACAACCGCGAAGAGTTAATGGAAGTGTTGGCCCGCGGCCTCGACTTCTCTCCGGTACACGAAGCTCTTATCGAAGAATCCGTGCTGGGATGGAAAGAGTACGAACTTGAGGTAATGCGCGATCTCAAAGACAACGTCATCATTATTTGCTCAATCGAAAATTTCGATCCCATGGGCGTGCACACCGGTGATTCAATCACAGTCGCTCCGGCGCAAACCCTTACGGACCGCGAGTATCAGGCGATGCGCGATGCCGCCATTGCGGTAATTCGCGAGATCGGCGTAGAGACAGGCGGATCGAACATTCAGTTCGGTATTCATCCGGGCACGGGTCGCATGGTTGTCATCGAGATGAATCCCCGGGTGTCACGTTCCTCGGCGTTGGCCTCGAAAGCGACTGGTTTCCCCATCGCGAAAATTGCCGCAAAGCTGGCGGTGGGTTATACGTTGGACGAAATCCCCAACGACATCACGCGCAAGACGCCAGCCTGCTTCGAGCCTACGCTCGATTACGTGGTGGTGAAGATTCCCAAATGGCAGTTCGAAAAATTCCCCGGGGCAGACGAGAATCTTGGCCCGCAGATGAAATCCGTGGGCGAAGTCATGGCCATCGGCCGCACCTTCAAAGAGGCAATCATGAAGGCGGTGCGTGCCTTGGATACCGGCAAGCGCATCGGAGGCGAGAAAATCGAGCCCAAGATTCTTACTCAGCGACTGGTGACGCCGCATCCCGAGCGGCTCTCCTACATTCGCTACGCATTACGCCAGGGCCACACCGTCAAGCAAGTGGCAAAGATGACATCCATCGATCCCTGGTTTCTCTACCAACTCAAAGAAATTAATGACATGCAGCTCGAGTTGGAGAAGCATCCCATGGAATCGATCCCGACTGAAGTCCTCCGCGAGGCCAAGCGCATGGGCTTTTCCGACGGACGGCTGGCTGCGACGTGGAGGCTGAGCGGCAAAGGCGACCAGGACAAAGTGCGCCACCAGCGACGGAAGCACGGGATTAAGCCGGTGTACAAACGTGTCGACACCTGCGCTGCCGAATTCGAAAGCTACACACCCTACCTTTACTCGACCTACGAAGAAGAGGATGAGGCAGCACCGACGCAGAAGAAGAAAGTCATTATCCTGGGCAGCGGCCCCAACCGCATCGGGCAGGGAATTGAATTCGATTACTGCTGCTGCCACGCGGCCTTCGCCCTACGCGACGACGGCTACGAGACAATCATGATCAATTGCAACCCGGAGACGGTCTCGACCGACTATGACACCAGCGATCGCCTTTACTTCGAGCCGCTGACCCTCGAAGACGTGCTTGCCATTTGTGAACACGAAGCTTCGTCGGGCGCGCCGGTCGGGGTGATCGTGCAATTCGGCGGACAGACTCCGCTGAACCTCTCTTTGCCGCTGAAGGCCGCCGGCGTAAACATCATCGGCACCGCGCCTGAGTATATCGATCTCGCAGAAGACCGCAAGCGATTCGGCAAGCTGCTCGAGGAACTCGACATCCCGCAAGCTCCGGGTGCGATGGCGGCCTCGATCGAAGAGGCCGTCGCAGGCGCAAATCGAGTTGGATACCCCGTGCTGGTGCGGCCCTCCTACGTGCTAGGCGGACGCGCCATGGTTATCGCCTACGATGAGGAAACCGTCGTCCGTTACATGAAGGAGGCGGTCGAATATTCGCAGGACCGCCCGGTCCTGATCGATCACTTCCTTGAGGACGCGATCGAAGTAGATGTGGATGCGCTCTCAGACGGCGAAGACGTGGTCATCGGCGGAATCATGCAGCATATCGAGGAGGCCGGAATCCACTCTGGGGACTCTTCCTGCGTTTTGCCGGCGGTCGACATTCCGCAGCCTCTGATGGCCCGCATGCGCGACTACACCTTCAAGCTGGCACGCGCGCTGAAAGTGGTTGGGCTGATGAATATTCAATTTGCCATTCCAAGGAGCAACGGCAACTCCAAGAACAACGGCGAGGGTGGAACGGTTTACGTGCTGGAGGTCAACCCGCGTGCCTCGCGCACGGTTCCTTATGTTTCGAAAGCCACAGGCGTACCGATGGCCAAGATTGCTGCCAGACTGATGACCGGACGAAAACTGCGCGAGTTTCTCCCGGAGTTCATTGAGCGCCGCGCCGACCTCGACACCGGGCACTGCTATTACGTAAAGTCCCCGGTTTTTCCCTGGAATAAGTTTCCTGGCGTCGATACAGTGCTCGGGCCGGAAATGAAATCCACCGGCGAGGTTATGGGCGTGGCGGATAACTTCGGCGAAGCCTTTGCTAAAGCGCAAACCGCGGCGGGGCAGAAGCTGCCCACACAAGGCATGGTCTTCGTCAGCGTCACCGATCATGACAAGCCGCAGGTGGCAGACGTCGCCCGCAAATTTGTCGACATGGGTTTCAAGCTTGTGGCCACAGCTGGCACCGCCGACGTGCTGGAGAACGCCGGAATGACGGTCGAACGCGTGTACAAGGTAAAAGAGGGCCGGCCCAACGTGGTGGACCTCATCAAAGGCGAGCGCATAAAACTTATCATCAACACTCCGCATGGGGTCGACCCTTTCTTTGATGAGAAAGCTATCCGCCGCGCTGCGGTCAGCGCACGCATTCCGACCATCACGACACTATCCGCGGCCCGCGCCGCGGCCGAAGGAATTGCGGCTTTGCAGCGAGGAGAGATCAGAGTGCAGGCGCTGCAGAGGCTGCATGCAGAGCGGCATGCAGTTCGACGTTAGAGAAAATGCTGCTAAATCGCTTCAGGTGGGGCTTCTCCCGCTGTATCCTAAAGGGTACGTTCAAACCAGGAGATCCAAATCATGCTGCTTCACGGCATTTTTCCACCCATTACGACACCGTTCTATCCGGAAGGGAACGTCTACTTCAAGAAGCTTGAGCATAACGTAGAGAGCTATTCGAAAACTCCTGTGGCTGGGATCGTAGCCCTCGGCTCTACTGGCGAAGCAATTCTGCTGTCAGATCAAGAACGGCGCGACGTACTCAAGAGCATCCGCGAGACCGCTGCACCAAACAAAGTCTTGATCGCCGGGACGGGCATTGAGTCCGCCGTCGAAACCCTGCATCTCACCGAATACGCCGCCGAACTTGGCTACGACGTGGCCATGGTGCGCACACCGCATTACTACAAGATGCAGATGCAGCCTGCCAACATCTTGTCTTTTTATCGGACGGTGGCTGACCGTTCGCCATTGCCCGTCATCATCTACAACTTTCCGCAAGCCACGGGGTACGATATTCCCGCCGAATTGGTCATTCAACTGGCGGGGCATCCGAACTTGATCGGCATCAAGGAATCGAGCGGCGATGTTGAAAAAGTCCGTCGCATGGTTGAAGGCACACGGCATGTGAAGCGTAGCGCCACGGTTACCGATACGTTTGACGCGGTCACGTCACGCATGCTGAACGTTGCGAGCGGGGACAACGGAAATGGAGGAGAATTAGTGACACTCGGAGCCGTCGAGCGCACAAAGCCCTCATCCGCGGCTGTAAGTGTGATTGCGGGCTTGAAGACCCGGCAAAAGGAAGTTGGATTCCAGGTCCTCGTTGGTGCCGCGCAAAAGCTAGAACCGTCGTTGCAAGTGGGAGCAGTGGGTGCGATTCTAGCTTTCGCCGATGCGGCGCCCACAGCCTGCTACGAGATTCATGCCGCGTGGAAAGAAGGCGATATCGAATTGGCCCAACTGAAGCAGGCGCGCATCGCCAAGGCGGCGCAGCGAGTGGTAGGAGAATTGGGCATTCCCGGCATCAAGCACGCTCTGGATTTCAACGGCTACTTCGGCGGCCCGGTGCGCCTGCCGCTGCTACCTCTGACCGCTGACCTGAAAGCGGACGTCGAGCAATTGATGGCGGATATACGCAACTGATCGGAGCGCAAGCGCGGAGGCAACCGAGGTCATTTTCCACACCCTTGCGATTCTCATCAGGCTGCGTTATCCTTATTCGAACGAACGTTCGACCTTTCATGGCATCGTCCTCTCCAGTCACGTCACCAGCTTCCGCTCGCCGTCGCGACATTACGACGCCCCCTGCTGAAAGCCGCTTTGATCGTCGGCTGGGCAAGATTCTGGTACATGCAACCGAGGTCTTTTACGAAAAAGGATACGAAGGCGCTTCCATGCGCGATCTGGCTCGCTCGAGCGGCATGTCCTTATCGGGACTTTACTATTATTTCGAGTCCAAGGAGAAGCTGCTGTACCTCATCCAGAAACACACCTTCAGCACGATTGTTGAGCGACTGAGGGAGCGGCTTGACGAAGTTCCTGATCCCGAGCAGCGCATTCGCGTTTTCATTCTCAACCATCTCGAATATTTTCTTGCCAACAAGAAGGCAATGAAAGTTCTTTCGCACGAAGCCGAAGTACTGAAAAACGGTTTTGGTGCCGAAGTCGCCGCCATCAAGCGAGAGTACTATCGAATATGTGTCGGCTTGCTGGACGACTTCAAGCTGGCAAAGAGACTAGAATTCTCTAGTCGAATGGCGGTGCTCAGTTTATTTGGCATGATGAACTGGATCTACACCTGGTACAACCCACGGGTCGATGCCGATGCTGAGGAGTTGTCGCGTGGGATGGGAAACATTTTCCTGCGGGGAATCAGCGGTGTCACTGAGCGTCAACGATCCAACGCAAAGAAGGCCCGGAAAAAGGGATTAGTATCGAACTAAATTTCAGATTCTAACTATTGTGAAAAGGAGTCTACGCATGGCAACTACATTGCAACCGGCGGCGGGCGAGAGCACGAAGCAACTGGTCAACTATCGGACCGATCGCGGGGTCGCAGTGATCGAGATGTTCGATCCCCCCGCTAATACCTACACCTATGAAATGAACCGCCAGCTGGACGAGGCCATTCTAAAAGCGCGCATGGACAACGATGTTTACGTCATCGTGCTCACCGGTTCTGGCGACAAGTTTTTCTCCGCGGGTGCCAACATCAAAATGCTGGCCAGCGTTGACCCAACCTTCAAGTATTACTTCTGTTTGCACGCGAATGAAATGCTGCTTCGCCTTGAACACACACCGAAACTGGTGATCGCGGCGATCAATGGGCACTGCGTCGGCGGCGGACTGGAAATTGCCATGGCCGCGGACATTCGCATCGCGCGTCAGGATGCGGGCAAGATCGGTCTGCCGGAAGTGAATCTGGGCGTGCTTCCCGGAACCGGTGGCACGCAGCGGCTTTCGCGGATGGTGGGGAAGAGCAAGGCCATCGAGCTGATGGTCACTGGGAATACATTTTCCTTTGAAGAGGCGAAAGAATTCGGAATCGTTAACGACATCTTTGATCGCGAGAATTTCATGGACAACATCATGGAATACGCTCGCCAGTTCTGCCCACCCAACAAAGCGGCCAAGGCTGTGGGGCGCATCAAGCGAGCTGTACAAACCGGATGGGAAATTCCGATGGAGTCCGCGCTCGCAGTCGAACGCGAAAATCAGCAGTTGCTATTCCAAAGCGAAGACGCCAAGGAAGGCCTGGCCGCATACGTAGAGAAGCGTCCTGCGGTGTTTAAAGCGAAATAGGTTAACAATGGAGGACCGGCGTCTCGCCCGTCCCGACCGGGCGGGGACGCCCGGTCCCCATTGTTTTACCGACTGGAAGAAAGATGATTACAGCTACCAAAACAAAACTCTCTCCTGGGCGATTACTCATTGACGGTCAGTGGGCCGACGCTTCAAAAAGCTTCGACACCACGAATCCTGCGACTGGCGAGGTGTTAACGCAAATCGCGGAAGCCTCGGCCGCCGATGTGGACCGCGCCGTCGAAGCGGCCCGCCGTGCTTTTGAAGACCGCAAAGGTCCGTGGCGGAAGATGTCCGCGAGCGAACGCGGACGCTTGATTTGGCGTTTGGCTGATCTCCTCGAAAAGAATATCGACGAACTTGCCGAACTCGAAACTCTCGACAATGGCAAGCCGATTTTCGAGTCTCGCTACGTCGACATGCCGATGGTGATCGACGTCCTCCGCTACTACGCGGGCTGGGCTACGAAGATTCATGGCGAGACGGTGAACACGGTCGAGACCGCATTTACCTATACTCTGCGCGAGCCCCTGGGCGTCGTCGGGCTCATCGTTCCGTGGAATTTCCCGTTGTTGTTGGCCTCCTGGAAGCTTGGTCCGGCGCTGGCTTGCGGCAACACCATCGTGTGGAAGCCAGCCAGCCTCACCTCTCTGACCGCGTTGCGATTCGGCGAATTGGCGGTTGAAGCGGGTGTGCCGGCGGGCGTTTTAAACATTGTGACCGGCAGGTCGGAAGTGGGAAGGACGATCGTCCGGCATCCGGGAATCGACAAGATCGCGTTTACCGGTTCGACTGAAGTGGGCAAGGAGATTATGCGCAGCGCCGCTGACAGCATGAAACGCTTGACGCTTGAACTGGGGGGAAAGTCACCGAACATCGTTTTTGCGGATTCCGATATCGATAACGCCGTAAAAGGTGCAATCACCGGGATCTTTTACGGCAAGGGTGAGGTCTGTAATGCCGGCTCTCGCCTGTTCGTTGAGAGCAAAGTGCAAGACGAGTTCCTGGAGAAACTGGTAGCGCGAGCGAAGAAGATGCAGCCTGCCGATCCTCTTGATCCGAAGACCCGCATGGGCGCCATCGTCAGCCACGAGCAGATGCAGACTGTTCTTGGCTATATAGAAGCGGGCAAGAAAGAAGGCGCCAAGCTGATCGCCGGCGGAAATCGAGTTTCGGTCGATGGCGGCAAGGGATTCTTCATCGAACCCACGATCTTCGGCGGCGTGAGCAACGACATGAAGATCGCCCAGGAAGAAATCTTTGGCCCGGTGCTGGCCACGTTGAGCTTCGACGATGTGGATCAAGTCATCGCCCAGGCGAACAACAATCCATATGGACTTGCAGCAGCGGTCTGGACGCGCGATGTGAAGAAAGCTCACTCCGTTTCGCGGCAACTCAAGGCTGGAACGGTATGGATCAACACGTACGGATTGATGGACGCGTCCCTGCCGTTCGGCGGTTACAAGAGCTCCGGCTTCGGCCGCGAGTTGGGTGTTCACGCCATCGAACACTACACGGAGCTGAAAACAGTTTGGTTAAACATGGGATAAAGCTAGAACCGCAAAGGACACGAAGGTTCACAAAGTAAAAACAAGTCGCGGGTTTCCTTCGTGATACTTCGCGTCCTTCTGTGGTTTCAAGGTTTTTGTTGAGGGGAATCAAACATATGCCGGGTAAAGTTGCAAAAATTGGAACCTTCAGTGACTGGGTTGGGTTGTTCGATGATTGGCGAAAAGACATCGGCGTCAACCACGACGAAATTGCCGATTTCAAATTCGACACACTTTACGGCGCGATCGAAACCGATGAGATTCAGTTCGGAGCCTTCAAGGGGCGCCGCAAGTGGGAAAACCTGCGCCAGGTGCCCACTCAACAGATGCGCGACGCTCTAATTAACTTGATCGTCTACCAGGGTGACACCGAGTTTGCCAGCGTAGAGCAGCAGCGGCATTTGTTCGAGATGGCGCCCACGGATTGGGATCGTAAGGCGCTCACCCGGGTGATGATCGAAGAGATGCGTCATGGCTGGCAGATGTGCGCGCTGTTGGTCGAGCATTTCGGATACTCCGGAAAAGTCGAAGCGCAAAAGATGCTCGAGCGTCGCGCCTTCGAGAACAAGCGACTTTTGGGCGCGTTCAACGTCGATGTGGACAACTGGATGGACTTTTTCACCTACACCGATTTCGTCGATCGCGACGGCAAATTCCAACTGCAAATGCTAAAGTATTCCGCCTTCGCACCGCTTGGTCGCTCGATGTCTTACATGTTGCGTGAAGAAGCTTTCCACATGGGCACGGGCAACGACGGTCTCCGCCGCATTGTCGAGGCAGGCGTAATTCCGGCCTGGCTGATCCAGAAATATCTGAATAAGTGGATCTCCAGTTCGTACGATCTGTTTGGTACCGACAATTCATCGTCGGCGCACTGGGCGTATGTCTGGGGAGTCAAGGGTCGCTACGACGAACCGAAAAATCCGCAAGAAGCGAAAGTTGACGAGTTGAACGACTACAACCGGCATTTGTATCGCGACGAAGTCGCCGGACTGATCGAGCGATTCAACAGCGTGCTCAAGCCGGGAGAGCCCAAGCTATACGCGCCAAATATTAAATTCAATCGCAACATCGGCCGCTGGGCGGGACAGAAGTTCCACGCGCAGACCGGCGAGCCGATCGACGATAAGCACTACGAGGAACACGTAAGAGATTACATGCCGAGCGCGGAGGACAAGAAGCTG
>Ga0210395_10004618_pt1 | contig 10569 bp, 6 predicted proteins | sample IncBWH4OmetaG_FD_150861 | JGI IMG/M metagenome (GOLD analysis project Ga0210395, IMG submission 150861) | Forest soil microbial communities from Barre Woods Harvard Forest LTER site, Petersham, Massachusetts, United States - Inc-BW-H-4-O ...
GGATGAGGACGCCCATCGCTGCCTCGACGCGGCCGCCGGTGATGGGCGGCTCGGCGAGCTTGGCCGGTGCTTGCGTGGATTGCGCGGCCGGCTCGGCTTGCGCGGTCTGACCGGCTTGCGCGGTCGTGGCCGGGGGGATGGCGAGATTCGGCGAGGCGTCCGTGGTCGGGGACTCCGGCATCAGGGACGTCGTCAGCCCGCCGGAGGAACCGCCGGTTTCCACGGCTGCGTTCTCCGGCTCCGCTGTGCTCTGCGTTTTCACTGTCACCGCGGTCGTGGCGGACCCTTCGGCAGGATGCCGCTGAGCAGCGCTACCGCGCTGTGGCGGATCCACCAACAAGGTCATGCCTTGGCCTCCTGGTACGGACAGATGCTCGCTTAACGGGTGTCATGGCTCGCCAGGCCCACGCACGCGACAAACCGCCGACCTGAAGCGATAATACCCCGCGGCCTTCGGAAGCACCTGCCGCAAGACGCCCGGTTTGTGGTCTTTGACCTCTGTGAACACAACCACATGCCCGCGCCGGCCGGAGGTTCGCGACATCGTTTCGTCATCGATGCGACACCGGGATGTGACTGCTTTCACAAGACCAAAAACACGCTATACCCCGAATCATCGCAGACCTGTCCGTGTCGCCTGTGAAAACGCTCTGAGCTGTCCCCTGAATCTCTCTGAGCTGCTTGCGTGGCGGCCCCGTGCGGCGTCCGGTGACCGTCGCATGCTGGGGCGGTCGGCAGAATAGAGACGTGGCACAGCGGGCGCGTTTCGCCGCCGCGATGACGGCGATCACCAGGCGGCTGCCGTTCGGCCTGTCCGAGGTCGTCGCGCCGAGCCTGGTCGGCTACCTGCTGATCAACCTGTGCACGTTCTTCGTCGACCTGGGCCTGCTTGCCGTGTTTCATGGCACGCTCCGCTGGCCGATCCCGGCCGCGGTCACGCTGTCGTACGGATCCGCGTCGATCTTGAGCTACGTGCTCAACCGGGTGCTGAACTTCCGCAGCCACGCCGACGTCGGCAGGCAGTTCCCGCTGTTCGCAGCGGTCAGCGCGAGCAACTACCTGATCTTCGTCCTCGGGCTCACCGACCTGCTGTCCGTGATCGGCGTCTACTACGAGCTGTCCCGCGTGATCGCGGCGTGCTGCGAGGCGGTTTACCTGTACTGCATGATGCGCTGGGTGGTGTTCCGCGACACGGGGGCTGGACAGGACCCTGAGGCTGGCGCTACCGGGGCTGGCGCTACCGAGACTTCGGCTGCGCCGCGTTGATGTCGCGGTGGACCAGCTTCGCCACGGCCTGGATCGTGTTGATCCCGTAGTTCTCCGTCGGATTGTCGTCGGTCAGCACCGCCATCATGTAGTTCCTCCCGTCGCCGGTGAACGCGCCGATCGAGTTGATGTGCCATCCGCTGTCGTCGGGCAGCCAGCCGTTTTTCACGTGCACGGTCACGTAACTCGGCGCGCCCGCCGGGGTTCCCCAGCGCTGCGACGAGATCACCTTGGACATCAGGCCGAGCTGGTAGGACCGTGAGGAGGCGCTCAGCACCGAGTTCGGCGCCGTGAGGAGCCGCAGCAGCAGCATCTCGTCGTGCGCGGTGATCTGGGTCAGCCCCCAGTAGCCGTCCTGGCCGAGTTCGGTGCCGTCCATCTTCGCCAGGTCGAGGAAGTGCTGCAGCCGGGCCATCCCGACCTCGTTCCACAGATAGGTCGCCGCGTCGTTATCCGACTGCGTGATCATCAGGGTGGCCTCGTACTTCTCCGTGCTCGAGAGCGGCTTGCCTGTCTCCTGGTGCCAGCGCAGCAGCGCGGCCAGGATGATGGCCTTCACGACGCTGGCCGAGTCGAAGTGCCGTCCGCTGTTGTACAGGCAGTCCACCCCGGTCACCCGGTCGTATACGGTCACCGCGTGGTTGCCGGCCCGGCCCTGCAGCGCGCCCTGGATGTCGGCCGACAGCCGGGCGGCGAGCGCCTTGTACGCGACGGGGGCGGTGCAGATCCCCTCGCGGACCGTCGTGGCCGTCTCTGTCTTCGTAACCGAGGCCCCGGTGACCGAGGCCCCTGTCGCCGAGACCGCAGACGCCGAAGCCGGGCCCGCGAGGCCGCCTCCCGCGATCATGCCCGCCGCCAGCGCGGCGACCCCCGCTCCCGCGCACAGCGCCCGCATCCGCATCGCCACATCCACTCCTTCTTTGCCCGGCTAAGCTGGGCGCTCATGACATCGAGAGCATCCGGGTCGCACGTTAATCTCCTGATACGCGGCGGTTACGTTATGACGATGGATTCCGCCGGTGACATCCCGGATGCGGATGTGCACATCCGGGACGGCGTTATCCATGCAATCGGCACAAACCTAGACGTACCTGAGGCGGAGCTGGTTGATGCCCGAGCGAAAATAGTTCTCCCGGGCTTTGTCGACACGCATTGGCACATGTGGAACACGCTGCTGCGCGGAATGTCCGACGGCAGGCCGACGCCGGACGCGGCGAATCCGGAGCGTTACTTCCCGGACCGTTCTGGTTACTTCGCTACCTGCGTAGGGCTCGGCAGGCTTTTCCAGCCCGGCGATACCTACGCCGGAACTCGCCTCGCCGCCGCCGAGGCGATCTATTCGGGAATCACCACCGTGCACGACTGGGCACACAACATCCGGGGCCTGGAATGGGCCGAAGCCGGCCTGCGGGCGCTGCGGGAATCCGGACTGCGGGCGCGTTTTTCCTTTGGTTATGCCACCGGCCACCGGAATGACCAGCTCATGGCCCTCGATGACCTGCGCAAAATCGCCTCGGAGTGGTCCGGGTATGACGCGGACGGGCGTATTGCGCTCGGCGTGGCGTGGCGCGGCACGGGTGGTTCAAATCCCGCGATGCACGTCCCGCCGTCGCTGTACAGAGAAGAGATCGCCGCCGCGCGGGCCCTCGGGCTCCCGGTGTCGGTCCACGCTTGCGGGCCGGCGCTCGCGGCCGGGCAGATCGCGACGTACGCCGACGCGCACCTGCTCGGCCCGGACCTGCAGCTGGTGCACCTGAACAATGCCTCGGACGCGGAGATCGCGATGGCGGCCGCGGCGGGCACGCCGGTCTCGGTGTCCCCGTGGACCGAGCTTCAGATCGGCTACGGCCAGCCGGTCACCGGCGAGCTGCTGGCGGCCGGGCTGCCCGTCGGCCTGTCGGTCGACACCACGATGCTGTCCGGGAACGCCGACATGTTCGGGATCATGAAGGTGACGCAGGCCTGCGCCAACGGCCAGGCCCGCGACGAGTTCGCGCTCACCCCGCGTGATCTGCTCCGGCTGGCCACCATCGAGGGCGCCCGCACCCTCGGCCTGGGCGCGATCACGGGCTCGCTCGCGGTCGGCAAGCGCGCCGACGTCATCGCCGTCTCGCTCGACGCGCCGAACCTGGGCGTTCCCACCGAAGCCGCCCGCTTGCTGGTCACCGCCGCGACCCCCAGGGACGTCGACCTGGTCATCGCCGACGGCCGGATACTCAAGCGCGACGGTGCGGTCACCGCCCTCGAGGTTCCGGAGGTGGTCGGCGCCGCGCGCGCCGCCCTTGCCGGCGTCCTGTCCCGGGCGGGGGTGTAACGGACCGCGTTGCTGGGGAGTGAGCAGATGACTACTTAAAGTCACTGCGAACGCCGGTTGTGATTACTCACTGTATAATCATCTGACTTGCTCGGTTAGCCGGATATTTGGTGAGATGAGACCGTAAGGTCGATTCCGGCACGGTCTGTTCACTGATCCCGTGGAGTTTTATGCGTCTGGCAGTCCGGTTGCGGATCGCGGGGCTCGCGCTGGTCGCGGGGATCGCGGCGGCCGGGGTCGCGAGCTGCTCGGCCACGCCGGGGGTCGCCTACGCGCAGGACCCGCACCCGGCGGACAGCTCGGCGGCTGCCGCCACGGCGCCGGCGTCCGCGTCCGGGTCGACGTCGACGTCGACGTCCGCACGGGCCGCCACGCCCGCGCCGGCGAACGCTAGCCCCGCCGCGCCCACCGTGCCGGCCGAGCCGACGATCGTCGTGGCGGGCGCGCCGCGAGGGGTCAAAGCTAAGGCGGGCATCCTCGTCGACGCCGCCACCGGCCAGGTGCTCTGGGCCGATGAGCCGGACACGCCCCGCCCGATCGCCTCGATCACCAAGGTGATGACCGCGCTTCTCGTCATCCAGGCCGGCAACCTGAACCAGAAGATCACGGTTCCCAAGGCCGTGATCGCCTACGTCGCCAAGTACGACGCGAACGCGGCCGGGCTGAAGCCCGGCCAGGTCTTCACCGCCGATGAGCTGCTGCACGTGATGCTGATCGAATCCGCCGCCGACGCCGCGTACACCCTGGCCAGCTTCTACGGCCCGGGCCTGCCCGGCTTCATCGTGAAGATGAACGCCGAGGCCGCCAAGCTCGGCCTGATCGACACGCACTTCACCTCACCCGATGGCCTGCCCTACCCGACGGAGACCTCCACGTACTCCACCCCGGCCGCGCTCGTACGCCTGGGTGAGATCGCGATGAGCAACCCGGAGTTCCGCTCGATCGTCGGCATGCAGATCTACAACGTGCCCAAGGGCAGCGGCCATAGCGCCGTCTCCGTTACGAACGACAACCAGCTCCTGCGCGGCTACCCGGGCGCTATCGGCATCAAGACGGGCTTCACAGACGCGGCCGGGCACACCCTGCTCTTCGAGGCGGTCCGCGGCGGCCGAACCCTCATCGGCGTCGTCCTTGACTCCCCGCCCACCGGCCCCTGGTCCGCTGACCAAGACGCCACGAAGGTCCTCAACTGGGGCTTCGCCCTCAAGCAAACCGGCTGACCGCCGACCAGCCCGGCCCCGCCGTAGGGCCCGGCGCTTCGCATCTCAGGGCTGCTCCAGCGCGCACCGGGCGCGCCAACCTCATTCGTGCGCTCGCTCTCCCCGTAACTGGGGCGTAGGGCCCCTCGCAACCCCCGCGTAGGGCCCGCCGCGGCGTCGAGGTCTCGTTCCGTATGGATAACAGCAAGAAGTGGTGTCACTTTGCCCACCAGGCGACCACTTTCGGCCACTTTGCCCATCAGATGACCATGATCACGATCGGTTTGTCCGGGAATGTCTATGCCGCTAGTGGGCAAAGTGCTGGCCGGAGAATAACCCGTGGGTCCCTGTTCTGTGCGCCTGGCTGCGGGCAAGCCGGACGGCCGCCGCACCCGGCCGGCATCGTGGGTCAAAACCGGTGCGGCACCCTCCGACGCCGTAAGAATGTCCTATTTTACCGTGATTCGTACCCGGCTGCTAGTACCTGTTTTCGGGATCGTGGGTCATGCACGGCGAATAGCGCCGCGGATGACCCACGATCAGGCCCCGGACCCCTCAAACGGGGTGAAATGTCCCGTTTGCCGGTCCGGTTTGCCCGTTTCGGTGCGGCGATCCCGCAGCTGACCCACAATCCCGGGGGCCGGCCCAGGCCACCGCACCGACAGGCCGGCCAGCGCAAGATCCGCCTAGGGACAGCCAGGGAGGGCAAGCCAATCCACGTGTCAAAATCCGCGGGTCCAAAGATGAAACAGCGCCGTTCGGCAGGCCGGAAATCGCGGCTATACGGTACCGGATGCGCGGCGATGTCGCCCCTAAGGCCCTAGTCCCGCTGGCGGGAACTGCCGAGCATGATCTCGTCCCAGGACGGGACGGAGGAGCGGCGGCCCTTGGCCGTCTTCCTTCCAGGCTGGCGCGAGCGGGCCGACTCCTCCTCGGCCGCCGCGGGCTCGCCGGGTGCGGGCACCTCGGCCTGCGGCTCGGCAGCCGCGGCCTCGGCAGCGACTGCCTCGGCGGTGACGGCTGGTACCGCTGCCACGGCCGGCGCTGCCACGGCTGGCGGCTCGGCCGCCTTAGCCGCGGGCCGCCGGCCGGCCGGGGCAACCGCTGCGACCGGGGAAGCTACCGGCACGGCTTCGGCGGCCGGCCCGGGCTCGACGGCAGGCGAGAGACGGACAGCGGGTTGGACAGCGGGCTGGGCAGCGGGCCGGGTCACGAACTCGGCGGCGGGGAGGGCGCGTTCGTCCTCAGCGGCGGCCGGCGCGGGCGCGGGCGCAGCCGACGGAGCGGGCGGAGCGGACGGCGCGGGCGGCGCGAGCTCAAGCGAATCGTCGAGCAGCGACGGCTCCGGGTCTTCGAAGACAACCGGGCGCGGTGGAGCGGGCCGGGTCCGCTCCCCGTCGCCGGACGGAGAGAAGTCCCGACGGCCCTCGTCGTCGCGGAACGTGTCGCGGTCCCGGTCGTTTCCCCGCCCACGGGCGACACCGTCCAGGTAGCCGTCGTCGCCGTACACGGCGCGGTCGCGGAAGCCGGCGTGATCGCGAGAACCGGCGTGGTCCTGCGGGCCAGGACGCTCGTGCTGCGCCTGGCGGTCGTGGTGAGCAGGGCGAGGGAGCGCCGGGGAAGAGGCGGCGGCCTGCGGGGTCTCCGGGCGATAGCTCTCCGGCCTGTCCTGCGTCCGGGAACGTTCCCCGGCCAGCGACCGGTCCGCCCCCAGCGACCGGTCGGGGATGACAGACCGCTCCGGCCGGAACGTGCGCATCCCGGAACCGGAACCGGCGTACCCGCCGGCCCCGCCCATCCCCGCGGCCGCGCCCAGGCGCGGCGCGAGCGGCGTCACCGTGGCCTCGCCGGGCAGCGTCACCGGCTCGGGCGGCAGTTCGGACTCGGGCAGCGAGAGCCGGGCGGCGTTGTCGTCATCGGGAATGACGTGGCGGCGGCGAGGATCGAAGACCCATTCGGCGATGTGCAGCCGGCCACCGGACGGGAACGTCAGCGTGACCTGCCAGCTGCCGTCGCCGCGCTTGCGCGAGTCCCACTGCGCGTCCTCCGGGTCGGTTCCGGCCCTGGTGAGGCGTTCGACAACGATCTCACCAAGCTTGTGGCCAGGACCCGGAGAATCACCGGCCCGCCGGACCGAGGCCGCCTGCGCCTGGTCCGCGATATAGCCACGCTCGGCGAGGACCGGGCCTTCGAACCAGCGAACGCGTTCGACCGGGATACCTGCGGCGTCGGCGATCTCTTCGGCCGTCTCGCCGGCGCGGATCCGTGCCTGGATCTCCTTGGGTCGCAAGGGACTCTCCACTTCGATCTCGTACTGGGCGAGCCTGGAGGTCTGGCCTTGAGCGACCGCCCGCAGCCGCTCGTCGATCGGCAGGAGGTAGCGCCCGCTCCGACCCGGTACAGAGAGGATGGCGTAACTGCCGTCCTCGCTGACCGCGACGAAGCGCAGTTCCTGCATCGGCGTTCCTTCCATTGCCCCCGCGGCTGCGCCCGTCGTACTTAAAGTCTGCCTGCCCACGGGTAAACACCTAGGTCAAGAGTTTTCCGGTCAGCATGCCATAAGGAAAGCACCCCGCTCGGCATGTCCGGAGGTTGATGGTGGCAATTATCAGATCCCGGGCTGGGCGACAGGGTGCTTTAACCGTACTCGCCTGGTTTCCCGTGCGCCCAGCACAATGCCCTCTCTTTAACCGGGCGCTATCTCAGGGCGCGGCGCGCGGCGACGGTGCGGGAACGACGGCGCGGGAAACGATGACGTGGGGAATCGATGACGTGGGGGAACGAGGGAAATGGGGGACGAGAACGTCCCCCCACCCACGTCACGGTCGCCGCGGTGACCTGTCGTCCGCCGGCGGCTGGCCATCCGACTCGGCCGCGAGCCCGAGCGCGTCCGCGCTCGCGCCCACCGAGCCGGGCTCGGCGTCCGGGTGTTCCACGGTGATCGTCGACGGCCACCAGTTCCACCTGCCGAGCAGCACCACCGTGCAGGGCACGAGCACGGTGCGGACCACGAACGTGTCCATGATGACGCCGACCGCGAGGCCCACGCCGACATCGACGATCTGCGAACCGCCCGAGCCGCGCCCGCCGACGATCGCGAACACCGCGAACGTCCCGGCCAGGACCAGGCCGGCCGACGTGACCGTGGTGCCGGTGACGCTGATCGCCTTGGCGACCGCGTCGCGCAGCGGCATCTTGTGTGCCTCCTCCCGGATGCGCGTCATCACCAGGATGTTGTAATCCTCGCCGAGCGCTAGCAGGAAGATGAACAGCAGGAACGGCAAGATAAAGGTGATGCCGCCGGAGTTGCCGAGCCAGATGAACACAATGACGGCGAGCCCGAGCGCGGCGAAGTAGGACAGCGCCACCGACGCGATCAGGTACAGCGGCGCGACCAGCGATCTCATGACGAGCGCCAGCAGCACCCCGATGACGATGATCGCGATCGGGATCACGTGCGCCAGGTCGGAATTGGAGATCGCGCTGATGTCATACAGCGCCGGCGCCTCGCCGGTGACGCCGGAGTCGGTGGCGTGCAGCGTGGGCACCACCGCGGCCGCCGCGGTGCGGATCGCGGGGACGGCGTTGAGCGCCGCGGTGGTCGACGGGTCGCCCGCGGTCAGCGAGGTCTCGAACTGGATCGTCTTCCCGTCCGCGGACACGAACTGCTGTGTCGCCCGGTAGAGCTGATAAGCCTCCGACCACTGCGCGGACGAAACCTGGCCGGCGGCCGCGGCCGGCAGCGGCGGCGGCGTCGCGGCCAGCGGCCCCGAGCCGAGCAGGGCGTGCAGCTCGGCGTACTCGGCGGGCGTGAACCCGGTGGGGCCGACCGGGTTGAGCGGCCCGGTCACCCCGTTGAACACCTTGTCCGCCTTGAGCTGTGCGGTCGCGTTGGCGATCGCCTGGGCGTCGTCCCAGGCCGGCACCGGCAGTGTGTAGATCAGGTTGGTCGGGTTCGACGCCGTCGACGGGAAGTACTTGTTCAGCAGGTCGGTACCGGCCGCGGAGTCGGTGCCCGCGGGCGCCGTGATCGTGCCGCCGAACCCGGCGCTCTGGTAGGCGGTGACCGCGACGGCCAGCGCGCCGAAGACGATGACGCCGGTGAGCAGGGCGGCGGCGGGCCGCTTCACGACCCGCGCGGCGACCCGGCCCCACAACCCGCTAGTCTCCCCGCCCGCCTTGGGCTTGGACGGCCAGAACGCCGCCTTGCCGAAAATAGACAGCAGCGCCGGCAGCAGGGTGAGGCCGGCGAGCAGCATGACACCGATGCCGATGGCCAGCGGGATGCCCAGCTGGGAGTAGATCTCGAACGTGGCGGCCAGCAGTGACAGCAGCGCCGCGATGACCGTGAGGGCGGAGAAAGTGATGGACTCGCCGACCTTGGTCAGCGCGTTGACCACGGCGTCCTTGGAATTGTCGCCGAGCCGCAGCCGCTCGCGCACCCGGAAGACGAGGAACAGCCCGTAGTCCGTGCCGGCGCCGAGCACCAGGACGATCAGCAGCAGCTGTGAGAGCTGGGAGACCTTGAGCCCGTGGTTGGCGAGTTCGCCGATGATCGGCCCGGCGATCGCTACCGACAGCAGCGCGGGGATCACCGTGATCAGCGGCGCGAGCAGCGACCTGAAGATGATCAGCAGCAGAATGAGGATGAACAGGAACGCGAAGGCCTGGACCTGGTTGCCGGTCTGGCCGGACTGCTTCTGCTGGTCGACGTTGACGGCGAGCTGACCAGCCAAGTGCACCTGCATGCCAGCCGGCGGCGACGAGTCAGTGATGGCCGTCCGCAGGCCGTCGATGAGGTTCGTCATCGCCGTCTGGTTGCTGGTGGACACGTTCGACAGCACCTGGATCTGCGCGGCCTGCCCGGCTGCCCCGCCGGGGCCAGGCACCGAGGACTCGCCGAGCGCACGGACCTTCACCACGGTCGGCACCTTGGCGAGCTCCGTCGTCAGGGGGCCGGACAGCCAGGTCTGGTCAGCCGCGGTGAACGACCCGGTCGAGACCGCGGCGACGACCGGCACCGGCGTTGTCGACAGCGAGATGCCGAGTGGCGCCGCGAGGTTCGTCGCCTTCTCGCTCGGCGCGTTGGCCGGGAGGAACGCGCTGTTGTTCCCCTGCGTCACGCTAGCCAGCGACGGCAGCTCCCGGGGGATCACGGCGGCGGCCACGACCCAGGCAATGACGATTACCCAGCGGAACTTTACGGCAAACCGGCCAATGGCCCTGAAGATGTCATCGACGTGCACCCGCCCAAGAATAGCGACCCCGGTGCGGCCCTCCGCTGCACCGGGGTCCCAATCTCAGCCCGTTCTCAGGAAGTTAACGAGGCCGTCGAGTTCTGGCCGTCACGTTCAGGCCGCGAACTGCGACGCCTCGGTCGATCCGGCCAGCGCCACCGTCTCGGCGTTCGGCGAGATCGCCTGCGTCACGAGGTCGAAGTACCCGGTGCCGGCTTCCCGCTGGTGCCTGGTGGCGGTGTAGCCGTACGGCTCGAGCGCGAACTCCCGCTCCTGGAGCTTCACGTAGGCGGTCATGTCCGCGTGCGCGTACCCGTGTGCCAGTGCGAACATCGACTGGTTCAGCGCGTGGAATCCGGCCAGCGTGATGAACTGGAAGCGGTACCCCATGGCGGCGAGCTCCTTCTGGAACTTCGCGATGGTCGCGTCGTCCAGGTGCGCCCGCCAGTTGAACGACGGCGAGCAGTTGTAGGCGAGCATCTGGTCCGGGTACCGGTTCTTGATCGCCTCTGCGAATTCCCGCGCGACGTCCAGGTCAGGCGTCGAGGTCTCC
>Ga0210395_10004621_pt1 | contig 10567 bp, 8 predicted proteins | sample IncBWH4OmetaG_FD_150861 | JGI IMG/M metagenome (GOLD analysis project Ga0210395, IMG submission 150861) | Forest soil microbial communities from Barre Woods Harvard Forest LTER site, Petersham, Massachusetts, United States - Inc-BW-H-4-O ...
GTGGCAAATGACGGCGTTGCCAGCAAAACCACAGTCAGAGCCCAATTCTTAAAGCCCATCAGTTTCCTATCTTTCTGGAGGAATCTTGACATTTTCGGACCCACAGCTAAGTCAGGCAGTCTCATAGATCGAGGATCGTGCAGCTAGCCCGCGCTTTTCGTACCAGCGTCGATAGAGGTAGCCGTTGGTCACGGGCGTCAACGAATACTGAGCAATCGCCTTGAACACTGCTTCGAGTTCGTCCCACTCACCGTTCTGATCAATTTCCCAGCTGTGGAAATACAAGTGGGCCATTCCTCCCTCGCGGGAGACGTGTTGCAACGCGCACATAAACTGCGACGCCCACGCCGTTCGTACCTTGAACTTCGTGAGATAGTTATAAGCTCCCGCGAAATTGTATTCCAAGAGACAATGCCTAACTTGAACATATGCTGGGTAGGTGTTCGCATACGCGCTTACGCCCCAGCAAAAAGGATTTTTGGGGAAGTCATTTAGAAAGTACATACAAGTGCGCGCGGCAAGAAAACCTGCCTCCGCTACTTGCCTTGCGACACGGCGGTTAAACTTTCCACCCGGGTAGCAGAACGAGACGACTTCATGGCCCAGCATGTCTTCCGAGGCCTTTTTGCCATCACATATTTCTCGCCAGGCTCTTTCTTCAGAGATCCAAGTTAAGCGCAGATGGTTCAGGGTGTGGCTACCGACTTCGAAGAGCCGGTCGATTTCTCTAATTTGGCTGGGTTCCATCACTGTCCGCTCGGCATTTGCACCGGGAATGTAGAAAGTCGCGGTCAGGCCATATTGCTGAAGGAGATCGACCGTACGGAGATCCGTAGGGTGGCCGTCGTCCACGCTGAGAGTTACGTATTTCTCGGTTGCATTGGCTAGGTCGCCTGTAGGCTCGGGTTGCGGGTGTTCACCCTGCATATAAATCTCCTTCTGACCCTTTACGACTCCTGGGAGCGGCGCAACCGTAGTCAATCCATCCCGATCAGAATCGGCTTTGCTCCGATGTCCACGACGTGATTTGCCGGAATCGTCGATGTCTTGCCCTTCAAGTCTGTGACACTCCGAAATTGGCTTGCCGCCGTATAGGATTTCGTGCGGCACGTGTCTGCCGAGCAATCGGCATCGGCTTTCCATACGATCAGAGCGTTGCGGTTATTGGCCTGGACCATTGGGCACTCGTACACGTCACCCTTGTTTGTGCAAGGGCCGGTAAAGTGTGAGCCGACCAACCAACTCATCAGCTCCTCATAGGTCGCATCCTGAGGGCCTATCGAACTGAACCAATACCAATCGATATGTTCGGCGCCATAGGCAAATTGCAGCACGAACCAGCGAGCCAAGTAGGCATCACACAACGCATTCGTTGCACCTTGACTTAGAGGACAATCAGTGGGCTCGAACGGACCACCACCCAGAAATCCCGTTTCCGTGTTCATCCATGGCGTGCTGTTCCACCCCGCCTTGTTCTTTTTCCACACCATGGCCATTACCAAATCTTCGAATCTTTTTTCTGGAGTAAACTCCTGTGGACTCCATTTCGACGCAGGGCTCATGTACGCGTGGAATCCATAAAGATCAGAGAGGCGTCCGTTCTTATTTTCCAACTCCAGCCACTCATCCATCCATCCGGGTTTCAATCCTTTGTAGGGAGCTGGCGTGGTGATAATTGCCCCAGGAACACTGGCGCGAACGATCGCAACCGCAGGTTTCACCATTTGGTACAACTGTTCAGCCGAACCACTCCAATAACGCGGATCGTTGGGCTCATTCCACATTTCGTAGTATTTGAAGTAGTCCTTCATGCAATGGCCGGCGGGCGAACAATGCTTAACCACGGCTTCTACGAATGCGTTGAAGGCCGGACTGCCAGTGCTGGTCAAGTCGCTCGGAGGACTTCCTGAGCCAGGAGTGCCCGAGTTATGAGCCTTGCACGACTCTGGCGATTCACTGGCAAGCCAGCATGGCGTACGGAAGAACGTATACATTCCCGCGCGTGGCTGATGAGCCGCAATCGCATCAAGCCAGACGTCAAGGCTGTGCCAGTTGTATGCTTTGGAGCCAGGACTCAGCCGATGCCAGGTCGCGCCAGTGCCCAGCATTCGCAACAATCCCGGCTGAGACTTGGTGGGAATCCACCGTGCCTCTTTGCATGTAGCGGGGTTATCGAAATTACAGGAAAAACCAAAATCAGTCGGTTGAATTGGGTTCGTTGACATCGGTACTGCCGTGCTCTGGGCATAGGACCATCGGGTCGTTCCCAGAATCATCGCTGTGCATAGAGAGGCGAATACGAACAATTTCCACATATCGGTTCCTGAAATCTCCCTCGGCCGCTTTCTTCCTCGGAGCATATAACAAAACCCCGTGGACCATTTTTGGGAGCGGGGATGAGCATCTGTCGAGGCGCCGCCGTCTTACCTTCTACTCGGCATTCACGCGGGGTTGCGACCTGAAGCCCGCGCCGATGTTCCCGTCTTCCTTGGGAATTCGGACCTCACGGTTATAAAACTTCAGCGCAAAATACGGCATCTTGAACATTTTTAGTGTTCGGCCTAGCCGCTGCGGCTCGAAAACAACCCGATACAGCCATTCCACTCCGACTGTTTGCGTCCACTTCGGCGCGCGTTTCTTTCTGCCGGAAACAAAATCCAGAGTACCGCCCAGCCCGTAAGCGCAGCGCACCCCGAGTTGGAAGAGATAATCAGCGTTCTGTGAGATCCATGTCTCTTGTTTGACTGGTCCGAAACAGACAACCAAGTGGGTGGGACGAAAACTTGCAATTCTATTAAGGATCGCCTCGTTCCATTCTGGATCCTGAATATTCGTGCAGAAGGGCGGGGAGTATCCGTCAATGGCTAAGTCAGAATGACGCGTCTTTACTGCTTCGATCGCTTCCCGGTTCGCGGCTGGCTCCGCTCCGAGGAAAAAAACACGCTTCCCATTTCTGTCGGCATACTTTAGCAAATCGTAAATCAAATCGGAGCCGGATAGTTTTTTTAAGTTGCGACCAGGATATAGAAGCGAACACAAGAAGTGAACAATACGCCCATCGATTGTGTTAATGGTACGCCGCAGAATCGGTTCAAACGCTGCATTCTCGTGGGCATAAACAAACATCTCGCTGTGCACAGTGGCAATATGCTTCAACTCGTGGCTGCCACTCGACAACAAATCATCGACGGCCACTGAATGCAGCCATACTTTCCCAAGTCGTACCGCGCACGCGTCATTGAAAGTACGAGAAGGAGCTAGTGGAGCAGTAGCTTGCTTATACATATCTTGCCAACCGAGGTTTAGCGTGGAATCGTAACCTTGCAGTCTATATAACTCTTGTAGGTGCAAACATTGACGGGGCAGATTTTAGTGGAGAGTAGTCTTCCCTAATTCATTTGCGCCATTTTGATCACATCTTTGAAAATGGCTTCGAGGGACGGGTAACGCAGCCGGGAATCGTACCTGCTTTCGACAAGGCTCCTGGCGGTGCGCCCCATCTTCTCAATCTCGTCGGGACGCTGATATAGCCACCTAACCTTCGCGGCTAGATCGTCCGGATTCTCCGACTTGAAAAACAGTCCCGTCTTATGCGCCTCAACGATACTTAGCAGTGCGCCCTCGCCGGAAGCAATCACTGGTTTCCCGCTGGCGAATGCCTCCAAAACAACCAGGGGAAAGTTCTCGTAGTAATGAGATGGAACCAACGTGAACATACTATTACGAACGACTTCCAGTTTTTCCTTGCCAGACTTGAATCCGATGATCTCCACGTTGGTTAGCTGACGGCTGGCGATAAAATCGCGCAACTCGCCCTCAGCAGCTCCAGTTCCTACGATCTTCAAAGGGATTTCGGGCAATTGTGCAAACGCCCTGGCCACCGTGAGAATACCTTTATCACGATACAATCCGCCTAAGTACAGGACGTAACGGCCGGCGCCGAATTGTGGCGTGACTGAGGAGGTATCGATATGGTTCGGGCAGATATAAAGTTTGTTCTCCGGTATTTTAGCTTCCATCAACAGGCGCTTGGTGAATTCGGTGAGGCATATGTAGCCTCCGATTTTGCTCAGCAGACCCGCCTTTCGGTTTAGGTAAAGCGAAGAGGCATAGAGTGCGCTGTAGGCGGCATTACCTCTCACACAGCGCTTAGCCACTGAAGCCCAGAAGTTTCCCAGCTTGCAGCTCTCACAGATATGGTCATTGACGTAAAAACGAGAGTTCGGACATACAAGCCGGTAATCATGAATTATATGTACCGAGGGAACGCGAAGCCGGTAAAGAACATCGTAGAGCGAGGGCGAGATCAAGGGAAAAACATTGTGTACGTAAGCAATGTCCGGCTGGAAACGCTTCACGATGTCAGTGACATCGCGAACGGTACGCCGGGAATACAGAGCATCCACTCCCATTCCCAACCTTTGTATCTGGTTCGCGGATGCGATCTCGTTGCTGTGTCGGGTATAACTGACCACGTCCCCGTGCTGCGCAAGTAGTTGTTCATCGGCCGCGGCGACAGCATCCGATCCAGCATATTTCTGAAATTGATTGTGTACGCACAGAATGCGCATAGGACAGCGTTAAACCTCCAATTGCAAACTAGAGAATTTCTCTTGTGACAACGCTCAAGGATCAGCAATAACTGTCGCGGGCAGAGGGGGCGAGGGGCGTCAATCGCAACTCAATCGGAACGCTGATGTGCTACCCCCGCTTGTGCGTCTTGTCGACTGGAGCGATATTGTTGTCGGGCACTCAATGACGGCTTGTCGTGATAGGGCTGTTTGCGATATTTCACCCAGCGATACCATATCCAAACCCAGAGTGGGACAACGGAATAGGCGGCGCGTGGCACGTCATCCTTGAGACGCAATAAGGAAAAGAGCAGGCGGTCGGTCAATCGCTCCCGTTTGCTCGGCGTTGTTTCGGAGACGTCAGATAAATACCGGCATAGGAGCCAGTTCTCACCAAACTGTGCCTTCCAGAGCGCCTTGTATTGGCGAACCTTTTTTTCGGTCGCTGGAGGAAGCGTCCCTTTGCGCTCGCGCGAGGAGACGATTTGCGTGCCCTTTACCGAGGAGTGGTGACCGCCTTCGAACACTGCACCTCGATCTGCTCCCTCGAGAGTCGTGACTGCGGGGATGAACGGTACCCCTACGAATTCGCAGATGCCACGCATCGTATTCGCCGTGTCCCCGACTAGCTCCTGGTAATGGATCTGATGGAGGGGAGCGCCGAGCGAGATCAGCGCCTCGCATTGTTTTTTCAACATTTCGCACGCCAGTATGGCGCGAAGCATCATGCCGGATCCGGCGAACCAGCGGGAGTGAGCAGCGGCATTTCTTATGCTGCGACAAATGTCCTCCGGATCGCGCCAGATTACGACGAAGCGCGCCTGCGGGAAGTCGCGGGCCAGCCGTACCAGTCGGTCATAGTAGGAAGGTGACTTGCATCCCCAGATTGTGGCGCCCTTCTTTTTGCAGTACTCGCGTCCTGCCGCCTCCGCAGCCTCGGCCAAAGAAGTGATGGATGCCGGAGGCCGAAACGACTCCAGGCCGTGCCGGCTCACGCCTGCATTCCAGTACTCCCATCTCCGCAGCCAACTCTTGCGGCTGTAGGCAACATGAAACATCGGCCGAAGTACCGCCAGATCGCCCTCATAAAACAGACCAATGTCGGGGTGTTGGTTGAGAAGCGCGTACAGCAGAGAAGTGCCGGAACGCCACACACCGACGACAAAAACCGGGCCCGAAACCGGCCGCAACGCTTGATGATGATCGAGGCACACCTGATCTTCGTTCATAGTACCGTTAGGTTTGATTTCCATCATGAGTGTTTAGGACGCCGTATCTAAAGATGCCGGACTTCCCCCGTTCTCAGGTTGTGTACGGTGTTGCTCGTTGAGGACGCGGCACTAGCTCGAGGAGTTTGTTGCTGACCAAGACAAGGGAAAGAAGCAATATAAAAGGCGGGCGAACCCGTCCCCCGAAACTAGCATTAAACAAGCCATTGAGAAGCAGGTGAGCGTACAAGGCGAGGCTTCCAGCGCCAACCCGGTAAATAGCATCTGTGGACGGGACGCGGCGCAGAACCTCAATGAGATTTCTCACGATGACGAAATTGATAAGGAGAAGAGGTATGAACCCGATCAATCCATTGTTGTACAAAACTTCCACAAAACCGTTGTGCAAGTGTGGGGCGGCCCACGAGACCGCATTCACTTGGAATTGGACAAAAGTCGATGCCAGGTAACCGTGGCCTAGGATCGGTTTTTGCCGGATCGCTGGCATTACAGCACTCCATAAGAGCGTTCGACCGGTTAATGTGGTGGCTTGACCAGATTCTTTGTAATGAGAAAAATATGAACCCAGCGGAGTGGAAATGGCCAGAACGCATGCCAAAAGTATCGCGATCCCGACATAGCCCAAGGCGGAGCCAAATCGCCGGCGGACAACAAGGAAGAGAACTCCTGCAAATACTCCACCTATGATGCCAGCCTTGCCTCCTGCGAGAATAGCAAGGACAAACGATGCGGTACCAACAAGCACGGCAGACGTGCGCAACCCCTCATTTTTGACCCGCGAATACAGGGTGAGCGCGAGCACAGATACTGCGGCTGCGTCTGCCGAGAGGGCGTCGGAATTAACGATTGTACTCATTCGCCCGTCGTCATCAAACGGGGAACCGCTAAGAAAACCCAAAACCACGGGCACGAGCACGACCAGTGCGTAAGCCCAGAATGTGAACCGAAGAAAAGACACAATATCTCGAAAATCATGTATCTGAGTCGAGCACAGCACCAGCAAAAGAACGATAACGGAAAGCTTAAAAGCCCATGCCAGTGCGAAGAGCGATCGAGGTGCATAAGCACAGGAGGCTACGCAGACGATCGCGAAGAGTGTAAGCCACTTATAGTCTCCTGCGAACAATCGACCGAGATACTGGCGTACGGGCACCCAAAAAATGAGCACTGCCACGAGGTACAAAATCCAAGCCAAGACTTCGCTATACACAGCCGCCGGAAACCGTCCTTCAAAAGCATCCGCATTTGCGTAAAGATCTCCTGAGCGGAAGAAGATGTATCCTGACAACAACACAAGCCACCATATGACAAACGCTGTTTTCGGCCGCTTCGTTGGGAAACACGACCATACAAATAAGAAAAGAATGATAACGCCCACGCCAGCCACTCTCATCGACTGCCAGAGCAACGAGATCGGCATGGCAAGGAAAAGCAGCGCCGAGCAGGCCGTAGCCGCTCCCACGATCAACATCGTCCGGACGGGGCTTCCCGGCTTAGACGTGGGGGAAAATCCGAGGCGAGCCGGCTTTAGCCCAGGCCGTCGGCTGGCGATTACGTCCACACCGCTAAACCACGTGCTGCCTTTGTCTGCCATAGTCCAGTATGTCGTCAGCGAAAATACGCTGGCCTTGCTGCTAGCTCACCAAAAAAATCACACGCCGCAGCTTGTATCGCTAGCTTAGGTAACTGCCATTGGAACGGGAGGCGCCTCTGCGCTAAGCTCATACGAAAGTTGATAACCCAGACGCAACAGCGTGCTGCCAGTGTGCCGCTCGATCAACCGTACTTGAGCAGGCGACAGTTCCGAAACCCAGCCGCGCACCGTTCCGTTGCGGACGAAACGACCCTTTATCGACGCCCGAACCGGTTCCTTGCGTTCCTTTTCCCGCATCTTCTGCAGCGAATTGTTCTCCACGGCAAGCTCGATTTTCTGACGATCCACCGTCAGCCCAAGAAATTTCACCATGCGGGCAAACCCGGATACCGGGTCTTGCCGCAGATCTTCATAACGCACAACTAACAGGTCCTCATTTCCCGCAATTGGCGAATCCAGCCAGGACGAAACATGGCGCTGCCAGGGACCGCAGCCGTAGGCACTCCCACAGGTAAAGAGAAAAGTAGAGATGAATTTGTCCAGGTCACCGCGGAAATATTCCAGAGCTGTCAAGAACGCAAATTCCGATAACAAAACGTCACGAGCATCACGCACTACGTAGATCGCACGATTGTAGTCCTTTCGATATTGCTCGTGCGTCCCGATTAGGCGGCCACCTCCAGGCAGCAATGGCAAGCCTTTCGTATGTTGACCGATTCCGGTCATTAATTGATTAGTGGTCTTGAATCCCGCAGGCAACCCGGACAGTATTTCGAACAATACGAAGCGCGTCCATGTAGTCCCCGACTTGGGATAAGAAGCTACGAAGACATCGCTCGGAGACAAGTTGCGGTGGTTTAGCCAGACTAGAGGCGCCCTGAGTCTGGTTTTTGCGAACTTTCGACGGAGCTTGCGGTAGGCGGAAGTCGGCTTTTTCTGCTTTGCACCCACGTCGTTCTGCGCAGTGTCGCCGACGCTCTCAGGTTGTGCCATTACGGTCTCCTCACGTGCTCTTTTGCAGATTCAATGAGATTGGCAGTTTGCTGCAAACCCCCAAAGATTGTCAGTTCATGATTTCGCGCAAAAGCCACTAAATTTCCTCTGGGATCTCCAACGCGATCGCCCCAGGAGCCTTTTCTGTCGCTCCCAACCAACGAGTTTTGGAGTCCGCCGAGCCGCGCGCCGCGAGCTTGTGTCGCAACACCAGCAGGATGGCCACTAGCGAGAGTATGTCGGCGACGTTGCTGCCCCAAATGGCGCCTTTGAGCCCGTAAAACCAGGTTGCTGGCACTCCGACAACGAGAGAGGCAACCGTTGCCGATGCGAATGCCAAGAAAACCGAAGCTGGCGCTTCCATGGCTCGTAAGGCGATCGAGGGCCCATAAGCTGCGCTCCAGAAAATTTGTCCTAAGGCTAATAAAGGCAGAAGATAGGCAACTTCCGTGTAGCGGCCTGAGTAAAGAAGGTGGAATAGCGGCTTATGCAGAGGAATGATAATTGACCAATAAATAATGGCGCCGATCACAGACAACAGCGTTAGTCTTCCCCCCAAAAGGCGGGTGCCAGAATTTCCGTGTTGCTCCACTACCCTGGCGGCATAGGGTAGAAAGAGCATAAAAAGAGCACCCTTGGTCTGCTCGAACGGCATGGTCAGGTTCATCAGCGCCTTCAGCTGACCGGACTGCGCCATACCTTTAAAGCTGCTTAGCAAGGGGTAGTACACATAGGAGGGGAGCCAAGCCGCAATACAGCTCGCGAAGGCCCAACCGCCGTAACGCCAGTGGCGGCCCCAAGTCTCGCGGACAGCAGGAGCAGGTCCACTGCCGCTCAGTCCGGACCGCAAGCGGAACATCAAAACTATTCCCGTAACCAACGCACCTGCCCCAATCAGCAGAAACGCGGAAAACGGCGAAAGCAGCCCATGTTCGTAAACAAGATACAGGCCCGCAAGGACGAGAGTCGAATAGATGAAGGCACCGGCGGCTGCCGGGCCTGGCGAAAGCTCGACGTAGAAGCTGCGGCGGGCTAACGAGAACAACATCAACCAGGGTAGCGCAAATGCAATTCCTGCCAGCGCTCCCGTTACCGCTGCTCCTGCACCCAGGCGATGTGCCACCGCCCAGGAAATTACAAGCGCTGCGCAACTCGTGACTGATAGAGCCACGTGGATCCATCCGAGCGAGCGCAGATAACCGCGCAGATTGCTGCGGTAAGTTGAGCTCCCAAAAACTCCCATCGGCTCCAGGATTAACGACTGATAGACCAGCGCCAGCAGCATGTAGATCCCGAATGCGATCGCGTAGGCGCCGTACTGGTCTGGCATGAGCCAACGTGCCAGCAGGATGCTGACCATGAAATTGGAACCGGAAATAAGTCCCTGGTCCACAATCGCCACACCGCCTTTGTGTACCCAAGGAAGGATATTGCGGATCGACGAGGGAAGCTTCCAAGCGAAACTCCCGCTGCGCTTCGATGAAAGGCCATTTTCAGACAGACTGGCCCGCTGTCTCGCCGAAATGGCTTCTTCGCTGCCTTCCGGCCTTGTTGGACTTGTGTTCATATCTCGGAACTGACATTCCTGACGGAAATCTCTGGCTCGCCTAGACTGATGCCGTCAATGCAGCCCTTCAGACGTTCCGCCAACCGGCTGACGTGGGGCTCGCGCAAGATATCCATGTGAGCGCCGGGAATTTCGACGGTTTCAAGCGTACCGACCAACTGCCCCCACCGCGCATAAGGATCTTCCGAAACATGCCAGGTATCACCGGCTCGCAGCAAGGTAACCTTTCCGCTGTAAGGCCGCAAACGATACTGTTTAGCGGCGCGAGTATTGGCACTCATCACCGTTTTCAGGCTTTCAGGCAAGCGCCAAGCGCGAATTGTGAAGCGAACTCTCTTGCGCAAAGCCTGAGGCAGCTGCTGTAATCGCGCCCAAGTAGGGTGGCGCAGCAGATCGACCAATGATTCGTTAATCGGATTTCCCGCGTAAGTGTCAAACAGCACGACCAAGCCCACCTCCTCTCCACGGGCGAGAAGCTGGCATGCCATTTCGTACGCCACGAGCCCCCCCAATGAAAACCCGCCCAAATGATATGGTCCCTTAGGCCGGACACTGCGAATCTCATCGATGTAATGCGCAGCCATGTCCTCGATGCGCGTATGACAGGAGAGTT
>Ga0210395_10004623_pt1 | contig 10567 bp, 11 predicted proteins | sample IncBWH4OmetaG_FD_150861 | JGI IMG/M metagenome (GOLD analysis project Ga0210395, IMG submission 150861) | Forest soil microbial communities from Barre Woods Harvard Forest LTER site, Petersham, Massachusetts, United States - Inc-BW-H-4-O ...
CACCGGAGGCTTTCAGCCGCCGCGCCGTTTCCTCAGCAACCTGCCCGTACTTTTTGTCGCTTGAGCAGATCACTGCGATCCCGGCGTGGCTCTGCACAAAGGCCGCGGCGGCAGCCGACGGGTCGGTAAACCCATCGTTGTTGATTACTTGGAACCCGCCCGCCTGAAAGATGTTCCACGCGTAAGTGGAGCGAGCAACGAAGTCAACCGACGCGCCCATGTTAGCCAGGAAAACCAGAGGCCGTTTTTCGGTTCGGGCCGCAAACTGGTCGCTTGCGTCGCGCAATTCCTCATAAGCCGCGGCGTAAGGATGGATCGCCAGCGGTTCGACTCGAGCGGCGTCAGCCCGGTCTCGAGCCGATGTTAGCGCGGCGCTCAACTGACCAAGGGTTGCACCGGCTTCGGCAGCTTTGACCGCAGCCTCAGTCAAGCTGCCTGCCGCCCGAGACGCATCAGCGGCTACGGTAGCGAGAGCTGCAAGGGCTTCGGAGCAGGGATGGTCGCGACGCCAGGCGACCAACCGGGTTGAGGCCTCCGCGCGCAGCCGGATGAAGTCCGGTTTTGGTCGGCTCAACGATTCTTCACGGGCGTCGAGGTGCTCGCTGACGCCGGTGACGATCTGCTTTCGGGTGGCAAGGTCTCTCTCGCGCGCGGCTTCCACTGCGCGGATCCGCTCAGCAACCCAGCCATCGAGCGCAGCCCGGATCATACCGCCCCGGTCCTCAATGGTCTGGAGCAATGCCCAGGCTTCCGCGGCGAGCCGATCGGTGAAGCTCTCCAGAAACCAGGATCCGCCTGCCGGGTCGATCACGTGATTCAGGCGGGATTCCTCCAGGAGGATGATTTGTGTATTGCGAGCCAGGTGCCGACTAAACTCATCGCTGAGGCCAATTGCTGCGTCGAGTGGCGCAGTGGTGATCGAATCGGCGCCGCCGATAGCGCCAGCGAAGCAGCAGACAGTGTTCCTTAGCAGGTTGACCCACGGATCGCGGCGCGTCAGGACCCGTCGGCTGGTCCGCACGTGGACCCGGGTCGATCGCGCTGCAACCTCGTTGCCACCGCTGGCGGTGACGATCTTGGCCCACATCTTTCGTAAAGCTCGGAGCTTGGCAATCGCTTGGAAAAACTGGCATCCAACGCTCACGCCAAAGACGATCTGGCGAGCCGCGGTGTTGACGTCCAGGCCGGCACCGGTCATAGCGCGGAGGTATTCCACGGCCGTCGCCATGGCGAACGCCAGATCTTGGGTGCTGGTGGCCCCCGCATGGTGATAGGCCGCAGTGCTGACCCTGACGGCGGCGGCTTGTGGATAAACAGTGGCGGTCCAGGCGGCCAGGTCCGCCATCTGGTCGAGCGCGACATCGAGCGGTACATTTAGCTGGCCGCCGGACATCAGAGCACCCAGCGGGTCGGCATTGAAGGTGCATCGCACACTGGTCGGATCAAGCTTACGCTGCCGAAGCAACGCCGCCAGGAGCACTGCGGCCGGTAGGAAGGCTGCCCCTCCGTCGATCGAGGCCGGCGCGATATCGAGTAGCTGCCCATTGAGTACCGACTCGAAGTCTCCCAGACTATAAGCCATCACGCCGTCCCTGCCGCACAATTCAACCGCCTCGCGTGCATCGGCATCCAAACCGGTGTAGCCAGCGGCATCGAGCTGGAGTTGGATCGAGGTGACGCCATGTTCGAGATCCTCGAGGATGGCCTTATTCGCGTCGGCCGGACTCGGGTGCAGATGCTCTTGGCGGATGTCCCAGCCGGCGGTCGTGTGTCCCAAGGCCTGGCTGCCCCGCGTTAGAGGCAGGAATCCCGGGAAGCCGGAAGAGTCGCGATCCGAGGGCCAATCATTGGCCGTGTACAGCGGCTGAACATCGAACCCCTCAAGGCTGCGATGGATAAGTTTCTTCTCGAACGGTACGCCTTTAAGATCGGTCACGACGGTGGCTCGCCATTGATCGTAACTGACCGGCGGGAAGTCCGAGGCTATAGTTAATTCCTTTTTGATCATAGCGATGTTGTGATCGGAACACGCGACGAAGCAGCTTTAAATCATGCGCAGCAAGAACTCTCTAATCCCCGAAACTGATACCGATCTCGCGGGCGGTCTCAACCAGCTGATGAGTCGGATCGACGAGTCTCAGACGATGAACAGCGTCAGCGATTGGCGCATCTAGAACTTCATTGTTCTGGTAACTGACCATGGTGCCAAACTTGCCCTCGGCGATCAGCTGAACCGCCTTGAGGCCGAATTGCGTTCCCAAAAGTCTGTCGAGTGGCGTCGGAGCTCCGCCTCGCTGAAGATGACCAAGGACGCAACACCGGCTTTCCTTGCCGGTTCGCTCGGCCACTTCCGCTGTTACGATCTCGCCAATGCCACCGAGCCGATACTCGCCATGGGTGCTAAGATGGTGGGATTCTTCGCCGTCCTTCGGTTTCGCCCCTTCCGAAACGACAATCAAAGTGCATTTATATCCGTCCGCGTCGCGCTGGCGAACCGCGTCCGCGACCTTCTCCCATTCGAACGGGATTTCCGGCAAAAGAATGATATTGGCCTCCCCGGCGATGCCTCCGAAAAGCGCGATCCATCCGGCGTGACGACCCATGACCTCAAGGACCATTACGCGCTTATGACTCGTCGCCGTAGAATGCAAGCGATCCAATGCGTCTGTCACGCAGGCTACCGCAGAATCGAAGCCGAACGTCATCGACGTTGCTTCGAGATCGTTATCGATGGTTTTCGGTACACCGATGATTGAAAATCCTGCTTCTTGGAGCTGCAAGGCGGTTGTCAACGAGCCATCTCCACCGACCACGATAAGGCCGTTGATCTCCAGGTCCCCCAGGGTCTGTCGCACTTTCTCAATGATTTCGGCCGGAACTTGCGTCCTTTCGCCCGCGCCCACTTTGGCAACGAAATGGCCCCTGCTGCTTGTCCCCAGAATTGTGCCTCCCTGTTGCATGATGCCGGAGGTCCTTGAGTGATCGAGAACAATATACTGCACCGGCGGCAACAATCCTTCAAAGCCATCCAAGAACCCGATCACCTGCCAACCGCGCTTTTCCGCAGCCTTAATGACTCCCCGGAGCACCGCATTCAGTCCCGGACAATCCCCGCCGCTCGTCAGAATACCAATCCGCATAATTGTGTCGTTTTACCTCTGAACAGCCAGAAATTTCCATCGGATGCCCTGCCTCTGCCCACCGAGATAATAGAGTGTCCAGCCCCTGCTTAGCAACTGGTTCCTGCGCGTACGAGTCGGTTCCGATCTGTGCTCCAAAATTGACAATCGGTAGTCGATTCCCGACCGCTCCGGCGGCGACTTGCGAAAAGAATCCGGATCCAATCTCTTTTTATGAAAAAAACAAGACGCCATAGGCGCCAAGTTCGCTCCCGTAGAGAGTCACACGTGCTCCAGGCGGTTCGGCTGCCCGCGATGATGACCGAATTGATGTTTTACTCGCTTGAAACGATCGCCCGCAGAAGCTGGATGCTGGCACAAGGCAAGTGCTCGCCAACGGAATTTGCGAGGATGGTGCTAGAAAAGCAGCAGGCCCTCTCTTTGTCAGGGTTCGCACTCCTGAGCGGCGCCTCCGCGGCATCGATACTGGCTCCCTTCCACCGTGGCGCGACGGCAAACGCGAAGCGCTTGCGCCGTAAGTGAAACTGCTGCTGGGCAATAAAAACGCATGAATAGAAAAGAACGCGGTGACTGGATGAGTTGTTGCGTTCTGTTCCGAGTCTCTTAGAATCCTTCTTTCGGCTTTGTCCGTGACATCACGATCAAAGCTCCCTAGATTTCGCAAAAGGGACTCTCCCCCCACCATGGACTATCACTTGATTATCATCGGCGGAGGCGCCGCCGGCAAAGATGCCGCACTATTCGCGGCTAGAGCAGGGATTAAAACCCTGCTTGTTGAAAAAGACCAGCTAGGAGGAAACAGCTATCAGCGAGGATGTTACGCGATGCGAGCCCTGCAAGCCTGCGCCTCGGCTGCCAAAACAGCCGAAAGAAGCGAAAAATTCGGCATAGGAATCGAATTTTTCGATACAGGATGGGCCGAGTGGTCCCGTGTACGCCATCGAGTTACCAGCCGGCTGACCAGGCAGCTCAATCAAGACCTCACTGAGGCCGGAATCATGGTCGATTACGGCACCGCCAGCTTTATCGATAACCATCAAATACAAATCAGCGATGCCAGCGGCAAACGGAAAACCCTTACCGCTGAGAACTTCATCATCGCTACCGGTTCAAAGCCCATTTATGCTGGGACTTTACCAGGCCCACGCAGCGAAAGTCACCAGAATACGTTGGATCATCAGACGCTCAATAGTGATCAACTCCTCGAGCACGAAGCAATCCCAACCCACATCCTTATCGTAGGCGCCGGTTACATCGGCGTCGAATTCGCTGCTATTTACCGTGCTCTCGGCTCCAAAGTCACGCTTATCGAAGAAAAGGAGCGTGTCCTACCAGGATGGGACCCGCTGGCCGGACAAAAAGTCGCCGAACAGCTGATAAACGACGGTGTCACAATTCAGGTAAACCAACCATTTGACCCAAACAATATCCTCCGAGACACCGACTTAATCCTGATGGCCACCGGCCGCATAGGCCATATTGAAGGCTTGGGCTTAGAAAACATTGGTGTGAAAACCACCAAATTTATCGAAGTCACCAACCAAATGCAGATTTATAGTGAGGAGTTTTCCAACATCTTCGCTATCGGGGACGTCAATGGCATAGCGCTGCTGGACAGCGTCGCCTTTACTCAAGCCAGGGTTGCTATCCACAATATTCTGGATAAACCGACAACTTTTAACATGCAGGTTGTTCCCAAATCGATCTACACAAATCCGCTCATTGCTACGGTTGGTTTTACACAAACGGATGCCTACCAATTTAATGAACCAATTGAAACTATTATCGACGAAGTCGAAGCGATCTCAGACAACAGCAGGAGCGTCATCGAACCTGAGAAAACCACCATCAAACTGCTTTACCGACCTGAGAGTAACCAACTTCTTGGCTGCCTGGCTATTGGACCTGGCGCCACCGAGATCGTAAACCAAACGAGCATGGCTCTTTATACCGGATCAAATATCCAAAAATTGCTTAATGTTGCCAGCGTTCATCCTTCACCAAGTGAGTATTTCATTAGGACTTTACAGAAAAGATTCGATCCTACTCTTTCCAGGCACTTCACAAGCTAAGCGAATTCCAAGACAAAATAGCAACCAACGCACGCTTTGCGCGGCATAGCAAAAATCAGAGGGCGTTGACGTGCGCTCTCGTTCGTTGAATTTTTGTGTTAGCCTCCTTGAACCCGTCATTGACGCCATAGCCCATTACTTGGTCTACCAGCAACTAACATTCCACGCGGACCAATCGATGGGGGCCGATAAGTGAGCAGTCAGCTCGAAGCAAAACAGCCGTCGCACGTGAAGGTTGCACTCGCCAGCCTGATCGGTACGGAGATCGAGTGGTAGACTTTTTTCTCTGCGGAACGGCCGCCGCGCTGATTTTCAACAAGCTGTTCTTTCCGACCTTCGATCCGACGGTGGGTACGCTGCTCGCGTTCGCAACCTACGCGCTCGGCTTTGTGGCGAGACCTCTGGGCGGTTTGGTATTTGGCCATTACGGCGACAGGATTGGCCGTAAGACGATGCTGTATCTGACCTTGCTGATCATGGGCGCTGCGACGACGGTGACGAAACCTTCACGATGCCGGCCTTCGGCGCATTTTCGGACCGTCTCGGGCGGCGACCGAGTATATTTTCGGCGCTGTTTTCTCAGCCGCGATGTCGTTCCCGATGTTCATGCTGCTCGGACCAAAAACCCGCAACTCGCTTGGATCGCGATCGTCCTGGGCCTGGCTGTGAACCACGCCGCCATGTGTGGCCCGCAGGCAAGCTTCTTCTCCGAACTGTTCGGGACGAAAGTGCGCTACAGCGGCGTGTCGCTTGGTTACAATCTTGCATCGATCTTCGCCGGAGCGCTGTCGCCGCTCATCGCCGTTGGGCTCATGACCGCCTACAAGCCGGAGACGTGGCCGATCTCCGTCTATATGATCGCCCTGGCGCTAATCACGATCGTTTCGGTCTATTTCGCGAAGGAAACGCGGAGGAACCCGTAATGACCATCCCGCCCTCCCGTTTCTTAAGCGCGACGAGAAAGGCAAGGTCGTCTCAGCAGCCGACGCGCAAGAAGTTCCCGATCGATGTCGGTATCATCAGGGTTACAACCGGCGACCCGGACGGTAATCTGACAATGGAGTGGGAAAGCCTATCGATCAAAAAGGAGCTGACCTTCTTGGACTTTGGCCAAGTTTGAATAAAGGATCTGAGGCGGTGAAGCTGAACGCTCTCAACAAGAGAGCTCTCAGGATGGCCTCACCCACGAAGCCTCCAACCAGCCGCGTCGCGGATCAGTGGCTGCCACCGAAGCCGGCGCGAAAGGCGCGACGAGCCTGCTGCCATGAACGGATGGCCACACAGCGCTCGAGCAGTGGGATGTCGAGATCCGGAAGCAGCTGGCTCCGCGAAACCGCTTCGTAGCCGGCGCCGTCGTCGCGTAGCGCGAAGATTTCCAGCGCCTGCCGGCGCCAGAACCAGACCTCCGACACGTTGAACCGACGGTATATCTCGAGCTTGCTGAGGCCGCCGGTGGTGAGGGCGATTTCCAGCGCGAGATCGGGAAACTCTTTTTCCCCGTCAATACACCACGATTCATCCGGCTCCGCGCCAGCCTGCTTGAGTGCTTTGCGCATCGTGGCTTGACCGCGCGGCATGATTTCGACGCCGGCTTCCTCGAAATAGACGGCCATTAAATCCCCAATCCATTTCTTGATCCGTTCGTGTTCGTTGGAAGTCGTCATGATTTCGAGCTCTCCATCTAGGTAGTAAAAGCGCGGGCCGGGCCGATCGTCGCCGAGCGCTTTATCGAGAGCTAGGTATCGCTCCCAGGAGACGCCGCAGATAACCAGGCGCTCCTCTGACTCGAACCCGTCTGCGGTCGGCTCTGGACGAAGCAGCTCCGCGAAGGCCCGCATTTCCTCCTCGCCTGTCAAAAACTCAACAACCATGTGCTAATGCTACGCAGGGGCGCCGTGTCCGGCAACGAACGAATGGCCGCCGCGCACCAAACGACGCAAAGCGTGCATTTCGGCGCTGGAGCACTTGTACCCTTGCAGGATGTCGAAAAAGAAAAAGCGGCGCCATCGACTTGGCGGCCCGAGTTCGAAGATCTTCGCTGTGGGCCAGCGCAAGCTCATTGTTCACACCGTGGCGCGGGACCCGAACGTGCAACTGCGAATAAACCCCGTTGGCGTGGAAAAAATGTCCGATGTGCTTCTGCGATTTGCCGAGCCGATCCTGGACGATGGGATCAACCCCGACCGCCGGTTCGTCCAACAGCAATAAGCGCGGATGACCGAGCAATGCGCAGGCCAGCCCCAGCTTTTGCGTCATGCCTCCAGAAAGCTTTCCGGCTAAACGATCGGTAAAGCGGGTGAGATCGGTCAGTTCAAGCAGCTTCTTGAACGTATCGTCGCGATCTTTTCCGATTACTTCACGGAGATCAGCGTGCAGATTTAGTTTTCCTGGAGCGAAACATTTGGGGCATGTATCCGATAAGCTCGCGAAGCTTGGTCGCGTCTCGCATGGGACGGAGGCCTTCTACGGTAAGTTCGCCACTGGTGAGCTTCATTAGTCCTGCCATCCGACCGACTTCGGCGTAAACTCAGCCTCCGGCGAGACATAACCGACTTTTCCGTGATACGCATTCTTAGGTCGCGTATCGGTGAAGATTTCAACTTTTTTGCCAGGATGCACTCGGCCGAGATCGGTCTCGCCTATATAGGCTCGCACCCAGATGGGCTGATCCAGCGACATCGAGCAGCTATCAGTGAGACGAAGACGCGTAGACTTATTCCGCTATCGGAGAATGCAGTTGAATGACTGCAAGGAACCCGCCGAGCGGCAATTCGCGCGCGGCGGGGATGGAAATCACGCGAAATCACGCGAAATCACGCGAAACGGATGCGGGCCTGGTCAGTCTGGTTGACGTGAATGGTATCAACGAAGCGTATGCTGCCGATCGCTCTGGCCATCACTAGCGAAGAGGTCCGGAAACCATCGCCGAAGAAACGGACTCCTCGAAACAGGGGGCTTTCAGTCACGCCAGTAGCGGCGAAGATGATGTTTCTGCCTGGAGCCAGGTCCTCCGCTGTATAAATCTTTTTCACGTCTTTAATGCCCATATTGGGCATGCGTTCACGTTGTTCGTCGGTATAGCCGGTAAGACGGCCCACCATATAGCCGTTTAGGCAGCGAAGGGCGGCAGCCGTGAGGACACCTTCAGGAGCTCCGCCGGAGCCCATCACAGCGTGGACACCGGTTCCAATCATGGCAGATGCGATTCCGGGAGTGAGGTCGCCGTCGGAAATGAGCCGGATGCGAGCACCAGCCTTGCGGATATCCGCAATCAGCTTTTCGTGGCGCGGGCGTTCAAGGACAGTAATTACCAAATCGTCAACTTTACGGTCGAGAGATTTGGCGATATTCCGCAGGTTATCGGCGACCGGGGCATCCAGATCGACCGCGCCCTTGCAGGAAGGACCGACCACGATTTTCTCCAGATAGCAATCCGGAGCGTGAAGCAGGCCGTGCCGCTCGCTGGCTGCCAACACCGTAATCGATCCTGGAGAACCGGTAGCACACAGGTTGGTGCCTTCTAGAGGATCGACCGCAATATCGACTTGAGGATAGGCGGCACTGTTGGCATCCTTACGGCCAACCTGTTCCCCGATGTACAGCATGGGCGCCTCGTCGCGCTCGCCCTCGCCGATCACGATCGTCCCTTGCATCGGGACACTTTCCATTTCCTTGCGCATGGTTCCGGTTGCAACCTGATCAGCGAGCTTGCGATCGCCTTGCCCCATGGTGTGCGCCGCAGCAATGGCAGCGGCCTCAACCACCCGCAGCATTCCGAGAGCTAGCTCCGACTCCAGATCCGTGCGAAAATTTGCCTCTTGGCCTGGCTCAGTAGCTTGTATTGGCATTTATGTCCATCCTAAGATGGAAAATCCGTTTTAAAGGCATCCTGGAAAGGGAAACCACATGTCTTGCTAATCTTTCATACTGGCAATGTCTTGTGCGCTGGCTCGGCTGCTTTTACCGGTCGGCGACCGCAAGCGGGGAAAAACGCGCTGCTGCGAACAATATACTCGCTTGCAATTGGCTGCCATAGTAAGCTAGCAGGAATTGGAGGATCGCCAATCGCTCAAGGGTCATTACCGTTTAATAAATGCGATGTTTTCCGGCGAAGATACGTCCACCGACCTCGTCGCTCGCTCGTAGGTATCGAGCCCGGTGGTGCTTCAACAGATGCGACTCCAGGATGAGGAGCGAACCATGATCGATCATCAACGGGACATGACGCCGGTCGTTGACCTTACGCGTAAAAAAGGCAGCGGCGCGGAGCGCACGCAGCGGCCGATCTACGTCGACCTGCTTCCGCCGTGCAACCACGCGTGCCCGGCCGGCGAGAACATCCAAGCGTGGCTGGACTTAGCGCAGGCGGGACGCTGGAAGGAAGCGTGGGAACAGCTAATCACCGATAATCCGCTCCCGGCCGTGCACGGCCGGGTGTGCTACCACCCGTGCGAAACAGCCTGTAACCGGCGCGAACTCGACGGCGCGGTAAGCATCCACGCCGTCGAGCGTTTTCTCGGCGACTTAGCATTGAGCAACGCCTGGAAAGTGCCCGTGACGGCGCAGCCGTCAGGAAAGCGCGTCCTGGTTGTAGGCGCCGGCCCGGCGGGGCTGTCTGCAGCGTATCATCTCAAGCGCGTCGGTCACGACGTCGAAATCCACGATGCTGGTCCGCTGCCCGGCGGGATGCTGCATTTTGGCATCCCCGCGTACCGGCTTCCGCGCGCCGATCTCATGGCAGAGATCAGACGCATCGAAGACTTTGGCGTCAAGATCGTTCTCAATAGTAAAGTCGAAGATGTGTTGGAAGCCAAAGCGGCGGGTAAGTTCGACGCCGTTTTTGTGGCGATCGGCGCGCATCTTGCGAAGCATGTCGATATACCGGCGCGCGACGCAACTAAAGTGTTCGATGCGGTAGCGCTGCTGCGCGACGTGGGAACCGGCGGCAAGCCCGTGCTGGGACGCCGAGTCGTGATCTACGGAGGCGGCAACACCGCGATGGACGCCGCCCGGACCGCGAAACGGTTGGGCGCCACGGAGACGCTCATCGTCTATCGCCGCGATCGGGAGCACATGCCGGCGCATCAATTTGAAGCCGATGAAGCCATGACCGAAGGGGTCAAAATTCACTGGCTGCGGACGATCAAGGAAATCGACGGGGCCGATCTGACGGTCGAAGTAATGGAGATCGACGACAAAGGCAAGGCCCGGCCGACCGGCAAGTTCGAGACGCTTCAGGCCGACGCCGTCGTTCTGGCACTCGGCCAAGATTCGGACAGCGGTTTCCTGCACAAGATCAAGGAGATCGAGTTCGGACCCGACGGTACGGTTATCGTTGCACCGAACATGATGACG
>Ga0210395_10004625_pt1 | contig 10565 bp, 10 predicted proteins | sample IncBWH4OmetaG_FD_150861 | JGI IMG/M metagenome (GOLD analysis project Ga0210395, IMG submission 150861) | Forest soil microbial communities from Barre Woods Harvard Forest LTER site, Petersham, Massachusetts, United States - Inc-BW-H-4-O ...
CGCGCCTGACGATGGCCCGGTTCTGCGCGGTGTCCGCGTCGTCGGCCTGGCGTAGCTTCCCGGCCGCGATGTCGGCGTCGGTGAAGTCGCGGGGATCAGCCTGGTATTCCGGGTTGACCTCGGTCCACAGTGCTTTGGATGCGCGGGTCACCATGTCTTCGGTTACGCGAGATGCACTCTGCTCAGCCACGCCGTCTAGCCTTCCCCTCGCTGGGCTGCCGCTGCGACTGGCCGAGCCGACGCGACAGCAGCTCGGCGATGTTGTGCATGCCGGGTGACCGCGGGGTGCTGGGCCGATTTGCCACCCAGGCTGCAGGTGCCGCTGCAGCAGTGGCACGCCAAGGTGACCGCGGACGGGGTGCTGGGCCTCTACACGCCGCTGCTGCGGCCGCCCGGCCTCGATGATGCGCCCGAACCTGCGGAGCAGGCCGATATGTGCATGCAGACCGGGATCGCATGGACGCTGATCACATCGCTCGTAATCGATCGGATCATGGAAACAGAGTATTCGTTTGACGCTGCGTAATCGGCCCTGGCTTGGGCGTAGCGCACACTGCCGCCGTTCTGTACTGGAAGAGTGCCTCCGGTCCGGCCCGCCGGAGGTGCGCAGAACGGGGCGTTCTGAGTGGCGGCGGTCATTGCGGTCGCGGCCCGGTCCGTTGTTCTTTGGCGCGTGCAGGCTCATGGATGTTTCGGAAGACCGGAACGCACCGGGTGATCGGCCGTCAGGTGACGCCGGGGCTGTCGCCGGACATGGCGGTCGCGATGTTTGAGCTCAAGACTACGGGGGTGAACCGCCGGTGTTCGTAGCGCAGGCTGAGCGCGAGCAAGGCCAGCCCGGCCGCCACGCCGATCCCGGCGGGGCCGGGCAGCGGAATCTGAACGCCAGGTCGCACAGCAGCGCGATGGGTGCCCGCCCAGCACGCAGTTGACCACGATGACCATGCTGGCCATGGTGAACAGGAACGACCAGCGGCCGTAGCGCACACTGTGATGTCCGGCCGGCGCGTCGCCGGCCCCGAAATAGGGTGCAGCCATCGGAGCGAGCGCCGCGTAATACTGCCTGATCAGCTCCATCCGGCGCAGCGAGATGACGCCCCCACCGCACAACGCGGCGACTCAAGCCGGTCGGGAACCGGCGAGACCGTCCAGCAGCATGTCTGCCATCCCCGCACCGATCTCGGACGCGTCCATCATTCCGTTCGGCTGGAACCACATGTGCGACGAATTCATCATGCCGATCAGGGCGTTCGCGATGATTCCGGGTGGCAGTGAGCTGCGGAACTCGCCCGACCGCAGTCCCTCGGCGACGACCGACTTCACCGCATTGACGTAGCGCTGGTTCCAGTCCCGCAGCACCGCCATCCACTCGTTATCGGCCTGCTCCGGCCAGTGGTTCGACTTCTGAAAGTCCTCCTGCACGAGGACGTACAGGTACGGGAAGTGCCGCTCGAACGACGCCATCAGCGACTCGATGAGTCGGGTCAGCTTCACCCGTGCCGGCGCCTCTGAGGCCGCAATCCGCTCGGCCTCCACGATGTTGGCGGACGCGGCGTCGGAGACGACTTCGCGGAACAGATGCTCCTTAGAGCCGATGTAGTAGTAGAGGGACGCCCGGTCCATGCCAACTTCCTCGGCGACGTCGGTCAGCTTGGTGGCCGCGAACCCCTTCCGGTGAAACACACGCCCGGCAGCGGCGCGAATCGCGTCCCGCCGCTCCTGATAAGCGGGGCTGTCCGCGGCCGCCGCCGCTGCAGCCGCGCGTCGTGACCCGATCGAACTCATCAGCACTCCTTCAGACCGTGGTGACAATCTACCAGAGCGTTGACTGTCAACGCACACGTTGATAACATTTTCAGATCGGCCAATACGCCCATCGGCCGGGAAGGGCAGACGCTATGACTGCGACCACTGAGGACGTCCTGTTGGACGTCACCGACGGGATCGCTCGCCTCCGCATCAATCGCCCCGCCCAGCGCAATGCGCTGAGCGCATCGGTCTTCACCGGACTGCGCGAGGGGGTGGCCGCCGTGGCCCGCGACGACACGGCGCGCGTACTGGTCCTCGAAGGTGCCGGCGACCGGGCGTTCTGCGCCGGCGGGGACCTCCGCGAGATGGCTGCGGACGGCGACGCCCTCCAGGCGCACCAGAACCGCGGGATGCTGGCCGAACTGTTCGGCGACCTGTGGCGACTGGGCAAACCCACCATCGCCCGGGTGCAGGGCTACGCGCTCGCCGGAGGCTTCGGCCTGGCGCTCGCCTGCGACTTCGTGGTCGCCAGCGACCGGGCCGAGTTCGGGGTTCCTGAGGTCCACGTCGGCCTCTGGCCGTACATGATCACCGTCCCGCTGCTGCACTGGATGCCCCCGAAGCACGCCCTGTCACTCATGCTCACGGCGCGCCGCGTGAGCGCCGCCGAGGCCGCCCGGCTGGGCTTCGTCTCCGACGTCGTGCCACACGACGAACTCGACAAGGCGGTCGCCTCCCTGGCCGACGAACTGCGCCAGGCCTCCCCCCAGGCGGTGGCCCTAGGCCGAACAGCGTTCTACACCGCTGTAAACGGCGACGTTGACACGCGCTTGCAGATGCTCCAGGCCGCGCTCACCGTCAACCTCAGTGTGCCGGACGCCCGTGAGGGGACCACGGCCTTCGCCGAGAAGCGCCTCCCCGCTTGGATGACCCGGTGACCGCCGGGCAGGTCACGGCGAGCTCGGCTCCCCGGGTGTCCAACTGGGGCCGCTGGGGCGACGACGACGAGCGCGGGGCGCTGAACCGTATCACCCCGGAGGCGACCCTCCGTGGACTCGCCGCGGTCCGGACAGGAGTTCCGATCCCGCTCGGCCTGCCCCTGCGCTCCGGGCAGGGACCGGTGGCCGACCGCCGGCCGCCGGTCCAGCATTTCATGGTCCGGGACGGCGGGGACTACGCGGCGGGCCTCGGCGAGCGTGGCTTCGGGTTCGCCGACGACACCCTCGTACTGCCCACCGGCGCCACCACGCACCTCGACGCACTCGCGCACGTGTGGGCCGGCCACCAGATGTGGAACGGCTTCTCTGCCAGCGAGGTGACCAGCCGCGGGGCAGCCCGCTGCGGGATCGACAAGGCCGGGCCGATCGTCACCCGCGCGCTGTTCGCGGATGCGGGTCCCCCGGCCGGCGCCTCAAGCTCCGACAACCACCGCCTGACCGCCGGCGACCTGCAGCGCGCGCTTGACCGCGCCGGGCTCACGCCCGCACCCGGCGATGCACTCCTCGTGCGCACCGGCTGGCTGGCGCGGTGGCGGGCGGGCACCGCTACGGCCAGGCGATGGGCTGGCCTCGACCCGTCCTGTGCGGCGTGGATTGACGAGCAGGGCTTCGCCCTGGTCGGTGCGGACAACGTGGCCGTCGAGGCGGGCCCCTCTCCCGACCCGGCCGATGCCGCTCCGATGCACGTCGCGCTGATCCGGGACCGGGGCGTTCACCTCCTTGAGCTCATGGATCTCGAGGAACTGGCGGCCACCGGCCGCACCGACTTCCTGCTCGTCGTGGCTCCGCTCCGCCTCGTCGGGGGCGCGGCCAGCCCAGTGAACCCGGTGGCAGTCCTGTGACCGCCCCGAGCGCGCCCGACTCGGTTTCGGTCTGTGAGGCCTGGGCCCGGGACGGCATCCAGGGCTGGCCCGAGACCCTGACTACTGCGGATAAGCTGCGGGTGATCACCGCCGCAGCGGCGAGCGGGGTCGGTGAGATCGACGCCGCGTCGTTCGTGCCGACCTCGGTCGTGCCACAGTTCGCCGACGCCGAGCAGGTGCTCGGCGGCATCGACGAGTCCGTCCGCATCCGCGTCCTCACGGTGAACGTGCGTGGCGCTATCCGCGTCGTCGAGGCCCACCGCGGCGTCCGGCGGATCGACCGCTGCGGCATCCCGTTCTCAGCAAGCGAGCCGCACAACCTTGCCAACCTGCGGCGCGACCACGCTGCCCACAAGGAACAGGTCGCCGCCATGGTCGACAGGCTCGGCGCGGCCGGCATTGACCCGTTGATCGGCGTCGCCACCGCGTGGGGCTGTCCGATCCGGGGGCGGGTCGAGCCGGACATCGTGTTCGGGCTCGTCGACTGGGCGTACGGATTGGGGGTCCGCTCGATCATGTTCGGCGACACCACCGGCATGGCCCACCCCCGCGGAGTGACCCAGCTCTTCGCAGCGGCGGTCACCCAGTGGCCGGAAGTCGACTTCGTCGCCCACTTCCACGACAACCGGGGCGTCGGCATCGCCAACACCCTCGCCGCGATCGAGGCCGGTGTCCGCACAGTGGACGCCAGCCTCGGCGGCGTCGGCGGGGAGCCGTCCGCCGTCGACCAGGGAGACGTGGGCGACAGCGGCAACGTGGTGACCGAGGACCTGGTCGCCGCCCTGCAGCAAATGGACGTGCCCACCGGCATCGACCTGGCCGCCCTGCTCCGCGCCGGTCGCCTCGCCGAGGACGTCCTCGGCCGCCCCCTCCACAGCCGGATCCAGCGATCCGGGCCCGTGCACCGGACGGAGGTCCACTGATGGGACGGATCGACTTCAGCGTCCAGCACAGCATCGCCGTCGTCGTCCTCGACAACCCAGCCAAGCGCAACGCCGTGGACGCCGAGATGCGGGCGGGGCTGACGGAGGCGTACACCCGCATCCAAGAGGACGACGACATCCGCGTCGCGGTGATCCGCGGCGCCGGCGACAAGGCGTTCAGCTCCGGTGGCGACATCGACGCCTACCAGGAGAACAGCTCGTTCGGCCCAGAGGGCGGTGGTCCGCCGCCGATTCCCCGCCCCTGGCCGATCTGGAAGCCCTTCGTCGCCGCGATCCAAGGCTACGCTGTCGGTGGCGGCTTCGCCCTCGCCCTCGCCTGCGACCTGCGCGTGGTCGGCCGCAGTGCGCGGATAGGTCCCACCGGACTGTGGCGGGGGGCGGTGCAGGGCGCGCAGCAGAGCCAGCGCCTCACTCGGCTGATCGGGCTGTCCAAGGCACTGGAGCTGTTGCTGCTCGCGCGCACCGTCGACGGGGAGGAGGCCGCGGCGATCGGGCTGGCCCAGCGGGTAGTGGACGACGAGGACGTCGTCGACGCCGCCATGGAGTGGGCGCGGACCATCGCCGGCTACAGCCCCTGGGCCGTGGCGCGCACCAAGGAACTGGCGTACCAGGGCCAGAGCATGCCACTGGCTGAGGCCTTCGCCTGGGAGGCCGACGTCGCCCTCGAGGGCTACCGGCGAGAGGACGCCCTGGAAGGCTTCAGTGCCTTCGCCGAGCGCAGGGACCCACGGTTCGGATGAGCGGCGACCCGGCACGGCAGTCCTCTCCCGCCCCCCTGCGCGGGGTCCGTGTGGTGCACCTCGCCTCACTCGGGCCGGGCCCACATGCGGCCATGCTGCTCGCCGATCTGGGCGCCGACGTTGTCGTCGTCGACCGGCCCACGACGCAGACGACCTCGGTGCCGCCCACGCAGGACCCACGGCGGCGCAGCCAGCGCAGTATCATCCTCGACCTCAAGGACGACGACGGCCGCGCCGCACTGCTGGGCGTCCTCGACACCGCCGACGTGGTCATCGAGGGCATGCGGCCGGGGGCCGCCGAACGCCTGGGGCTCGGACCGGACGTGTGCCTCGCCCGCAACCCCCGGCTCGTCTACGCCCGGATGACCGGCTGGGGACAGGACGGCCCCTTGGCCCAGGCGGCCGGGCACGACATCAACTACGTGGCGCTCAGTGGCGCACTCGACGCCATGGGCGATCCAGACCGGCCGCCGCCCGTGCCGTTGAACCTTCTGGGCGACTATGCCGGGGGCGGCCTCTACCTCGCCTTCGGGGTGCTCACCGCCCTGTTCGAGCGCGAGCGGTCCGGCCGGGGACAGGTCGTCGACGCCGCCATCACCGACGGGGTCGCCGGCCTCACGGCCACCACCATGGGCATGCTGGCCGCCGGCTGGTGGGGACCCCGGGGCACGAACGCCTTCGACGGCAGCCGCCCCTGGTACCGCACCTACGCCACCCGGGACGGGCGCGCGGTCGCGGTGGGCGCCATCGAGCCCCAGTTCTTCGCGATCCTGCTGCGCACCCTGAACTTGGACCCGGCGGACTGGCGGCGCGACGACGAGGAGTCCTGCCGCGCCCTCACCAGCACCCTGGCCGCAATCTTCGCCTCGGAGGACCAGTCGCACTGGGCGACGGCCTTCGGCGGTACCGATGCCTGCGTCACTCCCGTGCTCACCTTCCCCGAGGCTCTGGGACATCCTCACCACGTCTCCCGGCACACCTACGTCGAGGTCAGTGGCGTGCCGCAGCCGGCGCCCGGCCCGCGACTGTCGCGGAGCGCCCTGCCGCTGCCCACTCCGCCCCCGGCGCCAGGTGAGCACACCGCCGCTGTGTTGACCGAGGCCATGATCCGCGGCAACGCGCACCCGGAGAGGGCCCGATGACCACGGCGACGCCGGCCACGACACGTGGTGAGCTCCTGTGGAGCCCGGCCCCCGACGCGTTCGAACGGACCCGGATGGGCCGGTTCTGCACCTGGCTGGCCGAGTCCGGCCGGTCCGCTCCGAGCAGCTACGACGAGCTCTGGGCCTGGTCCGTCGCCGATCTGGACGGATTCTGGCGGGCCGTCGCCGAGTTCTTCGGGCTGCGCATCGACGGCGTCACCTCCTTCCTCGCCGACCGCACGATGCCGGCCACCTGGCTGCCCCGGGCCGCGCTGTCCTATCCCGAGCATGCCCTTCGCCATCCCGGCACCGAGGGACCCGCCGTCATCGGTCTCTCCCAGACCCGGGACCGGGTGGAGCTGAGCTACGACGCCCTGCGGGACCAGGTGGCACGCTGCCGCGCCGGGCTGGTCGCGCTCGGGGTGCGCTCCGGTGACACCGTCGCCGGCTACCTTCCCCACATCCCCGAGGCGATCGTGGCATTCCTCGCCACGGCCTCCCTGGGCGCGGTGTGGGTCAGCTGTCCCCCGGAGTTCGGGACCCGCGCCGTCGTCGACCGGTTGTCCCAGGTCGAGCCGGTCGTCCTCCTGGCTGTGGACGGCCTCTGCTATGGCGAAAAGGCGATCGACCGCCGCCACGAGGTCGCCGCTATCCGCGCCGCGCTGCCCTCGATCCGGGAACTCGTCTCGGTCCCCTACCTGGGCGCGGGCCTGCCGCAGGGACTGCCGTGGGCCACGCTGCTGCGGGTGAAGCGGCCGCTGGAGTTCGCCCGGGTCCCGTTCGACCACCCGCTGTACGTGCTGTTCAGCTCCGGGACCACCGGCCTGCCGAAGGCGATCGTGCACGGGCACGGCGGGATCCTGCTGGAGCACGTCAAGGCCCTGGGACTGCACAACGATCTGTGCCCTGGCGACCGATTCCTGTGGTTCTCCACCACCGGCTGGATGATGTGGAACTATGCGGTCAGCGCGCTGCTCCACGGCGCGGCGGTGGTGTGCTTCGACGGCAACCTCGGCTGGCCGGACCTGGACACCCTCTGGAGGGCCGCAGCCGAGGAACATGTCACCTACCTTGGGACCTCGGCTTCTTTCCTCATGACCTGCCGCGCCGCAAGCCTGCGTCCGGTCAGTACCCACGACCTTTCCGCCTTGCGCGGGCTGGGCTCGACGGGCTCACCGCTCCCGGCCGAGGGCTACTCCTACGTCTACGAGCACGTCTCTCCCACCATCCTGCTCGGCTCCGCCTCCGGCGGTACCGACATCTGCTCGGCCTTCGTCGGGGCCTCGCCGCTCAGCCCGGTGCGGGCAGGCGAGATACCGGTGCGGATGCTCGGCGTCGACGTCGCGGCGCTCGACGACTCCGGCGCCCACGTTGTCGGAGTCCCCGGCGAGCTGGTCGTGACCACGCCCATGCCGTCCATGCCGGTCGCCCTGGCCGGCGACGCCGGCGGGGTCCGGCTGCGCGCGGCCTACTACGACCAGAACCCCGGCGTGTGGACGCACGGCGACTGGATCTGCCTCTACGAGGACGGCGCCAGCGTCATCTCCGGCCGCTCGGACTCCACGCTGAACCGCGGCGGGGTCCGGCTGGGCACCTCGGACTTCTACTCGGTCGCCGAGGACGTCCCCGGCGTGACCGACAGCCTCGTCGTCCACCTCGAGGACCCCGCGGGCGGTCCCGGCCGGCTGATCCTCTTCGTGGTCGGGCCCTGGGCCGCCGACGAGGAGCGCGTCCGGACCGAGATCCGGCGACGGCTCCGGTCGGAGCTGTCGCCCCGGCATGTGCCCGACGACCTCATCGTCCTCTCAGCGCTTCCGCGGACGCTGTCCGGCAAGAAGCTCGAGACGCCGATCAAGCGGATCCTGCAGGGCGCCCCCGCGGACTCCGTCGTCAGCCGCGACAGTCTCATCGACCCCGACGCCCTCGACGCCATCGCCCGGTGGCGCTCCCTCGAAAGAGAGGACTCATGACGCAGAGCCACTTCGCAGCCGTCCCGGCCGAGGACGTCGTCCTGGTGACGCTCCTGGAGCGCCGGGCGGCCGAGGATCCCGATACCGTCTTCTTCACCTTCGGCGAGGAGGTCTGCACGCGGGGCGCCTTCAACGCCCGGGTTAACCGGGTGGCCCGCAACCTCCTGGGTCAGGGCATCGGCGAGGGCAGCCACGTCGCCGTCCTCATGGACAACTCCCCCGACTACCTGGCGCTGTGGCTGGCGCTCGGTAAGATCGGCGCCGTCGAGATCCCGATCAACACGGCCTACCACGGCGCCATGCTCGAGCATCAGCTGTCCGTCGGGGAGGTGACGTCCTGCGTCGCGGACGCCGGCTACCTGCCCGCCGTCCTGGGCAGTGCCCCGAACCTGCCGCGGCTGGAACGGGTCATCGTACGCGGCAGCAGTGAGGCCCGGGCACTCCCGGCGGAGTGCCGCCCCTTCGACGTGCTCACCGTCCCGGCCGACGAATCCGACTTCGGCCGGCCGGTCCCGCACGACTCACTGGCCGGGATCATCTTCACGTCGGGCACGACCGGCCCTTCCAAGGGCGTCCTGCTCACCCACCACTACGTGACGGCGTACGGCTACATGTACGCCGACATCAACGGTCTGCGCGACGACGACGTCCTGATGAACTTCCTGCCGTTCTTCCACATCGGCGCCAAGTTCCTGACCGTGGCAACGCTCGTGTGCGGCGGGCGGATGCGGCTCCTGCCGCGGCTGAGCATCAGCACCTTCCTGGACGAGGTGCGCACGCACGGGGTCACGAACTTCGTCGGCGTCGGCGGGATCTGCAACATGCTGCTATCCCGGCCCCCGCACCCCGACGACGCGAAGACCACGATCCGGACCATCTACTCCGTCCCGGACCCGGGCGACGTGCACGAGGAGCTCGAGCAGCGGTTCGGCTGCACCATCACCACGGTTTTCGGCTCCACCGAGGCGGGTCTGCCGCTCTTCCGCGGCGTGGACGATGACTACCAGCCGGGCTCCTGCGGCCGGATCAGCCCGTACTACGACGCCGCCATCCTCGACGACCGCGATAACGAGGTGCCCGTCGGCACCACCGGCGAGATCTGCGTGCGTCCGCGCCGTCCGTACCTGGTCGGATCGGGGTACATCGGGATGCCGGAGCGCACCGTCGAATCGTGGCGCAACCTGTGGCTGCACTCCGGGGACCGCGGGCACGTCGACGAGAACGGCTGGTTCTTCTTCGATGACCGCAAGTCCGACTCCATCCGTCGGCGGGGGGAAAACATCTCCAGTTTCGAGGTGGAGGCGCTGGTCCTCCAGCACCCCGCCGTGTCAGAGGCCGTCGCGGTGGCCACGCCGTCCGCCGTGGGCGAGGACGACGTGTGGGTGCTGGTGCGGCTCCGCGACGGGTCGTCGCTGACGCCGGAGGACCTGCTGATGCACTGCGCCGCGGTAATGCCCTACTTCATGATCCCGCGGTGGCTTGACGTTGTCGACGACTTCCCGCGGACCCCCACGGCCAAGGTCGAGAAGTACAAGCTGCGGGCCGGCGGACCCGGTGTTACCAGCTGGGACTGCGAGGCGCACGGCTGGCGCGTCACGCGTACCGGGCTCGCGCGTGTGGAGACCGTCGCGGTCGGCACGCCGGATGCGGCCGCCCGGTGAGCGCGGCGCCGGTGCGGATGGAACGCCGACGGCTGCTTGAGGTCAGCCCGCAGGACGACGGGACCTTCGCCGTCCGGGCGACCCTGACCGACGAGTCGTTCGGGGGCCACTACGGGACCGGTGGCGACTCGATCGTCGTCCACGACTTCGTGGTGGCCGGACGGGTGACCCGGGAGCTCGAGGTGCTGGAGCTCGCAGCGGAGGCGCCGGTGCACCCTTACCCACTGTGCCCGCGGGCACTGGCCGCCTGCGCGGCGCTGGTAGGCCGGTCATTGGGAGCGGGGTGGCGACGGACGGTGCTGGAGGTCGGCGGAGGCACTGCTGGCTGCACCCACCTGACCAGCCTGCTCCTGAGCCTGACCGAGCTGACGACGCTCAGCTTCTTCCTGCAGATCAACGAGCACCTGCTCTACGACCGGGAGTCGCGCTCCACCGGCGCCTGGATGGCCGTCGGGCTCGGACTCGCGCCCCAGCTCGGCAATGCCTGCCACGTCCTGA
>Ga0210395_10004626_pt1 | contig 10564 bp, 8 predicted proteins | sample IncBWH4OmetaG_FD_150861 | JGI IMG/M metagenome (GOLD analysis project Ga0210395, IMG submission 150861) | Forest soil microbial communities from Barre Woods Harvard Forest LTER site, Petersham, Massachusetts, United States - Inc-BW-H-4-O ...
CAGCGGCGGCCCTAGCGGCGGCGGCCCTGGCGGCAGCGGCGCGCTCGGCGGCGACCTTGGCCGCGGCGACCTTAGCGGCGGCGGCCTTAGCAACGGAGACCTGGTACGCGTAGGTCTTGGCGCCCTGGGCGAACCGGACCTGGTCGTAGGAGGCGAGGTTCTGGGCCGCGGACATCGAGTCGCCGTGCTGCGCCGACTGCGCCACCGTCTGGTGGCTGCTAGGCATCGCCAGGAATGCGTCGGAAACGCTGGCGGAGGCGGCGGAGGTGCCGGACGAGATCGCCACGGCGGCCGCGGAAATGGCGGTTGCCAGCGTCAGGGTGCCAGCGGCGGCGGCGATAACTCGGGAACGCTTGGTGGACAGGAACGAGGGCATGGAAATAAGGCGTGCCAAAAGTGAACCTTGAATAGCTCGCGCCTGGCGCGATCGGTTTCCGCCCCTGACACCACGATCCGCACCTAGGGGCAGGCGCGGCAGGCATCGGCACGCGGACTTGACGCGGGGGCAGGGCGTCAGGCTGCTGAGGAGCAGCGGTTATCTCACGGGCGGGGCGCTGTCGACTGCTAACAATGCCATGTAACAGGTATTAGTCGCAGACGCATTCCGTCTCCCGAGAGGCGCGAGGCAGCCAATCGGGTCGGCTACGTGCGCGAAACCCCTTCGTTACCAGGGGTTCTAGTTACCGTCGAGTAGGTGTTGTGAGCTGTGCCACGAAATACGATTTGTGATTGACCGATTACGTACCGCTTATTTGTCTTACACGTAACGCGACGGTTCATTTACTTTGCGTATTCAGTCGCGAAGCCGGCCCGGGCTGGCCCGGAGGCGGACGCTGGGGTCCGGAAACATATTTGCTCAGCGTATACACTCAGTGTACAGTGGCCCTGTGAGCGTTCCTCTGACGTTGCTGGGCCTGCTCGAGCGTGAGCCGAGTCACGGCTATGACCTTAAGCGCGATTACGACGCGTTCTTCGGACGCGGCAAGCAACTCCCGTTCGGGCAGGTCTACGCCACGCTCGGCCGGCTCGCCCGGGACGGGAAGGTGAGCGCGGGCGAGGCCGAACCGGGCGAAGGACCGGACCGCAAGCGCTACGCGATCACCGAGATGGGGCGGGCCGAGGTCGACGAGTGGCTCGCCGAGCCGGTCGAACCGGAGCCGCACCTGCAGACCGTGCTTTTCGCCAAGGTGACGCTGGCATTGATGCTCGGCAGGCCAGCCGAGACGTACCTGGACACGCAGCGAGCCGCCCATCTCCGGCGCATGCACGACCTCACCGAGCTCAAGCGGACTGGCAGTTCACTAATCGACGTGCTGCTCGCCGACCATGCCCTCTTTCACCTCGAGGCAGACCTTCACTGGATCGACCTGACGTCAGCGCGGCTGGCGGAACTAGCCGAGGCGGTAGCGAACCGATGAACACCCCTGCAGTCACCCGCGCCAGCCTGATCGAGGCACGCGGCGTCTACAAGTCGTTCGGCCAGACCCCCGCGTTGCGCGGGGCGAGCGTGAGCGTCCGTCCGGGCGAGATCTTCGCGATCATGGGCCCGAGCGGATCGGGCAAGTCCACCCTGCTGCACTGCCTGGCCGGCATCTACACGCCCGACCAGGGTGAGGTGCTGTTCGACGGCCAGCCCGTTAACATCATGAGCGAAGCCGACCGGACCAAGTTGCGGCGCACCGCGTTCGGGTTCGTGTTCCAGTTCGGGCAGCTGGTGCCGGAGCTCACCGCGGCCGACAACGTGGCGCTGCCGCTGCTGCTTAACCGGACGAAGCGGAAGGCCGCCTACCAGATCGCCGGCGCCTGGCTCGACAAGCTCGGCATCGGGGACAAGAGCGGCCGCCGGACCGGCGAACTGTCCGGCGGCGAGGCGCAGCGGGTCGCGGTCGCCCGCGCGCTCGCCATGAACCCGCAGGTCATCTTCGCCGACGAGCCCACCGGCTCGCTTGACTCGCTGACCGGCGAGAAGGTCATGGACCTGCTCACCGGGCTAGCCAAGGAGACGGGCAGTACGGTCGTGATCGTCACCCACGACGCCCGGGTCGCGGCGTACGCGGACCGGGTAGCCACGGTCCGGGACGGCCTGGTCAGCTCGATCGAACTCCCGCAGACCACCGGCGGCGGCGCCCACGCCAGCCCCGGAACACCGGTTACCGCGGCTAAGGGCGTGGAGTAAATGCTCCGTCTCGGCCTGCAGCTCACCCTGCGCAGCGGGCGGGAGGCTCTCGTCCGGCTGATGATCACCGCCGCGGCGGTCGCCCTCGGCGTGGCGATGCTGCTCGGCGTCCTCGCCGAGTTCCACGCCTTCGAAGCCAACGCCTATCAGCAGTGCTGGTCCTGTACGACAGGGAACCCCGTCCCCGGCACGCGGCCGGCCCACGGCGAGCTGTGGAACAACAGCGTCGACTTCTACCAGGGGCAGACGCTCAACCGGCTCGACGTCGCCGCCCTCGGCCCGGACGCGCCGGTGCCGCCGGGCATCTCGAAGGTGCCCGCGCCCGGCACCTACTACGCCTCCCCCGCGCTCGAGGCTCTGCTGCGGACCGTGCCCGCCGACGAGCTCGGCGACCGGTTCCCCGGCAGGCTGGCCGGGACGATCGGGCAGGCCGCGCTGAACGGCACCAACGACCTCGCGGTCTACGTCGGGTACACGCCCGCCGCCCTGAACCAGATCGCCGGCACGAGCTGGGTGACCTCGATCTACACCGGCGCGGGACAGCAGGTGTTCACCCCGTTCTTCAAGGACGCGTTCTACATCGGCGTCATCGCCGTGCTGCTGCCGATGCTCGTGCTGATCAGCACCGCCACCCGGCTGGCGGCGGACCGGCGGGAGGAGCGGTTCGCGGCGGTGCGGCTGGTCGGCGGAACCCCCGCGGACATCCGGCTGATCGCCACCGTGGAGTCCGTGATCAGCTCGTTCGCGGGCGCGGTCCTCGGCACCGTGGTCTTCCTGCTGGTGCGGCCGCTGCTCGCCGGTTCCTCGCTGCTCGGCACGTCCTACTTCGAGTCGGAGCTCACGCCGACCATCTGGGGCTACATCGGCATGCTCGTCCTCGTGCCGATCGCGGCGGCGGTCGCCGCGCTCATCTCGCTGCGCCGGGTGCAGATCTCGCCGCTCGGCGTCAGCCGGCGCGGCACGCCAAAGCGGCCGACGCTGTGGCGGCTGTCCGTACTCGTGGTCGGCCTCGGCCTGTACGTGTACGGGCTGTCGAAGACCACGCACGATACGATCGGCGCCCAGGCGTATCCGGGGATCCTGATTACGATGATCGGGCTGGTGATCGCGGGACCGCTGCTCACCGCGTGGTCGGCCCGGCTGTTCGGTCGCGTCGCCAGGGGATCGTCGGCGCTGCTCGCGGCACGACGGATCGCCGACAACCCCCGCGTCGCGTTCCGCTCGGTGACCGGGCTGGTGCTCGCGGTCTTCCTCGGCACGATGGTGGGCATCCTGGTGCCCGCGATCAACGGGATGGAGCAGACGCCGACCGCCGGGCAGCTGTCCAACGTCCTCATCGGCCAGGTCGGCCTCTCTCCCGTAGCGGGGCAGGAGCTGATCCACGGTCTTGAGGCGATCCGCGGCGCCTCGGTGTACCCGCTGTACGGCTCGCCGGATCAGGGCGGCGGCGTCACCTACCAGGGCGGACCAGGCAGCGGGCCTGGGGCTGGCGGGCCTGGGGCGGCTGGCGCGCCTGGGGCCGGCAACGGTAGCGGCATCAGCACGACAGCCAGCGTCCAGCAAGGCGCCGGGCCCGGCGGGGGCCCTGGCGACACGGTCGTCAGCTGCGCGGTAATGCGGCAGATCGCCGGGCTCGGCGAGTGCGCGCCCGGCCTGACGGCGGTGCAGGTCCAGGACGACTCGATCTTCGACGACAACCCCATTTACGACACCAAGGCGATCGTTAACGCGGGCTCCCCGGCGTACACCGGCGACCTGACCAAGCTGCCGCTGCAGACCGTCCTGGTCCGGGCGAGCACCCCGGCGGCGCTAGAGCGGGTCCGCACCTACCTCGCGGTACACGCCCCGCCGCAGACAAACGACGGCTACGGGTCGACGCCGACACCGCCCCGGACGTTCGGCGAGGTCGTCCAGATCCGGGTCGCCCGGGCCGACCTGGCCGAGAACATCGTGGACGCTGCGGTCGCGCTCACGCTGATCGTGGCCGGATGCAGCCTCGCGGTGGCGGTCGGCGGCGGTCTCGTAGAACGCAAGCGGCCGTTCACCCTGCTCCGGGTCAGCGGCACCCAGCTCCGGGTGCTGTCCCGGGTGGTGGTGCTCGAGGCGGCGGTCCCGCTCGTGGCCTCTACCCTGCTCGCCGCGGGGATCGCGTACGGGACGACGCTGCTGGCGTTCACCCGGCTCGCGCCGGTCGGCACCGCGCTGCCACAGCTCAGCAGCGACTACTACACGATCATGGGGACCGGTCTCGTCGTCGCCTTCGGTGTCATCCTCGTGACGCTGCCGCTGATGCGGCGGATGACGGCCCCGGCCTCCGTCCGGTTCGAGTAGGCGCGCTGAGCCGGACCATGCGATATCAGTACCAGCCGACGGCCTCCTCGTGGGACCAGGCGGCGCACGGCGATCCGTACGAGGCCTGGATGTAGCTGAGTCCCCAGCGGATCTGGGTGGCCGGGTCTGACCGCCAGTCAGGCCCGGCCGATGCCATCTTCGAACCCGGCAACGCCTGGGGGATGCCGTAGGCGCCTGTGGTCGGGTTCTCCGCGTACGTGTCCCAGCCGCTCTCGTTCGTCCACAGCGAGTCCAGGCAGGAGAACTGGCCTGCCCAGCCGTACTGGCCGAGCAGCTGCCGGGCGATCTGCTGCGGCGAGCCCGCGGGGGACTGCTGTGCCGCCAACTGCGCCCGCTGTGCGGCCGCCTGCTGTGCGGCGGCCTGCTGCGCCGCTGCCGCGGCGGCGGCCCGTGCGGCGGCGGCCCGTGCGGCCGCGGCTCGAGCGGCGGCACGACGGACGCCGGCCGCCTCCACCGACTCCGCGCGCGCCACGGCGGCGCGCCGCGCCGTCTGCATGATCAACGTCTGTTTGGTGGCGCCGAACTGCGACTGTTGCGAATTGAGTGCCTGCTGTGAATTCAGCGGAGTGGACCAAACGGCCCGGACGCCGTCCGAATGCGGGAACGGCGGGAAGGGGACGTCCGCCGCCCGAACGACCGCGGCCGTTGGCCCGGTCGCCGGCCAGGAGTCGGCGAGTGCCGAGGTGCCGGCGGCAGCGACGCACAGTACGCCGCTGACGGCGACAATGGTGAGTTTTCGATAGATGCCAGTCGCGCGCAGGCGTGACAACTGCGGTGCCAATGGATGGCCTTCAATTGACCGCGGGACACTAAGCGCGGCCCGCGCTTGCCGTCACCCCCGACGGACAGATCCGGGACTGGAGGGAAATACCTTCCCGGCCCGTCGGATCTGCACCGGGCTGCGGACTTGGCGCGGGTCAGGGCGCCGGGTCACGCTATTGCGACCATCTCGCAGGCCAGGGTGCTTCCGCTATCCGAAGATGCCAGAAGGCGCCAGAGGAAATGCAAATAATGCATTGTGACCTAGATCACGTTTAGCTTACCGTGACGCACAATGTCCGGGCAAGGCACCTATTGCCGAGTGCATTTACCGGGTTCGCTAATAGGGATGTGGCGAAGATCACACTCAAGTAAATGCGGCATTTCCCATGGTAAGGCACCGCAAAAGTACCCGTGCCGGATCTTTTAGTAATACCCGTAGTCGACTTCGTTCTGCCAGGCGCCGCACGGCGTGCCATAGGTCCCGTGGATGTAATACAGGCCCCACTTGATCTGAGTGACCGGATTCGTCAGGTAGTCGGAGCCGAACATGGCCATCTTGCTGGCGGGCAGCGACTGCGGGATGCCGTAGGCGCCGGAGTACGGGTTCTCGGCATAGACGTTCCAGCCGCTCTCCCGGTCCCACAGGTTGTAAAGGCAGGCCCACTGCGTGGTGTCGTTCCACCCGTACGAGGCGAGCATTGACTTAGCGTCCGACTCGGCGGCCGTCGGATCGGCCGGCGGTGCCGCGGCGGTAATCCCGGTACCGCCCGTCTCCTCGGACTGTGTCGACTGCTGCTGGAGGGAAGTCGGGTTGGCCATCGCCGGCTTGGCGTCGATCGTCAGCGTCTTGGCGGCGGAGTCCATTTCGATGATGGTCGCCCGCTCCTGCTCGAGGGCGGCGACGGAGCCGGTGTGCCCGAGGCCGTCAATGGCGCCGAACATGCTGGCGGCACCGGAACCGTTCGAAGTGGTCAGATAGGAAGCCAGGTAAACGAGGGCGACAAGCACGGCGGCGATGCCAATGGCGGGCGGGATGACGCCGGTCCGGCGGAACAGCCCGCGCTTCCGCTTCCTCGCGCTGCGTGGCCCCGGACTAACAGAGGATGGAGCCCGCTCGCTCTCCGGCGCTGGCCTCGCGGCCTCAAGCATCGCCGACCTGTGTCGTGACAACGCGGTCCCTTCGGTCCATGTTGTGCGTATTGGCGTACCCATCTCCCGTTAGCGATCAACGATGCCAGAAAGAGACTTCTGCCGCCCGGAACTTCGCGAAGAAAGGCAGTGAGCTTTACTTATCATTACGTGACGCCTATCACAACGCGGTAACGCGGTAACACTCTGCTGATCAACGCGTCACTCGCAGCGCACTGATGAGGTGCGCCACATCCGGTGTGCCGAGCCCGGTCACGGCATCCCAGCCGGGTCCGGCCGAGTACCCGTTGATGGTCGCGAGGTTGCCGTTGGCGCCGGTGTAGGAGACCGAGTTGTTACCCGTGGTGACGTCGTGGAAGACGTAGTCGTACCGCCAGCCGCGCGCGATCTGGTACAGCCGCGGGTTGATGAACCCGAGGTCGTGACGGCCGGCCTGATCGGCGAGCGCGATGATCGCCGCCCACTGCGGCGGGCCCGCGCTGGTCCCGCCGAACTCGTAGATCTGGCCGAGGTTCGCGGCGACGCCCTGGGACCAGGCGATCAGGAGGCCGTTGTTGACGTCGCCGCTGTAAGACACGTCAGGCACGCCGCGCCGGAGTCCGGGCACGAGGCCCGCCTGGTAGCCCGGGCGCGGGAACAGGGTGCTGTACCCGCCGTTGCTTGAGCCGTACACGTCGTTCCAGGCCGTCTCCGACTCATACCCGCCGTCCGGCTGCGTGGCGGTGAGGCTGGTCGCGCCGACGCTCGTCACCAGCGGGTCCGCGGCCGGGAGCCCGACCGACTTGATCAGTGTGGACCCGTCGCAGCTCGGCTGTCCGGCGCCGTAGTCGCCCGACGACGCGAGCACCGTGATGCGAGCCAGGGCGGCCCGCTCGAACAGCAGGTGACCCGCCCGCACCATCGACCGGGACTCGCAGGACTCGGCCTCGCCGTAGGACTGCGACAGGACATCACCGAGGCGGTGCCGCACCGCGTAGCGGAGCGCGCTCAGGATGCTGGCGTCACTGTCGCTCTTCGCGATGACCAGGTCGATAGTGGCGGCGGGCGCGATCGCGTGCGAGGACTCCACGTCCAGGGCGATCTCGCCGGACCAGTTGATCTCGTCGGTGTTCGTCGGGTCGAAGACCGGCTTGCCGTCGGGGTACATGATGTTGAGGTTCGCCGTCGGCAGGCCGAACGCGGTGTCCTCGACGGCGAGGTCCCGGGCGATCATCGGGTCGCCGAAGGCGTCCAGGATGACGATGGTCTTGCCCGCGCCGGTCAGCCGGGACGGGATGTCGTAGGCGGTCGCGAGTTCCTGCGGGGTGTAGCAGCTCGGCGAGGCCCCCGGCTGCTGGCAGTCGAGCAGGGCACCGGACGCGCGCTTCTTGCCGCTCAGCTTGCCCGCGTACCGGTAGGCGAGCGGCGAGGAGTCCGCCGGGATCACCCGCCCGGCCGCCGCCTTCGCGATGCGACCCGCCGCGTAGTGGGCCGCGGACCCGGTGCGCGCGAACGCCCCCGCGGGCAGGATCGCGACCGCGGCCGCGACGCCGGCTGGTAGCAAGGCCGCTATCACCCGGCGAAACCGCATGCCGCACTCCTCGCATGGGACCGTTGGAACACCCCATGATGTCCGAAACCGAAGATCATTTTGTGGTGATCTGTCGAAAAATTCGAAATTTACCGAACGGTCCCGTGTGGTAAGTGAAACGGCATCCTGGGGCAAGATGCGCAGCCACGCCGCGCCGCGCGCGTGGGTGGTCCGGACCGCGCTGAACCTGGGAGTGTCCTGGTGGCGGAGGCGGCACCGGGAGGTGCCCCTCGCTGATCACGATGCCGAAATGCTGGCCGACCCAGGGCCGGCCGACCCGGGTGACGGCGTGGATCCCGCGCTCATGACGGCGCTGCGGCGGTTGCCGGGACGCCAGCGCGATGTGCCAGGTGCGTGAGTCCTTCTCCGGCCTGCGCATGGACATGCCCGTGGAGGAAGTCTTCGCCAGGAGCCGCGTTCGCAGGCGCCGTCGCCTCTCGGGCCTGACGGCGGTGACGGCCGCGACGGCCGGGGCAGCCGCGGCGATCGCACTCACGGTCGGCGGACACGGAGCCCTGGCTCCCGCGACGGCCGGTGCGAGCCACCAGCCGCAACCGAGCCCGAGTGCGGTCACGCTCGCCGCGTTCTCGGTCAACAACGGCCCCGGTGACAGGACACGTCAGGATGGCGCTCATCGAGGACGGCGCACCCCTCTCGTGCGGCAGCACTTTCGATCAGCCCACGGCGCGCATTACCCCCTCCGGGAGCCCGATCCGGTGATGACGCGGAAGCCAGCCGCCGCGGGGAGCGCCGCACCCGTCGCGGCGATGACGGCCGCGCAACGGGACGCCTTCGACCGCGACGGCTACCTGATCATCCCGGGCGCGCTTGGCCCGGATGAAGTCGCGGCCGCCCGCGACCCGAACGGCGCCATCGAGGTGAGCGCCGCCCCCGGCGACGCGCTGTTCTTCGACCGCCGGATCTGGCACACTCGCTCGCGCAACTACTCAGAGCACACCCGCAAGGCAATCTTCTTCGGCTATGCCTACCGGTGGACCGCCATCCGCGACGACACCGCCCTCCTCCGGTCCGGCGGCTGGTTTGACCGGCTGACCCCGGTACAGCAGCAACTCCCCGGCGGCGCCCGGGACACCGGCGGCGACCACGTATGGGGCCATGACCCGGCCACGACCCCGCTGTACGGCTGGCTGAAGGACCGCGGCCTCCTCGACCATGCGAACCCGCCGCTGCGTCCCTGACGGGCTGATCAGTCCGGCGACTGCCACCGGCGCGCGGCGAGGAAGCCGGGAATGAGGATCAGGCCGGCCACCCAGCACGTCAGCTCGACCAGCGGAACGGCGAGTCCTCCGCCGTAGGCGAGCGACCGGATGACCGACGCGGCCGCCGTGACCGGGTTGACCCGGGCGACCGGCTGCATCCAGCCGGCGAGGTAGCCGACCGGGGCGAACGCGGAGCTGATGAACGCGATGGCGATCGCCGGGAAGTACAGCGTCCGCTCGGCCGTCTCGGCGTCGTTGATCAACAGCGCCAGCCAGCCGGAAAGCACCGCCATCGAGAGCCCGAACGCCACCGTGACACCAGCGATCGCGGCCATGCCCGGCAGTCCGGTGCGCACCCGGAAGCCGAGCGGCACCGCCAAGGCGAGGAGCATCACGGCCTGGAGGGTGAAAACGACCGCGTCGGAGGCGAGCCGCCCGGCGAGCACGGCCGCCCGTGACATCGGCAGCGACCGGAACCGGTCGGCGCGCCCGCTGCCCGCGTCCCGCAGCAGGGCCAGGCCCGTGGTGGGGGCGGTGAGCGCGGCGTTCTGGATGATGATGCCCGGGATGAGGAACTCCCGGTAGGACGCCGCCCCCGCCCCGTGCCCCGCGAGGGCGAGGTTTCCGAAGACCGAAACCTGCATGACGAGCAGCACCAGCGGCTGGACAAGGGGGTAGAGCATCCGGCCGGGGTTCTTGCGCAGCACCCGGAGGTTGCGCCCGGCGATGAGGCCGCTGTCGCGAACGCCGCGGAAGCGGATGGAAGGAGTTTCCGTGACGGTCGTCGCGGTCATGGCGCGACCTCCCCGGAGCCCGTGAGGGCCAGGAACGCCTCGTCGAGCGAGCCGGTGCTCGCCCGCGCCTTGAGTTCCGCGGCGGTCCCCGAGGCGATGACCAGCCCGTGGTTCAGCACGTAGACGAAGTCCGCGAACCGGTCGGCCTCCTCCAGGTACTGCGTGGTGAGCAGCATCGTCGTGCCCGCCGCCCGCAGTTCCCCCAGCTCTGCCCAGAGCTGCTGGCGGCTCGCGGGGTCGAGCCCGGTGGTCGGCTCGTCGAGCACCAGCAGCGCGGGCCTGGCCATCAGGCTCGCGGCCACGTCAAGCCGCCGCCGCATGCCACCCGAGTAGGTCTTGACCAGCCTGCTGGCGGCATCGGCAAGCCCGAAGGCGGCCGCCAGTTCCGCGGCCCGGTCCACCGCCTGCCGGTGCCGCAGGCCGGCGAGGCGGCCGATGAGGATGAGGTTGTCGCGCCCGCTCAGCCCGTCGTCGAGCCCCGCGAACTGGCCGGTGAGCCCGATGCGCGCCCGTACCTGCCGCGGCTGCGCGGCCACGTCGA
>Ga0210395_10004627_pt1 | contig 10564 bp, 10 predicted proteins | sample IncBWH4OmetaG_FD_150861 | JGI IMG/M metagenome (GOLD analysis project Ga0210395, IMG submission 150861) | Forest soil microbial communities from Barre Woods Harvard Forest LTER site, Petersham, Massachusetts, United States - Inc-BW-H-4-O ...
CCGCACCGACCCGCTCGGCCTGCCCTGGGCGGCCGTGATCATCGGCCTGCTGCTCGCCGTCGCCACCTCCGTCATCGCCGCCGCCTGGCCGGGACGCGCGGTCAGCAGGGTCCCGGTGGTCGCCGCGATCTCCGGGCGGGTCGCCGCGCCGCACGTGATCACCAGGTCGCTGCGCCCTGGTCTGATCTTCCTGGCCGCGGGCCTGTTCGTGCTGTACTTCTCCGGCGGCTGGAACGGCGGGGGCGGGGACGCGTACCTGGACATCGCCGGCCTGATCGCCTGCGTGATCGCGTGCGCCCTGCTCGCCCCGTTCGCCGTGGACCGGCTCGCCCGGCTTGCCTGGCGCGCCCCGCTGGCCACCCGGCTGGCGTTGCGGGACCTCGCCCGGTACCGGTCCAGGTCGGGCGCGGCGCTGGCGGCGGTCTCGTTCGCGGTGTTCCTCGCCACCCTCACGATCGTCATCGCGAGCGTCCGGTACGACGACGCGCTCGACTACATCGCCCCGAACATGGCGTCCAACCAGCTCATCCTGTACGCGCCTGGCAACGACCCGAACCAGTATCAGTCGGGCCAGTTCACTCCGGCGGCCAAGCTGACCGCCACCAGGCAAGAGGCGGACACGCTCGCGGGGCAACTGCGCGCGCCCGCCCCGCTCGAGCTCGATCTGGCGGTCAGCGCCGACGTGTCGGCGCCCGGCCAGCCGACGCAGAACCAGTACGGCGCGCTTGTCTCCCTGCACGGCCGGGGGTTCGGCGGCCTCATGTTCGTGGCGACCCCGGCCCTGCTGAAGGCCTTCGGCATCAGCGCGAGCGATATCAACCCGGCCGCCGACGTGCTCACCGTGCGTCCGGGACTGCCGTCGACCGGGGGCCTCGTGCTGGTCAACGGCAGCTACATAGCCCAGTCGCCGCCCGGGTGCCCCGCCGGGCTGTGCATCCTCAACCCGGTTATTCAGGAGGTCAGCAAGCTGCCGGCCGGCACGTCCGTGCCGAACACCGTGATCATGCCGAACGCGGTCAAGGCGCTGCACGAGACGGTCGTCCCGGTCGGCTGGCTGGTGCAGGCGCCGGCCGCGCTCACCCCGCTGCAGATCAACGCGGTCCGGCAGTCCGCGGTCGGCCTCGGCACCACCATCCAGACCAAGTCCGGCCAGCTCAGCCTCGGGCAGATCAGCGGCGGCGCCACCATCGGCGGCATCCTGCTCGCGCTCGGCGTGCTGGCCATGACCGTCGGCCTGATCCGGTCCGAGACCTCCAGCGACCTGCGCACGCTCACCGCCACGGGCGCCGGCGCCCGCACCAGGCGGGCGCTGACCGGCGTCACCGCCGGGGCGATCGCGCTGCTCGGCGCGGCGCTCGGCACGGTGGCGGCCTTCCTCGCCGCACTAGTGTGGGCGCATTCGAGCCTCACGCAGACGTTCGGCAACGTACCGTGGTCCGACATCGGGCTGCTGGTGATCGGCATGCCGCTGGTCGGCGCCGCGGCCGGCTGGCTGCTCGGCGGCCGCGCCCCGGCGGCGGTGGCCCGCCAGCCCCTGGAGTGAGCTATGGCATCTTCTCGATCGGCCGGAACACCCCGGTTACCTTGCCGGCCACCTGCGGGTCATCCTCCGGTCCGAGGGAAATGGGCGGGTAATCAGGATTGGACGACTCGAGGCGGATCGTTGCCCCCTCGTGCCACAGCCGCTTCACCAGCGCTGCCGCCGCATCCTGATGTCCGACCACCACGACGACGATGTCCCCGTCTCGCTCCCGCACGCTGGGATCTACGACGACGAAGTCGCCGTCTCGCAGGCCGTCCCCGATCATCGAGTCACCCTCGACTTGCACGGTAAATGCCGCGCCGTCGTGCGCGTAACGCGCCGGCACCCAGACCTGCCCGGCGTCGACACCGCTGGGCATCGCGCCGGTGCCGGCCGCGGCTTTTCCGCCGAGGACGAGGCCGCTGGCCCCGGTTTGGGTGGCCCAGTTCAGGTTGGACGCCGGTCTCACCTGGTCCCTGCTCACCGGACCCCGGTCCTGCCTTCGCGTCGCCGGGCGCTTGGCGGGCGCCGCGGCCGATGGGCCCGCCTGCAATTGGCTGAGCCTCCGCAGCACCGTGGCCGCATCGCCGTTCGCGTCCTCGACGTGAGCCCGGGCTTGGGCGATGGCTTCGTAAGGAGCGTGATAATCGGCGGAGCCGCGGCTATCGATGTCGTCGAGCGCGCTGGTCAACCGCTCGACCAGCCCGCCGGACAGCTCGGCGAGCTCGGACACCGACTCGATCATGGGCGCCTGCCGGCCGGGGAGCTGGATGTAGCCGGCGCTCCGCAACTGCTCGACGTCGGCCACCGCGTTCGTCACGAGCTGCGCCGCTCGCTGCACTTGAGCTTCAAGTTCCGTCGCTGGCTCGGCCATGGAGGCCGCGAGCCGGAGGTGGACGGCCTGCTGGTCCGAGTAGTCCCAGGCGTCGATTCCCGGCGGCGCCGCGCCGCGCCGCTCGAGCTGGTCCATGGCGCGCGCGGCACGCCTGAAAGCCCCGTACGCGTCCTGCCAGCCCTGCTGCGCGCGGCTGGCCAGGGCGAACATGGAATCATCTGATCCGCCGCCGGACTGCCTCGCTGACTGTCCGGCGAAGAGTCTGTCCCGTCCCTCCGTCAGCGCCTGGTAGAGCTTGGTCTCAAGGCGGCCGGGACTATCGACGTACGCGATCGTGGCGCCCGCGTGCTTGAGCTTGTCGCGGAACTCGCGCTGCCGTGTATTGCGGTCGTTGTCCGGGTCCGACAAATAGCTGCTCGGCAGATCGAGAACCGCGTCAGGATCGAGCAGGAAGAGCAGCCGCGGCCGGCCAAGGCCGGTAGCGGTGTCGAATTCAAGCTCAACGTAGGACCGCTGCGGATCATCGGCGACCGGCGAACCATACCGGAATCCGATAATGCCGACGTAGACGTCGGACTTCTGCACCTCCGCGCGGCAGTAGTCGGCTGCCTTGCCGTCCCGCGCGGTGAAGTAATTCATGTCGGAAATCGTGCATTGCGCCGTGATGACGGCGTTCTCCGCGGCGCGCACGAAGGACTCCGCCCTGGGCAGCTCGCGCAGTTCGGAGGTATGGCTCAGGAACACGCGCGGCACAGCGGAGTCCATGATCAATACCGTAGCCCGCCAGCGCGCCGTGGCAAGAAGGCGATCGGCGCAGATTGGCCGCGCTTCATTGCACGCGGAATTCACATCAGGGAAATGCCTCCGCAGCCGTTCCGGCCTGCCGCCTGATACCCGGCCCGGCGCAGCGGAGGCGAGGCGGACACAGGCTGCCCCGACACGCGCCGGAAATCCCGGCGGCGCGGCGATGTCGCGAGTATCGTCTCAGATCGTGACGGAAGCGCCGGCTTTCAGTGTTGTAGCGGACGTCGTGATCGTCAAAGGGGAGACGCCGGCCTCTGACCGGACCTGGCTGTCGTTCCCCGACGGGACCGCGCACCGCGCGGCCGTGCATGTCATCCACGACCTGCCGCACCTGGTCGTCGAGTCGGTCTTTGATCTGCCCGACGGATTGTGGGGCACGCTGGCGGCGGGCGGCTTCGCGCCCGCCAACCGCGCGCTGACCAGGCGGCACTCGCACATCCGCCTGGTCACCGACGCCCCGCTCGACGAGCTCGCGGCCAGCACCTGGCCCGCGCACAAGGTCGCGAAGGCCGCGGTGAACGCGGTGCTCAACCGCTGGCGCGACGGCCCCGACACACCCGCGGGCGTCCGCGCGCGGCTGCGCGACTACGGCCCCGGCGCGGCGGCGCTCGCCGAGCGCCTGGACGACGACAGCATCACGCTCGCCGCCGCTGGCGTCCGCCAGCTGTACCGCGACTGGGCGGCGCTGCCCGCGGGCGGCACGCTCCGCCTCACCTGGCCGCTGCACGACAGCTGGCTCCGCCTCGTCTCGCCGTGAGCAGCGGTCCCGTGGCCGGATGAATGTGACAGGCAGCCGTCTATAACCGCCACGATGTCACATTCATCATGTCCGGCGGCGCCGGAATGCGCACCCGGTGGCCGGGGTTGGCGCGGGCATGAGTGTGTTCACCGATAAGGAACTGGACTACCTCGCCGGGCAGCGGCTGGGGCGTATCGCGACCGTCGGCCCGGACGGGCAGCCGCACGTGGTGCCCACGACGTTCCGGTACAACCCCGAGCACGAGGCGATCGAGGTGGGCGGGTTGCGGATGAGCCAGACCAAGAAGGTCCGCGACGTGCGGCGCACCGGCCGGGCGAGCATCGTCGTCGACGACGTGCTCCCGCCGTGGCGGCCGCGCATGATCGAGATCCGGGGGACCGCGGAGGTGCTCCCGACCGGCGGGAAGGCCTGGGGCGGCAACTTCGAGGACACGATCGTCCGCATCACGCCAACCCGGATCATCTCGCTGGGGATCGACTCCGCCGAAGGCGGCGCCAACGCCCGCTCGATCACACCCGCCTAGCCGCGGGCGGCCGGCTAATTTGTCGCATATGGGATTCTTGGACAGGCTGGCCGCCAGAGAAGCCTACGAGCACATCTCCGGCGGCGGGATGCGGCACGATGACGTCACCCACGAACTGCTCGCGGGCGCGGCCGGTTTCGAGGCCGTGCGCATGTACGAGCACCACCGCCAGCGCGAAGGCATCACCGAGCACCACGAACTCGGCAAGGAACTGCTGGCCGGCTTCGCCGCCGCGGAGGTCGACAAGCACTTCGACCGCGAGCGCTACGGTCACCTGAGCCGCGATGAGGCCAGGCACCAGGCCCGGCAGCAAGCGGACTACCTCTGGCAGCAGCAGTACGGCCGGTACTGAGGGCATACCCAGGCGATGGCGATCGCGCGATTCAAGGACCTGTGCCTCGACGCGAACGACCCGGCCCGGCTCGGCACGTTCTGGGCCGCCGTGGTCGGGCTCGACTGGGACGCCAAGGATGAGGCGCTGACCGGGCCGACTCCGCAGCACCGGATCTGGATCAACGAGGTCCCCGAGCCCCACACCGTCAAGAACCGGGTGCACCTGGACGTCTACGCCCGCGACCTGGCGGACCTGGAGGCGCTCGGGGCGCGCCCGGCAGACATCGGGCAGACCGGCGCTGAGCCCTGGACCGTCATGGCCGATCCCGAAGGCGGCGAGTTCTGCGCGTTCCTGCGCTCCGAGCTGCCTTCTGATCGCCTGCACGGCCTCGCCGTGGACAGCGCGGACCCGGAGGCGCAGGCGGAATGGTGGGCCCGCGTCTACGGCGTCACCGTTACCAGGAACGACGGCTGGTTCACCCTGGAAGACGTGCCCGGGATGCCGATCCTCACCATGGACTTCGTCCTGGTGCCCGAGCCCAAGAGCGCCAAGAACCGGGTCCACTGGGATGTCACGGTGCCCGCTGTGGCGCCGCTCGTCGAAGCCGGGGCCGCCGTGCTGCGCGAGCCCGACGACGAGATCTACTGGCACGTTCTCGCCGACCCGGAGGGCAACGAGTTCTGCGCCTTCACCGCCACCGAGTTATCCCGCCCGGTCGAGGAACTCCAGCGAGCGCTGGACGACCAGCGCCGTCGCGTCCGGGTCGTAGGACGGCAGCGAACTGTCGGTGAACAGGTGCTTGTCGCCCGGGTAGACGAACAGCTGGCCCAGCTTGGGGCCGACCGTATCGACCAGTTCCCTGGCGGCGTCGATGTCGCCCTCCAGGGCGAAGAACGGGTCCTTGTCCATGCCGTGGATCTGCACGGGGACGCCGTCCGGCCACGGCCCGAAGGCCCACTCGCCGGTGATCGGGATGCACGACTCGTACAGCAGCGCCCCGCACGCGCCGGGCCGGGTCTGGGCGAGCCGCTGCCCGGCGCCGGCGCCCATGGAGAAGCCGGCGTACACCAGGCCCGCGGGCAGGCCGGCCACGAACCGGTTCGAGCGCTCCCCCAGTTCCGTCCCGAGGCTGTCGGCGAACGCGATTCCGTCCTCGATGCTCGCTGGCCGCTCGCCGTCGAACACGTCCGGCGTGTGCACGGTGTGCCCGCCCGCGCGCAACCGCTCGGCGAACTCGCGCACCCCGTCGGTCAGCCCCTGCACGTGATGGAACAGAACCACTTCGGCCATCGGTACGCTCCTGTCATCAGACGGTGGGCATCGAATGATCCAAAACTATAGAATGATCGAGATATGTCGGTCAATGAGCAGATCCCGGACTACGACCTCGAGGAGATGGTCGTGGTCACCGCGCCCGCGCAGCTGCGCGCGCTGGCCGACCCGCTGCGCACCACCCTCCTGGACCTGCTCCACGAGCGGGCCGCCACGGTCACCGACCTGGCGCAGGCGGTCGACCGCCCGAAGAGCACCATCGCCTATCACGTGAACCTGCTCGTCGACGCCGGGCTGATGCGCGTGGTGCGCACCCGGCGCGTGCGCGCGATCGAGGAGCGCTACTACGGCCGGGTCGCCCGCACCGTCTACATCGGCGCGCTGAGCCGCCCTGAGGACAAGCAGGTCGCTGCGGCGATCAACGGGCTGGCCCGGGCGGCCGCCGAGTCCGCGCCGGCGCACGCCGCCGACGACCTGCGCTGCACGCTCGCGCATGCGCGCATTCCCCGGGACGAGGTGGGGAACTTCTGGGCGGAGGTGCAGGAACTCGCCCGCCGGTTCGCCCAGATTCCGCGGGCCGGGGACCAGGTCTACGGCTTCGTGGCCGGCCTGTATCCCACCGACGCCCCCACCCTTCCCGAGCTTGCCCTTCCCGAGGCTGACGGCTAAGCGGCCACCCGGACCGGGCGGTTGCTCGCGACCATCCGCGCCGCGAAGCCGGCCGAGAAATGCCGCCACCACGACGGGTCAAGGCGGGCCGGCGCGGCCGAAGGCGATGACGGGGACGGTGCCGCCGTCACGGGCGCGCGCACGATCCGCTGGAACATGGCGTCCGCCTCGGCGTCCGGGAGCCGGACAGTCGCGGCCCAGGCCGCGAGGTCGTCATCCAGGCTCATTGGTCCTCCCTTGGCTCATCGTAACGGTCAAGTGCCGCGGCGACCGCCCGCCGGGCGAGGGACAGCCGGTAGCGCACCGTGCCGGCGGGCACGCCGAGCGCGGCCGCGATCTCGGCACTGGTCAGCTGCCCGGCGGTGGCCATGGCGAGAGTCACTCGCTGCTGCTCGGGGAGCCGGGCGATCGCCTCGCCCGCGACGGCGACGCGTTCCGCGGCGATGACGGCGGCGCTGGCGGGCCGCGGCGCCTCAGCACGCTCCCGCGCCAGCGCCTGCTCCGTGCCCGCCTGAGTTCGCTGGTGCCGGTGCGCGTCGACCGAGAGGTTCCTGGCCACGGTGAAGATCCACGCCCGCTGCCGGTCATCGGGCAGGTCCGTCAGCGTGTCCAGGCGCTGCCAGGCCCGGAGGAAGACGTCCTGCGTCAGGTCGGCGGCCGACTGCCGGTCAGCGGTCCGGCCGGTGAAGTAGGCGTGCACCGCGGCGCGGTGCGCCTCGTACAGACGGCGGAACTCAGCTTCCCTGTCCATCGCCGGCCCGAATGTCACCGAATACCTCCGCGCCGAGGACTTGCAGCGCGGCGATGAGCCCGGGCGGCGCGGTGACGTCGCCGAACACGACGAGGCCGGCGATCTTCTCCAGCAGCGCGGTGTCGGATACCCCGGCCTCGACGCTGAGGTCGCCGAACACGACCAGGCTCACCGGCTGATTCGCCAGCCGGAAGAAGTCCGGGCCAAGGCTGAGGTCATCGTGGAACACCCGGGCGTCGCTGCCGGCGTACCAGCCGATCTGGCCCTGTATCTCGGCACTCGGCTCGATCACGTCCCGGCTGGCCGCCGGGGCGGCTACCTGTCCGGCGAAGATCACGTGCCGGTATCCCACCGCGGCGACCTCACCGGTGATCGCCACCTGCCCGGCGACGATCAGCAAGTCGCCGGGTTGCCCGGCGGTATTGGCCAGCATCGCGGCGGAGAGCTTCACCTGGCCGCTAAGCAGCTTGATGTCCTGGCCCTCGCTGTACTGGTAGTAGCTGACGTTCCCGGTGCCGCCGGCCAGGGCGCGCCCGAGGGCCTGTTCGCTGCCGCGCGGTGCCAGCACCGACCCGATCACGTGGATGCGCTGCGGCACGGGGCCGGTGACCTGGCTGGTGATGATCAGCATCCCCACGACGACCAGGACGTCGTCGGCGCCGCCGATGCCGTCACCGCTGACGACGAGCGACCCGGTGTGCACCCGCACGTTCACCGCGCCGGGCACGTACATGGTCGCCGCCACGTTCGAGGCAGGGATGGCCAGGTAGGCGCCGGCCAGCGCTTCCGGGACGATCACAATGGCCACGCCATCGATCCTGGCGACGGCCGCCAGCTGCGCAGGCTCCGTGAGATGACTGAAGTCCACGACCGGCTGGTCGCGTATCACCACCTGGCCGGTAACCGGCTCCTGCGTGCTCATCGCTCACCGTCCCATCGCCGTCGGGGCGGCCCGCCAGCCTGACCGCCGCGCTACCCGCCCGGCGGACCGCGCGAGAGCGGCACGGAAACCGGTCCCTGACCCGGCCCGCCGCCCGCCCTGCCGCACCGTGCCGCGAGCCTCGGCGGCCCGTTTGTCCCGTCGCACCGCTCGCACGATCTCGTCGCGCCGTTCCCGCGCCAGCATCAGCATGTAATCGTTCATACCTGGTACGACGGACGCTCGCCCGAAGTGTTGGGGGAAACCTTCGGCGGCCTGCTCAGAGCTCCGCGCTCATGCCTTCGGCCGCGACGGTCACCGGGATCTCCGCGGCGGCGAACCGGCGGGCCACCTCGTCAAGTTCGGCGTCGGTGCGAGACGGCTTGTGGTGGAACAGCGCCAGCCGCCTGGCGCCGGCGCGGACCGCGAGGCGCAGCGCGTACTCGGCCGCCGCGTGGCCGAACGCCGCCTCGGCGGGCAGTTCCTCGGCGAGCAGCTGGGCGTCGTGCACCAGCAGGTCCGCTCCTTCGGCGAGGGCGAGCGCGTCGGGATGGTACTCGCCGAGGCCGTCCGGGCCCGCGCCGTACGCGGTCGGACAGTGGTCGGTGACGTAGGCGAGCGCGCAGCGCCCGTCGCTCACCCGGTAGCCGAACGTCCGGCCGCCCTTGTGCGGGATCTCCCGCGCCTCGACGGTGAACCCGTCGGCCTTGAAGTGGCCGGGCGGGATCATCCCGAACCGCCAGTCGCCGCGCAGCTCGCCGGGCGTGATCGGGAAGAACGGCGGCGACATCACCCGGGCGAGCAGCTCTTCGGCGCTCGTGCCTTCCCCCTGCGCGGGCATCAGCAGGGTGACCCGGGCGTCGTCCCGGTCACCGGCCCGGAAGAACGGCAGCCCGAGCGAGTGGTCCCAGTGCAGGTGGCTGAGCAGCAGCGTGCCAGCGAACGGCTGGCCGCCGAGCAGCCCGCTGACGTTGGCGAGGCCGGTGCCCGCATCGAGGAGCAGCACCGGCGGCGAGCCGGCCGAGTGCGACACGGCCACGCAGGAGGTGTTTCCGCCGTAGCGGGCGAACCGCGCGCCCGGCGCCGGCGTGGATCCGCGGACTCCGCAGAAAGTTATGCGCACTCCAGTCAGGCCCGGCTGTCCGTGGAGCCCGCGGGCGGGGTGACGGCCTCTTCGCGGCGGTGACCGCCGGACAGTTCCTCGAGCGCGGACCGGTCGAGCTGCGCGCCGTCGACCGACGCGACCTTGCACTTGGTGACGGTCACCAGGCTGGCGGTCCGAGTGCCTGCCTCCAGGTGGGACCGCTCGCCGAGCATCGCACCCGGTCCGTACTCCGCCAGCGGCTCGCCGTTCCGCTCGACCCGCACGATGCCATCCAGGATCAGATAGACGTCGGTCCCTGGCTGCCCCTGCTGAACCAGGGTCGCGCCGGCCTGGACGGTGGCGATGCGCGGCTTGCCGGCGCCGTGCATCAGCTGCACCGACAGCTGGCGTTCGAGCGCGGTCTCGACGGCCACGACGAGCGCGGGTGAGTCCTCGTCGCCCCACGGGGTGTGCTTGCCGAACGACTTGCGATACCACTGGTCGAAGTCGGTCAGCCCGGACTTGCGGGCGAGCTTGCCGTCGCCGTCGTAGACCCAGTGCCGCGGGAACACACTCGCGCCAGGCACGCCGATCTCGGCGCGTCCGTCCGAGTGCAGCGTCAGGGTCAGCGTCGTCCACGCGGTCGGCGCCTGCCACTGCACGTATGGCGGGTGCGTGACCCGGCGCGGCTGAGGCACCCCTGTCTTGCCGCCGCAGGTCTGGGTGAACGTGACCGAGCGGTCGCCGGTCTCGGGATCCTTGCGGAGGTCGGCGAGCGTGACGGCCTGGAACGTGCGCCGGACCGGCCCCACGCCGACCGTGGTGGCGCCGATCCTGCTGCCGCTGTCGTCCGCGTAGCCGGCGCCGGTGATCCGGCCCGTGTCATCGGTCTCGATCCACGCCGTGAGCACGTTGGCGAACCGCACGCGGTCGGCCTGCACGAGCCCGGCGAGGCTCTGCTCGCCCGAGCTGGCGAGCACGTCGGGCGGCGGCGGGTCGTAGTGCGCGAGCCCGCCCTCGAACGCGGCCTTCATCGGGCCGGTGACCGCCTCGGAGGGAAGCCAGGTGAGCGAGGTAACTGAGCTTTGGTA